>Ga0247779_1000024_pt1 | contig 168893 bp, 156 predicted proteins | sample UWRJL221509R5_FD_179925 | JGI IMG/M metagenome (GOLD analysis project Ga0247779, IMG submission 179925) | Plant litter microbial communities from Arlington Agricultural Research Station in Wisconsin, United States - UWRJ-L221-509R-5 | ecosystem: Environmental > Terrestrial > Plant litter >...
TTGCTAGTAGACCTATCCAATCTATTCGAGTTACTTGATGACATTGAAGCAGCCTATTTATCCCCTCAAGAGGAAAAAGAGAATTAGTTATCCTTGTGCTGTTACCAACAATCCTTCCTGCATTATGGCTCTGACAGGGAAGGCAAGGGAGGCTGTTCTGCAGTCTCCCTATTTACAAACAGCCATCTGCTAGGTTTTCTAATTGAACATCACCTGAGGTGCCATATTGAGCTTTAAAACATACAATTAGGAAAACCTATCAGATCAGGTAGTTAGATTCCCCCCTTATTTGTGGTATTATTGGGCCACAATTTTAACTGGGGGTACTAAAAGACCCATCTAAAACCTAAACCATAACAACATGAAGCTATCAAAGAAAACATGGGGCTTGTACCTTATATGGGTATTTATCCATTTTATTCTACTAATCCTACCTAAGGACGAAGCTGCTTTCTACTATCAACATAGACAGTTTTGGCCCTTTGGAGAGGGTAGCTACTCAGAAACTTATGACATAAGTGAGTTCTTAATCTACTCATCATTGCCCCTTGTTATTTTTTATGCACAAAAACTTATTAAAGATGGAAATAACTAAGCTAATTGCTCTACTGCTATGCCTTATCTGTTTATATCTTCCTGCACAAGCCCAAAGAGCATTTGATGCAGGCAGATTGGTATTAAGAAATGCTGATGGGGATGTAATTAAAGACCTAACAGAAAGTCCCTGTTACAAGGAGATAGGCTTTAATCCCGACCTTTCTCAGGACGCTGTACTAAGAGAGTATGAGTCTTGTGAGTCAGATAAAAGAAGTAAAATGATATGGACAACCTTATCAATCCTCTTTGTAGTGGGCTTTATTGGGCTACTAGTGCGCTCTAACTTTAAGAAGAATAGACCTCAGTCAAGTCTATAGGAAGAGGGGTTTTACTTATGTTTACCCTCTTAAATGAAGAAAGCCCTGAAACTGATTAGTATCAAGGCTTTAGCATTAAGTGGTGTGGTCCCGACAGGAATCGAACCTGTATCTAAAGTTTAGGAAACTTCTATTCTATCCATTGAACTACGGGACCGTTTATCGTTGGCGGGGCCGGAACCGGCCGGGCCAGATAGTAAGGGCCGCAAAAATAAGGCATTTTTTTTTAGCTAAAGGGAATTCCTTACTTTGATTGCTTCAAATAAAAAATTAGCTATGAATCGATTGACTCTGCCGCGTTGGGGCCGCATTTTGGTTGTATTGGCGGTTCCTGTTCTATTGGCGCTGGGCGCGCGCGCACAAGGCCCTCATTTCAGTCACCAGACTATTTTTGTAACGGATCTGAACCGGGCGGCGGATTTTTATGAAAAAGTGCTGCAACTCAAAAAGATAGAGGAGCCTTTTCACGATGGGAAGCACGTTTGGTTTAAGATCTCCGAGCATGGGCAACTGCATGTGGTGTCCGGGGCGAAGGAGGATATAGCCCACGATATTAATATACATCTTGCTTTTAGTGTGGCATCTATGGATGTTTTTACGAAGCACCTGGATGCTGCCGGGATCAAATATGGCAACTGGGCTCAGTCCAGCAAGGAGCCGCAGCTTCGGCCTGACAAAGTGAAGCAGGTCTACCTTCAGGACCCGGATGGTTACTGGATCGAGATCAACGACGATAAATTTTAGTTTGAGCGATGGGGGGTGGGTAAGGACATTCGCCCATTCGAGCGACGCAGATGGATAGGGCATTCGCTCGACAGAGCGATGGGGGTGGATAGGGACAGGGACTAATTTTAGATAGGTTTTTCGCCCTTTTCGGGGGTTGAAAACCCTATCTTTGCCATCCAATTGAAGGATTATGAAGTTCTATAATGTTGTCATCAAGTATCGCCCCCATATAGCCATTGCTTTCCTGATCATTGGCATCCTTGCGAATATATATGCCGGTTTCTGGCCGGCCTTCCTCCCCTACCTCATCGCGGTGATCCTGCTTTTCGGGTATTTCTTTTTTGGGCCGCTGCGTCTGATCCAGGAGCATATGGAAAGCGGGAATATGGAAGAGGCGGAGAAAGTGCTGAATTCTGTCAAGTTTCCCAACCTGCTTTATAAGCCGATACGGTCCGTGTATTTTACCCTCAGAGGTAACATCGCCATGATGAAACAGGATTTTGCCGGGGCTGAGCTGAATATGAAAAAAGGCCTCGATCTGGGTATGCCCATGAAGGAAGCCGAAGGGGCCAGCCTGCTGCAAATGGGGATGCTGTCGATGCAAAAGAACGATATCCGTCAAGCTGAGAGTTATATCCGTCAGGCGCTCCGTAAGGGATTGCCGGATAAGGAAAATCAGGCTGCTGCATTTTTACAGCTCTGCTCTATCATGATGACAAGGAGGGAGTTCCGCCAGGCGAAGGATTTTTTCCGTAGGGCTAAAGCGCTGAAACCTACTACCCCGGAAATTGTGGGTCAGATCAAACAGATCGAGAAATATATCTCGCGGATCCCCGGCTAGGAGTGTGAGGCGGGTTGTTCGCCCCTGGAGGTTACACAATCTACCATATGCCGAAGTGTGCGTAGCGAAAGGCTGTTCTTTTCGAGGAAGTCAAAGCTGCCATATTGCAGAAATACTTCCTTTGTATTGAGGCCCTTCTGGCTGGAAAACAGTATCACATATATACTTGGATCAAAATCCCTTACCCGTTGCAGGGTGTCCAAACCGTTCATCTGACCGTCCAAATTGTAGTCCAAAACGATAACAGTGGGATGTTTCTCCAACTCGGAAACACAAGATTCCCCAGTGGTATAAAAATGAATATTGCTGCTGAGAGATTCCAGCTCCTTTGCGATAAGGCTTTGATAGATCACGTTATCTTCGACGACAAAAATAACGGGTTGTTGGCTTAGTTCCATGATTGTTTACTGTAGTGCAATTAATAAACCGGGAAAATGGTGCCAGAAAAGAACCTATTGATTATCAATCGAAAGCCGGATAATTGTCAAAAATATGCTCCCTGTTTGGGAATATTATTAAAATGCTGGGAAAAAGGGGGGACCGCGGGGTCCCTTATTTACGTAGTATTGGCGTGGCTGGATTTAGCCGCAGACAGATAGTGGGCTTATTGGTATGCGATAGTGACCCGGGGGGCCATTTAGTTCATTATCTCGGCCTTCAGCTGTGCGATGCACTCGCTGATGACGGAGTCGATGGTCCCGATCAGGGCAGGTACTTCCTGTAAGGCTTCTTTCTGCTTGGCATTGGCCTCTACTGTCCTGATCTCCTGGCGGATGGATTTGATCCCCATCGAATCAATGGTAGACTTCAGCTTATGGGCTGTTTTGCCTACCTGATCCCAGTTCTCTTCGTTCAGCGCCTTCTTCATGTCCTGCATATTCTGAGGCACCGTCTCAATAAACAGGGCGACCATTTTCTTGATAAACCCCTCATCGCCGCCAGAAACGGACTGAACCATTGTAAGATCATATAATCTGGAATTCACGGGTGTCATACTATTGGAATTATTATTGTTTTTAAAGGGATTTTCAATGGAAGAAGACTCCAAAAGGGATGCCGGTCCTTCGGCCAGGTCTACTGTGGCCATGGTCCCAACGGGTGTCTTATAATAGGCAAGGTTTCTGTAGATCACCTGGAAGAGTCTTTCTTCATCAAAAGGTTTGGCCAGGTAATCATTCATCCCCGCCGCCAGGTATTTTTCACTATCCCCTTTCAGCGCATTGGCAGTAAGCGCTATAATAGGGATATTCGCCTTTACGGGGTCGGGTAAGCGACGGATATGCTGGGTAGCCTCTATTCCATCCATTTCCGGCATCTGGACGTCCATCAGGATACAATCAAAAGAGGACTGCGCCAATGCGTGGATAGCTTCCAGTCCATTGTTGACGATGACCACCTCGAACTCCCAGGATTCCAGGATATGCCGCGCCAGGTATTGATTCAGTTCTACGTCTTCCGCCACCAGTATCTTTCTGTATCCAAGGCTTTTGTAATCTGTTTCCTGTCTTATTTCTTTTTCCTGCATAGCTTCAATGCTTAAGTGATAGGGTACTCGTATTGTAAAGGCCGATCCCTTGCCTTCTTCACTCTTCACCAACATCTCTCCGTTCTGCATTTCAACCATATTCTTACAAATGGCCAGCCCAAGGCCTGTGCCACCGTATTTCCGGGAGATTGTCGCATCTGCCTGTTCAAACGGTTCGAAGATGGTCTTCAGGCGTTCGCTGCCAATTCCGATGCCCGTGTCACTAACGGTGATCTCTATCACTACTCCATCGGCATCGGACTGGACAATGCCTGTTACTATAGTAATATGCCCGTCGTTGGTAAACTTCAGGGCATTGCCTAAAATATTGTTCAATACCTGGCTAAGCCGGTAAGGGTCGCCTTTTACGACCAGGTCCCCGGGGATCGAATTTTGAAAGATCAGGCCCAGCTCCTTCTCTTCCGCCCTATAGATAAACGACTGGATAGTCGTCGCGATCTTGTCTACGATCTTGAACGGGATACTCTCCAGCTGCAATTTCCCCGCGACAATTTTTTCCAGATCGAGTATATCGTTGACAATGACAAGCAGGTTGTTAGCGGATTCCTGGATCAGCTGGAGATAATTCCTCTGCTGCACATCCAGGCGTGTTTTATTCAGGAGGCTGGCAATGCCCAGGATCCCATTCATCGGGGTCCTGATCTCATGGCTCATGTGGGCAAGAAAGGATTCTTTGGCTCGGGCTACTTCATCGGTCAGCTGCTTCGTCAACCGCAATTCCCTCTCCATTTTGATCCTGTCCGTGATGTCCTGGGAAAACCCGATCACATAAGGTTCCATGCCCGGCTCTTCCATCCGGAAATTCTTATAGAGCAAAAAGATCTCTGTTCCGTCCTTATTCAGCACACAGAATTCTCCGCTGACCGCCTTGTCGCAGGTACGGATCGCATCCATGTATTCTTTTTCAAACCTGGAATGGTGCTTAACCGGGATAAATTCGCGGAGATTGCGTCCCAGCATTTCCTCTTCCCTGTAGTCAAGGACCTTGCAGATGGCCGGATTGACAGCCAGCAGCTTGCCTTCCAGGTCGTGCGTGCAGATCAGCGCCTGACTATGATTGAACAGGTCACGGTATCTCTTTTCACCAAGCCGGATCTTTTCTTCATACTCTCTTTTCTCCGTGATCCGGATGACATAGATTATTACCATCCGGACCTCTCCGTTGTCCCCCAGTACGGGGCAAACCCTGTGCATGAAGTGTTGAAGGGCTCCATCCTTATCGCGGGCGGATTCTGTCCACTCCACGAGGTCACGGGTACGCAACACTTTTTCAAAGACCATCCGCCGGGCTCTGGCAATTACGGTCGAACGCCCGGCATACTCGCAAAATTCTTCATTGGTCCTACCGATCATCCACTCCCGTAAAGACGCATCAGCCACTGCGCTTGGATTCACGTACAGATAACGATAGTTCGCATCCGCCACGATAATCTCCGCAGGAACTTTGCGCAGTATCTCCTCAAAGAAACCACTATCTGAATTCATGCGACCTGTTTTGTTATTTCATCTTCAACTCTCCGTTCTGGATCATGCGATAGAGCGTGGATTTTCCAACATCCAGTTTCTTAGCCACCAACAGAACGTCTTTTTCGTACTTATCTAAATAATGCTGCAGGATTTGTATTTCGAATTCTTTAAGGGTCATTTCTTTGTTCAGGAGATCGGCAATACTGGCCGTAGTGTTGAGAGTGATATGCTCCGGCTGGATCAGCTCTTCATCCGCCATGACGACGGCCAGCTCCACCACCGACTTTAATTCCCTGACGTTACCCGGGAAAGGATATTGCAGCAGTTTTTGCTGGGCCTCGGCGGCAAGTGTCTTTCTTTCTATCTTATTCTCCTTGCAGAAGCCGTCAATAAAGTGTTTCGAAAGAATGAGAATATCATTTCCTCTTTCTCTCAAAGGCGGCAGCAGGATGGGCAGACCGATCAGACGATAGTACAAGTCTTCCCGAAAGCTCTTGTTCTTTACTTCTTCCAAAAGGTTCTTGTGTGTAGCAACGACAATACGCACGTCTATTTTTGTCACGCCGTTGCTTCCGATCCGGGTGATCTCCCGTTCCTGGAGGACGCGGAGGAGCTTGGCCTGGAGATTGATATCCAGCTCCCCAATCTCATCGAGGAACAACGTGCCTTTATCGGCCTCTTCGAATTTCCCGATACGACGGGTGACCGCACCGGTAAACGCTCCTTTCTCATGTCCGAAGAGCTCACTTTCAATGAGGTCACGGGGAATGGCGGCTACGTTAACTGCGACGAAGGGTTGCTTGTGGCGATCTGAATTATAGTGAATCGCCTTGGCGATCATTTCTTTACCAGAACCTGTTTCGCCGGTGACGGAAACGGTGATATTTGTTTTTGCCGCTTTTTCTATCAGTGAAAAGACCTTGTTGATCTGATCGCTTTTCCCTAAGATCATCTGGGAAAAATCGTATTTCTTACCAACCTGGCTTTTGAGGGTCTCTACCTCCTGTTTCAGGTTGCTGATCTCACGCAGATGCAGGATGCTGTTCCAAAGCCGGTCCTTTGTGTCATCGTCCTTGACGATATAGTCGAAGGCCCCATTTTTCAACAGGTTAATCGCTGTAGCCACATCTTCCTGGCCTGAGATGACGATAACCCGGATGTCCGGATTATGCTCTTTTATCTTCTTTAAAACTTCGGCACCATCACAGTCAGGCAGTGAATAATCGAGCGTGACAACTTCAGGATTCTCATGTAACTGGGCAAAAAAATCGCGGGGGGATTCAAATCGTTTAACCTCGTACTCAGGGTTGAGAGAGAGATAATGCTGGAGCATGGAGCCGTACCAGACATCATCTTCAACGATGAAAACTTTAAAGGACTGATGGTTTTTCATATCTGCGTTTAGTATAGGATACTGATCTAACGTTGGAATGACGAAATTATTCCCATATTAAGACATTTTCCAATTTCTTTCCAATCTTTTCGACGAATAAAGACTTATATAGGACGAAAATAGGTGTATACTCTTATATAATATTGAATTTTATAGTGGAAAGTGGGTAGATTCCCTTACCCCATGCAAATTCTTATCTTTGGATCATGTCAATCAATCGGGAAAAACTCCGGTCACAATTTCAGGAAGAATATAAGAAGCTGAATGAGCAGCAAAGGCTGGCGGTGGATACTACGGAGGGGCCCGTGATGGTTATTGCAGGACCCGGTACGGGCAAAACACAGATCCTGGCGGCCCGGATAGGGAAGATACTCCTGGAGACGGATGTATCCCCGGAAAACATCCTCTGTCTGACGTATACAGACGCCGGCACTATCGCGATGCGCCGCCGGCTGCTGTCTTTTATCGGTCCGGATGCATACAAGGTGCATGTCTATACTTTCCATGGCTTTTGTAATGATATCATCCAGGAGAATCTGCCTCTTTTTGAAAAGACAGCGCTCGATCCCATCTCAGACCTCGAGAAGATCCAGTATTTCAAGACGCTGATCGACTCTTTTCCCAAGAATCATCCTTTAAAAAGATATCGGGGGGACGTCTATTATGAGATGCGCAACCTGCAAAACCTGTTCTCTACAATGAAGAGGGAGGGTTGGACTCCGGGGTTTATCAATGAAAAAATTGACGAGTTCCTTGCTGATCTGCCGTTGAGGGATGAGTTCATCGCGAAAAGGGCCACGAAGGAGTTCAAAAAAGGGGATGTCAGAACCGACAAGATCGCTGAAGAGGCGGAGCGGATGGAAAAGCTAAGGGCGGCGGTGAACGAGTTCGATCCTTTTCAGGCCCTGATGCGGCGGAACAACCGATATGACTTTGACGACATGATCAACTGGGTGATCAGGGCTTTTGAAGAAAACAAGGGGCTGCTGTCCTCTTACCAGGAGCGTTATCAGTACATCCTTGTAGACGAATACCAGGATACCAGCGGGACACAGAACAGGCTGGTCAGCCTCCTGATCAGCTATTGGGATCAGCCGAATGTCTTTGTAGTGGGAGACGACGACCAGAGCATCTATCGTTTCCAGGGCGCCAATGTAGAGAACATGCTGGAGTTCGCGAATCAATATAAGAATGACCTTCTTACTGTCGTGCTCACCAGCAATTACCGGTCTACCCAGCCTATCCTTGACATCTCGCGAACGCTGATCGACAGAAACCAGGAACGGCTGGTGAAGCAGATCCCCGGTCTTTCCAAGAACCTGCGGTCCAGTCATCCGCTGATCAGCCAGCGTGCGTATCCACCGCGGCTCCAGGAATATCTGAGCCCAAGACAGGAAATGACGAATATCACCCTACAGGTAGAGCAGCTGCTGGCTGAAGGGGTAATGCCCGGCAGGATCGCCATCATCTACAAAGAAAACAAATATGGCGAGGAACTGAGCCGCTTTCTCCAGCTGAAGAAGATACCGGTATACAGCAAACGAAGTATCGACCTGTTCGACATACCGCTGGCGCAAAAGATCCTTTTGTTGCTGCGATATCTCGCAGCGGAACATGATGCGCCTTATGGCGGAGATGAAATGCTTTTTGAGATCCTGCATTTTGATTTCTTTTCTATCGCGCCGATAGAAATAGCCAAACTTTCTGTCGAAGTAGCCGACAAACAATTCAGCGAACAGAAGACCTCTATCCGCCGGCTCCTGTTTGAAAAAGCAAGCCGGCCGGCCCGCGACCTTTTTGACACCGGGCTGCCGGAGGGGTTAAAGAAGGCAAGCCGCGCTCTTGAAAAGCTCATCGGCGACGTCCCCAATACGACTCTTCAGGCCCTGTTCGAGAACTGTATCCGCGACACGGGTATTCTCAGCTTTATCATGCAAAGTCCGGACAAGATCTGGCTGATGCAGGTTCTGACGGCGCTGTTTAATTTTGTGAAGGAGGAAACGCGGCGCGACCCTGATCTGGACCTCGAGCAATTGATCCAGATGACCGACCTGATGAAGGACAACGGTATCGCCCTTCCCCTGGTGCAGGTTTCCGGCAGCGACAAGGCTGTCAATCTGCTGACGGCGCATGGCAGCAAGGGACTGGAATTCGAATATGTCTTTTTTGCCGGTTGTAATGCGGCTACCTGGGAAAAGAAGCGCAAGCTAAACAGCGGGTACAAGTATCCCGACACTCTTTATACCCGTGCAGGCGACGCCGGGTCGAGGGAGGAGGAAGAGCTTCGCCGTCTGTTCTATGTAGCGCTGACGCGGGTGGAGCAACACCTGTTTATATCCTGGTCGCGGTTTCGCGACGATGGTAAGGAGCTGGAGCCCTCTGTTTTTATTGCCGAGATCCAGGAGGAGCATGTGCTGCCTGTCGAAAAGATCGAGATCCCCGCGGAAGAGCAGGCGGATTTTGACGCGTTGCCCTTTAGCGACAATATTGCGCCCGAGATCCAGGCAGCCGAAGAGGATTTTATCAGCAGGATGCTGGAAAAGTTCGTCATGAATGTGACGGCCCTGAACAATTATCTCAAATGCCCGTTGGAATTCTATTACCGCAACCTGGTACGGATACCTTCTCCAAAAAATGAGGCGACGGAATTCGGAAGCGCCGTGCATCATGCCCTGCAAAGGCTGTTCGAGAAAATGAAGTTGCATGCGGGGGAAGAATTTCCATCAAAAGAAGAAATGCTGGATGACTTCCAGTGGTATATGCGAAGGCATAGGGAGATCTTTACCCGGGAGGCGTATAATAGGCGGATGGAGTATGGCCAGGAGGTATTGTCGAATTACTATGATAAATATGTCAGCGGGTGGAATAAGATCGTTGCAGTGGAAAGGAATATCCGGAATGTCATTGTGAGGGGGGTGCCTTTGAAGGGGAAGCTGGACAAGCTGGAATTCCAGGGGAAGGAAGTGAATGTCGTGGACTATAAGACCGGGGATGTTGACAAGGCGAGGGAAAAGCTGACGCCGCCCAATACAAAGGACCCTAACGGCGGGGATTACTGGAGACAGGCTGTGTTTTATAAGATCCTGGTCGACAGCTATGAGCAGAAAGACTGGAAGGTAACCAGTACTGAGTTCGACTTTGTGGAGCCTGACAAAAAGAAAGAATACCGGAAGGTGAAGATCTTGATCACGCCTGAAGATATTACTACTGTCACACAGCAGATCATAACTACCTGGCAGAAGATACAAAACAGGGAATTCTATACCGGTTGTGGAGAGTCGGACTGTCACTGGTGTAATTTTGTAAAAACGAATAATCTGGCGATTGCGCTGCATGAGATAAATGAATCTGAAGAGGAAGAGATTTAGGAGATTTAAGGGATTATTAGGCATGCCCGTGGCGGGCATGCCGCTTAAACAAATTATGTTTGCAAAATGAAGGTTCGAAACGGTCTATTGTCTCTTTTCCTTTTTGCCCTATTGCTGATCGGCGCTATCGGTCATTCGGGATGTGCCAATATCATTCCGCCTACGGGAGGTCCCCGGGATACTATCCCACCCAGGCTGATCTTTGTTACACCGGGGGATACGACCAAACACTTCACGGGGAATAAGATCGTCTTCAATTTTGACGAATATATCGACCCGAAGGATATCCGGACGGAGCTGATCTTCTCTCCGGTGCTGAAAACAGACCCTATTGTAGATTCCAAGCTAAAGACCCTTACGGTCAAGATCAAGGATACTTTAGAGCCCAATACGACCTATTCGCTGGATTTCGGGAAATCGATCAGGGATTACAATGAAGGGAATATCCTGAAGAATTTCAGGTATGTCTTTTCCACAGGGGGTACCATCGACCAGGGATCATTTGGGGGCACCGTGGTGGTAGCCCAGACCGGCAAGGTCGACAGTACGCTGACCGTGCTGCTTCACCGGAAGTTCGATAGTCCGGCCGGGCTTAAAAAGAACGATTCAGCCGTGTTCAGGGACGGTGATTCGGCCATAGCCAAGGACAGGCCCCGTTATGTCACCCGAATAGACAGCAATGGCCGTTTTTTTTTCCGGAACCTTCAACCGGGGAGATATACCGTATATGCTATGAAGGATGAAGGTGGCCAGCATAAGTATCTCTCGAAGGCGCAGCTCTTTGCCTTTGCGGATTTGCCGGTGGTCATCAGCGAGAATACTCCGTCGATAGCTCTTTATGCTTATGCGGAATCTGCGGAAAGCAAGCCGGCATCCAAGTCATCCGGTACTACGGCGCCTGCTGCCAGCAGAAGAACGGCCAAGGACAGGGAGAAGGACAGAAGGCTGCAGTTCCAGACCAATATCGCCAACAGCGTCTTTGATGTGCTGGACACGTTCAAGCTGACCTTTGCTACCGGTCTGAAGTCTTTTGACTCGACGCAGCTGCGATTTACCGACGAGGGTTTTAAGGATATCGATCCAAGGCGGTACCGCTATGTCCGGGATACCTCCAATAAAATTTTTGCCTTATACTATTCCTGGCCTACGGATACCAAGTTTAATCTTATTTTACCCAAGACTTTTGGGCAGGATTCGGCGGGCAGGAAACTGCTTAAGGACGATACGATCACTTTCAGGACAAAAAAGGATATCGACTATGGCGAGATCCGGATCAGGATCCTCAATATCGATATGAACAGGCATCCCGTGCTGCTGATGTTGCAGGGAGACAATGTGAAATATGCCTTTCCTTTCAGCAACCGGAGGGATGTGCGGAAGACCCTGTTCCCGCCCGGCGAATATGATCTTAGGGTACTGTATGATACCAACGGGAATCTTCGCTGGGACCCGGGGCAATACTTTGGCAAGCGGGTCCAGCCGGAAAAAGTAGCGCCTATAAAGAAAAAGTTCACCGTCAAGGCCAACTGGGATAATGACGTGGATATTACCCTCTAAGGGGGTTGCGATGCGGCGGCTTGTCGTATCTTTGCAAAATGCAATTTTCCTCTGCTTTATTAGAGAGCGCTGTCAGCGAGTTTGCCAAATTGCCGGGTATCGGGAAGAAGACAGCCCTACGGCTTGTTTTGCATCTGCTGAAGACGGATGCCGGAAATGTGCAGGGTTTTGGCGAGACGCTGATAAGGATGCGGCAGGAGATAAAGTTCTGTCAGCGTTGTCACAATGTGGCCGATGGTGATATCTGTTCTATCTGTGCCAATTCCCTCCGCAAACAGGAGCTGATCTGTGTCGTAGAGACCCTGCGGGAGGTCATAGCTATCGAAAGCACTCAGCAATATAGCGGTACTTATCATGTCCTGGGAGGGATCATCTCTCCGCTGGACGGGGTGGGCCCCGATCAGTTGAATGTGGAGACCCTTGTCAACAGGGTGCGGAAGGAGCATACGCAGGAGCTGATCTTTGCGCTGAATCCCACGATCCAGGGGGATACTACCATTTACTATATCCAGAAGAAGTTGCAGGACACTCCTGTCCGGATCACGACTATTGCCCGGGGTATCGCCTTTGGCGGGGAGCTGGAATATGCCGATGAGATGACTTTGGCGAGGAGTATTACGAACCGGCTGCCTGTGGAAAGCTATAGGACGGGGGGATAAAGGGGAGATATTAAATTTTTTGTGTAAATTTGCAATCTGTACAGGGGGATTTGTTTATTGTTCAACCTGTACGGCCGAAAGGCGGGCGCATCAACTGAACTAATAAACGTCTGAAATATCACCATTTACTTCGGTTATTTCCCTCGTTATTAATCAGTTCAAGAAATTTTTACGGTAAAATCGCGTTTGGTCTTCCGGGATGGACTTTTTTAAAAAAAAGGAGCTAAACCATGGACGTACGTACAAACATTCAGGAGCAACTGAAGAAACGGATACTTATTATAGATGGGGCTATGGGCACCATGATCCAGCGGCATAAGCTGGAGGAGAAAGATTATCGCGGCGAGCGCTTTAAGGACTGGCCTTCGGATGTGAAAGGCAATAATGACCTGCTGGTCCTCACACAGCCGCAGATCATCGAGGGAATCCATCGGGAGTACCTGGATGCGGGGGCTGACATCATCGAGACCAATACCTTTAATTCCCAGCGGGTCAGCCTGGCTGACTATCATATGGAGGACCTGTCCTATGAACTGAATGTGGAGGCGGCGCGTATCGCAAAAAAAGCGGCGGCTGATTATACGGCGCGTAATCCCGACAAACCCCGTTTCGTGGCGGGAGCCATCGGTCCGATGAGTAAAACGCTTTCTCTTTCTCCCGATGTCAATAACCCCGGGTTCCGGTCGGTAACGTTTGACGAAGTGTCTTCGGCGTATTATGAACAGGTAAAGGGGCTGGTTGATGGCGGCGCCGATCTGCTGCTGGTAGAAACGATCTTCGATACTCTCAATGCCAAGGCCGCCATCTTTGCCATCAAAAAATATTTTCGCGACAGCGGGGAGGCGGAGCTGCCTATCCTGATCAGCGGCACCATCACTGACGCCAGCGGGCGAACGCTGAGCGGACAAACGCTGGAAGCCTTTTATGTCTCTGTCATGCATGCACGTCCCCTGAGTATCGGTCTCAACTGCGCACTTGGAGCTGCTGAAATGCGGCCGCATATCGAGGAGCTGAGCCAGATAGCAGCCTGTTTTACTTCGGCCTATCCCAATGCCGGATTGCCTAATACGATGGGGGAATATGATGAGCTGCCCGAACAGACGGCTCACTTTATCGAGGAATGGGCAGAGAACGGATTTGTCAATATCGTAGGAGGATGCTGTGGCACTACTCCGGATCATATCCGTCATATAGCTGAGCATGTAGCTGCTATTAAGCCAAGGCCACTACCGGTAGTGGAGACGGAGCTGGTCTAGCGGCCTATGGCTGAGACGAGTTGCCGATAGTTGAAACGGAATTAGTATAAACCATTTGATAAACCCAGACTAATAAGATAACAAAACGATGTCCGCTGTTACTATAAAACCTTTTCTCCGGCTTTCCGGTCTTGAGCCCCTGGTATTACGTCCACTGACGAACTTTGTCAACGTGGGGGAGCGAACCAATGTGACGGGTTCAAAGAAATTTGCGCGTCTCATCCGGGATGGCCAGTATGAAGAAGCGTTGAGCGTAGCCCGTCAGCAGGTGGAGAGCGGGGCGCAGATACTCGACGTCAATATGGATGATGCTCTGCTGGACGGAGAGAAAGCCATGCAGACCTATCTGAACCTGTTGCAGGCTGAGCCGGATATCGCGAAGATCCCCATCATGATCGACTCATCGAAATTCTCGATCATCGAGGCGGGGCTGAAGTGTGTACAGGGGAAGTGTATCGTCAACTCTATTTCCATGAAGGAAGGAGAGGAAAAGTTCATCGAACAGGCGATAGTCTGCCGGAGCTATGGCGCCGCTGTTATTGTCATGGCCTTTGATGAGAACGGGCAGGCCGACACATTGCGTAAAAAGGTGGACATCAGCGCGCGGGCCTATAAGATCCTGACTGAACAGGTTGGCTTTGATCCACAGGATATCATTTTTGACCCGAATATATTTGCCATTGCCACAGGTATCGAAGAGCATAACAATTATGCCGTCGACTTTATCGAAGCCGTAAAAGAGATCAAAGAAAAGATGCCATTGACCCGTATCAGCGGGGGGGTCAGCAATATCTCCTTTTCTTTCCGGGGGAACGAGCCGGTACGTGAGGCTATGCACAGCGTATTCCTCTACTATGCCATTAAAGCAGGCATGGATATGGGCATCGTCAATGCGGGGCAGCTGGTCGTATACGATGAGATCGAGCCGAAACTCCGGGAGCTTTGCGAGGACGTTATCCTGAACAGGAACCCGGAAGCAACGGACAAGCTACTGGCCTTTGCCGAAACTGTCAAGGCCAAGGGCAAGGCGGAGGTTAAAGACGAGGCCTGGCGTCGCGGGACTGTGGAAGAGCGTTTGAAACATGCACTGGTCAATGGTATCACTGAATATATCGACGCCGATACGGAGGAAGCCCGGGTAAAATATCCCAAACCCCTCGATGTGATCGAAGGTCCCCTGATGGCGGGAATGGATGTCGTAGGAAATCTGTTTGGGAGCGGGAAGATGTTCCTTCCACAGGTGGTAAAGAGTGCGCGTGTGATGAAGAAGTCGGTCGCTGTACTCACCCCATATATCGAGCAGGAAAAGGAAGAAAGGAGGCTGGCGCATGAAGCAGCCGGAACGGTCAATGTCGAAGGCGCCGGCGCCGCAAAGATCCTGCTGGCGACTGTAAAAGGAGACGTACACGATATCGGAAAAAACATTGTCGGGGTTGTACTGGGCTGTAACGGATATGATATCATCGATCTGGGTGTGATGGTCCCTGCGGACAAGATCCTGGAAACCGCTATAAAAGAAAATGTCGCCATCATCGGGCTCAGCGGTTTGATCACGCCTTCCCTGGACGAGATGGTGCATGTAGCCAGGGAAATGAAGCGACGGGACTTTCATGTGCCCCTGCTTATCGGGGGGGCGACGACGTCGAGGATGCATACGGCCGTCAAGATCGCGCCTGAATTCGAGAAAGGGGTTGTTCACGTACTCGACGCTTCGCGGAGCGTGACGGTAGCCGGGTCGCTGCTCAGCGCCGAGCAAAAACCCGAATTCCTGCAGGGGATCAGGACGGAGTACCAGAAACTGAAAGAAGACTTTGCCAATAAAAAGACGGTGAAACAATACCTGCCGCTTGCCAAAGCGCAGGAAAATAAGGTAAAGATCGACTGGGAGAAATTCCAGCCGTTCAAGCCATCCTTTACGGGTACGAAGACCTTTGACGGATATGATCTTGAGGAGATCGCCCGGTATATTGACTGGGGCCCCTTCTTTATCACCTGGGAGCTGCATGGTAAATTCCCGCAGATCCTGACGGACGAAGTGGTGGGCAGCGAGGCGACCAAGCTCTTCAATGATGCGAAGACGCTGCTAGCGCAGATCGTAAAGGAAAAGTGGCTGAAAGCCCGTGCTGTCATAGGCTTCTGGCCTGCCAATTCGAACGGGCAGGATACCATCCTCCTACAGACCGGGAATGGGGAGGTTCGTCTTGAATCCCTTCGTCAGCAGATAAAAAAGGCGGCGGGCCAGCCCAATATCTCGCTGACCGACTTTATTGCACCGGCATCCACCGGCAAGCAGGATCATATGGGTGCCTTTGTGGTCACCATCGAAGGCATCGAACCTTATCTCAAACGTTTTGAGGAGGCGCATGACGACTATAACAAGATCATGTTACAGGCGCTGGCGGATCGGATGGCGGAAGCCTTTACCGAGCTGCTGCACAAAAAGGTACGTAAAGAATACTGGGGTTATGCCCCCAATGAGAACCTGGACAATGACCGGCTGATCCGGGAAGAATATGAGGGTATCCGGCCCGCGCCGGGCTATCCTGCCTGTCCGGATCATACGGAGAAAATAAAGCTGTTTGCCATGCTTGACGCCACCAACCAGACTGGTGTTATCCTGACGGAGTCTTTGGCTATGTATCCGGCATCTTCGGTCAGCGGCTGGTATTTTGCTCACCCTGAAAGCAAATATTTTGGAGTGGGTAAGATCGAAAAAGATCAGGTCGTGGATTATGCCAGCCGAAAGGGAATCTCGCTGGAAGAGGCGGAAAAATGGTTAAGGCCGGTCCTGGAATACGATGTGTAATAATTTTTAGGTACTTTTGCTGCCGCGAATTGGAATTATTTTCGCTAACAGGAATTATTTTTTAGCAATCGGACCTCTTGAAATTATGAGACAAAAACTGATCGGCCTTCTCCCGGCCTTAGTACTGACCTTCGGCCTTCCTTTCTTTGGTTTTGCGCAGCAGAAGCAGGACACTCAAAAGAAAAAGAAGAAATTTATAAAAGAAGTATATCTCTCCTGGGGTTATAACAAGGAATGGTATACTCATAGCAGTCTGCATATCTCCCAGCCTTCGCTAGGGAATGACTATACGATGGAGCATGTCAAGGCGCATGATCATCCGGGCTGGGACGACGGCCTCTTCAACAAGGCGCTGAGCATACCCCAATACAATTACCGGCTTGGATTTTTGCTTGATGAAGAAAAGGGCTGGGGTTTTGAGATCAACTTCGATCACACCAAATACATCATCGCCGACCAGGATGTCCATATCAAGGGCCGGATGAACAATCAGCCGGTAGATCAAACAATTGCTTTTAACGAAGCGAACGGCTTTTATTATTACCTCAACAACGGGGCGAACTTCCTGCTGTTTAATGTTACCAAGCGCTGGCATCTGTGGAAGACACATGACGAAAAGATTAAAATAGATGCTTATGGCAAATTTGGTGTAGGCCCGGTGATCCCGCATACGCAGAATGAGCTGTTTGGGAAGGCCAATCACTCCGGTTTCCAGATGGGTGGATGGAATACGGGAACGGAGTGGGTGGTACGTACTACTTTCTTCAGGGCCTTCTATCTTGAATATTCCAACAAGCTGGATTATGCCCGTTACTCGGGGATAAATGTCTATGAGGGGAAGGGCCACCAGGCGTTTGGGACGTATGAAATGATATTAAGTCTTGGGCTTACGATCCCGACAGTGCACCCCTGGTGGAGATAGGTGACACCCGTGGTCTTATAGATGCGGTGGCTTGCGGGTCGCGCCAGCTATTATGCTGTCTTATACTGTTTGTACTTCTCAAATAACCACCACTTTCTTTTTCGTGGAGCTGTACGATAGTTTGTTTTTATAAAGGTATCGATATGTGCCGAAGCATCGGCTATGTTATCTGTCAGTAAGACCAGGGCCATATCTTCTTTTGAGATGGTTCCTTCGCGGGCCATGTATTCCATATAATCAAAGAGGGGCTGATAATATTCTTTTCCAAAGAGTACGATGGGGAACCGGATCAGGGTCTTTGTCTGTACGAGGGTGAGAGTCTCAAAGAACTCATCCATAGTGCCAAAACCTCCTGGCATAATGACAAAGGCATAGGAGTATTTTACCAGCATTACTTTCCGGACGAAGAAATGTTCAAAGGTGATAGAGGTCTGGACATAGGGATTGGGTTTTTGTTCGAAGGGCAGCTTGATGTTGCAGCCTACGGAAGCCCCTCCCTGTTCGAAGGCGCCGCGATTGGCAGCTTCCATCGTTCCGGGTCCGCCGCCTGTCATCGTGGTGAGTCCTAAACGGGCGATAGCGCCTCCCATCTCGCGGGCGGCCTGGTAATAAGGATGATCTTCCTTAAACCGGGCCGAGCCGAATACGGTGACACAGGGGCCTACGAAATGAAGTGTGCGGAAGCCTTTGATAAATTCGCGAAAGATCTTCCAGGCGAAGCTGAGCTCGTAACCGCGGCTTTTGGGGCCTTCCAGGAATTGGGCGTCTTTGGCATTGGCCGGGATGATCCTATCTAATTTTTCCATAATGAGTTACTTCTGATTAAATTGCGGACCCTAATATAAGTATTATGTCATCATTACGCATCGTCAGCTATAATGTTAACGGGCTCCGTGCAGCTATGAACAAAGGATTGATCGAATGGTTGAAGACGGATCCGGCCGATATCATTTGTGTCCAGGAAACGAAGGCACATAAAGACAATGTGGCGCATGCCTTATTTACGGAGCTGGGGTTTCATGATTACTGGTTCTCTGCGAAGAAAAAGGGATATAGCGGAGTGGCTGTATTCAGTAAAATAAAAGCGGATCATGTTGAATATGGTACGGGGCATGGCATGAGTGATGATGAGGGAAGGGTGATACAGCTGGACTTTGGTGATCTACGGCTTATCAATGCGTATTTTCCTTCGGGCACCTCGGGGGATGAGCGACAGGGGTATAAGTATCAATGGCTGGATGAGTTTCATATTTACCTGGAAGAGCTGAAAAAGACACATCCGCGAATTATTTTGTGCGGGGACTATAATATTGCTCATAAGGAGATTGATATACATGACCCGAAGGGGAATAAGAATTCTTCCGGTTTTTTGCCGGAGGAGCGGGTCTGGATGGACAAATTTATAGATAGCGGCTGGGTGGACAGCTTTCGTCATTTTCACCCCGAGCCTCACCGTTATAGCTGGTGGAGTCAGCGTTTTCCTACTGTACGGGCCCAGAATAAGGGCTGGCGTATAGACTATATCACTGTCACGGAGCAGTTGCGGGAACGCTTGCTGGATGCGGAGATATACCCGGATGTCAAACAAAGCGATCACTGTCCTCTCTACGTCAGGCTGGCCTTAAAATAACCGTACGGGTGCTTTTGGATACGGATTTTGCCAATTATCTTTATTGGTGAACCTATGCCTTTTCCGTTATGGAAGCACTTGTCATATTGTTTTTGATAATCCTTATCGTCATGCTCCTTTTGTTGAGGAGCGGTATTTTTGAGCGGATGGATCGCCTGGAGCAGGAGATCATGCGGTTGCGGCAGACGTTGCCGTCGCCGAAGGAAGAGGAGGCGCGTGCTGTGCCGCCGGTGAGGGTGAAAGATGTTGCGCCGCCTGTGGTGGTGGTGGAGGAGGTTCCGCGCGTGGATCGGATAGAGCCTGTGGGACCGATGAAGTCTGTGGAGCCAGAGAGGCTGGCGGAGTCAGAGAGGCTGGCGAAGCCAGAGGGGCTGGCGGAGCAGGCGGGGCAAGGGGAGCCTGTGGGGCCGGCGGAGCGTGGGGGTCAGGCTCCACGTGGGGGTCAGGACCTTGAAAAATTTATCGGGGAAAATCTTATCAGCAAGATCGGCATTGCCATACTTGTCCTTGCCATTGGTTTTTTTGTAAAATATGCTATCGACAATGACTGGATCGGCCCTGTTGGGCGGGTAGGCATCGGGGTTTTATGTGGCGGGGTCCTCATCGGGCTGGCGCACTGGCTGCGGAAAAGCTATACTGCTTTTAGCTCGGTACTGGTAGGCGGAGGGTTGGCCGTCCTTTATTTTACTATCGCGCTGGCTTATCATCAATATCAATTGTTCGGGCAGACGACGGCATTTATCATCATGCTTGTCATCACGGCTTTTTCTGTCCTGCTTTCCCTCTTATATGATCGCCAGGAGCTGGCGGTCATTGCGCTGGTCGGAGGATTTTTAACGCCTTTTCTTGTCAGCAATGGCAGCGGCAACTACAGGGTCCTGTTCAGCTATCTTCTTATTCTGAATGCGGGGTTGCTTGTGATCGCGTATAACAAGGCCTGGCGTCTGCTGAATATACTGGCCTTTACCTTTACGGCGATGCTTTTTGCCAGCTGGGTGTTACGGCTTCCGTATAACGCACCTGCTTCTACCTACAGGGGCGGATTGTGGTTCGCAAGCATATTTTATCTGTTGTTCTTTGTCATTAATATAGCGCATACGATAAAAGAGAATAAGAAATTTATCGCTTCCGATTTTGGCATCCTGCTAGTCAACACCTGTCTTTATGCGGGAGTTGCGTTGTATATGCTGACGCAGCTGGGGCTGGACAGGTATAAAGGGCTGTTCTGCGCCGGGATGGGTGTGTTTCACCTGGCTACGAGCTGGTTCCTGTTCCGGAAGAACAGAGTCGACAGGAATATCCTTTACCTGTTCATCGGGATCACGATGTCTTTTGTTTCGCTGACGGCTCCGCTACAGCTGCATGGGCATTATATAACGTTGTTCTGGGCTTCGGAGGCGGTGTTGTTGTACTGGCTTTTTTTAAAGTCGCAGATAAAGCTGATCAGGCTGGCAGCGATGGTGGTTTGGGGGGCGATGCTGTTTAGTTTACTTATCGACCTGTCACGGTTCTATTATTGGGATACGTTGGACACATCGTTTGGCAACGAACACCGGCTGCATATCGTCTTTAACCCGGGTTTCTTAACGGGTCTGTATGCAGCGGTAAGCTGCTGGGGTATCTTTCGTTTGCGCAAGGGGACAACGTGGCATATAGTCTCGCTGATCACTGCGGGAGCATTGTTATTTTGCAGCGGTGCGCTGGAAATAAATTACCAGTTCAACTATTATTATCCTTCTGTCAATTTATCCCTGCTTTATCTTTTATTGTACGGCTGGTTATTGACGATGGTCTATTGCTTTTTTCTTGACCGGATGAAGGAGGATCATTTTAAATGGTTGCTGGTGTGGCTGCCGATAGCCGGCTTGCTGGCTTACCTGTTCTCTTTGCCGGAGGTCTTCAATGTGCAGCAGGATATGCTGGAAGGGCATCATTATAAAAACTTTTTTGCGGGGCATTGGACCGGCGTCCTGCTGGTCATCCTTATATTTTATTGGATGGTAATAAGACAGAGGGCAGGGAAATCGGGGGCCCCGGTGGAGCTGTTCACCTGGCTGGTCTGTTTGATGCTGGTGATACTGGTCAGTGCGGAAGGTCAGCTGTTGATAAATATGCTGTATTATTCTCCGAAGTATTCCCTGGATGAGCTGGCAAGGGTCTATAATAAGACGGGGCTGCCTATTTTATGGGGGCTTTGTTCTTTTGCTTTTATGTGGATGGGTATGCGGCATAAGTTCAAGCAACTACGGATCATCTCGCTGGTCCTTTTTTCCATTACTCTTTTGAAGCTGTTCCTGTTTGATATCCGGAATATTCCTGTCGCGGGGAAGATAGCTGCCTTTTTCTGTTTGGGTGTGTTGTTACTGGTAGTGTCCTTTATGTACCAACGATTGAAAAAAATCATTATCGAGGATGAAGAAAAAAAGCCTGTTTAAAGTGGGGAACCCGGGCGGGGCCGGGAGGTATGGTTTAACGCCGGTGCTGATGACCGGGTTGCTAATGGTTGCTATAACCTGCAGAGCGCAGAAGACTGCCGGAGCGCTGCTCGATCCGGTAGAAAAAACGGGGTTTTACCGAATCATCCTTCCACCTCAGCTGGTGGCCAGGTGCAGGGCGGACCTATCCGATCTACGGATCTGTCAGTCCGACGGGACAATGATCCCCTATGTATTGAACACCGATGTGAAAAGCCGGCTGAACGCCGGCTATTTTGCCCTGCCGGACCCGCTGATCCGGCAGAAGGACAGTAGTGATAAACATTCCTATATTCTGCTACAGTATGCCGATGCCTTTAGGATCGAACGTCTGTCTTTTGTCATCAAGGGCCCTACCCTTTATAAAAGGACGGCCCGGGTGATCAATGAGGATGCTGTGGGGATGGACCGGCATATCGCGACCATTAGCCTTGATCCCGGTGATAGCGTATTCCCGATCCCTGCTGTCAAAACCCGTCACTTACTTATTGACGTTACCAATATGGATAATATACCGCTGGTCTTTAGCCGGGTAGCTTCGGAGCAATCGGGTATTTATATATTGACGCATCTGGAAGAGCATCGGGATTATGAATTAGAGGGGGGTGACAGCCTGGCCAGGAAACCGGATTACGATCTGCATTATTTTACGGACAGCTTAAGCAAGCGGCCATTGGATATCGGCTATAAAGATGTTGTCCTGCGGGAACCGAAGCCTGCCCTCGTTAAGAAGGATAGTATATCGGTTGCGAAAGTGCGGGCCGATGCCAGATCGACCGTCATACTTTGGCTGGTGCTGGTGATAGTACTGCTGTTATTGATCTATATTAGCGTCAAAATGGTCAAGGCCATTGCTAAAAAAGAAACAAATGATCGTCTATAATATCAGCAGCAAGGTCAGGTGGGAGATCGTGGAACCCTGGCTGGAGTGGCATCTTGAAGAACAGATCCCCGCTGTTCTGGCTACTAAACTTTTTGATGGGCATCAACTTTATCGCCTGCTGGAGCAGGATGAGGAGGAGGGGCCGACTTTTGTGACACAGTTCTTTACTACTTCGATCGGGCGTTATGAGCAGTTCATTATAGAATTTGCTCCGGCATTACAACAAGCGGGATGGGACAAATGGGGGAATGGGTTTATTGCTTTTCGTACATTATTGGAATCGATATAAGATGAGACGAAATGACCTGTGCACTATTTGTGGAAAAGAATTATAAAAAGATCATCGAATTAAAAAATATTGTAAATTCTTTCAAATCCTTAACTGGCAAGGATTTCAGCCCGCATCCTCCAAAACTCGCTACAGCACTACATTTCAGCATATTAACGTAAGTTTGACATCGGATATTTACGAATGCCTGCCTTCGCGAATCCTTGCCCACCGTGGTTTAGAGCGGGCTGCAGTGGTTGTCGGAAAAAGTAAAAAAATTTTGTTGGATAAAAAAAGCGGGTATATTTGTTGCTGCTAATTAAATAAAAAATTACACTATGAACAAAGCTGAATTAATCGCAAAGATTGCCGATGATGCAGGCATCACAAAAACTCAGGCAAACGCTACGCTGGATTCTTTCGTTGAAGCAGTTACCAAAACACTGAAAGGAAACGGAAAAGTAACCCTGGTTGGTTTCGGTACTTTTTCTGTATCTAAGAGAGCCGCCCGTAACGGCCGCAATCCTCAGACTGGTGCTGTGATCAAGATCAAGGCGAAGAAAGTAGCTAAGTTCAAAGCAGGTAAAGAACTTTCTGCTAAATTATAAGTCTGTCATCAGCTGACTCTTATTGATTTTTAAGGGTACATCAGTTAAAAGCTCCGCTACCGGGCACAAAAGCAGGTATCGGGGCTTTTTGTTAGGTTTCCATCCGTATCTTTGCACAAACAGAGAACACAGGTGTGTTCTATAAAAATTTTAATCATGGGAAGAGGAGATAAAAAAACTAAGAAGGGTAAAATTTTCAAGGGTTCTTTTGGTAAGAGCCGCCCTGCCAATCCGGCTAAAGCAAAGAAGACAGCTGCTGCCGCTGCTGCGAAGAAATAAGTGAACACGCCTCGTGAATCTTTAGATGATATCGCCTTAGATATTGTTTAAGGCGCGAGGCGTTGGATCTTCCACTGTCCATTTGTCTGCAGGCTGAACAGGATCCGGTCGTGTAAGCGGCTGGGTCTGCCTTGCCAGAATTCGACCCGGACGGGTTTGACGAGATAACCGCCCCAATGAGGGGGTCGTGTTACGGAGGTACCGTTCCATTCTTCCCGCAATTTCTTTTCGTTGTCTTCCAGCCATTCGCGGTTCTCTATGACCTCACTTTGTGGTGAGGCCCAGGCTCCGAGGCGGCTGCCTTCCGGGCGGCTGTTGAAATATTCTTCACTGATCTTTTCGCTGACAAGGGATACGAGGCCGCTGATGCGGACCTGTCTTTCGAGTTCTTTCCAGAAGAAGACGAGGGTTGCTCTTGGGTTTTCCAGCAACTGATGTCCTTTGGAGCTATTGTAGTTGGTAAAAAAGGAGAAGCCTTTTGTATCGAATCCTTTTAGCAGTACGATGCGGGCGTCCGGCATGCCGTCGGCGGATGCGGTAGCCAGGGTCATTGCGTTGACCTCATCGATATCTGATTGGACGGCTTCCTGCCACCATTTATCAAACTGGGCAATGGGGTCTTTTAGCACGTCATTTTCTGCTAACGTCTGTAGCTTGTATTCCTTGCGGATATCTGCGATGTTGTTTGACACGGTACAAAGTTAGGCATTACCCGTGAAAAGAACATGACGGGGATCAGTCGAGGCTACGATGTGTAACGTCACTGCTATCCGTAGATCCGGTTATCTTTGCCAGGAGGCTTTCCATGTCACTGACGCGGCGAAGCTGGCTTTCGATCTTTTTATTATGTTCGGAGATCTCCTGGAGATCGTGGTTGAGCTCTTCGAGGAAGGCCGATCGTTTCTGGAATTGCTGGCGCTGGAAGTTGGCTTCTTTGAGTTTTTCTTCGGTGTCTACGAGGATGCGATTCAGCCGCTGGTTCTCTTCGCGCAGGGAGATATGCCGCAATTTCATTTCGTCGTGTTCTTTCCCCATTTTGAAATAGGCTTCTTTCAGTTCGTCATAATCGGCACCGCGGTTGTAGGGTTGTGTGAGATAGGCCTGTAGTTTCTGTAGTTTTTCCTGGAGTGTATTGTATTCGTCGTATACTCTATCGAGGCGTTGGCCCATTTCTTCGGACAGCTTTTGGTGGTGACGGAGATGGCTGATCTCTGTTTCCTTTTCTATAAGCGTCTGGCCGAAGGCTCTGAGCTGTTCGTTCAGCTCTTCGTTCTGGCGGGACAGTTCCTGGTTCTTTTTCTCGGAGTCTTCTACCTGGCGGGTTTGTTCCAGCAGGCGATGGATGTGGTTGTTGTGTTCCAGCATTTTTTCCTGGGCCAGTTTGAGCTGGACGAGGTAATTGCCGGTATAGTCATCGGGTTGAGATCCGGCGGAGGTCTCTTCGAGCGGCAGTTCTTCTTTGGGGGCCAGGAGGGTCGCCAGTTTCAGCTCTGTTTCTTCCAGCTGTGCGCGGGTAGCGTCGAGTTCGGTGTGAAGGTCTTCGACCTCTTTCCGGTTCTCTTCGAGTTCGATGGTGAGGATCTGTTCGGTCTCCTGCATCTGGGTCAGTCTTTCCCGCAGCTGTTGCTGGGCACGCTCCTGCATGTCCATATCGTTGTAATACTTCAGCTTCCAGTTGTCGTTCTCGCTGATGCCATTACCCGCGGCGGGTTCGGAAATGCGGAGACTTTTCTTTGAGTTCCAAAAGAAATGAATGGTAAAACCGAGGATCAGTGCCCCCAGTTCGCAGATGATGATTTCAGGCAATCCCATTGTCAGTTGAAATCCCAGTATAATGCTCAGGTTGTTTAATAAGCTATTCATGATGGTTCGGGTTCGGAAGAAAAATTTGCCAAACTAACTACTTTAAAAAATATGACTTTCCGGGGATACATCGATAAACAACAAAACGTTTTTCAGGGGATATTGACCAGAGGAGAAAGCTAGAGACTGTGTCCCAGTAGATTAGCGGTGCAAAACCAAGCTTGAAATTACTATCCTTTGCCCAGATATGCAAATGAAATAAAACACAGGTCAACTATATAAAAATCAATCTTTTACTAATGTTCCGACTTTTTCACCCCGAACAACCCGCATCAGGTTGCCTGTTCTGTTCATATCAAAAACGATGATCGGCAGCTGATTTTCCATACAGAGGGTGAAGGCTGTCATGTCCATAACCCGGAGGTTTTGGGAGATACATTCCTGGAAGGTGATGCTCTCGAATTTTGTGGCTTTTGGGTCTTTTTCCGGATCCGCGGTGTAGATGCCGTCTACCCGGGTGCCTTTGAGGATCACTTCGGCATTGATCTCGATGGCGCGTAAGGAGCCGGCGGTGTCGGTTGTAAAATAGGGGTTTCCGGTTCCGGCCCCGAAGATGACGACGCGACCTTTTTCCACATGGCGGATGGCCCTGCGGCGTATATAGGGTTCTGCTATCTGTTCCATTTTGATGGCGCTCTGCAAGCGGGTATAGACCCCGATCTTTTCGAGGCCGGCCTGTAGGGCCATGCCATTGATAACGGTGGCGAGCATGCCCATGTAATCTCCGTGAGCGCGTTCGATGCCGGTCTCGGCCTCATTCATACCGCGGTAGATATTTCCACCGCCGATGACGATGGCGACCTGAACGCCTAATTCCACGATGCTTTTTATATCCTTTGCGTATTGAGCGATAACAGCGTTGTCAAAACCAAAACTTTTATCTCCCATCAGGGCTTCTCCGGACAATTTGAGTAGAATACGCTTGTACTTGGGCACCATGGTCTGACGAATGATTCTTGATTAAAGTGCGAAGATAAAAAAGGCCATCTATATAGACGGCCTTTTTTAAAAATTATCCTAATTGAACTCTTTTGAACTGGGTCACTTTTGCTGAAGCGTCGACGCCTTTAAGATAATCCCCTACTGTCTTTGAGGCATCCTTTACGAAGGCCTGCGGAGTGAGGGTATTTTCTTTGAAGAAGGCGTTGAGTTTTCCGACGGCGATCTTATCGATCATCTCGGCGGGTTTGCCAGCCATCTTGGGATCGTTCTTGATCTGTTCGGTAACGATATCCTTTTCGCGTGCTACCACTTCGGCAGGAACGGAATCCGGATCGACTGCTACGGGGTTCATTGCTGCGATCTGCATGGCGATGTCTCTACCGGCTTCGAGGACTGCGGGGCTGTTATTAGACAGGCCAACGAGTACGCCCATGCGGTAAGCACCGTGGATGTATGCGGCTACACCTGCGGCGTCGATCCTTTCGAAACGGGCCAGCTGGATCTTTTCACCGATGCGGGCAACCTGGTCGTTGATCTTGTCGGAGACTGTAGCACCGTCCAATGGAGCGGCGAGCAGTTCTTCGATGGTATTGACATTCCCTTTAAGCGCGATGTCGGCGATGCTTTGTGCAAACGCAACGAAGTCGGCATTTTTTGCAACGAAGTCGGTCTCACAGGCGATGGTAACGATAAAGCCGGTTTTGTTGTCGGCTGTTGTCGTAGCGATGATCACGCCTTCTTTTGCTTCACGGTCGCTGCGGAGGGCAGCAACTTTCTGACCTTTCTTACGCAGGTAGTCGATCGCTTTTTCGAAATCGCCATCACTCTCTACCAGTGCCTTGCGGCAATCCATCATTCCGGCGCCAGTGCTTTGGCGCAGCTTGTTGATATCGGCTGCTGTTATAGTTGCAGTTGACATATAGTTAAGTTTGAAATTGATAATAAATCAAGGGACCGTCCTTATCCTAACGGCCACCGCCCGGGCGTCTTGGACCGGAGTTCGGTACGCGACGTTTCGGCTGACTTGTTCCTCTAACCTTTTCTCCACGGCCGCGGGCTGCTTCGCTTTCAGCTTCTGCCTGAAGGCGGGCTGCTTTCTTTTCGTTCTCATCAGAACCCGTATCTTCTACGTCTTCTTCTTTTGCAGCCTGTCTTTCTGCAAGACCTTCGGCGATAGCGGCGGTTACATAATTTACGATGATCGCGATGGATTTCGTAGCGTCGTCGTTGGCTGGGATAGCAAAATCCACCTTATTTGGATCGCAGTTGGTGTCTACCATGCCAAAAGTTGTGATACCCAGGCGTTTGGATTCAGCCAGTGCGATGTGTTCGTGACCGATGTCAACGATGAACAAGGCGGCGGGAACGCGACCCAGCTGAGCGATACCACCCAGTACTTTTTCCTTTTTATCTCTTTCGCGGGAGAGGGTGAGGCGTTCTTTCTTTGTGATGCTATCGAAGGTGCCGTCGTTAAGCATTTTTTCGATGCTCTGCATCTGCTTTACGCTCTTACGAACGGTGTTGAAGTTGGTGAGCATACCACCGAGCCAGCGTTCGGTAACGAAAGGCATGTTTACTTTACGTGCGCATTCGGTAACGATCTCTTTGGCTTGTTTTTTTGTTCCGACGAACATTACCTTTTTACCGCTCTTGGCGATCTGTTTCAGAGCTGCAGCAGCTTCCTGCAGGCTTTCGGTGGTTTTGTTCAGGTCTATGATATGGATACCTTTCTTCTCAGCAAAGATATAAGGCAGCATTTTTGGGTTCCACTTCTTACGCAGGTGTCCGAAATGTACACCGGCTTCAAGGAGTTGCTGTTGTAATGAAGTGTTATTTTCCATTGTATGTATTTATAATAATTTATGTCAATGATTAAGGGGACTTCTATAAGTCCGGACCTGTTAACGTTTGCTGAACTGGTAGCTTCTTCTCGCTTTTTTACGACCTGGTTTCTTACGTTCTACAGACCTTGGATCGCGGCGCAGAAGACCTGCGGCCTTCAGCGTGGGGCGAAACTCAGGATTTACCTCGAGCAGTGCGCGGGCGATGCCCAGCTTGGCTGCTTCAGCCTGTCCTTTCATACCACCGCCGGCAGCATTGATCTTGACATCATATTTATCACCACCTTCGATAGCCTTGAAGGGCATTTCGACCTGGTTCTGCAGATATACAAGAGAAAAATATTGTTTGTAGTCCTTATCATTGATCGTGATCTTGCCTTCACCCCTGCTCAGGAACACGCGGGTTACTGCTTCTTTACGACGACCAACTGCATTTTTTTGCTTTTCCATTATCTAAGAGATTAGAAAGTTAATGTTTTGGGTTGCTGTGCTGTGTGCGGATGCTGGTCACCGGCATACACGAACAATTTCTTGTACATCTTGCGGCCCAGGCGATTCTTTGGCAGCATGCCTTTGACGGCTCTTTCGAGGAGGGCGTCGGGACGGCGTTTCAGCAGGTTTTTGGCAGATTCTTCCTTCTTTCCACCGGGGTAACCGGAGAAATTGATGTAGATCTTGTCTTCCAGCTTGTTACCGGTGAAGACAACCTTTTCTGCATTGATAATGATGATGAAGTCACCGCAATCAACGTGCGGTGTGTAGTAGGCTTTGTTCTTACCACGCAGGATTGCGGCAATCTTAGAACACATACGACCTACGGTTTGATTAGTACCGTCCACAACATACCAGTCGCGTTTAACGGTAGCCTCGTTCGCATGTTTGGTTGTGAAATGTAATTTGCTCATTTTCTTATGTTTTTACATGAAGCTGTTGCTATCCCAACAGCATTAAATTATGGGCCATTTAGCCGGCGGACCGGTGGTCAGCTTTTAAATGGAGTGCAAAGGTAGATGGAATAGGTGTGATGTTCCAAGAAAAATGAGGGGTATTTTGCGAGGGGCTTTTGTAAAGTATTGATTTACAATAAAAAATTTGACTGAAAATATTTGACACCTGCCGGGAGGTGGGGTTTATCAGGGATAATCGCTGATCTGCATGTAGCAATTCAGCCCGGTCCAGCTGACCAGGGGGCTTGTCTTCAAGTCTTCAAGCCAGCGTCTCTCCTTTCCTACGGGGACCTTTACTATTATATAGCCGCCCGATAGATCGGTGCCGCCAGGGATCGGGGTGAGCCCCAGTGTCTTTTTTGTCTGTAGCCAATCCTGCTGGCTGGCGGCGTCCATATTCCAGTAGGGATTGGAGACAGTCAGGACATGGGTAACGACATTCAGCCAGACGCTGGCGGAAAAGCCGTTGCTTTTGATATACCGTTTGGTATTGAGGAGGGTATCCATTGACGGGATGCTGTCGGTTGGCCAGGGGGAAGCGAATTGAAAGCTGAACATCTGGCTGATGGGAAGGTGAAGGTTATTGGTGTAATCAAAGACGTCCTCCATGGTGACGGTATTTTTGAAGCCGACTATGACCTCCCCCGGTTCAAACCTGCTGCAGTTGGAGGCGGTCTCTACGGGCGCCTTTTTCTTACAGGAAAAGCAGCAGAGGGTCAAAATGAAGAGGAGAAGGGCTGGGAAGGCGCATTTCATGGCGGAGGTTTTGAGATTGACAGGGGCGGGGGGCGGAACGTTGCGTAGCAAAAAGGAAAAACGAATATCTTCACAAAAAATATTTTTCATGTCCACTCCCATTCTTGCGCTTGGTCGCAGCAGCTTTGGCAATCCTGAGAATAAAGACCGTCTTTTAACCAACGAAGAGGCCCTCGGCCTTTTGCATGACTGGGTGCCCAATGAAAGGCTGCGCTTACACATGAAACAGGTGGGCGCTGTAATGAAGGCATGGGCTTTGGAGCGGGAGGGCGCGGATGAGCTGACGGCCCGTAAGTGGGAGCAGGCGGGTTTGCTGCATGATGCCGACTGGGAAAAATATCCTGATTCGCATTGTCGTGTCATCATCGAAAAGCTGGAAGAGCTGAAGATCGATCCGGAGGTCATTCATTGTATCGCTTCTCATGGACCCAAATATTTTGGCGTAGAACCTGAGAACAAGATGGACAGGATGATCTATGTATTTGATGAGCTTTCGGGCTTTATCCATGCTTCTGCGCTGATCCGTCCCACACGGTATGAGGGGATGGATGTAAAGGGCATCCTAAAGAAATTAAAGACCGCTTCTTTTGCCGCGCAGGTGAGCAGGGACGACATCAATGATGCGATAAGCCGCATCGATACTCCACTGGAGGAGATCATTCAATTTATTATTGACCATCAAAAAGATGTGCAATAAGTCGGAAAAATGAGGCTGCCCGAGTCCTGCGCGGCCTGATCGGGGGGGCGGGGGTTTTTATCTAAAAGTCGATCCCGAACCATTTCTTGCGTTCTTTCTTCTGGTATTTATCGTAATTGAACTTATACAGCTTCCCTGGCCGGTGGGGCACGTCTGTCTCCAGCTCGCCGGTGTCTTCGAGCAATTCCATGGAAAAGAATTTCTTGCGGAAGTTGCGTCGGTCGAGCTTTACGTCCAGGATAGCTTCATAAAGATTCTGTAGTTCGCGCAGGGAGAATTTTTTTGGCAGGAGGCTAAATCCGAGCGGATGTTCCTGGATCCTTTTTTGCAGCCATTCATAGCAGACGTCGAGGATCTTCCGGTGGTCAAAGGCCATTTCGGAAAGAGTGGTCACGCGGTGCCAGTGCAGTTCGTTGTCGAGGATCTTCAGCTGATGGTGTTCGATATTGATAAGTGAGCAATAGGCAATAGTGACAACGCGGGCGGCGGGGTGCCGGGATACTTCACCAAAGGCTTTTACCTGTTCGAGGTAAACATCGTCCATGCCTGTACGTTCGCGGAGGATGCGGTAAGCGGCCTCGTTGAGGTCTTCGTGATCATTGACGAGGTCACCGAGGAGGGACCATTTGTTCTTATATTTTTCAAAGTCCGATTTAATGAGCAATACTTTCAGCTCGTTGTCGTCGAAGCCAAAGATGACGCAGTCGACAGAAATGCCAATGATGCCATCATTCTCCAGCTGGCGGAGAATGGTTGTAATGTTCTGACTGGGAGAGGCAGTATTATCCGTTGGTGATGGATCGTCGTTAGGTATAATTTCAGGGTTCATTCAAGTACGAATTTAATCATTTAGAAATCGATTCACTTAACTTTATGGCATAAATTCCAGTTTATGTACTCTGCCGATCAGACCCATCGCCTTCAAAAGTCGACCACTACCCTTTTAGCCCTGGCTTCAAAATCCTCATTGGACGAATGGGCGAAGAAGCTGGACGAGCTTCGGGAGGTATTGCGTTTCCATGAATACCGTTATGCCATTCTGAATGATCCCCTGATCTCTGACTTCGAATATGATACTTTATACAAAGCGCTGGAAAAGATAGAGGCTCAGCATCCGGAGCTGGTAACACCGGACTCTCCTACCCAGCGGGTAGCCAGTGGGCTGACAAAGGATTTCCCCACGGTACAGCACCTGGTGCCCATGTTGTCGCTGGAGAACTCTTATAATGAAGATGATCTGCTGGACTGGGACCGGAAAGCGCGGGAGCTGACCGGGCTTGGGGAGCTGGAATATTGTATCGAGCCGAAGTTCGATGGGGCCAGTATCTCCCTGACCTATGAGAATGACCAGCTGGCGCGGGGTGTTACCCGGGGTGACGGGGTCGCGGGAGACGAGATCACGACCAATATCCGGCAGATCCGGTCGGTACCTCTTTCGGCAGCCTTTTCCAGATATGGCATCCAGGTGATAGAGATCCGTGGGGAGGTATTGATGAATAAGAATAATTTTAAAAAGTACAACGATCAGCTGGCCGAGCAGAATATTCCGCCTTTGGCCAACCCCCGGAATGCTGCGGCCGGATCGCTGCGTATAAAAGACCCAAGGGAGGTAAGCCGGCGTAACCTGGAAGCTTTTCTTTATCATGTGAGCTATTTTACTACGATAGACGGCTGGCAGATCACGGACGGGCATGTAGCGGCTCCGGGTGAAGAGCCCACCGGAGAAACCGGCGAAGGGGAAAAGCCGGCTGGCCGGCCGGGGAAAAAGGCCGAGCTGCCGGTACATCCGGCGTTGAAAACGCATAGCGGCGAGCTACAGATGCTGTGGGATCTGGGGTTCCGCAGCCCCCAGAAGGAAAAGCGTATTGTAAAAGGGATCAATGCCGTCGTCGAATATTGTCATGAATTTGAGAAACAGCGTGATGGCCTTCCATATGAGATAGACGGCATGGTCATCAAGGTAAATGACCTTGCTTTACAGGATAAGATGGGAATGACGACCCATCATCCCCGCTGGGCTATTGCCTTTAAATTCAAGGCCAGGCAGGCTACAAGCACTTTGCGGAGTGTGGAGTTCCAGGTGGGCCGTACCGGCAGTATTACCCCTGTAGCCAAGATCGACCCGGTTCCGCTGAGTGGCGTAACGGTGGGCTCCATATCGTTGTTCAATGAGGATGTGATCCGTGAAAAGGACCTCCGGCTCGGGGACCAGGTATTGGTCGAGCGTGCGGGGGATGTCATTCCTTATATTGTAAAGCCGCTGGCGGAGGTCCGCACGGGAAAGGAGACAGCTATTGTCTTCCCTACGCACTGTCCTGTATGCGGGACGAAACTGGAAAAGCCGGAGGGGGAAGCCGTCTGGCGGTGTGTCAACATCAACTGCCCCGCCCAGGTAGTCGAAAGGATCATCCATTTTGCCAGTAAGGATGCCATGGATATCCGAAGTTTTGGGGATGCCAATGTCCGGAAGTTCTATGAGCTTGGGCTTCTGAAGGACGTTCCGGGCATTTATCGTCTTCCGTACGACAAGATCCGGGAATTGGAAGGTTTTGGGGAAAAAAGCGTCAGCAATCTGCAAGCGGCGATAGAGGCTTCACGGCAGCAGCCGCTGCACCGGCTGATCTTCGGGTTGGGGATCCGTTATGTCGGGGAGACCACGGCCAAGATCCTGGCGGCCGCCATTGGTCACCTGAAGGACTTATCCGACTATTCATTGGAGAGTCTTCAAGGTCTTGAGGATGTAGGTCCGAAAGTAGCGACCAGTGTATACCAGTTCTTTCACAACCCCGACAACCTTCATATGCTGGAAGAGCTGGAGCATTTGGGGCTCAACCTGAAAAGCCAGAAATCCAGTGGCGCCAGCGGAGGCAACCTGAATGGGCAAACGTTCTTATTCACCGGCACTCTTAGCCGGCTAAAACGTTCGGATGCGGAGGAGTCTGTCGAAAAGAACGGCGGCAAGCTGCTGAGCGGTGTCAGCAGTAAACTGAACTATCTGGTAGTAGGGGACGATGCAGGCAGCAAGCTGGAAAAGGCTAAAAAAATACCTTCCATTCAAATACTCACAGAGGACGAGTTCATCAGGTTGATCTCGCAGGGATAACGTGCCTGCAGAACTGCCGGGAGCGCAAAATACATATGAGAATATTTTCTTACGTTACTGGTAATTCGAAATTCTTTTTCGTAACTTTAAGAAAATTGATAGGCATGATTAGAAAACTCACCGGCGAAGTATGGAAACCTTTGCAGTTTCCCGGCTGGAAACAACTCCGAAAAAAATACGCACTATCTTCTCTAGGTCGTGTAGCGAGCTATTCAGAAGACGTGCTTGCCGACGGCAAATTGCTGAACGGTAGCTTGACCACTGGTTACAAAACCCTGAATTTACATCGGCCAGGTAACAATGGCACGCTTTACATTCATCGGGAAATCGCCCGTTTGTTTCTTTCGAAGGCATCGCCAAAGCACAAGTATGTGATCCATGTGAATCACAACAAGCTGGACAATGCCTCCAAGAATCTCAAATGGGCAACGCTGGAAGAGATGATCGATCACCAGCAGAAGAGTCCTGCCAAGATCGCTTACAAGAAGGTTCAGGCGAACCGGACTGTAGGGTTAAAGCTGACTGCTACACAGGTGAAGACGATCAAAAAGACGCTATCCAGCAGAAACAGGCAGCTGACCATTAAGAAGCTGGCCGAAAAGTACAAGGTTAGTGAAATGACCATGTATCGTATCAAGAGCGGGGAGAATTGGGGAAGGATCAAATAGGCGAGTCCTATCGTCTCCAAACACTCCTAATGGCTCTAAATGATTTTGGTAAACCCGACGGGAATCATCAGACAGGAAACATTCAACAGACCGAGATCTCAAAACTATGCTTCAAGCCTCCACGATCAAGTTCCTGAAGGACCTGAAAAAGAACAACAACAAGCCCTGGTTTGAAAAAAATAAGTCCGTTTACCTGGATGCAAAAGAGGACATCGAACTTTTTGTAGAGCAGGTGATCGAGGGATTGGGAAAAATTGACGCAGATATCAAGCCCCTCCACCCGAAGAACGCAACATACCGCATCTACCGTGATGTCCGTTTCTCTAAGGACAAAACGCCTTACAAGACCAACATGGGCGCTTACCTCAACAAAGGAGGCAAAAAAATGCCAACGGCCGGTTACTATTTTCACTGCGAGCCAGGTCGCAATATGGCCGGCGGTGGTTTGTGGATGCCTTTAGCTCCGGAACTAAACAAGGTCCGGCAGGAGATAGATTACAATTTTGCTGAATGGACAAAGATCATTGGGGATCGCAACTTCAAAAAAGTTTTCCAGGATGGCCTGGAAAAGGAAGACGTGTTGTCAAGGCCGCCCAAGGGTTATGACGACGAGAACCCTGCTATCGAATTCCTGAAGCTGAAAAGTTTTATCGTTACAAGGACCTTTACGGACGCAGAACTACAAGCCAAATCCTTTTTGAAAGAATTACTAAAAACCTTCGAAGCCATGGGCGACTTTGTGCATTTTATCAATCGCTCACTGGAATAAAACCTTATATATAAAAATGATGAAGCCCCCTTGCGGGGGCTTTTTTTTTTGAGAACTGCTGTTAGAGCAGGTTCTGTCCTACAAGGTATTCGGCTATCTGTACCGCATTGGTAGCCGCACCTTTCCGGAGGTTATCACTTACTACCCACATATTAAGCGTTTTTGGCTGGGTCTCATCCCTTCTTAGTCTTCCCACGAATACTTCATCTCTTTCGTGTGCGTCCTTTGGCATCGGATACTGCTGAGTGGCCGGGTCATCCACTACAACTACGCCGGGGGCGTTGGCAAGCAGGGCCCTTACTTCGGCGAGGTCGAACTCGTTCTCAAATTCGACATTGACGGCTTCGCTGTGACCGCCCATAACGGGGATCCTCACGGTTGTAGCTGTGACCCGGATGGCGTCGTCCCGCATGATCTTTCTTGTCTCGTTGACCATCTTCATTTCTTCCTTTGTGTATCCGTTGTCGAGGAACACGTCGATCTGGGGAATGGCGTTGAGGTCGATGGGATATTTGTAAGCCATTTCTCCCTGGATACCTTTTCTTTCGTTCATCAGCTGTGTCACGGCTTTGACACCGGTGCCGGTGACGCTCTGATAAGTGGAGACTACAATTCTTTTTACTTTATATTTCTTATGGAGGGGGTTAAGGGCTACGACCATCTGGATCGTCGAGCAGTTGGGGTTGGCGATGATCTTATCGTCGCGGGTGAGCGCATCGGCATTGAGTTCGGGTACGACCAGTTTTTTTGTAGGGTCCATACGCCAGGCGGAGGAGTTGTCGACTACGGTAATACCGGCGGCGGCGAATTTGGGAGCCCATTCCAGGGAGGTGCTGCCACCAGCGGAGAACAGGGCGAGGGCCGGCTTTGCTGCAATCGCATCATTGGCGCTGACTACCTTGAACTTCTTTCCTTTGAACTCCACTTCTTTCCCGACGGATCTTTCGGATGCGACCGGGAAAAGTTCTGTGACGGGGAAGTTCCTTTCTGCCAATACCTGTAACATTTTAGTGCCTACCAGTCCGGTGGCGCCTACGACTGCAACTTTCATTGTTTACTTTTTGTTTTTAATAAATTAATATACGGTTGGGTATGACCCGAAAACGGTTAGGCATGGCCAGAAAACAAAGAAGCCTTCCCTGTGCGGGAAGGCTCTTATTATCTTGTCATACAAAACAATCAAAGCTTATCCCGCTGTGGGAGGTGCTTCTTAATTTGCTTTGTATGTTTCATGCTGATCGTCATAACGAGGCCAAAAGTAGTCATGAATGTAAAAAAATCCAAATTTTTTTATTTAAAGAAGTTTTTGGGTCATAACTTGCTAATCTAACTGACAAAAATATACTACATGAAAAAGAGACTTATCCCTATCTCAGCGCTGGCACTCCTGGCCTTCGTCTACTCCTGCAAGAGTAAGCCGAAAGAAACAACAACCGACAGCAGCACCACGCAAAGTACCCAGCCTGCGGCTACGCCGGCTACTACCCCGACCAACGAACCCAAGACATATGCGGTAAGCTTTAGCCCGGACAGCGTCCTGATGGGCAAGAACAAAGAGGTTTTGGTAAAGATAAAAACTTCGAAAGCCGTTGCTTTGGTTAACCCTGATGGGAAGGACGAAGGCATCGAATTCACATTTGACCTTGAAGTTACCAATAAGAACAGCGTTGGCGGCGCGGGAGTCTTTTTCCGGACCGATAACTTCAGGCTCGCACTGGACAATGGCAACAATATTACTGAATACAAAGGCGGTTCAGAGAATATAGATGCCGAATCAACAAAGGAGATCAAGGAGATCACCTACAAGATCCCACCGGGAGCAAAACCGAAGACACTGAATCTTTTCCACGAGCAAACCCGTGTCAGCGTGAGTGTTGAACTGAAATAATTGTTCCTGGCATAAGCATGAAAAAGCCCCGGTAGACGGGGCTTTTTTTATTTGCATTTATACCAGTTCTATATCGAAATTGACGAGATCGACAAACTGTCTGATCCGGCCGTCGATGTCTTCGCGGGTGATCTCTTTGAGGCGATCGGGCCCAAATTTCTCGACGCAGAAGGAAGCCATTGCCGAGCCGACGATGATGGCGGTCTTCATGCTTTCGAAGGAAATGTCCTTTGTTTTTGCGATATGCCCCATAAAACCACCTGCGAAAGTGTCTCCGGCTCCGGTGGGGTCGAATACTTCTTCGAGGGGTAGTGCCGGTGCTACGAAAACCTTGTCTTCATGGAAGAGCAGGGCACCGTGTTCGCCTTTCTTGATGATGACATATTTAGGGCCCATCTTCATGATCTCGCGGGCTGCTTTTACGATGGAGAACTGTCCGCTGAGCTGCCGGGCTTCGCTGTCATTGACCATCAGTACGTCCACCATGGTGAGCAGCTGCTTCAGGTCGTCAAGGGCGTTGTCCATCCAGAAGTTCATGGTATCCATGGCGATGAGCTTCGGACGCTGTTTCATCTGTTTGACCACGTTGATCTGGAGGCTGGGAAGGATATTTCCAAGCATCAGGAATTCGCTGCCCTGATAGCTTTCGGGGACGATGGGGTTGAAGTCGAGGAAACAGTTGAGATCAGTGACCAGGGTATCCCGGGTATTCATGTCCATATGGTATCTGCCGCTCCAGAAAAAGGACTTTTTATCTTTTACGACCTCTACGCCTTCGAGGTTGACGCCTCGTTTCTGCAGCTGGTCGAGCTCTTCTTTTGCAAAATCATACCCAACAATGGAGATCTGGTTGATGGGTTTTACAAAATTGCTGGCTGCCCAGGCTACGTAGGTGGCGGCACCGCCTACGATCCAATCTGTCTTTCCAAAGGGCGTTTCTATGGCGTCATAGGCCATGGATCCTACTACTGTTAATGACATCGCTTAGATTTTACCTTGAATTAATGATTTTTATCTCGAACCATAATAATCTTTCAATGGCCTCGCTGAATCCGCCAAAGGCGGATCTCAATGGCGAAGGTGAATCCGGAAGTCGGATTTGGGCTGCAACCTACATAATTATTAGCTAACAGTCGTTAGTGTTTTTTATATTTGTAGCCATCATGGCGAAAATCCAAAGCAAGAGGAACAGCACCAAGAAAGAGGTGATCATCGAAAAGGCTTCCCGCTTATTCCGGGAAAAGGGGTTCGGGGCTGCATCTATGCGTGATCTTGCGGAGCATGTGGGGGTGGAGGCGGCCAGCCTGTACAACCACATTCAATCCAAGTCGGAGATCCTGCAGACGATATGTTTCAAGGTCGCCAATGAGTTCATGACCAACCTGGAGGCGGTGGAAGCGAGTCAGCAGCCTACGTTGAAAAAAATGGAGGCGATCATCCGGCTGCATATCCGGATGATGCTGGACCAATATGAGTTCGTGTATATTTCCGACCATGAGTGGCGGCATCTGCCGGAGCCCTACCTCTCCAACTTTCTTAATCAGCGGCGCAACTACCGTAAGCGGCTGGGTGATATTATCGAGGATGGCATCAGCAAGGGCGAGGTAAAACAGATCGACCCTTATACGGCGGTGCTGGTGATCCTGTCCGCCATCAGCGGTATAGACTCCTGGCAGCGGAGCAGGAAGAGTACGAGTGCCGAGGCCCTGGAATCGAATATGGTTAAATACCTGATCGAGGGGTTAAAAAAATAAGACAGGACCAACATGGCTAGCCATTTCAGAACATTAGCAATCGAAGACGTACGCCGGGAAACAGAAGATTGTGTATCTATTGCCTTTACTGTTCCGCCGGAGTTTCGGGAGGAGTTCCGATTCGTGCAGGGGCAGAATGTCACTGTCCGGCTGCGGATAGCCGGGGAAGAAGTGCGGCGGTCCTATTCCATTTGCAGCAGTCCTTTTGATGAAGAACTTCGCATTGCCATCAAGAAGGTGCCGTCCGGGCTTTTTTCTACCTATGCCAATGAGCAGCTTCAAAAAGGGCATCAGCTGGAAGTGTTGCCGCCTACGGGTAAGTTCTATACGGAATTGAGGGCGGAGAACCGGAAACATTACCTGGCTTTTGCGGCCGGGAGCGGGATCACCCCGGTGTTGTCGCTGATAAAGGCCACATTGGCCGTGGAGCCCGACAGTCATTTTACGCTTGTATATGGAAATCGCAACCGGCAGACGATCCTTTTCCGGGAGGAGCTGGAGGCATTGAAGAACCGGTATATGAACCGTCTCAGTCTCCATCACATTCTTAGCCGGGAGCAAATGGATGTCCCGTTGAACCAGGGTCGCATCGATGCTGAGAAATGTGCGGTGCTCTGTAGCCGGCTGATCGATCTGTCATCGATAGACGAAGTCTTTATCTGCGGTCCGGGGGAAATGACCTTTGCCGTTAGGGACTGGCTGGAGCAGCAGGGGGTAGAGAGGAAGAAGGTCCATTTTGAATTGTTTCATACACAGACCGGGGAGCCGGTAGTCGGGGGTAAGCGAAAGGTTGTGGAAAGTGAGGTTGACAAGAGTGGGGTTGCGGTAAGCCGGGTAACGGTGCGTCTCGATGGGGTCAGCCATGAATTCGACCTGCCCTATGACGGTGAATCGGTATTGGATGCGGCGCTGATGCAAGGGGCGGATCTGCCTTTTGCCTGTAAAGGCGGGGTCTGTTGTACCTGCCGGGCAAAATTGATAGAGGGGGAAGTGGAAATGGAGGTTAATTATGCTTTGGAGGCGGATGAGATCGCGGCTGGGTTTATTCTTACGTGTCAGTCGCATCCGAGGACGGAAAGGGTCGTTGTGGATTTTGATACGAAATAAAAAGACCGGCCTTGCGGCCGGTCTTTTTATTGTTAATATCCTGGATTTTGGGTTAGCTTAGGATTGATGTCGAGCTGAGTTTGCGGGATCGGATAGAGAAGCTGATAGGTTTGTACGTTATAATTGAGGTTGTTGCCACTACCGTCCTTCTGAGCGTTCATTACGGCTATTGCGCGTCCGGTGCGTACCAGGTCGAACCAGCGATGTCCTTCGAAGGCCAGTTCCAGTCTTCTTTCCTTCTCGATAGCAAGGGTCATATCGGCCTGGGATGTGGCGGGGGTAGCTCCGAGACCGACGCGCGCTCTGACCTGGTTCACAAGGAGGGCTGCGTTGGTCATGTCGCCTTTAGCCGCATAGGCTTCTGCGCGCAGCAGGAGAATATCAGGAAGACGGATAAGATAGAAATCATTGATACCGCTGTTGGGGTCGTTGTACTTGGAGAGGACGGGGAAGTTACCCGGGTCGTGCCAGTATGGGTCGCCGCTCCAGCCGTAGTTAACAAAAGTAATGGAAGCGTGCAGCCGGACCGAGTCACCTTCCACCCGAAAAGTATTTACTAAGTCATTGGTTGGCGTTTCGAATTTCTTCCAGCCGCTGCCCATAAATTGCGAAGGTATCCAGTTGCCGACCTGGTCACCTGCGCCATAGCCTGCATAGTTAAGCTCCCAGATGGCCTCTGAATTGTTCTTGTGATTGTTATCCCAAAGAAAGGTATAGTCGGTCAGAAGCGTATAGTTGGGGATAGACTGGTCGCTGTAGTAGGCTACGGAGTCCCAGTTGGCGGGAGACTTTGCTGCGTAGACTTTTGCGAGCAAGGCATTGACGATCCCTTTAGAGACTGTAAACTTGTCGTTGGGAATGTCGCTGACATTGCGGACGGTGTTACGGGCAAACCAGAGGTCGTTGAGGATGGTGAGGTATACGGAATCTACGGATGACTGGGGCACGAGAACCGATTTGATCAGGTTTTCCGCGCTGGTCTGGTCGGGAGGAGTCAGCATGATGGGCACCCTGCCGTAAAGTCTGACCAGGTCGAAATAAGCAGCCGCGCGTATGGTGCTGGCCTCTCCGAGCATCTGGCTTTTGCGGCCGGCGGAAAGGGCCGGGTCGACACAGCGCGAGATCTGAAATATGGCCGAGTTGGCATTAGCGATGATGGCGTAGGCATCGTTCCAGTCGCGGCTGATATTGTTATTGACCGCATTTGAAGTGAACAGGTCGATCGTGATATTGTCCGGGTTGTCGCCACCGGCATAACAGTTGTCCGAACGGACGTCCCCATTGGTGATCCTGTCAAGCACGTTAAGCTCGAGACCGTTGGCATAACCCTTATACAAGGTATACACGCCGCTGATCAGGCTTGTGGCGGTGGCGGCGCTGATGGTGGAAGTCGTATCCGTCACCGTTACCACATTGGTCTGGGGTTGTTTGTCCAGCACTTTTGAGCAGCCCGGCAGGATGAAGAAAGCTGCCAGGGCAATGGCAATCGTATTGTTATTGAGATTCAGTTTCATTGTAATTCGTTTTTCAATTAGAGAAGATCCCGTTTTTTATTTGAGGGATACGTTCAATCCGAACAGGATCATTTTGGCCTGTGGGTAAGCGCCGCTGTCCATGCCGAGGGAGACATTACGGTTGTCCGATGTATTGTTGGATGTTCCGTAAGAATTCACCTCAGGGTCGAAGCCTTTGTATTTGGTGATCGTGATCAGGTTGTTGCCTGAAACGTATACCGTGATCCCGCCGAGGCCCATTGCGGATACGGCGGACTGGGGTATTTTGTAAGAGAGCGTCATTGTCTTGAACCGCAGATAGGAGCCGCTTTCAAGGAACCGGGTAGAGACCCGTGAATTGTTGCCACTGCCCTGGGCGTCTACCCCGGGGATATCCGTTATGTCGCCGGCTTTTCTCCAGCGTCGCAATATGGCCGAGCTCTGGTTGGCGGCATCGGTCATGGATTCCAGTTCGAGTCTCCCTGCGTTGAAGATCTTATTACCATAAGACCCCTGAATAAATACGGTCAGGTCGAAATTCTTCCAGGAAACGCTGTTGGTCATGCCGTAGACAAATTTCGGTTGCGCGTTGCCGATAAACTGGCGGGCGGAAGGCGAAGGATTGTCGGTGGGCGTCTTCCCGTCCTTGTCGAGATAGAGCTGGTGACCGGTGGCAGGGTCTACGCCTTTTGCCACCCAGCCATAAAACTCGCCGAGGCCATAACCTTTCTGGAGGAGGATGGCGTTGGTCCTGCTGTAGACCCCTCCGAAGCCGGAAAGATAGTCGAGGTTGTTGGGCAGGGCCAGGACCTTGTTACGATTGAAGGAGATATTCAGATCGGTGTTCCATCTCCAGTCGCCCTTGACGATGTTCTTCGTAGAGATAAGGAATTCTTCCCCCATGTTTCGAATGGTAGCTCCGTTGACCGGTGCGGTGGCATAGCCAGCCTGGGAAGGCAGGGGAATGTTGACAAGGATATTATTTGTTTTCTTGTAGTAGAAATCGCCCGAGAAGGTGATCCTGTTGTCAAGGATGGTGGCGTCTATGCCGATGTCCGTCTGGGTCGTAGTTTCCCATGTCAGGTCGGCAGCGTGGACGGTTGAGGTCAGCTGGTTGCCTGTGGTGGGATCGATGGTTGACAGGGGTAGGTAGCTATAACTGCCGATGCCTTCCTGGTTACCATTCTTTCCCCATCCTGCCCTCAGCTTGAGGTCATTGATCAGGTTGACGTTCTGCATAAAATCTTCCCTCGAGATACGCCAGCCGGCGGAGAAGGAGGGGAAGGTCGCGGTTCTGTTACCGGGCAGGAATTTGGATGACTCGTCCGAACGGAGGTTGGCCTGGAAAAGATATTTTCCATCGAAGTCATAGGTCAGGCGGCCCAGCCAGGATACCAGTCCCCATTCGTCGATGAGGTTGGTGCCCGGGGCTTTGACAGAGTCCCGATAGTAAGTGGCGTCCCAGCCGAGGAGCCGGTATTGAGGCTTGAGGAAAGAGCCGGAAAGGGTAGCCGTTTCGCTATGGGAATTCTGAACCGTCCAGCCGCCGAGGGCTGAGAAGTGGCTTTTGCCCCAGGTAGCGTTGTAATTAAGGGTTTGTTCGCTAAGCCAGGTCAGGTTGTTCAGCTTGTCTTCGTGTTGCTGACCCTGGGTCTGTCTTCCGTAGATGGTCAGGAAGGGGTCAAGGAAATACTGGTAGAGGTTGTCCTGGTAGTCAAGGCCGAAACGGGATTGGAAGACGAGCCCTTTCATCAGCTTAATATCTACTCCCAGATTCGAGAGGATGCGGGCATTCCTTGTCTTACCATAATTGCCGTCAATGGCCCCATAGGGGTTGTCCCATCCTTTGATAGGATTATAACCTACGGACCCGACAGGGGCTCCGACGGTATCGAGGCCCAGAACGGCATTGCTTGCCAACGTATTGTATTTTGGCACGATCCAGGGTGTCTCGAGGGCCGAAAGAACGACTCCACCTTTAGCTACGCTAAGATTATCGTTGACGTCGCGGCTGCGGGCATAGGTTATGAAGTTGCTGGTGTTGACGGTGAGCCAGTCGTTGACTTTGGAGGAGTTGTTGACACGGGCGCTGAACCGGTCGTATTTGGCCGGTTTGACAATGCCGGCCTGATCCGTATAGTTGATAGAAATATAGTGCTGGGATTTTTCCGTTCCACCGGAAATGGCGAGCTGGTAGCTCTCCTGGTGTCCTTTTTGAAACACTTCTTTGGGATAATTCACGTTGTTTGCGGCGACCATGGCATCCGTAATCACGGTGTCACCCTTTAGCTCGTTAGCATAGTCCTGGTATTGTTTGCCATTCAAAACTGAGAGTACCTTAGTTGGAGAGGTGATGCCGTAGAAGGTACTAAACTCGATCTTCGACTTCCCGATCGCGCCTTTTTTTGTCGTGATCACTACGACGCCGTTGGCGGCCCGGGACCCGTAGATGGCTGCGGAAGCAGCGTCTTTCAGAACGGAAATGGCCTCTATGTCGTCAGGGTTGACGGTGGAGGCATCGGTAGTGGGGATCCCGTCTACGATGTACAGGGGATCATTGCCCGCGCTGATGGAGGATGAGCCGCGTACGCGGATGCTCAGGCCCGCACCCGGCTTGCCGGAGTTGCTGGTGACCTGGACGCCTGCGGCCTTGCCCTGCAGGGCTTCCGAAGCATTCACGATGGGGCGGTTGGCGATGTCGGCGGCTGTGACAGTAGAGACAGCTCCAGTCACATCCTTTCTTTTCTGAGTACCATACCCTACTACGACGACCTGATCGAGGGCTCTTTCGGAAGGGGTCAGCTGTACATCCACCACATTGCGTCCGCTGACGGCAACTTCCTTATCCTGGTAACCAATGTAGGAAAAGACCAGGGTGGCGTTGTCACCCACGGTCAGCGAATACTCGCCTTTGTTACCTGTTGCAGTACCGGCTCCGCCGCCTTTTACCTGTACGGAAACTCCGGCCAGCGGCTCGTTTGCAGCCCCGGTGACGGTGCCCGTGATACGGATATCCTGCTTTTGCAGGCTGGAGCTGACCACTACTACGAGGTTGTTGTCAAGTATTTTGTAGGCAAGATCGGTAGTACTGAACAATTTTGCCAGCGCGTCTTTGATGTCCAGATTCTGGAAATTGACATTAACTTTTCTTTTTAAAGAAGGCAGGTCATAGTTGTAGAGAAACCGGAATTCCCCTTTTTTTTCGATCTTACTCAACACTTTAGCGATTTCCGTCTGTTGCATGTTCAAGGTAATGGATCCTTGTGCACGAACGTCCGCTTTTGCCTGCAGGAGACCCAGCAGGATAAACAGGATGGAAAGCTTCATAACTAGAAATAATTTAAATGGCAAGCGTGATCCCCCCCACCATATGGGGGGTTGCAGATTTTTCATACTTTTATAATTAATGATTATCAAATGGGAAACCCGGACCGCCCTCCCAGTTGGTCGTAGGTTTCCGTTTCAATCTAAACGGGGGATGTTAGCGCATTCCCCGCTTTTTATTTTGCATAGATCTCTATTTCATTGTTATTTATTTTATATGTAAAGGCTGTTGTCAGCTGTAGTGCTTTAAAGGCTTCTTCTATCGTTTCGCTGGCGAAAGCGCCTCCGAAATGAAAGGTATTCAGGCTTGAATCGCGAATAGTGATCCTGACATTATACCAACGTTCCATTTTCTCTGCGAGCTCCTTAAAGTTGTCCCCCTTAAAAACCAGCCGGTTGTACATCCAGGCTGTCTCCACTTTGTCGCTGTCAGGGATGTCCCTGGCGATGCTGTTGACGGCAATGTCAGGCAGGGCGGATGGAGTGTGGATGGCTATCCTGTCCGGGGCCAGGTTTGTCCGGCCTGAGGGGGTGATCCGTTTGTTAAAGACCAGTTTTTCATTGGGCTTCAGGATAACCCGGGCGGCATTGGGATTATCTTTACGGCTGACCTCGATGGTTCCTTTGAGCAGAGTGGCTTCTATAGTTTCATCCTGCGGATAGGACTTGATGGTGAAGGATGTGCCCAGGACTTTTATGTCGAGGGAAGAAGTGTGCACGATGAAAGGTCGTTGGACATTCTTTGCCACATCGAACCAGGCCTCTCCTTCCAGACTTACTTCGCGGGAATCCGTGTTAAACTCATTTGAATAAGTCAGTTTGCTGTTGGAATTGAGCCAGACCTGGGTACCATCGGGTAAAACAAGTTTGGTCCGGGTGCCGGATCTTGCCAAGACCTCTTCGCCGGGAGTGGGCCGGGGTGGTTTGGCAGCTACGGAGCGTTTGTGATAGAGGGTCCAGCTTAGAAAAAATATCGCTATGATGGATGCGGCGACAGAAGTGATATAGAGTACCCGTTTGCGTATGGGGCGGGTGTTGTCTGCGGGATCGGGGGTGATGGTTTCCCGGTTCTGTGCGGGAGGTTGCTGCTCATCGGGCTGGGTCAGTATCCTGAGGAATCTTTCTTCGAAATCGGGATCTTCCATAGGCTGATCGGCAGCGGTGGAAGGGAGGTCTGTAAACCAGGAATGAAGAAGACCGTATAAATATTGTTTTTGGGGAGATGACTCCAGCAATAAGGTGAGTTCTTCCACCTCAGCAGGCGAAGCTTCGCCTGAAAGGCGTCGGGACATTAATACCCATAAGCGGTTATCTTGAGTCATATGGCAGGTTCTCCAGTTTAGAAAGACAAATAATCAGGGAGCATCTACTAAAAGAAAGTTAAAAATATTTTAGAGAGGGGTTGGCAATTGACACAATGATGTGATTATCATTTATTTGCCGGTTTTATTTTTTTTACAGGGAAGTCAAAATCCGGTTCGACGGCGAGTGTTATACGTTTGACGGCGATGGCCATTTGGGCATCGATGGTATTGACGGAGATGTTCAATATCTCCGAGATCTCTTTGTATTTAAGGCCATCTTCTCTTACCAGTTTGAAGATCATTTTGCAGCGGGGAGGCAAAGCTTCCACGGCAGTCTGGATCTTTTGGTGGATCTCGGCGGTGATAAGGATCTGTTCGGGAGTAATGGCGGAGTCGTTGAGTCCGATATGAATATGGTCAAAGGGTTCGGTAATGCTTTGGCGGGCCTTTTGGGACAAATAATTGAGAGAGGAATTTTTTGCAGCGGTATATAAATAAACGCGTAAGTTCTTAATGGTATGAAGATTTTCCCTTTGCTGCCAGATGCGGACGAATACATCTTCTACAATCTCTTCTGCCGACTCGCGAATCTTTACCAGGGCCAGTGCGAAATGAAAGAGGCGTTTATAAAAAAGGGCATAGAGTTTCCTGAATGCAGCCTGATCTCCGGCTGAAACGAGTTCCAGTAGTTCTGGTGGGCAAGAATCTGTGGCGTTAGGGTCGTGCTCCATAAAAAATCAGTCGTTCGATGATCCGCTGCTCGCCGCGGAAGGGTTTCTTCGTGTCAAAGTTATTCAAACATTTTTGAAAAGCGGTACTCCATTTGGCAAAACTAACGCTTGTTAGCTTTGGACAAAAAAAGTATCTTTGTTGGCAAACGAAAGCCGTATGTCATTTTCCGAGTTTGAAAAAATATTCCAGGACAAGGTCGATGAGGATATCCGGATTGAGCCGAAGGACTGGATGCCGGATGCATATCGCAAAACACTGGTCCGGCAGATCTCGCAGCATGCGCATAGCGAGATTGTCGGGATGCTTCCGGAAGCCAACTGGATCACGAGGGCGCCTTCGCTGAAGCGTAAGGCAACGCTTATTGCCAAGGTGCAGGATGAGGCGGGGCATGGTCTTTATTTATATTCTGCTGCCGAGACGCTGGGCACGAGCCGGGATGAGCTGGTAGCGCAGTTGCATAGCGGGAAGGCAAAGTATTCTTCTATCTTCAATTATCCAACGTTGACATGGGCGGACATGGGTGCTATCGGCTGGCTGGTCGATGGCGCTGCTATTATGAACCAGGTACCGTTGTGCCGGGCCTCGTATGGTCCGTATGCGCGGGCGATGGTGCGGATCTGTAAAGAAGAAAGTTTTCATCAGCGGCAGGGTTTTGAGATCCTGCTGGTATTGAGCAAGGGCAGTGAGGCGCAGCGGCGGATGTGCCAGGATGCGATAGATCGTTGGTGGTGGCCTTCGGTAATGATGTTCGGTCCGAGCGATGATGCTTCTCCTAATTCGGAGCAAAGCATGCGATGGAAGATCAAGCGTTTTTCGAATGACGAGCTGCGGCAGAAATTTATTGACGTCAGTGCCGAACAGGTGAAATTGCTGGGGATGCGTCTACCCGATGCCGATCTGAAATGGAATGAAGAAAGGCAGCATTATGATTTCGGGGCGATCGACTGGGAGGAGTTTCGCAATGTCATCAATGGCAACGGGCCTTGTAATAAAGAAAGGCTGGCGGCGCGGGTGCAGGCTCATGCTGAAGGGGCCTGGGTGCGGGAGGCCGCGATGGCTCATGCGCAGAAAATGGCGAATGTGTCGTCAACGACCAGCAGTCGAAAACAGGGGCATGAGGCTGCATAAAATGTATCAATATGGAAAATCAAAATACTGAAAGCCGGAGCAGCTGGCCACTCTGGGAGATATTTATCCGAAGCAAGCAGGGGCTGGATCATAAGCATGTCGGGAGTCTGCATGCTGTAGATGCGGCGATGGCTATTGAGAATGCGAGGGACGTCTATACCCGGAGGATGGAGGGGATCAGCATCTGGGTGGTGGAAAGTAAGTATGTGCATGCTTCGAATCCGGACGAGGCGGCTTCTTTTTATGATCCGGCAAATGATAAGGTATATCGTCATCCGACCTTTTATCAGCTGCCGGATGAATTAACGCATATGTAAGATGGAGCAACAAACGCTTATAGACTATACTTTACATCTCGCGGACAATGCGCTGGTGCTGGGGCATCGCAATAGTGAGTGGACGGGGCATGGGCCTATCCTTGAGCAGGATATTGCGTTGTCGAATATTGCGCTGGACCTTATCGGGCAGGCGAGGAATTTTTACCAGTATGCGGCACGGTTGAGTAATGAGGGGGGGAGTTGGGGTACGCGTGCGGTGGCGACGGGCGGGGGTGTTGTGGCAGCGGGTGTGACGGGTGGCGGAGGGGTTGAAGTGACGGAGGATACGCTGGCTTATCTGCGGGATAGCTGGGATTACCGGAATTGTCTGCTGGTTGAGCAGGACAATGGGGACTGGGCAAAAACGATTTTGCGACTGTTCTTTTTTAGTGCATACCAATATTATTTTTATCAGAGCTTGCAGCAGAGCCGGGATAGGGAGCTGGCTGCTATCGCTGAAAAATCTTTTAAGGAAGTCAGCTATCATCTCAGATGGAGCAGCGAGTGGGTGATAAGGCTGGGCGATGGAACGGAAGAAAGCCATAGACGTATGAAGGAGGCGCTGGATCAGCTGTGGAAGTTCTCGGGGGAGCTCTTCGTACCGGCGGATTATGAAAAGGTGTTGGCTGAAAAAGGGATCGCAGTAGATCTGATGGCTATCCGGCCGCAGTGGGAGGAGAGGGTTGATGTCGTCTTTCGGCAGGCGGGTTTGACAAAACCTGCGGCTGCGTGGGGGCAGACCGGGGGCAAACAGGGGCGGCATACTGAGCACCTGGGGTATCTGCTTGCGGAGATGCAATTTTTGCAAAGAGCTTATCCGGGTTGTGAATGGTAAATACGGCACAAATATGGTTTTTGTTAGAGCAGGTAAATGATCCGGAGGTGCCGGTGTTGTCTGTTGTCGATCTGGGGATCATCCGGGATGTCAGGGAGGTGACGGCAGCGCGGGTTTCAGAGGGGGATGGGGAGATTGCAGAGGAGGAGGCTCCGGCCCTGGAGGTCGTGCTAACGCCGACCTATAGCGGCTGTCCTGCCATGGATGTGATACGGATGAATATCCGGATGGTGTTGTTACAAAACGGCTATAAGAATATTAAGCTGACGACTATCCTGTCGCCGGCCTGGACTACGGACTGGATGAGTGAGCGGGGAAAGGAAAAGTTAAAAGGTTATGGGATCGCTCCGCCTTTGCCTTCGCAGCAGGTTTGCCATCCGGCATTATTTCATCGGGAGGAGGCTGTTGCCTGCCCGCATTGCAATTCTTATCATACGACCCTGATCAGCGAGTTTGGCAGCACGGCGTGTAAGGCTTTGTATCGCTGTGAGGATTGCAGGGAGCCCTTTGACTATTTCAAGTGTCACTGATCACGGAACCGGTTGGTGTAAATCAATTTCATATGTCATCTATCTTATTTGAGATCAAAGATCATATTGCTTTTATAACTTTGAACAGGCCGGACAAGCTGAACTCTTTTACCCGGGAAATGGCCTTGTTGCTACAGAACCGTCTTGATGAATGTGCGAGTCTGCATGAGGTGCGGGCTGTCTATCTTACGGGTGCGGGCAAGGCGTTCTCGGCGGGGCAGGATCTGGCGGAAGTCATTGATCCGGAGGGGCCGGGCATGGCCAAAATACTCAGCGAGCAATATAATCCTATCATAACCCGGATCCGCAATCTGCCCAAGCCGGTAGTGGCGGCGGTGAATGGTGTAGCGGCCGGAGCGGGGGCAAATATTGCGTTGTCCTGCGACATTGTCGTTGCGGCGCGATCGGCCAGTTTTATCCAGGCCTTTTCGAAGATCGGTTTGATCCCCGATAGTGGGGGCACCTGGTTCCTGCCGCGGCTGATAGGTTTTCAGAAAGCGGCGGCGATTGCTATGCTGGGGGACAGGATCAGTGCGGAGGAAGCGGAGAGGATGGGGATGATCTATAAGGTGATGGAGGGGGAGGGATTTTTGGAAAATTCCAGGGGGCTTGTTGTAACCTTGGGGGGGATGCCGACGAAGGCGCTGGCATTGACCAAACATGCGTTGAATTATTCTGTTACAAATTCGCTGGAGGAGCAACTTTTTTTGGAGGATGAGTTGCAGCAGAAGGCGGCTCAGACGAAGGACTATGCGGAAGGTGTGAAGGCTTTTTTGGAGAAAAGGGCTCCGGTGTTTAGGGGGGAATGAGTCTCTCTTTAAATCAACATTTTATGTTTTACGAATTTAAGGGACATAGGCCTATGGTCGATGCTTCTGCTTTTGTGCATCCGCAAGCGGCTGTGACAGGTAATGTTATTATCGGGAAGGATGTATATATAGGTCCCGGGGCGGCTATACGGGGGGACTGGGGGAAGATCATCATCGAGGACGGGTGTAATGTGCAGGAGAACTGTACTATTCATATGTTTCCGGGGGTTACGGTCCTGTTGAAGGAAGGGGCGCATATCGGTCATGGCGCGATCGTACATGGGGCGACGATAGGTCGAAACTGTCTGGTGGGGATGAACAGTGTCATTATGGATGGTGTGGAAGTCGGGGATGAATGTATCATAGGGGCGCTGAGCTTTATAAAGGCCGGGGAGAAGATACCGGGGAGAAGTGTGGTGGTTGGGAATCCGGCCAGGATAGTGAAGGAGGTAAGTGAGGAGATGGTTCGGTGGAAGACGGAGGGTACGGCCATTTACCAGGCCTTGCCGGGGGATATGTATGGGGGGTGGAAGGATTGTGAACCGCGGCGGTCGGGGGAAGGGGCTGAGGCAGGTTTTAGGGAGGAGAGGGAGTATCGGCCGTGGAAAGATGTTAGAAAATTCGAATCGGGTAAATCCAATGAAAGCATAGTCGAAGAACCAGCCGCTGAGTACGGCCGGGACAAACGGGCATTTACCATTGAAGACTATCTGGAAATGGAGAAGACTTCCGTGCAAAAGCATGAGTATTACAAGGGCGAGATCTTTGCAATGGCGGGGGCGCGGATCGATCACAATACAATTACCGTTAATCTTACAAGCGCCATAAAGCAAAAACTTCGGGGAAGCTCCTGCAGGGTTTTCAATAGTGAGCAGCGAATACATGTCCAGGAAAATACTCTTTTCACTTATCCCGATCTTTCCATCGTTTGTGGTCAGCCTATTACGTTTAATGACGACCAAATGAACCTCATGAATCCGGCCGTGATTGTTGAAGTACTTTCCCCGCCCACAAAAAACTACGACAGGGGCGAAAAATTCAAATTATATAAGGACCTTGTTACTCTTCAGGAATATCTACTCATTGACTCGCAATCCGTATTGCTGGAACATTTTTTAAAAAATGACGCAGGGGTTTGGGTGCTAAATAAATACGATCAGCTTGCCGACAAATTATTAATAAAAGTTCCTAATATCTCTCTTTCTCTTGAAGAAATTTACGAAGACACAGAATTTCCGAGACTGACCCGGAACCGGACTTCGTCCAGTTCGTAAACGAGGCGTATCTTTGCAGGCCAATGGAGAAATCAAACTTTGTAGACCAGATCAGGATCTTTTGCAGAACGGGGCATGGCGGCGCCGGGAGCAAGCATTTTGCGCATACAAAATTCAATGACATGGCCGGGCCCGATGGTGGCAATGGCGGTCGTGGTGCGCATATTATCCTGAAGGGCAGCAAGCATTTGTGGACCCTGCTACATCTGCGATACTACAAGAATGTGCTGGCGGAGAATGGCGAGAATGGCAGCGGGAACAACTGTTCCGGCCGTACGGGTAAGGATATCATCATCGAAGTCCCGTTGGGGACTATTGCAAGGGATGAGGAAACGGGAAAAGTCGAGGCTGAAATACTGGAAGACGGTCAGGAGATCATTTGGCTGAAAGGCGGAAAGGGCGGCCTGGGTAATGCCATGTTTGCCACTCCAACCAACCAGGCACCTGAGCATGCCCAGCCGGGGCTTCCTGGCGTAGAGGGATGGAAAGTGCTGGAATTGAAGGTTTTAGCTGATGTAGGACTGGTTGGGTTCCCGAATGCCGGCAAATCTACCTTACTCTCTGTCATTACTGCTGCGAGGCCTAAAATTGCCGATTATGCCTTTACGACTCTGACCCCTCAGCTTGGAATGGTAGAATATCGGGATGGCCAGTCTTTTTGTATGGCTGATCTGCCGGGTATCATCGAAGGCGCGGCGGAGGGAAAAGGGCTGGGGCACCGGTTTCTCCGGCATATTGAAAGAAATCCTGTCCTTTTATTTCTGATCCCTGCCGACAGCTATAATCATGGTGAGGAATTCCGGGTTTTGGTCAATGAGCTGGAAAAATACAATCCGGAGCTGTTGCACAAACGATTTATCATTGCGATCAGTAAGAGTGATATGTTGGATAATGAATTAAAAGAAGCTATCAGTAAAGAGCTACCGGCTAATATCCCTCATCTTTTTATTTCTTCGATCACTCAACAGGGGCTTCTTGAGTTAAAGGACCTGTTGTGGAAGATTTTAAATGAAGATACGCATAGTAATAAAGAAAATATGACATCTTAACACAAAATTTCTATAGAAGTATTGCAATTGTTCAATATTGGATATATTTTTGTGATTAGAAATATGTCTCTCCTCTAATTGCCTGCCCTCGATTGTTGCCGGCGATTGTTACAAGCCTCCTTTTTTGCTTCCATTCTGCCGCCGGGTTGTTTCCATTTGATCTTCCTGCCCTCTGACGGATTTGCTCCATATCAATTTCTTCTCTGACTCTTTGTGCCGATCGACTTGTCCTCCGACTGTTTTGCCCTCAACGATCTTTTCGCTTCACTTTTGCTGCCGCACGATACTTGCCGAAACGGGTTGCCCCATATCCTTAACAGTCATTAAAACCCATTTATATGAAGAAGTTACTTACCGCTGTATTCGGCAAACTGGTTTTAGGATCCTGTCTTATTCTTATGGTGGCAAGCGCCCAGGCTCAAACCATTGTCTCCGGGGCTGGTCAAAGTGAGAGCGCAACCATAAAATACCTTGGTATGCAGGATGATATGATCGTATTCAATGTCTCCTATGCTAATGCCGAGGGGAGCAAATTCCAGCTTATTATCAAAGACCAGGATGGCACACAATTATACCAGAACATTTTCACAGAGAAACCTTTCTATAAGCAATTCCGGCTGCCCAGGGCAGAAAAGGACAGGATCGTTTTTGTCATCCGCAATGGCCGGGATGCTGATGTGGTAAAGACCTTTGAGGTCAATGTCAACAGTCGCTTCATACAGGAGATAGCCGTCAAAAAACTTAACAATTAAAAATACATTTTATGCAATCAATCCTTTTCACTTTTTTGCTGGCTAGCACAAGCTTGCTTAGCATGGCAAACGGCGGTAACGGTGGTGGTACTACGAGTAATACCGGCGCCACTTCAGAGGTAAAATATATTGCCGGGAAAGACGGAGAATATTTATTCAATGTCGTTTACAGCAATACAAACGGCAGCCGCTTCAGTCTGATCGTACTGGATGCGGAGGGCAATCAGCTCTTCCAGAAGCTGTATTCGGATAAGACCCTTGATCAAAAATTCAGACTGGCTGATGCCGATGAGTTTGCCAGGCTGACCTTTGTTATCCGCAATTTTGGAGACAACTCTGTTCAGCGCTGGGAAGTCAACGCCAATAACAAAGTAGTCGAGGACGTTGAAGTAAAAGAGGTTAATTAAGTTGAAAAACTCACCCTTATGGGGTGAGTTTACTAGCTGCAGAGATACCCAGTATACCGGACACGGCGGAATATGTCATCGTCTTTAGCTGACCGGGAGTATAGGTTTGTAATGTACCCGACGTACTGGTCGTCGCGATGGTCCCAGGAATGACAACATATCGCCAGCTGTAGGTGGAGGGAACGGCTCCATAAGTGGAAAGATAGATCTGACCTACACCCAGGATCACGGAGAAACCGGCGTTGGAGGCGTCGGCATAATCCCCATTCCCATCTGATACATAAATCAACACGGTTCCTTTGTCGAGTACGCTTTGGGTTATTGCGGCGGCCGTAGTGGTCTGGTCGTAAACGGAATCGCTGTTGTTGTCGAGGCCTTCAAATTTCATGCTGAATGGTTGCCAGGCAGAGTACAGCACGCTGTCTTTTGTGCCGGAGCTGTTGTTATTACTCTTGGAACAACCGACAGACAGGAAGAAGGTACCCGCGATAAGGGTCACCAGAGATAAGACTTTCAATTTTCTCACAACTATAATTTTAAAGATTAACAATTATAGAGTGAGATACGGGGAACCGGGGGGAGGCGTCTATCGCGAATCGGCCAAAAGGGGGTTTTTACAGGTTAAAAACTTGTTAACGGGAAATTTTGCGCGGGCTCGACTTTTTTTTGGGGACAGTTTTGGGGCGAGGTTTCTTTGCCGCCGGGGTCACGACAGGGCTATTGTCTTTCCAACGCCAGAGATGCATACAGGCATAGGTGCGATAAGGGCTCCACTTCTGTGAAATACGCAGGAGGGCTTCGCGAAAGGCTTTTTTGTCTGTGCGGTCCAGCTTATAGATATGGATCATGGCGTTCTGGACGCCCCAGTCGTCGATAGCAAATATATCTTCCCGTCCGAGTCCAAACATCATCAGCATTTCCACCGTCCAGCGGCCTACCCCCTTGATCTGAGTAAGATATGCGATGACCTCCTCATTCTCCATCTTATGAAGAACCTCATCGTCAAGGCCATGTTCAAGGGCGAAACGTGCCACATTCAGGACATAGCTCACCTTTGCATTGGACAGACCGATCGACCGGAGGGTTTCGGGAGCGGTAGCCAGCACTTCATCGGGCAGCGGTATACGTCCGTCATAGAGTGCCAGAAAACGGTTTCTGATCGTATCGGCCACTTTGGTGGAAAGCTGTTGGCTCATAATGGAGGCGATGAGGTAAAAGAGGATGTCTTTACTTCTGCGCACACTGAGGGGTTCGACGCCCTCGATGAGCTTTTTCAGCTTTTTGTCTTTTGCAAGATGAAGAAGGTAGCTCATGGTGGTCAGGCAAATGTGTAACTCACTCCCCCGTCCTTTTCGTCTTTGAGTACGATGCCGAGTCCCAGGAGCTGGTTGCGGATCTTGTCGGATGTCGCATAGTCCTTACGGCTGCGGGCGTCGCGGCGGATGTCGATGAGCAGGTCTACCACACCGGTAAGCTTTTGATCATCACCCAGCGACTCGCCTTTCAGGCCGAGGATCTTCTCCAGGTAGTCGGAGAAATAATTTTTCATCATCTGAAGCGTAGCCGGGCTGATCGCGTCGCGCCGGATCTGACCGCCTTTGAGTGAATTGATCACCGGCACGAGCTCAAAGATGTTGGCGAGCACTTTGGCGGTGTTGAAGTCATCGTTCATGTATTCGTCGAGCTCATGGAGCAGCTTGCGTACCTGGTCGTCCAAAGCCGGATCAGCTGCTGTGGCGGGGCTGCCATAGTCGGGCGCTTCGCCGCCGGAGGCGTTGTTACCGGACGTCCCGTTGCCGGAAAATCCCTCAACTTCCATTTTCCTCAGCAGGTCGTAGGCTTCCCATAACCTTTTCAGACCCTTTTCCGCTGCCTGAAGGGCTTCATTGCTGAAGTCCAGCGTACTGCGGTAGTGCGTCTGAAGAATAAAGAAGCGGATCGTCATCGGGGAATAGGCCTGTTGTAAGATGGGGTTGTGGCCGGAGAACATTTCTGTCAGGCGGATCTGGTTGTTATAGCTCTTCCCCATCTTCTTCCCGTTGATGGTGATCATATTATTATGCAGCCAGTAACGGGCGGGGATATGCTTGTTGCAGATGGTGCTCTGCGCTATCTCGCTCTCATGATGCGGGAACTGGAGGTCCATTCCTCCGCCGTGTATATCAAACTGTTCCCCCAGGTATTTGGTGCTCATCGCAGAGCATTCGATATGCCAGCCCGGAAAGCCTTCGCCCCAGGGGCTCTGCCAGCGCATGATGTGTTCGGGCGGAGCAAGCTTCCATAGAGCAAAGTCCTGACGATTACGCTTCTCATCCTGTCCGTCCAGCTCACGGGTTGTCTCGAGGAGGTCGTCCAGGATCCTGCCGCTCAGTTTGCCATAAGGATAATGTGCGGCATATTTTTTTACATCGAAATAGACGGAGCCGTTGACCTCGTATGCATACCCTTCCTTTATGATCGTCTCGATCATACCGATCTGTTCCACGATGTGGCCGGTAGCTGTGGGCTCGATACTGGGTTCGAGGTTATTGAACTGGCGCATTGCCCAATGGAAGAGGTTGGTATATTTTTGTACCAGCTCCATCGGTTCCAGCTTTTCCACGACTGCTTTTTTTGCAATTTTGTCTTCTGCCTCGCGGCCTTCTTCTTCGAAGTGACCGGCGTCGGTAATATTGCGGACGTACCGGACCTTATATCCGAGGTGCAGCAGGTAGCGATATATAAAGTCGAAGGTTATAAATGGGCGGGCATGTCCCAAATGACTTTCGCCGCTGACGGTGGGGCCGCAGACATACATTCCCACATGGCCGGGAGTGAGGGGGGTAAATTCTTCTTTTTGTCTTGTATACGAATTGTGGACTTTTAGTACGCTCATACGGCCCCGAAGATACAATATTCTCCTATATCAGGTCCGCAGCTTCGCTGCTGCCAGCGCTAATGTCGGCCCGCCTTCGGTGGGCAAAAAACCCTGCGGGTTTTTTAGGGTAATTTGAAATCGGCTATCACCGGATGATGATCCGAATACGGGTTGATGAAGCGGGTATATTGCAGTATGTCCAGATCGGGGCTGGCGAGGATATAGTCGATGCGAAGTGTGGGAGATATATTAACATAGGTCCGGCCGATGCCGAATCCTTTTTTCAGAAAGGCGTCCTGCCAGTCGCCGCGGATATTGTAGTAGGTATATGAATTAGGGACGTCATTGAAGTCCCCGCAGATGACCCCGGGATGGGGGCATTTATCGAGCTGTTCCCGAACCTGCATAGCCTGGTCTGCCCGATGTCTAAAGGCATAACGGAGCTTCTTTGCGATGGATCTGGAGGCTGTAAGAATGCTGTCGTCCACGTTCTTGATAATCTCGATATCATGAAAGTCCTTACTTCGGAAGAGGACGGACTGGAGATGGGTGGTAAAGACCCTGACCGTATCATCTCCTGCACGGATGTCGGCGGCGATGAGGCTTTCGGTAGCCCGGACCCCATCCGCGTGAGAATAACGCAGGGCGGATGAGTCGACGATCGGATACCTGGAGAAAATGACAACACCGGCCTCATACATGCCATCGCTGCGGATATAGTCGCGGGAAAAGAAAAAATATGGGAAATGAAGATGTTGCCGGATATAGTCGATATTGGAAAGGGGGTTGCCGGGGGGTCCCGACTGATAGAATTCCTGGAGACAAAGGACATCGGGTTGTAAGCTATCTATAAAAGACATCATTTTCAACCGATGGCCCGAAGCGCCTCTCTTTTTTGTAATGGTCTCGTCGAAGCTGCGGATATTCCAGGTCATGACACGCAGGGAGCCGGGGGTTTTTTGCAGGTCAAAACTTTTGCCGGGGTGCATAGCCAGGAAACTATGGATATTGGACCAGCCTATCACGAGGGTGACCAGGGAAACCAGGGACCAGAGCCGGTGGGAGGAAAGAAAGATGCCGATGACGAAAAAGCAGCCTACTGCAAACAGCAAAAAAGGAAAGGCGAGTCCCAGCAGGGAAATGAACCACCATTTTCCGGGATGGAGGAAGGGGTTGGCGCAGGCCAGCAGGAAAAGGACGACGGCAATTAGGTTCAGTATGATAAATAATCGCCGGGTGAAATTTCGAAGGTTCGCCATGACTTACCCTAAGTTACAAATCTTCTTCGTCCGCAGCCCTTTTCAGGATCTCTTTTTCCTCATCTGTAAGAAAACGGTAGCCTTGCTGGTTGATCTTGTCGAGGATCTCGTCGATCCGTTGCTGGGTCACATTGGGAATTTTTCTGAACGGTTGGGTACCGGAGACTTTGTAGTAGAATTCGTCTTTGGGTGAGCGGCCTTTTCTTTTTTTGTCGGGATTGAACAGGTCGTTACACCAGTCGAAGAACCGGTTCATCCAAAGGCTTCCGTCATAGCCCCTGCGAAGGCAGAAGATGAAAAACCAGCCTGCTCCGGCGCCGGCCAGGTTGGCAATATAGAGGGCGCTGTCTCCGTGGGGGAGGCTGGAAAAGTTGACCAGCAGAAAGGCAAGGGTCAGGATCCACAGTGGGATGCCGCCATTGATCATCGGGAAGATGCGATAGTCAGGCGCCACGGTCGTGGTGGAAATGGCTACGGCCACGATAGCGGCATTTGCTCCTGAGAGCTGGGCTATGGAGGCCCCGGCGCGTAAGCCGGGGAAAATGGTGTAGGCCAATACAAAGAAGGCCGCCCCTGCGACTCCGCCATAAAGGTAAATAGGGACCAGCTTGCGGTTGCCGGTGAGGTCCTGTAAGATATACCCAAACCCCCAAAGCCAGAACATATTACCGATGAAACGCCAGACGGACATATCCGAAAACATATATGTCAATAAGGTCCAGGGGCGGGAAGTTAACTTATCGAAATTGGCCGGCAGGACGAACCAACTGAGTACATTGGTGTCAAAGCGGGTCATGGGAATAGAATTCAGCGAATAAATAACGGAAATGAACTGAAGGATCGCGAATATCACAGCATTTATCACCACCAGCTGAACCAGCGCGTTGCCATCCTGTCCCAGCAACATTCTTTTGCGATAGTTATCTTCCATTACACGCATACAGTTAATTGTTGTGAAGGTACTTTTTACTTTCTTAACAGTTCATCCCCAATAAGAGTTTAGTAAAAATTTCGCCTATCTGTCTTATTCCAGTAGATAACCAGAATTAATCCCACCAGTCCTCCTCCCAGGTGTGCCCAGTGCGCCACGTTGTCACCGGCTGTTGCCCGTACGCCGGAAAAAAGCTCCAGGCCGGCATAGATGAGTACAAACCACTTGGCCTTTATAGGGAAAAGAAAGTTGAGATAAATATACTCATTTGGGAAAAGCCAGCCCATTGCGGCCATACATCCGAAGACGGCGCCGGAAGCCCCGACTGTAGCACTGTTGAGTGGGAAGTTGGGATTGGTCAGGTATTCCTGCTGCATATCCAGGGGAAGTGCATGAAGTTCGCGGGCGATCGGGGCCATTTCGGTGTACAGTACTGCCAGGTGGCAGACTGCGGCGCCGATGCCGCTGATGACGTAAAAGACCAAAAACCGTTTGGATCCCCAGTGATTTTCCAGGGCAGACCCAAAGGCCCAGAGGGCTAGCATATTATACAGCACATGGGCCCATCCGCCATGCAGGAACAGATAGGTGATCAACTGGTGCGGCTTGAAAAAACCGGAATGAATGTCATGCAATGCAAAAAGATTAAACATCCAGGTCTGGATATTATTCCCAAGCGTTTCTTCAGCGAGATAGATCAGTACATTGACGATAATCAGGTTCTTTATAACTGGCGGTATCTGAAACCCTCCCATGCGAAATCCATTCATATGCTTTTCCTATTATAAGTCATGCAAATTAATATATTTATTCCGGAGTAATCCCTTCCTCCGGGGGTGCTATTTCCTGAGTTTCAGCTGCACTATATTCTCAATATGATGGGTATGCGGGAACATATCCACCGGCTGTACCCTTGTCACGGCATATTTTGCATCGAGCAGGCGCAGGTCGCGGGCCTGGGTCGCAGGATTACAGCTGACATAGACCACGGTAGGGGCCTCCATTTCGAGGATCTTGTTCACCAGTCCTTCGTGCATGCCTGCGCGGGGGGGATCGGTGATGATCACGTCGGGTCTGCCGTGAGCAGCAAAAAAGCTGTCCTGGCAGATGTCTACCACGTCCCCGGCAAAAAAGGAGGCATGGCGGATGTCGTTCAGGACCGCATTTTCCCTTGCGTCCTCAACGGCTTCGGCGATGACTTCCACACCGATGACCTTAGCGGCCTGTCGGCTGACAAAGATGCCGATGCTGCCGGTGCCACAATAGAGATCATAAACAGTTTCCTTCCCCGTCAGTTCAGCAAATTCGCGGGTTACCTGATATAATTTTTCGCCCTGCCGGGTATTTGTCTGAAAAAAGGACTTGGGGCCTATCTTAAACCGGAAATCTTCCAGCCTTTCTATAACATAGCCTTTTCCGTGAAGCACTTTGGGTGACAGGTCGGATATGCTATCATTCCATTTGACGTTGACGGTATATAAAAGAGTCGTCAGATCCGGAAATTGTTGCAGCAGGTGGTCGGCCAGCCGGTGGATGAGCTTTTCATCTTCATACCCGATGACCAGGTTGGCCATAACTTCCCCTGTGGTACAAATCCGCAGTTGCAGGTTACGAAGCCAGCCTTCGTGGGCCTTGATATCATAAAAGGACAGGTCGTTTTCCAGGCCAAAGTCCCGGACGGCTTTGCGCAGCCTGTTGGTGGGCTCCTCCTGCAGATAGCAGGTATCGAGGTCGACGACCTTGTCAAACAGTCCCCTGGCGTGGAAGCCTGCTACATTCTTCTGAGACGTAACGGCGGGGTCGTGGAGTTCGGCGGGTAGCAGGAACCTCCGGCTGGAAAAGGTATATTCCATCTTGTTGCGATAGAACTTTGAATCTTCTGCTCCAAGGATCGGGTTGATCGGCGGCAGGGCTACCTTGCCTATCCTTTCCAGTACATCGACCACCTGCTGCTCTTTGTACTTCAGTTGCAGGGGATAGGGCAGCATCTGCCAGCGGCAGCCGCCACAAACTCCGAAATGGGAGCAAAAGGGCGTCACGCGGTCGGAAGAATAACTATGAAAAGCAGTTATAAAACCTTCTGCCCAGTCCTTTTTATTTTTGGAAAGTCTAACATCTACGACATCTCCGGGGATGGCGTTCTCGATAAATATGACCTTGCCGTCTACACGGGCTAAGGATTTACCCTCAGCGGCATAATCCTCTATGAGGATGTTCGTTAATACTATGTTCTTGTTTTTTTTTCTCACGATGCAAATCTATGGCTAATTTTATGCGGTTATGAACAAAATCCTGTTGTCCCTGGCAGCCTGTCTATGTCTATTGAAAGCCTCGCCCCAAAGCGGGCATGCCATCCGTCTCCATCTGAAACCCTATACGGGAGGAAAAGTATACCTTGGCTATTATTATGGAAAGATCAAGGCCCTGGCCGATTCGACGGAGCTGAATGCCAGCAGCGAGGGGGTCTTTAGCGGGAAGGACAAGCTTCCCGGGGGGGTGTATTTTGTGGTCTCTCCCAACAGGGCTATTCTTTTTGAGCTCCTGATCGACAGCACGCAGCATTTTTCCATCGCCGCGGACACGACCAATCTGCCTGGCAGCGTGGTCTTTACCGGATCGGCCGACAACACGATCTTCCAGTCCTATACCCGTTATACCGCCGAAAAAGGAAAGGAGATAACGGCCGCTCAAAAAGAGCTGGGTACTGTCCATACGAAGGCTGATTCGACGCGATTGAAGGACAAGATGAAAGTTCTGAATACCGACATTCAGAATTACCGGGAAGGGCTTGCCGCGAAATATCCCCATTCTCTTTTGACCACCTTGTTCCATGTACTAAAAGAGCCGGTGGTTCCACCTAATCCCAGGCAGGCGGGGGTGAAATATGACAGCAATTTTGCCTATCATTACTTCAAGTCCCACTATTGGGACGGCATATCGTTTACGGACGAAAGGCTGGCGCGGACGCCGGTTTTTGAGCCCCGGCTGGACAAATATTACCGGGACCTGGTGCCCCCCGAGGCTGATTCCATCGAACGGGAGGCGGACATGATGTTGTTGCAGGCGCGGGTGAGCAAGCCGTTATTTCAATATCTGCTTGTCTATTTCGTGCAGAAATATGTGAACCCGGAGTATATGGGCCAGGATGCCGTATTTGTCCATCTTTTTGAAAAATATATCAATACCGGAGAGGCGGAATTCTTTACGGAAAAATACCGGCAGTTCCTGAATAACAGGGCTTATAGCCTGATGGCCAACCTGATCGGTCAGCCGGCGGCCAACCTGGAAATGGTGGACAGTGCCGGGACGCCCCGTCCGCTGTATGATGTGCAGGCGCCTTTTATCGTCATTTGTTTCTGGGATGCCACCTGTAGTCATTGTAAGGAAATCGTCCCAAAAGTGGACTCTATCTTCCAGGCAAAATGGAAGCGGGAGGGGGTAAAACTTTATGGAGTGATGGTGGATGGCGGCAAGGAGGCCTGGACGCAATTCATTAAGGATCACAATTTAATCGATTGGATACACGTTTATGAGACGAAGGAGCACCAGGATGCCACGGAAAAAGCCGGGCAGGCCAGCTACCGACAGCTGTACGATGTATACCAAACCCCCATTCTCTATTTACTGGACAAAGACAAACGTATCATAGCTAAAAAACTTTCTTATCAGCAACTTGACGAGGTCATCAATCTGAAAATGCAGCATCCAAAATCCAATTGATATGAGTTCACCGGTTAGAAAGCTATTCCTTATTCCTGTGGTAATCCTGTTCTTATTGTCGGGCTTTTCTGTCAATGCTCAGTCCCTGTTCACTCTTGATGGCTCTGGCATCAGCAAAGAAGAGTTCCTGAAAGCCTACAATAAAAACAACAACGGGAACAAGGCCTCTGACAAGTCCTACCGGGATTACCTGGAGCTGTATGTCCGTTATAAGCTGAAGGTCAGGGCAGCGTATGACACGCAGCTGGATACGCTTGCCGGGCAGCGGAGTGAGTTGCAGAACTTCCGGTCGCAGGTAGCGGAGAGCTATCTAAAGGACGAGATCAGCCTCGACAGGCTGGTGAAGGAAGCTTTTGTGCGTGGACAGAAGGATATCCGTCTATCTCATATTTTTATTGTTCTTCCCAAAAATCCTTCGGTCACTGATACGCTGAGGGCCTATGAGAAAGCAATGAACGCCTACAATGACCTGAAAAGAGGGAAGAAATTTAGTGAGACGGCTCTGGCTTATTCCGAAGATCCTTCTGTAAAAACCAACCAGGGGAATCTTGGCTATATCACGGTGTTCACCCTACCCTATGTATTGGAGACTCTGGCTTATACGACGCCAGCCGGTAAGTTCTCCATGCCTTATCGCAGCAAGGGGGGGTATCATATCTTTAAGAATGAGGGGGAAAGGAAGGCGTTGGGCCGGATAAAAGCGGCTCAGATCCTGTTGTCCTTCCCTCCCGGAGCAACGGAGGCCGCCCGGTTCGCTGTTCATAAAAAAGCAGACTCCATCTATGACCTCTTACAAAAAGGAGCCGATTTTGCCAGTCTGGCCAGGACGAACAGTGGTGACAATCTTAGTTACCAGATGGGTGGAGAGCTGCCGGAGTTCGGTATCGGGTCATATGATTCGTCTTTTGAAGCAGCGGCTTTTGGCCTGGACAGGGAAGGGGCTTTCACCAGGCCCATCGCAAGCGTGTATGGATATCACATCATCAAGCTGATCGCCAAAAAGCCTTTTCCTCACCAGATGGACGAGGATGCCGGCAATACGCTGAAGCAGCAGGTCCTGAACGATCCCCGGATCGAAATCTCGAGGAAGGCCCTGTTTGCCAAAATATACCAGCAGACGGGGATGCAGCGTGCCGCAGTCTCCGAGGCGGACCTTTGGACCTTTACGGACAGCGCCATGCGGAACATCGGGATGACCGCTTATGGAAGCCTGAATTTTTCTACTGTTCTGCTTTCTTTTGAGCGCCGGTCCTATACGGCAAAAGACTGGCTGGACTATGTCCGGACGGTAAGGGGTCAGCGGGTTGGTGGAGTACAGGCGAACAAGGACCTGTTCGAGCGTTGGGTAGAGCGGGTATCACTGGAATATTATCGCAATCATCTCGAGGAGTACAATAAAGACTTTGCTTTTCAGCTGACGGAGTTCAAGGAAGGAAATCTTCTTTTTGAGATCATGCAGCGGAAGATCTGGGACAAGGCCTCTACTGACAGTACGGGGTTGAGGAATTTTTATGAGGCCCATAAAAGTAAGTACTGGTGGGAAAGCAGTGCCGATGCCCTTTTATTTACGTCCCCGAATCAGCGATCTGCCGAGGCGCTGAAGGAAAAGCTACAGGCGCATGGCGTCTATAGCTGGCGGGTGTGGACGGATAGTGCGGGTGCGGGGACGCAGGCTGACTCGGGTCGTTATGAGCTGGCGCAGATACCCGGTGCAACCGGGGGGGCTGGCTCTTCGGCGGTGATGGCAGCCGGGTCGTTTACTCCTTTTGTCACCAACAAGGCAGACAATACGGTGAGTTTTGCCTACATCCTGAATTTCTACCGGGAACGGTCACCCCGTAATTACCGGGATGCGAGGGGGTTTGTGATCAATGATTACCAGACATGGCTGGAAGATCAGTGGATCGCGACCCTGAAAAAGAAATACCCGGTTAAGATCGATGAAACGGTGCTGGCGAGTCTACCGAAGTAGTGCGCGCTCCGGCGACTGTTGCGGAATTCGTCGACTCTTGCGGGATCCGGCGACGCTTGCGGGATCCGGCAGAGGGCATTGGCGATGAGCTAGAATACTGCCTTTACGACTGTTTCGATCAATTTTGGCTTACCAAGGGTATAATAATGTAATACGGGGGCTCCGGCTTTTTTCAGCTCACGGCTCTGGTGGATAAGCCATTCGGTGCCTACCTGTTCTACTTCCGCGTCGTTCTTACATTTCAGTATAGCATTGGAGAGCTCGGTCGGAAGGTCGACATGGAATACTTTTGGCAGCATGCTGAGCTGCTTCTTATTGGTAATGGGTTTCAGGCCCGGAATGATTGGCACATTGATCCCCTGTTCGCGGCAGGTCTTTACAAAGTCGAAATACTTTTGGTTGTCGAAGAACATCTGGGTAGTGATGTATTCGGCACCGGCTTCTACCTTTTGTTTGAGGTACATGAGGTCGGTATCGAGATTGGGGGCTTCGAAGTGTTTCTCGGGATAGCCGGCTACGCCGATGCAGAAATTTGTCTTGCCGCCATTTTTTATATCTTCTTCGAGGTAGACGCCCTGGTTGAGGCAGGCCACCTGTTTTAAAAGGTCGATAGCGTAGCGATGGCCGTCGGGTTCGGGCTCGAAGGAGCTTTCGTTCTTAGCTGCGTCTCCCCTGAGGACCAGGACATTGTCCACGCCCAGGAAATGCAGGTCGATGAGGGCGTCTTCTGTCTCCCGTTTGGCAAAGCCGCCGCAGATCAGGTGGGGGACTGCGTCGACGCGGTAGTGGTTCATGATCGCCGCACAAATGCCTACTGTGCCGGGGCGTTTGCGAACCTCGACCTTTTCGAAGGTGCCGTCGGCTTTTTTCTTGAACATCGTCTCGCTCCGATGGTAGGTGACATTTATAAAAGAGGGTTTAAATTCCATCAGCGGGTCCAGATGGTCGTAGATGGAACTAATTGTTTTGCCCTTCAGGGGTGGAAGTATCTCAAAGGAAACAAGTGTGTCTTTTGCTTGCTGTAAATGCTCAATAACCTTCATAGACTTAAAATACGGCACAGTGACCGTTTTATTGCGGTTTAGTGCGCAAATTAGTCGATAAGTCTTAAAACACCTAAACTGGATGGAATCCAGTTCGTGCGCCCCGCGCACAGACATAAGTGGTGTGGCAGCACAACCGAGGAACGAAGGTTGCGAATGTTCCCGAGCGAACGCGAAGGGAATGGGCGAGAAAAGCGAGGAACGACGCTTTTCGAAGCTCCTTGCCGGTGGCAAAGGCGAAGTTATTTACGTTTTCGATCATTTTTTGCTGCGACTCCGTTAAATTTAAAGGCAGAAGCTTGCAGCTTGGCCTTCGGAGTGTATTTTTGCGGCGGAAATCTAAACTATACCGATTTGAGTCTGACCATTCATTCCCAGGATCTTGTAAAGACCTATCACAACCGTACAGTGGTAAACCATGTTTCCGTAAAGCTGGAGCAGGGGGAGATCGTGGGATTACTTGGCCCGAACGGGGCTGGGAAAACAACCACCTTTTATATGGTCGTGGGGCTGATAAAGCCCGACGAGGGCGATGTTTTTCTGAATGATGTCAACATCACGCGTCAGCCTATGTATAAAAGGGCGCAGATGGGTATTGGCTATCTTCCCCAGGAGGCTTCGGTATTTCGCAAGCTGAGTGTGGAAGACAATATCAAGGCTGTGCTGGAGATGACCAAATTAAGCCGGGCGGAGCAGAAGGAAAAGCTGGAAGCGCTGCTGGATGAATTCCATCTCCATCATGTAAGGAAGAACAATGGGGACTCTCTCAGCGGGGGTGAGCGGCGGCGTACGGAGATCGCCAGGGCTCTTGCTGTGGACCCAAAATTCATCCTGCTGGATGAACCTTTTGCGGGTGTCGACCCCATTGCGGTGGAGGACATCCAGACGGTGGTAGCCCGTCTCAAGTTCAGGAATATAGGCATTCTTATCACCGATCATAACGTAAATGAAACGCTCTCTATCTGTGACCGCGCCTATCTGCTGATAGATGGGAAGATCTTCAAACATGGTACGGCTGAAGAGTTGGCTGAGGATGAGCAGGTTCGGCGGCTTTATTTAGGTCGCAATTTCGAGCTGAAGAGAAAGGATTATCTCCATGATGAGGCCCGGTTGGAGCAGGAGAAGAGGAATGCTCCGGCGACGGGGGGATCGGCGGCGGGGGGATCGGTGGCTGGGGGATCGGTGGCTGGGGTAAAAACGGCCAGTGTGGAAAGCTCGTTGCAGAATTTGGTACGGGAGACCGATGCGCTGATACAATCTGCTTCCAGGGCGGTCCATGTCCGCGATCTGGATGATAGTTTTGAGGATTATACCCGCTTTTTCCTGGAGATGAAAGATTTTCTTTTGAAGTTCGGAAAGGAAAACAAGTACGGGAAGCTGGTGGAGACGGTGGGTTCTTTAAAGACAATCCGCCCGGATGACTATATATCCGGCAGTCTGCCCGGTCTGGCTACGGGCTCGGGGGATAGCTGGGATTATATGCAGGCGCTGCGGGATGATCTTGTCGCCAACAAGGAAAAATTGGAAAAAGTCCTTCTCTATGTAAGAAATCCTGCGTTCCAGGAGGTTATGTAAGCTTCGGTAATTTTATGGGATAAGGTAAGGGCGCGGGTCGGATGAGGAGAGCGCGCGGTCCCGATTTTCTTCGCCATGTCCCGGCGATTAGTTATTTTGCCTATAATGACACGAGCCGAAGGTGTAACCGAGCTAAAAGCGAAGGTTACGAACAAGGAAAAGCGAGGGACGAAGCTTTGACGAAGTTCTCTTTTGGCCGTTGAAAAGTCATTTACTCCAAATGAAGCTTTTGAGCCCGGCTATATCAAGACTTGCCAGATTGCGCCAGGAGCGCATCGAACGCTGGATGTACAACCCGGTTGCCGTGCAGAGGGAGGTATTGCAACATCTTGTCACATCTGCTCAATACACGGAGTTCGGCCGAAAATATAATTTCTCCAGGATCTTTTCTATCCGCGAATATAAGAATGCTGTTCCCATCCATGAATACGATGATCTGAAGCCTTATATTCAGCGGATCATGAACGGCGAACAGAATATACTCTGGAATACGCCGGTCAACTGGTTTGCCAAGAGCAGCGGTACGACGAGTGATAAGAGTAAGTTTATTCCCGTCAGCGAAGAAAGTCTCCAGGACTGTCATTATAAGGGAGCGAAGGATGTGCTGACCATGTATTACAATTTCAATCCCGAATCCGATCTGCTGACCGGGAAGGGGCTTGTCATCGGTGGCAGTCATACAATCAACCAGGTGAATGAGGACGTTCACTATGGCGACCTCAGCGCCGTGTTGTTGCAGAACTCACCCTTCTGGGGTCACTGGATCCGGACGCCCGAGCTGAGCATTGCTTTGCTGGATGAATGGGAAGACAAGATCGAGCGGCTGGCCCTGAATACCATCGCAGAAAATGTCACTTCTATTTCGGGTGTGCCTACCTGGACGCTGGTGCTGATACGGCGGATCCTTGAGATTACGGGGAAGAGCAATCTCTCCGAGGTATGGCCATCGCTGGAATTATATATTCACGGCGGTGTCGCCTTTACCCCTTACCAGGAACAATTCAAAAAGCTTATTGGGAAGGATATCCATTACCTGGACATGTACAATGCCAGTGAGGGTTTTTTTGCTGCCCAGGGCAATCCCCATGACGACGGGATGCTGCTTTTTCTTGATCATGGCATCTTTATGGAGTTCATGCCTGTGGAGGAATATGGCAAGCCGCAGCCGGAGACGATAGGGCTGGCCGATGTGGAGCTGGGGAAGAATTATGCGCTTGTGATCAACACCAATGGCGGGCTTTGGCGATATCTGCTGGGGGATACCATCCAGTTCACGTCCCGTGAACCCTTCCGTATCAAGGTCAGCGGGCGGCTGAAACATTTTATCAATGCCTTTGGCGAGGAGGTCATCGTCGATAATACGGATAAGGCTATTGCCATCGCCTGTCAGAAAACGGGGGCTATCGTCAATGATTATACTGCGGCGCCTGTTTATTTTAGTGATGCGGGGAATGGGGCGCATGAATGGATGGTGGAATTTGAAAAGGAGCCGGAAGATCTGGCTGTCTTTGTAAACGAGCTGGATAAAGCTTTACAGAGTATCAACAGCGATTATGAAGCGAAGCGGCATAAGGATATTGCGCTGGGCCTGCCCGTGCTCCATGCGTTGAAGAAAGGGGTTTTTACGGCCTGGCTGAAGAGCAAGGGCAAGCTGGGGGGGCAGCATAAGGTGCCGCGTCTGTCGAATAACAGAGAGCATATTGAGGAGATAAAAAAAATTATTTCTCCCGGAGAATCAGCGTCACCGCGATGAGGCTCACAAAGGAAGAGGTATAAAATAAATATAGATACGGGACGTCTATAAAGCAATAGAAAACGACCAGGGTGAGCTTGAGGGTTGCCAGCGGCAGGTTGGCGGGTCGGGTCCGGGTGAGGCGTTGGGTCCGGGTGAGGCGTTGGGACGCGATTACGAATAGCAGCGGTGCCCCGAAACTCAGGATGATCAGCAGCCGGTGCAGGAGTGAGATCCTGTGAGGGCCGAAGAACCAGGCAAAACCGGGGGCGGAGGAGAACACGTCGGGGCTGTCTTTCCAGACACGGGCGGCGAATGCTACGTAATCACCGGGCAGGCGGGCGAGGCGCAGAAATGTTTCCCAGCCTACGGGCAGGAGGAAGAAAAGGACAAAACAGGCAAGGCTGGTCAATCCAAACCAGAAAAGCGAGCGGCCTTTCTTTTCGAGCAATAAATACAAAACGTAAGCGGGGATCCAGCCTACGAGGGCATATCGGCTAAGCAGGCAAAGCGAGGCGGCGATGCCTATCTGCCAGGGCTTACCGGAGACGAGGGCCAATACCAGCAACACGTAATAAGCTATGACGGTGGCTTCTTCCGCTACGCTGACGAGGCCCGGGGTATTGTCTGCCACCACCCACCAAAACAGCAGGAAGGCAATGACTGCCGTAAAAAAGGACAGGTAGCGATGGCTTTGCGGACGGTAGACGGCCACGAAGGCGCCAAAGGAAAAGAGCAGGCAGGCGGCGAGGACCCAGCGCATGTCGATGCCCATTGCGATAGCGGGGACATAGGGTTGCCACATGGTGGGCAGGTAGATGGGTTGTACGCCGTGCCAGATCCAGGGTATCGTATCGTAAATATGGCTGTGCTGACCGGCAATGAACCGTTCGCCCATCACCTTGATAATGGGCAGCATGTCGGCATTATAAATATCGATGGGCATTTCTTCGAACCAATAGCGACACCAGGTATAGAGGATGAGGCCAATGGATCCGATCGTGACGAGGCGATAGAGTGTAACCGGGTCGGCCAGCTGCCGTCTGTTGAATTGGGGAAGGCGCAGGGCCGGGAAGTAAAGCAGGAGCCAGGCGAGTACCATGCCCGACGCAAAATAGAGGATGGACAAAAAAGGAGCCCAGCCCGGGATCTTCAGGAGCCAGGTCACGCTAAGCGTTTCCACGGCAAAGGTGATGAGAAGGGTTGTACGTTGAGAATAAGGGTGATTCATAAGGAGTTCATATATTTGGCGCATGAAATTACTCGAAAATAGAATAGCTATTGTCACCGGTGCAAGCAGAGGCATCGGAGAAGCCATCGCGCTCAAATTAGCGGAACATGGGGCAAATATTGCCTTCACTTATCTGAGCAGCGAAGAAAAAGCCGTCGCACTGGAAAACAAATTAAAGGGATTTGGCGTAAAAGCAAAGGCCTATAAGAGCAATGCCGGTGTCTATGCGGAGTGTGAAGCACTGGTAAATGACGTAACAAAGGAATTCGGTACGATAGATATCTGTGTCAACAATGCCGGTATTTCCAAAGACAACCTGTTGTTGCGTCTTACACCTGAGCAATGGGATGAGGTGATGGATATAAACCTGAAGAGCGTTTTTAATATGACCAAACAGGTGATCCGTCCGATGATGAAGGCAAAAAAGGGTTCGATCATCAACATGAGCTCTATTGTGGGCGTCAGCGGGAATGCCGGGCAGAGCAGCTATGCCGCTTCCAAGGCCGGCATACTGGGCTTTACGATGTCGGTGGCCAAGGAGCTGGGCAGCCGTAATATCCGTTGTAATGCCATCGCACCCGGTTTTGTTGAGACGGATATGACACATTATCTGAAGGAAGGGGATGGGGCGAAGAAGTTCCTGGAGAATATTCCTTTGGGCCGGTTCGGGCGGACGGAGGAGATTGCGGATACTACCCTTTTTCTTGCCAGCGACATGAGTTCCTATATAACCGGGCAGGTTCTCAGCGTTTGCGGAGGACTGAACATATAGGTGTCCGGTGCCGGGCGCAGGCCGGGCGGTTCAAATTACTATTTTGTTAAAACGAGGGGGGTAGGCTTCCTATTCTCTTCGTTTTCAGCTATTTTTGCTCACTTGAAAATACGAAAGATCATATCAATGTTTCTTCTCCTGGTATTATGCGCACAGCTATTACCGTTGAGGCAGACTATTGCCTGGCTGCTTGGCGGTCAGGCTACGGAGGAGCTGGTGCATGCTGACCGCTCTGATGCCGGCCGTCCCGGAGATGATCTTCAAAAAAGTTTTCTGCCCGTTTATTCTCCTACCCTGATCCAGTGGACACTGCAGAATTCAGCCAGAACTGCCCCAGCGACGGCGGTGGAGCTCCCCAGCCGGCATGCAGATGACATTCCCACTCCCCCACCCAATTGTTAGGATTTACTTATTGCCTGCCATGTGACCGGGGGTCGACGAATATACCCCGACAGGTAAAGCTATTTTATTATCCTAACTAATTCTATTATGAAAAAGTTGTTTAGCAATGCAGCTGCGGACTTTCCTGCAGCTATAGTTGTATTTCTTGTTGCGTTGCCCCTCTGTCTGGGTATCGCATTAGGTTCGGGTGCGCCTTTGTTTGCGGGGATCATTGCCGGTGTCGTCGGGGGTATTGTCATCGGGAGTCTGAGCGGGTCATCCCTTAGTGTCAGCGGGCCTGCGGCTGGTCTGACGGCTATCGTGGTGGTGGCTATCGGCAAGATGCCGGTCTATGAGGCTTTTCTTCTTTCGGTGGTGATAGCGGGTCTTCTGCAGATCGTCTTTGGATTTATCCGGGCGGGGATCATCGGGGATTATGTCCCTAACTCTGTCATTCGCGGGATGCTGGCGGCGATCGGCATTATCCTCATTCTCAAGCAAATACCGCATTTTGTCGGTTATGATGCCAATTTTGACGGAGACGAGGCATTTATACAGATCGACCGGAAGAACACTTTTTCGGAGCTGGTCTATTCGCTCAACTATCTGTCGCCGGGGGCGATCGTTATCGGTTTGTTGTCCGTCGCGATCCTGTTATTGTGGGAGCGGCCCTTTTTTAAAAGCAGAAAACTGTTCAAATATATACCGGCTCCCCTGATAGTGGTCGTGGCAGGCATATCGATAAGTGCCGGATTGCAGAATTCCGGAAGCCGTCTGGCACTGGATCCGAATCAGCTTGTCCGCCTGCCTGTAGCGAGTGGCCTCCAAAGCTTTGCCGGTTTCTTCCGGTTCCCCGACTGGCATTATCTGGGCAACTATCATGTTTGGGTAACCGCAGTGACGATAGCCCTTGTGGCCAGCCTGGAGACGCTGTTGAGTATCGAGGCTATAGACAAGCTGGACCCTTATAACCGCAGTACGCCGACGGATCGTGAGTTAAAGGCGCAGGGTATCGGGAATCTTGTCTCCGGGATGCTGGGGGGACTGCCTGTCACTTCGGTCATCGTAAGAAGCTCGGCCAATCTGAATGCCGGCGCGAAAACGCGGCAGTCGACCATCCTGCATGGTTCGATGTTGTTGTTGTCCGTATTGCTGATCCCCGGGTTGCTGAATACCATTCCGCTGAGCGCGCTGGCGGCGATCCTGATCATGACCGGATATAAGCTGGCCAAGCCTACCCTGTTCAAGGAGTTCCATTCCAAAGGCTGGGATCAGTTCGTGCCTTTTGTGGTCACTATCATCGCGATACTTTTGTCGGATCTGCTCATCGGTATCCTGATAGGCATGGGGGTAGCTCTTTTCTTCCTGGTAAGAAGTAATTTCCGTTCGGCGGTGATGATCGTACATGACACGAATAAGTATTTGTTACGTTTCAGGAAGGATGTATCCTTTCTGAACAAGCCTATTGTAAAGAAAAAGCTCGAGGGGGTGCCGGCAAATTCATATGTCCTGATCGACCTTTGCCGGGCTGATTTTGTCGACAAGGATGTGGTCGACGTGATAAATGAGTTTATGCATCATGCTCATTTGAAGAACATCAAAGTGGAAATAAGAAAAAGCAATTTCAAGGAGGCGCACCAGGGCGTTGGGTCGCAGGAGAACCCGGAAATAAAAGCAGCCTGAGGCGCTGGCCGCCGCCGGGCGCGGTCCGGTTTTATGACTTATCTTGCAATATTATCTGAAACAAATAGAATATTATTATGACACCTATAGAGAAATTATTACTGGAAAATAAAGCCTGGGCAGCAGAGATCAAAGCGGATGATCCGGAGTATTTTGAAAGGCTTTCGCATTTACAAACACCTCAATTCCTATGGATCGGCTGTAGTGACAGCCGGGTTCCTGCGGACAAGATCACCGGTACGATGCCGGGGGAAATATTTGTACACCGGAATATTGCCAACATGGTGGTCCATACGGATGTAAACCTGTTGAGCGTCCTGGACTATGCGGTAAACCATCTGAAAGTAAATCATGTGATCGTCTGTGGTCATTATGGTTGTGGGGGTGTAAAAGCGGCTATGACGAATCACGACTACAAGTATGTCCTGAATATGTGGCTGCGGAATATCAAGGATGTTTACCGGATATACAGTGATGAGCTGGAAGCGATACCAAATGAGGAAAATCGGGTGGACCGGCTGGTGGAGCTCAACGTGAAGGAGCAGGTGTTGCATCTGGCCAAGACCTCTATCATCCAGCGTGCGTGGAAGAACGATCAGCGGCCGCAATTGCATGGGTGGGTATATGGATTAAAGGACGGGCTGATAAAGTCGGTCTTTGAGATGGATTCGCGTTCGGGGATCGATCCGATCTATCAGTATGATGATCTATAAAAAAAGCCCCGCCTGAATGATATGCCCCCAAAATGTTAGACACATTTTGGGGGCTTTTTTTATTATTTAGCTATCCAAAGTTTCGTACTATTTACATCTGTCCCGCCGGTCTCTGCGTCGTAGTTGACGGTATTATAGCTCTTCTCGTCATCGGGGTAGACGAATCGCTGGTATCCGCCGTAAGTGGTGGTATAATAAGCCGTATTTACCGTAGACATGGGGGTCTTGCCGCCTGTTCTTCTTAGCAGGAGCCATGCATCCCAGGGCTGACGGTATTGGTCTATCCAGAGCTGTGCGTAGATCTGGCTGAGTGCGTTGGCAGCGTTGTTAACGTCATAGAGGGCGACAGAGCTTGTCTGTGCTGAGGCGATCTCTGTGGGTGTTGCTGTTGCAGACGCTGGTTTACCTACTGTCCATACGGAGGAATTAAAGGCGATGCCTTTCCACATGTTGAGGGAGGCGGCTATACCTGCATTATATTCCGTCTGTGCCGTCGTGACGTTGGCCGTTGCGCCGAGTCCCCTGTTGTAAACCTCTGCTTTTAGAAAATGAACCTGTGCGGCGGTGAGCATCAGCTCGGGGATGGAGGTCAGGTCCTGTTCGAAATACAGGTTGTATGGGGAGTAGATACAACCGCTGCCCAGACTATCATAATTCGTGAAGCGAATAGGGTTGTATGGTGCGCCGCCTTCGGAGGGGGCGTTGTTGGGATTCTGCGGAAATGCGGCCCACTGGCCTGCGTTGTTTGGCTCGAAGAAAATTTTTGCCCGCATGTCGAAGATGCCGCTGCCATCCGTATTGTTATTTGCAGACATCATATTCCACATGGTGGAGCCCAGGCGCAGATAACAGTTCGCAGAAAAGGACCACTGCCGCCATTGGAATTGCAGGTTGCTGATCTTTGCGGGCCAGAGGCCGACGTCATTGCCATCGGCCAGCAACGGTTTGCCGAGCGCCTCGGTGATCTGGGCTGCTGCCAGTGACGTGTTCTTGTCATACATAGTCACTGCGACGTATAAGCGCAGGCTATTGGCGAACTTTGCCCACATGGAGATATCGTTTTGAAAAAAGGTCTCATAGTTGCCTACGGAATACTGGTTGGCACTGGTGCTGAAATGATCCACGGCCCATTTCAGATCGGTAAGTATTGCCGTATAGATGTCTGCCTGTTTGTCGTAAGTAGCGGAGTACCCGCTGGAGCCGTTGAGGGGGGCATATCCTGCTTTGGAATAAGGCATATCCCCGTAGTAATTGGTGGTCTTGAACGTTTTGTAGGCCATCAGGGTCTTTAGCATTCCATAAAGGTTATTCATGGAAGAGGAATCCGGACTCGCTGATATACGACTCTGCAGCAGGCGGTAGTTGGCCAGTGTCTGGTAGTAATTGGACCAAACGGCGGACTTGGCATTGTCATAGGGATAGCCGCTGGAACCCGAGGACACCATACCCTGCTGGGTGATGGGATAGAGCCAGGAGTTCATCACCGAATACTCTCCTGCCGAGATCGGGAGGGAGCTTACGATGGCATTGAAAACTGCCGGAGTGCCTGCGTCGGTGGCGCCTTCGGGCGGAGTATTGATCGTCTCGAAATTCTTCTTACAGGAACCGGAGACCAGTAGAGTAAGCGCCAGAATAGCCGTGCCTGTTTTATTTATTATGTAGTTCACGATGTTAAAATTTAAAGGGTTAAAGTTTAACTTTTACGGATACTCCGAAATCACGTGTCGGCGGGAATTCAGACCATTGTACACCCTGGCCGTTGCCGATGCCATTTATTGCTTCGGGATTCAAATGATCGGGCAGGGTTGTAAAAATGTAGAACAGGTTGCGGCCGACGAGCGAAATATCCATTCCCTGTATGAACCTTGTGCTTTTTATCAGCTTGTCCGGGATGCTATAGGTGAATGTCAGCTCTCTTAATTTACCCCATGAGTTGGTAAAGACGGAATTGGCGCGTGGCATCGGCACGTTGGACCATGCTTCATACTGACCTGCGTATTTCCACATATAATGGACTACGTCCGTATTGGGTTTGCCGTCGGCAAATACTCCGTCCAGGATGACGCCGTGGTTAGCTTTTGTTCCATCCGGGTAGGTATAGGCCAGGCCGCCGCCATTTCTTTCTTTCAGTGTCTCTGGTGCAAGACCTTCCGCCATAGCTGCGCCATAGTCGGCGGAGAAGATCTGACCGCCGACCTTGAAGTCGGTGAGGACATAAAGGCTGAAGTTCTTATATCGGAAGGTATTGCTGATACCGCCTGTCAGCTTGGGTGTCGCGTTACCGATGGGAACAGGGTCGGTAGTCGTCACATATTGGGTTCCGACGACCTGTGTGGGATTTGATTTATCGAAGACGCGCTGAACGACTTTTTTACCGTTGAGATAAGTATAATCATATCCGTAGATGGTGCCATAGCTCTCTCCCGGTTTAACATACATCTGTACCCCGTTGCTGCCCCAAAGATCCTGGAGGGGATAATTTAGTATGCCCGGCGCCAGTGAGATGACCTTGTTCTGGTTGTGCGCTGCATTGACGGAGACATCCCAACGGAAATTCCTGGTCTGTACGGCGGTGGCCCGGACGATGAGCTCTATACCTTTATTGCTCAGTTCACCAGTATTAAATGTGACCCGCTGTGCTCCGGAGGACCAGGGCAAGGTACTGTTCAGGATCTGGCTGGTCGCGTGGGTCTGATAATAGGTGAATTCAAAATTCAGGCGGTTCTTCAGGAAGCCCGCTTCCAGACCTATCTCATAGGAGGAGTTGCGCTGTGGCACGAGGAAGTCGGCTGGCGGCAGGGTTGCCTGGTAAGAACGTACCGGTACTCCGCCGAAGGACGTAGGGGCGGTTGCGTTGAGGGGGTTTCCTATGACACTGGTATTGTAGGTGTAGATCGATTGATAGGGCAAGGCACCGTTGGCACTTTTGGCAGCAGATACTTTTAGCTTGCCATAGTTGAGCCAGCTGATGTTCTGCATGCCTTTTACAGCTTCTGTGAAAACGAAGCTAAGGCTGGCGGAGGGGAAGAAATAAGAATTGGTCCTGATCGGCAAGGTAGAAGACCAGTCATTACGGCCTGTTACCTGTAAGAAAAGGTAATTGTCATAAGACAGGTCCATTATGCCGAATAAAGAATTGAGATTGTAATTATTCCATACTTCGATAGGCGCGGTGAGGCCGTTGGCATTGGTGGTATTGCCAAGATAGTAGCGGAAGGGGACGGACCAGGGGTAGGTGCTGGACTGACCATAGGTCGCATTGGGTTCGCCGCTGTTCCAGGCATTGTTATCATAGTACCTGCTTTTGAGCATACTGTTACCGATGAGCAGGCTGCCGTTGACCTTTGAGCCAAACAAGCTTTCCTTGTGCAGGGTCGTGAACAATTCAAGATTGACGTCCTGGTTCCTGGAATAGTCCATACCGTACTGTCCCTGTGTTCCGGCGGCATCGATGGGTGAGTATTTGCTTTCTACGTTGGTAACGGCGTAGTTGAGGGATGCCCTGCCGGTGAAGTTGAGCCAGGGTGTGGCGTCTGCCGAAACCTTGACGGAGCTGAGCAGCTGGTTGCGGGTCAGGGTCTGGTTCTGTTCGAAAAGGTGCCAGAAAAGGTTCTGGTTATAATTGTTCTGATAGGGATAATAGCCAAAGGGGGAGGCTGCGATCAGGTCTCTTTTGCTACCATCAGCATTTTTGTAATTACTAAACTCCAGTGGCTTGTAATCCCGGGACATGGAGTAGATCATAAAGTTTGTCCAGCCCTGGTCGTTGCCGATATCGGGTACGTTCAGGCGGGTGTAATTGGTATAGCTCGCGGACATATCCACCTTTATCTTTTTGGAAAGATTCAGATTGGCGCCGAGGTTGATATTGTTCTGATTGTAATTGCTGTTTTTTGTGATGGCGGTATTATCCTGGCGGGTATACCCCATGCGGAAGCTGCCGAAGTCACCGCCGCCGCTGAAGGCTACGTTATGTGTAGATGTGTTGCCGGTGCGGAAGAAGGCTTTTCTGTTATCGGGTTGTGGGTCCCATTTGCGTTTGACACCGTCCCACCAGACTATCTCTGTACCGTCGAGCTTATGTCCCCAGGATGCGCCCGGGCCATACCAGCTGAATACGTCCCAGGTGGAATAGCCTCCGGGTATGTTACCGGCGCTTTCGTAGGCGTCGCCTGCGGGGGTGCCGTCCCAGGGGTAGTTTCCGGGATAGCGTTTGTCACCGGTGGAAGTTGTCGGAAAATCGAGGTTTGCGGACCACAGGGCGTTGGCTCCGCCGTAGCCATAAGAATTTTGCAACTCCTGGAAGCGGTAGGTTTTGCTCCAGAGCGTGGAGAAATTATAATCAACGCCGATACCGGCTCTTTTTCCGCCGCGTTTGGTTGTGATGAGGATAACGCCATTCGCGCCTCTTGCGCCGTAGAGAGCGGAAGCGGTGGCGCCTTTTAGTACAGTAACGTCCTGTACGTCGTCGCTGTTGAGGAAATTGAGAAAGGAGCCCCAGTCTTTTGGTGTCACCAGGTCAGTTGTACCCCCGGTCAATGTACCATTCTGCGGGGTCGCATTGAGGGTGGATTGCTGACCACCCACGGGATCATTCTGTACCTGTATACCGTCTATTACGAGCAGGGGCTGGTTGCCACCGAGGATACTGTTGTTACCGCGGATGACGATACGCTGGGAGTTGCCCTGTACGCCATTGGAAGCGGTGATATTCAAGCCGGCGGATTTACCCATCAGTCCGGAGGCGAGGTCGGGAGGGCTGGCCTGGGTGATGTCCGAGCCGGTGATCTTTTGAGCGGAATAACCGATGGACCGGGATTCTCTTTTGATGCCGAGGGCTGTGATGACGACGTCATTAAGTGAGTTCTCCGATTTCAGCAGTGTCACGCTGAGTGCGGCAGAGGAGCTTACTGTCAGGCGGGTTGTCTGAAATCCTACAAAGGAGAAGACGAGTATGTCCCCGTCGTTGGCTTCGAGATGGAAGTGTCCTTTTTCGTCGGTGACGGTGCCTCTTGCCGAGCCGGCTACCTGTACGCTGACCCCTGACAGGGGGGCGCCATCGATGCCTACGACCGAACCGGTAATGGGCTTAAAGAGGTCGGCGGGCATGTTATCGGGCAGCAGCTGCCCGGTAATCGGGTTCTTTCGTTTCTTAAGGACAATTTGTTTGCCGATGGCCTCATAGGAGATGCCAAGCGGGGCGAATACTTTGTCAAGGACGTCCCCGAGTCTTTCGTCGTTGGCGACAACGGTGACCCTTTTGTTTTCGGGGAGGATGCGGCTATTGTAGGTAAATCCTACTTCCGCGGAGGTCGTAATCATTTTTAATACCGTCTTCAACTCTTTGGAAGACAGGTTAAGAGAGATCTTTTTGTCCAATATTTCCTGTCCATTAGCTGTTCCGGCAAAGGAATAGCTAATGCAGCTGAAGGCCAGGAAAACATGCAGTAGGGTTACTCTCATAATGAAAAAAACAGCTTGTTTTGGTTTTCCGCTTTTGTTCATAACTTTAGAAAGTTTTGGCGATTCTTGAAAAAGGTGGCAAAAACATCCCTTTCAATCGTCCTGGGCCTCAGGATGAAAGGGTCAAAATTGGATGGTGGTGCTGGAACACCACCATCTTTTTTTTTGAAAAGGATCCTTATTTTCTCATGTGTGGTGGTTTAGTTTTTAATGCAGTTAGTTGAATTGCAGATTGGTTTTTATTTTATTCTTATAAATCCTTACAGGGTTTGCCTTCGATATAGACCTCATTGCCCCGGATCACATATGTTGCCCCGATAGCTTCGCAAACGATCTTTAATTTTTCTTCGAATGTCTCGTCGCCCAGGGAGGTCGTCACCATACAGGAGGCAAAGGTCTTTTTATCATAATGAAAGGGAATGCCGTAGGCGTCTTCCAGTGTTTGCAGGATCTTCACCACCGGAGCTTCGTCGAAATTAAAGGTTACGGGGGCGATGATAACCGGCTTATAGGCCTTGTCTGTTTCGTCGAACGTATTTTGAACGAGGTCGTGGGTTTGTTCCTTATACAGAACCTGTTGGTTGGATACCAGGATCAATTGTTGTTTTGCGGGGTTGGTCAGTTTCGAGACTGCTACTTTTCCGGACTGTACAAGGACGGTAACGTCGCCATTGCTTTTATTTGTAGTGACGTTGAAGCTGGTGCCGAGCACGTGGACTACGAGGTCTTTTGTATAGACATAAAAGGGGCGGCTGCTTTCTTTGGCAATTTCGAAAAAGGCGTTGCCTTCGAGGTGGATCTCTCTTTTATCTTTTTGAAAGAACGCGGCGTGCCGGATGCTCGCGCCGGGTTGGAGGATCACTTTTGAACCGTCTACCAGCAGGACTTCCTGTTCTGATGTTGTCTGGTTGGTCCGCTGCAGGTCCTGATCCATCACGCGGGTGGCTACCTGCATGATGGAAGGGTTGTGCGGGTGGTAATATTTCAGCGTCACGCCTGTGATGATGAGGCCGACAAGGCTGGCGGCGGCAAGCCAGGGCCAGAGTCTTCTGTGACGGGATGAGGCGGGTGTGCTGAAGGGATCAGACTGGGTGGCGGACCGGTACATTGGGGTCGTATCCAGTGTTGAGATGAGGTCCTTCCAGATCTCGGCCGAAAGTTGTTGGGCGTCTGCGGGGTCTTCCATGGTTTTCAGATCGCGGGCGATCTCCCGGGCTTTGCGGACGAGGGCTATTCTTGCCGGATCCTGATCCATCCATTTTTCCCAGGCGGCGGTGGAGTCTTCCGTAGGTGACTGCACCCATTGGATAAACTGGTCGTCCTGTAAAAGCGCCCAAACTTTTTCGTCTATATGTTCCACAGATTAGTCTCGTTAAGAATGATAAATTGTACCTGATCCTGATAGAAATGTACCGGACTTCGATGATATACTCTAAAAAGGGAAAGTTTTTTTCAGGCGAGTAAGAGCGCGAGGCAAATGAAGACAAAAACGGGCATTTTGATCTTTTCTTTCAGGCGGCAGAGGGCTTTATGCAGGAGGTTGCTGACGGATTGATAGTTGACGTCCATCAATTCGGCAATTTGTTCGTGCGAGAAGCCCTGGTAGAAGCGGAGCTGGATGATCTCCTGTTGTCTCAGGGTCAGGTGGCTGAGGGCGTCTTTTAACAGGGTGCGCCAGGATTCGTAGGCTTCTTTTTCGATGATGGAGGTTTCTATGGAAGCTTCCATCAGGGTGTGGTTGTATTGACGGTTGAGTTCATCGACACGGGAGCGGGTGTGGCGATGTTTTTCCACCCGGATCAGTTTATAGCGAAGGGCTTTGAGGAGATAGAAGCGGATTGCGCCGGGAACGGAAAGGTTTTCCCGGGAATTCCAGAGTTCTACAAAAAGCTCCTGGATCTGGTCCTTCAGCAATTCGCGGTCGGGGCAGAGTCGGGTTCCATAGGCGATCAGGGGGATGATAAACCTTTGATATAATGCCGCAAAAGCATCCCTGTCGCCATTTTTGAACTGCAACCAGAGTAAGACCTCATCTTCATGCCTTTCCTGCATGATTGTAAAGTATTATTTTTTTCTGAATTTATGGATTTCATTCCTCGTGAATTCGCTCAGTACCAGTCGGCCGCTGATGGCGGCTCTTTCTGTCAGGAGCTGGTCCCAGTGTTCGGTTCCTTTCCAGAAATTCTGTTTCAGAAGGGTCATGGCTTCGGGATTTGAATGGGCGAGGGTCGTGGCGAGTCGTTGAATGGATTCGTCCATTTCGCTGACCTGGTTATGCAGCTCCACATAAAGACCTCTTCTTCTTGCCCATTCGGCATCGCGCCACATGGCTGAGTCGATGGTCAGGCTGGTGAAGGCGGACAGGCCTATCTTTCTTTCTACGGCGGGTCCTACTACAAACGGGCCGATGCCGATGGCCAGTTCGCTGAGTTTGACGTCGGCGCCTTGTACGGCGATGGCGTAGTCGGCTGCTGCTGCGAGTCCTACTCCGCCGCCAACACATTTGCCCTGGATGCGAACGATGATGAACTTCGGGCATTTGCGCATGGCATTGATGAGGTGGGCAAAGCCGGAGAAGAACTGTAGTCCTTGTTCTGCGTCGTCGATGGCGAGAAGCTCTTCAAAGGAGGCGCCTGCGCAAAAGGCTTTGTCGCCGGAGGAGCGAAGCACAATAACTTTTGTGTCCTTGTCATGTCCTGCGCTGTGGATCTCGTGGGTCAGCGCTTCGAGCATATGACCGGGCAGGGAATTACTTTTTGGATGGAAGAATTCGATCGTTGTGATACCGTTGTGGGTTTCGGCTTTTACATGTCCTTCCTTGATCTCGTGATGCATGGCAAAAGGCTTTTTAGGTTTGGGATTAAGGGTTTTCCTTTTTTTGCACCATCGTGAGGATGGTAGCAACGGCGACGCTGTCGCCTGTATTATCATAAACGTCTACATACCATTTAACGATGCCCCGGGGCAGATCAGTATCTAATTTTTTCTCCTGGGCTATCTTTTCTTTACAGGTCAGCTTTACGCCGATGGTGGTGCCTGCATAAACGGGTTTTAGGAACCGGCATTCTTCCAGTCCGTAGTTCAGCATAACGGGGCCTTTACCCGCGTCGACGAAAAGGCCGGCGGCGGCGCTAAGGATGAGGTATCCGTGTGCGACCGGTTTTTCGAAGAGTGTCCCGTCGAGGGAGGTATGGTCGGTATGGGCGTAAAAATGATCCCAGCTGAGGTTGGCGAAGTTGGAGATATCGGCTTCGGTGATGGTGCGTTTGTGCGTGATGACGGTGTCTCCTATCCGGAGCTCATCGAAATATTTCCGGAAGGGGTGTTTCTCTTCCACTATTTGACGGGCGTGGGGCTGGTATGTATGTGTGAGGCTGGTGATCATGGAAGGGGAGCCTTGTACGGCCACCCGTTGCATATAATGTTTTATACCGCGGATGCCGCCCATTTCTTCTCCGCCGCCGGCGCGACCGGGGCCGCCGTGTACGAGGAGGGGCAGTGGGCTGCCGTGTCCGGTATTCTCTTTGGCGCATTCTTCGTTAATGATGAGTATGCGGCCGTGGTGGGTGGCTGCGCCCAGGACATAGGAGCGGGCGATGTTGGGATCGGCAGTGACGATGGAGCTGCAAAGCGAGCCTTTCCCTTTTTTGGAAAGGGCTATCGCCTCATCGGCGCCTTTATAGGGCATTATCGTGCTGACTGGACCGAATGCTTCTATCTCATGGGGCTCTTCGCTGGTGAAGGGGGTCTCATTCAGCAGGAGCAGGGGGCTGAGAAAGGCGCCTTTTACGGCATCGGCATCGACGACAGTTACGCTGTCGAGGGAGCCATACAACAATTGAGAGGAGGCCAGCAGGCGGCGGACCTGGGTGCGTACTTCTTCGCGCTGGGAAAGTCCGGCGAGGGCGCCCATCCTCACTTTTTCATTTTCGGGATTGCCGATGATGGTGGTTCCCAGGGCTTTTGTCAGGGCCTTCCAGGTATCTTCTATCTTATTCTCCGGGACGAAGATCCTTCGTACGGCCGTACATTTCTGGCCCGCTTTGACGGTCATCTCCCTGCGTAATTCCTTTATAAAGAGGTCCCATTCCGGCTGGCCGGGCTCCACGTCCTCGCCCAGGACGAGGCAGTTGAGGGAGTCGGCTTCCATATTGAAGGGGGTGTTCTCGCTTAAGATCCGGGGATGGGATTTTAGCAGCTGGCCGGTGGTAGCCGAGCCGGTGAAGGTGACGACGTCCTGGGATGTCACGTGGTCGAGGATATCGCCGGCGCTGCCGCAGATCAGCTGGAGGGCGCCGGGTGGCAGGATGCCGGAGTTGACGATCTCTTTCACGACGGCCTCCGTTAGAAAAGAGGTTACGGAGGCGGGTTTGACGACTGCGGGTACACCTGCGAGCAGGTTGACGGCTATTTTTTCCAGCATCCCCCAGACGGGGAAGTTAAAGGCGTTGATGTGGATCGCCACTCCTTCTTTTGGTACGAGCAGGTGCTGGCCCATGAAGGTGCCAGCTTTCCCGAGGCTTAGTCCGTCGCCGTCGAGGCAGAAGGGTTCGTCCGGGAATTTGCGGCGCAGGGAGGCGTAGGAGAAGAGGTTTCCGATGCCTCCTTCGAGGTCTATCCAGCTATCAGCGCGGGTGGCGCCGGTCAGAAAGCTGATCTTATAAAATGTTTCGAGGTGTTCGCGCAGGTGTAGTGCCAGTGCCCGCAGCATCCGTCCTCTTTCCGGGAAGGTCATACGGCGCAGGGTTGGGTTGCCTGTCTTGCGGGCATAGTCGAGGATCGCGGCAAAATCCAGTCCTTTTGTGCTGGCGTGAGTGATGACATCTCCGTTGAAGGCGTTGTAGAGCGGCTGACCTTCTCCGTCGCCTGTGATCCAGGATCCGGTTACATAGTTTCCAAGCTTCGGCATAGATACAATCGTGTTTTTATCCAATCGAAGGTAGGCAAAGTTTTGGGGTTGTGTCAGTCTGGCAGGGCAAAAAGATTGGTCAGTCTTTTGTCCGTATTCGGCTATGGAAAACAATTATTCATGGATAGACTATGCACCCGAGCGGGATGCCGGGCTGCTGGATAGTTACTCCCGGACGATAACGGGTGTGGTGGGGCAGGTAGCAGAGGCGGTGGTGCATATACAGGTACAGAAACCGGTGAGTGAGCGGGCTGGTGCGCCGGGTGAGCGTTTGCCGCGGGGTGAGAGGGGGCCGGGGGAGAGGGGGCCGGGGAACGAGCGTCTGCCGGAAAGAGGTGAGCCAAAGCTGGCACCGGGGTCGGGGTCGGGTTTTATTATCAGTACGGACGGGTTTGTGGTAACCAATAATCACGTCATTGAAAATGCGAGGGAGATCCGGGTTTCGCTGGCTGATGGGCGGACGGTAAATGCGGAGTTAAAGGGGGCCGATCCTTCGACGGATATTGCGGTGCTGAAGATAGATGTGACAGGGTTGAAGGCGCTGACCTTTGCCAATTCGGAGAAGCTGCAACCGGGGCAGATAGCTATTGCTATCGGGAATCCGCTAGGGCTGCAGCATACGGTGACGGCCGGGGTCGTCAGTGCGCTGGGCCGGACCTTAAGGGCCAATAATGGGCGGCTGATCGACGATATTATTCAGACCGACGCCTCTCTGAACCCGGGTAATTCCGGTGGACCACTGGTCAACTCCCTCGGTCAGGTGATCGGGGTCAATACGGCTACTATATTATCTGCGCAGGGGCTTTGTTTTGCTGTATCTGCCAATGTCGCGGCTTTTGTGGCCGGCAAGCTGATCATGGAAGGGAAGGTAAGGCGAGCATATCTGGGGATTGCGGGGCAGGTCGTGAATCTGACGGGGCGGATGGTCGCTGCGAACCGGCTGGAGAAGAATACGGGGGTGTACGTGTATGAGGTCGTCGCCGACCAGCCTTCCTATAACAATGAGATCCATACCGGTGACATCATTGTTGCCTGCAATGGGAAAGCGGTGGGCACGGTGGATGAGCTGCACAAAATGCTGAATGCGGAGGTTATTGGCCGTTCGATAGAATTGGAGGTGCTGAGAAACGGGCGGAAGGCAGTCTTGCATGCGATCCCGGGGGAAATGAGATAAGGGGTTGCGGCGGCGCTGTGGCGGCTCGCCGGTTTTCGTGGTGATGGGAGTCTGGCTAGGCTCTGTCGCGGAGATCGATCTCTTTGCTCAGGGACCCAAAGATCTCGTCGACATCGCCTTCGCCGTGAACATACACGACCTTTTCGTATTTGCGGTAGTGGTCTGCTACGGCGGCCGTCTTTTTCTCGTATTCGGCGATGCGGGCGGCGATGATCTCTTCGTTGACATCGTCGGACCGGCCGGATGTAAGGCCACGGTTCAGCAGCCGCTTCACCAGCTCATGCTGACTGACCTGGAGGGCCAGGACGATGGCGATGGAGGTGCCTTTTTGAGCAAGCAGTTTGTCGAGGGCTTCTGCCTGGGCTGTGGTGCGGGGGAATCCGTCGAAGAGGAAGCCGTGGGCCTGGGGGTTGTTGTCCAGCGCGGAGCTGATCATTTCAATGACCACCTCATCGGGGACCAGCTGGCCCTTGTCCATATAGCTTTTTGCGGCGAGGCCCAGGGGCGTCTGGCCGGAGATCTCGCTGCGAAGCAGGTCTCCTGTGCTCAGGTGCTTGAGGCCATATTTAGAGATCAACCTTTCGGATTGTGTGCCCTTTCCGCTGCCGGGAGGGCCGAATAAAATTAAATTGAACATAATACGTACTACTTACCCTTGTGAGTGGACAAATATAACATACAGGTCTTAAAAAGTTTTAACATTTTTCTGTGCCCCTTGAAAATCCACCAAATTGGGGTAGAATTATAGAAATTTTCCAAAAAACAAGGATATGGATACAACGAGCAAGCAAAACAACCCGGTTTATTCCCGAAATGACTCGGGTCCGGTCAACCTGAGCGATGAGCAGTGGAAGGCGATCCTGCCAAAAGATGTCTATGCCATTGCCCGGCAGAAGGGGACGGAAAGGCCGGGAAGCAGTCCTTTTGAGCATTCGCATGAGATCGGCACTTTTTACTGTGCCGTGTGTGGGAATGCGCTGTTCAGGAGCGACGCCAAGTTCGAGAGTGGCTGTGGCTGGCCGAGTTTTTATGAGCCGGTCAGTAAGGGGAGCATTATTTATGCGGCAGATCACAGTCATGGTATGGACCGGACGGAGGTGATGTGTGGGAGATGCAGGTCGCATTTAGGGCATGTTTTTAATGATGGGCCAGCGCCGACGGGGCTCCGGTATTGTATCAATGGGGTGGTTCTTGATTTTGACAAGGCGCAGGATGCGGAGAAAAAATACAATGAGAATCAATAATTTTGAGGATTAAACTAATAGTATGGCAACAAAAAAGATCGGATGGGTAGGGCTTGGTAATATGGGGCTTCCCATGGTTAAGAATCTGCTTAAGGCGGGGTTCGAGGTTATTGTTTATAATCGGACGGCGGCGAAGGCTGCTCCTTTGGTGGAGGCCGGGGCGAGTCTGGCTGGCAGTCCAGGGGAGTTGTGGGGGAAGGCGGATACGGTGATCACGATGGTGGCGGATGATGCGGCGCTGAGGCAAGTGCATGAGGGGCCGGCCGGGTTGTTGGCGGGTTTGGCGAATGGTGCGGGTGGCAAGGTGGTCATCGACATGAGCACGGTGTCCCCGGCAACTACGAGGGAGCTGGCGGCTAAGCTGGCGGAGAAGGGTGTGGACTACCTGGATGCGCCGGTTTCGGGCAGTGTCAAACCGGCCGAGCTGGGGCAGCTGGTGATAATGGTTGGGGGGAAGAAGGCGGTTTATGAAGCGGCGGGGGCCATTTTTGAAAAGCTGGGTAAGGCCTCTTTTTACCTGGGTGAGCAGGGTTCCGGCAACAATGCCAAGCTGGCTATCAATCTCTTTTTGTCCTTTACAATGCAGGGGTTGTCGGAGGCGGTGAATTTTGCCCGGGAGAAGGGTGTTGCGCCTGCGGAGATGATGGCTGTCATCAATGAAAGTGCGGTGAGCAGTGCGTTCTCCAAGCTAAAGACGCCCAATTTTGTGAACGATCAATATCCTGCGGCGTTTGCGCTGAAGCTGATGGCCAAGGATCTTCGGCTGGTCAGGGAGCAGGGGATGCATAGTCCCGGCGGGCTTGTGATAGAGGAGAGTTTCAGGCAGGCTACGGCGGAGGGGCTTGGAGAGGAGGATCTGTCGGCTATCATAAAATTTATTGCGACGAAAGGACTTTGAGTGTATTTTTGCACCCCGATCCGCCTCATATAGGCGGGTCAAAAGCCAACTTAGCTCAGCTGGTAGAGCATTTCATTCGTAATGAAAGGGTCGTCGGTTCGATTCCGATAGTTGGCTCCAAATGCGGTATCTACTTTTATCTATTGCCGCCTTTTACCTGCTCAGTTGTTTTGCCCCTCTCCGGCTGGAATATGACAGCATCCATTATTTTTCCCTAAAGGAATGTCTGGATAATGCTTGTCCGCCGGGATTTCAGGCTGCGAAGGACCCCCACCCTTTGGGTTATCCCGTTCTATTATTGATATTGTCGCGGCTGGGTCTGCTGCACTCTTTTGTCATTGCCGGGATCAATGCACTGTTCATGGCCGGGAGTCTTTTTTTTGTGAGGGGGAGTTTTCCGTCCTCGCTACGGTCCTTTCTGTTCTTTCCTATGGTTTGTCTTCACTGGACCTTTATAAAATTCTTTGCCTATCCTCTTTCGGAAATGCAGTACCTGTTCTTTTCAACCGGGTGTCTTTATTGTTTCCGGCGTTGGGTTGAGGGTGCTGCTCCGGGGAGATGGCTCTGGCTGATAGCTGCTTTTGCGGGTGCGGGGCTGGCTTTTTTCACCCGTTCGGCGGGGGCTGTGCTGGCGCTGGCCCTTGCAGTGGGATTGATGGGAGAGCAGCGACGGGTGCTGAAGCTACCGATCGTGAAGGTCCTGCTGGCTGGAGCGGGTATACTCTGTGTGGCCGGGGTATTTTTGTTTTCGAAGGCATTAGGTCTTGAGATGTACCTCAGCTCTCTGGGCCGAAGGGGTTCTCCGATCCCCCTGCTGCGGGAACATCTTAAAGAATGGGGGCAGCTGATCCTGAATGTTCCGGGGAATAAGGTCATAACCTTGTTACCTGGCTGGGGGAATTTGTTATTGATCAGTGCGGGGATCCTGCTGGCGTTGGTCCTTATTTATGCCTTTTATATCCGGCGGAAAGAGATCCCATTGGTTATATCGGCCTACCTGATCGCTTATTGTCTGTTGTTGTTCAACTGGCCTTTTTTTGATGCCAGGTTCTGGATACCTGTTTTGCCTTATATGGTGGTGGGGATCGTTTCGGCAAGTGGTTTGGGGGGTATGATGCGAGGGGTGTTCCGGGTGTTAGTGGCACTTTATTTTTTTATGGGGCTTGGGGCGGCAGGATATTCGATCTATACCATGTATCACAAAGACGTGCTGGCCAGGACGCAGGCTGGCGGCATTTTCCGGAATGAATATGAGACCTGGTTCTTTGGCAGACCGTTGAGTGATACGGCTACTCACCCGGTGAATCCGGAGGTGTTGAGCATTTTAAAAAGATATAATTAAACTACCTTTACGCCGACATTTTAAAACAGTATCATTCATGAAGTTGTCACATCTGGCTGAAACATTGATCGGATCTGAGATCGTCAAACTGGGGGGAGAGATCCGCGAGAAGATCAGGAAGGGGGAAAAGATCTATAATTTTACCGTAGGTGATTTTGATCCGACTATATTTCCCATTCCAAAGGAGCTGGAGGATGGTATTATCGATGCCTACAGAAAACATTTCACTAACTATCCGGCCGCGGAGGGCAATCTCGATCTGCGGGAATCTATTGGTGTCTTTTTAAAAGACAGGGAGGGGCTGGCTTATGGGGTGGATGAAATTTTAGTATCCAGTGGAGGAAGGCCGCTGATCTACTCTCTGTTCCGGACCCTGATCGACGAGGGGGACAAGGTCATATATGCTGTGCCTTCCTGGAACAACAATCATTATACTCATCTCAACGGGGGCGTGCATGTGGTGATAGAGGCGACGGCGGAGAACAATTTTATGCCGACGGCGGATGCTCTTCGTCCGCATGTGAAGGAAGCCACGCTGATCTGTCTTTGTTCGCCACAGAATCCTACGGGTACGACCATCTCGCGTAAGGATCTTTCGGCCATCTGTGAGCTGGTACTGGAAGAAAATGCGCGGCGTGGAGACGGGGAGAAGAAATTGTTTGTGTTATATGACCAGATGTACTGGCAGCTAACCTATGGCTCGATAGAACATTATAATCCTGTTTCGCTGTACCCTGCCATGAGGGAGTATACTGTTTTTGTCGACGCTATCAGCAAGGCTTTTGCTGCTACGGGTGTGAGAGTGGGTTGGTCGTTTGGTCCTGCGGAGATCATCAGCAAGATGAAGGCGATCATGACGCATATCGGGTCCTGGGCTCCGATGGCCGAGCAGAAGGCTACGGCGGTGTATCTGTTGCAGAAGGAGAATATCGATGTTTACCTGAAGACTTTCAGGGGAGCGGTGTCGGCAAGACTGCAACGGATCTATGAAGGATTTGTGGAACTGAAAAAAGAAGGCTTTAATGTCGATGTGCTGGCGCCGGAGGCGGCTATCTATCTTACTATAAAAATTGACCTGAAGGGGAAGAAGACCAGGGATGGTTTGGTTATAAAGGACCAGGCGGATGTAACGTCTTACCTGTTAAATGAGGCGGGGCTGGCTATTGTTCCTTTCTCGGCGTTTGGTGCGTCGAAGACTTCGCCCTGGTACAGGCTTTCTGTAGGCACCTGTAAACTGGAAGATATCCCTGAAATGATCCGGAAGTTGCGGGAAGCGATGAGCAAGCTGGCTTAAGCGCAGCGGGCAGCGCAGTGGGGAGTGACGACGAACAGTGATTAGATAGAAAGTAGAGTTATGCTGGTGTCTGCTTAGTTTTTGTTGCAGATGAAGAAGAAGGGTTTCAATTCTTTTTGACGAACGATCTTTTGGATGCTATCGCGTTTGAAGAGTGTCTTATGCCGATTGATATCAAATACTTCGTGGGCGGTGCAAAATGATTCGATGGTCTCGAAGTGGAACAGCAGGTCGTTCAGTTGTTCCAACTCTCGCTCCATTGACTTTTCGTTCATGTGTTCATCTTTCACCAGAACAAGCAAATCCCTGTTACAAGCTTTCATTTCTATTAGATTTTAATAACCAGACATACCTTTGTTGATACCACAGCCGCATTTCTTACTGCTACCACCCACACCGCGGCCGGAACTGCAGCTAGTCAGTGCAATTGTACTAAATATTACCAAGAGAATCAATATTGCCTTTGTGGTTTTCATGATATTAATCCTACTAATTTAACTACTTTGTACTGAAAATAGTATACGAAGGTGCCAACTCCTGTAAAAATTAACAATCCGGATGCTAAAAAGCTAAAAGTTCTTATAGCTCCGCTTGATTGGGGACTTGGTCATGTAACAAGGTGTATTCCAATAATTAAGGAATTAATAAATCAGAAATGTATCGTTATCGCTGCAGTCTCTGGTGTACAGAGGACTATTCTTCTTCGTGAAATTCCTGATCTGGCCTTCGTAGAATTACCGGGATACGGCGTAAAATATGGCAAAAACCGCGCCATGACTGTTCTTCAGCTAATTTGCTCGATCCCGAAAATATTGATCCGGGTCAATCGGGAAAAGGCCTGGTTAAGGGCCTGGATCCGTGAGGAGGGGCCGGATCTGATCATTTCGGACAATCGTTACGGGCTTTATTCGCGGGAGGTTGTTTCTATTTTTATCACGCATCAGTTGTTGATCCGGACGCCATTGGGATCGGTGGCGGATCGTCTCGTGCAGCGGGTGAACTATGCTTTTATCCGCCGGTTCTCTCTCTGTTGGGTACCTGATGCGGAGGGGGTGGATGGTCTGGCGGGGGAGTTGTCGCACCCGGTGAGGTTGCCGGATGTTCCTGTCCGTTATATTGGGTGGTTGTCGAGGTTTGGGGGTGAGGGTGGATTTGATCGGGGTACTGGGGTTGATCCGGGGGCTGGGGTTGATGGGGGGGGCGGAGTTGATCGGGAGGCGGGGGTTGATCGGGGGGCTGGGGTTGACCTGTTGGTATTGCTTTCGGGGCCGGAGCCGCAGCGGACGGTGCTGGAGAAAAAAATATTGGAGCAGGTGACAGACTATCCGGGTCGGGTGGTGTTGGTCCGGGGTTTGCCGGAAGGGGTCGGGTTGGAGGTGACGGAGCGGGTAACGGTCTTTAATCATTTGCCGGCGGCAGAATTGGAGGCTTTGATACGGGGAGCGGGGCAGGTTATATGCCGAAGCGGATACAGCACGGTTATGGACCTTATGCGGCTGGGCAAACGGGCTATCCTGATCCCTACGCCTGGTCAGACCGAACAGGAATATCTGGGTAATTACCTTGCGCAAAAGGGATGGGCCATATCTATTGACCAGAGCGGTTTTTTTCTGCCGGATGCGTTGGCAGCGGCAGACGGAGCGGGAATGAGGGAACTGCCCGATAGCAGGACCGGGGATCAGCTGTTAAGAAAAGAGATATCCGATGTTATTGACCGGCTTAGTCGTGACCGGCAGCCTTAGGGTAGTCAAAAAACCAGAATTGTGGTCCGGCTGAAAGGAAGTCGCTCCAGGCGGCTGCGGGGCTGGTTACCGCAAAAACGCCACAGGTGGGCATATTATCCAGTCTGACCGAGCTGAGGATGTTGGCGAAGGCTGTGATGCCCGGGTTATGGGAAAACAGGGCTACGGAGTTATCCCGATCGTCGAGGCCGGCCACTACAGTTTTGAAGATCTCCAGGGGTGCGTGATAGAGTTCGGGGATAAAGTGGATGTCCTTTGCTTTTTTCCCAAAGGCTTCGATAAAGATGGTGGCGGTCTGTCTGGCTCTTTTGGCGGGGCTGGATACGAAGCGGTCGATGGTGACATTTGCTTTTATCAATCGTTGGGCCATGACGGGGGCGTCCCGTTTGCCTCTTTCATTCAACGGTCGGTCGAAATCGCTCATATCAACGCTGTCCCAGCTGCTTTTTGCATGTCTTACTATCAATAGGGTCTTCATCCGGAAATCAAATTATAGTACTCAAGCTACTCAAAATAGAGTAGATTTCCTAGATGTCGAATGCCTGGGAATTGATAAAGTTAATGAGGGAAACGGTGTTTTTCAGCTTTAATTTCTTCAGGATATTATGCCGGTGTACTTCCACTGTTTTCAGGGATATGTTGAGGTCGGAGGCGATCTCCTTTGAGGAGAGGCCTTCTTTTAGCGCCCTGACGATCTGCATTTCGCGATCGGAAAGATTATTTATATCCGGATTGACCTGGTCACCGTTGAGCAGCTGATCCGAGAGGATATTTTTTACTTCCTGGCAGATGTAGACATGGTTATTACTGACCTCGGCGATGGCTTCCAGCATTTCCTGGCGGGGGGAATTCTTTGTAACATAGCCTTTTGCGCCGAGGCGGAGCATTTTCTTTGCATAGGCCGGCTGGGAGTGCATGGATACGCCGATGATTTTGGAGCCGGGGGAATACTTGCGGATCATCTTCAGGACATCAAAACCGCTCATTGGGGCCATATTGATGTCGAGAAGGACGACGTCGGGTCTTTTATCCCGGGCCAGCTCGATGGCGCGTTCGCCATCACCGCATTCGGCTACAACATCAAAGTTTTCATTTTTTCCCAATAAAAAACTCCATGTTTCACGAATTAGCGTATGATCGTCAACGATCATAATAGAAACTTTCTTCATAACGCCTGGTTTTTTCTAAGACAGAAAACAATCAAACATTACTAACGAGCGCTTTAACCAGACAAATCTTTTAAGGGGGGTGCGAAACTATATGAAACTTCTATAGTAATATTAAGGATTTTCTCTGATAACCCCAATTTGTCCCTAAGATATTTTAGTATCCGCGAACATCCTTGCCTTCCATGTAATTCATAAAGGCTTTATTAACGACCCTGTTGCCCCCCGGAGTGGGGTAGTTACCGGTAAAATACCAGTCGCCGGTGTTCGTGGGACAGGATCTGTGCAGGGAATCTATCGTCTGGAAGATGACCTGTACGGGCGTGGTGATGTCGGGAGGGGTTATGAGCTGTGCGACCTTGTCGGAGATCTCCTGGTCGGTAAAGGGTTGGTATACTCTCTGGGCCACGTTCTCCGTATGTAGCTGACCGGTACGTTGTAGTTCCTTACAGCGATCGTAAAACTCCTGCAGGCAGCTTTCTTTTCCTCTTTCTTTCCATAGCTCTACGGCTGCCCGGAAGGCGATGAAGTCGCCCATTTTGCTCATGTCGATGCCGTAACAATCCGGGTAACGTATCTGGGGAGCGGAGGAGACGACGATGATCTTTTTGGGTTCGAGGCGGGTGAGCATGCGAATGATGCTTTCCTTCAGGGTTGTTCCCCTCACGATGGAATCGTCGATAACGACCAATGTATCAACGCCTTTTTGTACCGTACCATAGGTGACGTCGTAGACGTGCTGCACCATTTCATTTCGGCTGGTATCGGCCGTTATGAAGGTGCGCATTTTTACGTCTTTTATCGCCACTTTTTCAACGCGGATCTTTCGGCTGAGCATTTCGACCAGCTTATCCTTGTTGATATCATTTCCCCAGGACAGGATCCGCTGGATCTTGACGCTTTCGAGGTAGTCGTCCATGCCTTTCCAGAGTCCGTAGAAGGCTACTTCGGCTGTATTGGGGATAAAGGAGAAGATGGTGTTCTTGAGATCGTGATTGATGGCGGTGAGGATCTGATCGCTGAGGTTGTAGCCCAGCGCGATGCGTTCGCGATAGATCTTTTCGTCGCTGCCCCGGGAGAAATAGATCCGTTCGAAGCTGCAGGCACGTCTTTCTTTTGGTTCCAGGATAGTCTCTACGGACACCTGTCCGTCGGCCTTCACGATGAGTCCTTTTCCGGGCATCAGCTCCATAACCTCATTTTCCCCGACGTTGAAGACGGTCCGGATGGCGGACCTTTCCGAGGCGGCTACTACGACATCGTCATTTATATAATAGTAAGCCGGGCGAATGCCATGGGCGTCGCGGAAGACAAAGCTGTCGCCGTTGCCAAGCAGGCCGCCGACGGTGAAGCCACCGTCAAAAAGGGGAACGGCCTTGCGCAGGAGGCCGACGACGTCCAGGTTACCGGGGGCGGCTTCGTCGGCATTGACGATGAAATGATGGATGACCTCCATCATAGCTGCCAGGTCGCTTTGTTTCTGGAATTCGCCCGGGTCGATACCGATGAGGTCAAACAGCTCGTCTGTGTTGACCAGGTTAAAGTTGCCGGCAAGGGCAAGGTTGCGGGCCGGGATGGTATTTCTTTTTATAAAGGGGTGACAGAACTCTGCGTTGTTCCTACCCTGGGTGCCATAACGGAGATGCCCCAGGAGTAGTTCTCCTACGTGGGAGATATGGCCTTTCATGAGGCCGGGGTGTTTTGTGATATCGGGCTGGTATTGTTCCAACTCTTTTACTTCTCCCATGATCTTAGAGAAGATGTCGGCGATGGGTTGGTTGTTGGCGCTACGGATGCGGTGCAGGAAGGGGTGGCCGGGTTCGATGTTCAACTTTACTGAGGCGACTCCCGCGCCATCCTGTCCCCGGTTGTGCTGTTTTTCCATCAGCAGATACAGTTTGTTAAGACCGTAGAGGACAGTGCCGTATTGCTGCAGATAATGAGAGAACGGCTTGCGTAACCTAATGAATGCCAGCCCACATTCATGTTTTATTGCATCGCTCATGTACAAAAATAAGTCGCAAAGTTAGGGACTAAAACGTTAAGGAAAAAGAAAAGAATAACAGTGTTAGGAAATGGGGGAAGTGTCGGAGTGGATTTGGCGACGAGGGGGTGCGGGAGGGGACCCTGGGGTCCCGGGAGGGCGGTTTCAGTTAAAAAACCCCCAGTCTTCATAGGCTTGGGGGCGGTGTACAACAGGAATTTGAACACTCTTTTTTGGGACCTAAAATCCCCTGGCTTTTCTAAGGATTGGATAAAAAATTCTTCATTTTGGCTTCAGGGTCTAAAATTCCGTCAAAGCAGCTGGTTTAAAAAGAAAAAGGGTCCTGATTTGTCTGTCATAAGGGAAAACTCAATCGATCTTAAGTGTATACCTATATCTTTTTAAGCTGTCTCCATGAGATAACAGTTTAGCAATGAGCTAAATATATGTAGCGTTTGTATTAATGAAATTTACGAGCGAAGCAGAGTTCTTTAGTTTCAGTTTTTTGAGAATATTATGGCGGTGGACTTCTACTGTTTTCAGGGAAATATTCAGGCTGGTGGCGATCTCTTTGGATGAAAGCCCTTCTTTAATAAAGTTGATGATCTGCATCTCCCTCTCTGTCAGCGCATTGATATTGGGGGAATCTTCTTTTTCGTCGAGGAGTTGTTCGGAGATGATATTCTTTATCTCGTCGCAGATATACTTGTTGCCATGGTTGACCTCAAGGATGGCTTTTATCATTTCTTCCTTGGAGGAGTTCTTGGTAACATAGCCGCGGGCTCCCATCTGGAGCATCTTTTTTGCGTAGGCGGGTTGGGAGTGCATAGAGACGCCGATGACTTTTGATCCGGGTGAGATCTTCCGGATACGCTGAGTGGCTTCGAGGCCGGAGAAGGGCGTCATATTGATATCCATCAGAACGACATGAGGGCGTTTGGTCTTTGCCAGCTCGACCGCTTCCTGTGCGTCTCCGCACTCAGCTATCACCTGGAACCGCGCGTCACTATTCAGGATATAACTCCAGGTCTCCCTGATCAGCTTGTGGTCGTCAGCAATTAAGATATTGATCTTGCTCATATAGGATTGTTTTAAGATTTGGTTTTATTTAGTCCCGTGGGTGGGCCATTGTTTTAGCTTATCCACGGTGCAGGTCTTAATTTGGGTCCTGTGCCAGCGGGCCAAGCGTTCGCGGGACAGGCACCTGGACTCTTAGTTTGCAACCGCGGCCGGGCGAGGACTGGATGGTCACTTTTCCGCCAAAAAGATCTGCCCGGCTCATGATATTGGACAGTCCGAGTCCTTTTTTCCTGACCTTTTCGGGGTTAAATCCTTTCCCGTCGTCGGTGATGCTCAGCTCGATATTGTTGTCCGTTTCCTCCAGGATCAGCTCGATGATGAGATTTCGTGCCCCGGAATGTTTCAGGACGTTGTTGACCTGTTCCTGGATGATGCGGAAAAGCATCAGCTTGGCCTTGTCGCTGATCTTCTCATCAAAGTCGCCCACGGGGTAGAATTCAACATGAATGGTACGGGTCGTACGAACGCTTTCGACGAGGTCTGTGATGGAATCCTGCAGGCCAAGGTCGCCGATGCTTGCCGGGACGAGGGACCGGGAGATATTCCGGATCTCGTGGATGGCGTTGTGGATATTTCCGGCGCTGCGGGTGATCAGGCTTAGTCTTTCGCCCGTGTCATTTTTTGCCAGTTCGAGGTAGAGCTTGGTGGTTGAGAGGATCTGATTGATATTATCATGCAGCTCTTTCCCGATCTCGGCTCTTTCTTTTTCCTGGGCGTCTACCATTGCCTGGGCAATGATCTTTTGTTTGTTGAGTTCCTGTTGCAGTAATTTTTCCTGCATTTCCTTTTTCTCTGTCACGTCCTGCATGGAGCCGACCATCCGGATGACCTTTCCTTCTTTGCTGAAGACGAGGAATCCGCGGTCTGAAATAAGGGCATAGCCTCCGTCGGCTCTTTTAAACCGGTATTCTTCCAGCCAGAGGCCTTTGTCTTTCCCGTCGATGAATTTTGTCATTCCTTTCAGGACGCGGTCACGGTCACGGGGGTGGATATGCGATTCCCAGAATTTGGCGGTGCGGACCTTGACGCCCGGCTTGTAGCCGAACAGCTGGTAAAAGCCTTCGCCCCAGTAACAGAGTCCGGTGTAGAGGTCTCTGTCCCAGATGGCGTCATTGGTGGCCTTTGTTGCGAGTGTATATCTTTCGTTGCTGATATTCAATTCTTCTTCTGCCTTTTTGCTTTCGACGATAATGGTCACCAGGTTCGCGACTCTTTCGAAGATGTCCATTTCCGCATCTGTGGGCGACTTGGCCGTATCGTAATAAACGGCAAATGCGGCGAGCACCTGGTCTCTGTTATCGAGGACGGGGATCGACCAGCAGGCGCGCAGGCCGAATTGCAGGGCCAGGTCCCGTTGATCTTTCCAGAGGGGGTCGGTGGCGATGTCGCTGACAATGACTGTCTCTTTTCTGTACATGGCGGTGCCGCAGCTTCCTTCTGTAGGTCCGATGGGCAGGCCGTCAATAGCATGGGCATAGATAGCGGGGAGGCCCGGGGCGGAGAGCAGTCTAACGCAGAGACTGTCGTCATCGAGGGCCATCACAGAGCAATACATACCCGGAAAGATCTTCTGAATGCCTTTGAGAAAATAATTAAGAAGGGTCCGGAGGCTCATGCGTTTGCCGGTGTTGAGCTCGAGGACTCTTTTTTCGAGGGCGAGCAGGGCCTCTTGTTTTTTGCGAATGGTCACGTCTTTGAAATAGGCAAACAACCCCTGGTCGGATGGATAGAGGCTCATTTCGAGCCAGCGATCAGAACGTTCGTTGTATTGTTCAAAGGTAACCGTCATTTTCTTTTTGAAAGCTTTGTGAAAGGACTGCCAGGTATCCGTATCGACCAGCTCGGGTAATTTTTCCCAGATAGATTGTCCTATCATCTCCCCGGCAGAAAGATGTGTGATCCTTTCTGCTTCATGATTCCAAAGTTTAACCTTAAAATGCTGGTCCAGTACAAAAAATCCATCCGTTATGCTTTCCAGGATATTGGCAATCTGCTCTGAATATTGACGTAGCTGTAGTTCGACTCTTTTTTGATCCTGCTGAACCAATTTGACCTCGGTAACATCCCTATTGAGGGCCATGACCCCTGTGATCCGCCGATCGCTGTCCCTGACATAACGCAAAGAGCAAATAAGGTACGATTTTTTTCCGGCACTTGAAACATACGTCGCTTCTCCCTCCCAAAACCCTTTTTCGCGTAATATTTGTTGTGTTTCTGTCTCCGTCGTATTTACGTAATTGTGGCGGATCAGCTGATTTAGTGGTTGTCCAATTGCTTCACGGACAGGGATATTGTAAAATTTTTCCGCGGCATTATTCCAATAAATGATGAGTCCCTGAGTGTCGGTGGTTATGATAATATCCGATACCTGGTCGCTGATGGAGAGGTTATCGTTGGTTTTTGGTGTAGGGAATGGGTCTGCATAGATCTTCAGCCCTGTGAGCTGCCAGCCGCCGGCGTCGACGCCCATGCTGTAGCGGGGGGTCGGGATCCAGCGTATGACAAAGGATTTGGCGCCCGGGACCTGAACGGGCAGGTCGATCATACGGGGCAGGTCGTTATTTAAATTATCGGCAGAAAGTTGGGGGTCTGTCTTTCCCAGGCGGGAAAAAATATCCAACACATTAGTTCCCAGAAAATTATGGATATCTCTTCTTTTGAGCAGCGCGGAAAAGCGGGCACACGTCGATTCGATAGCTCCGTCCGGGGCGATATCCACAAAATAAGGTTGTCTAAATTGCTTTGTCGTAGGCACGGACTTTTGGGCACTACTTAGCATACTTGAGTTGAATATAAGATGGTCTGGTCTAAATTCGTGGTTAGGCGCTACCCCGCACGAAATAACGCAATCAAATTACTAAAGAACGACGTATGCGCTGTGAAATAATATGTTATTTCGGAGACATTAAGGGTTTATACCTAAATTAATTACCTGTTGTTGCGGAAAGTCAGTTAATTACCCGCAGTTGGGGCAGCGGTCTGCCATTTGGAAAGATTGGCGCAATTACGATAGTCCCCATCGATCATGATGTAGAAGGTCGGGATCTTGGTGAGGAACCATTTTTCCAGGGCTGCGGCTTTTTTTTCTTCCAATGCGCGTTGGGCAATCCGGTTGTAATCATCCCGAAGGTTTTCGCGATGCGGTTCGGTCTTTGACAGCAGTTGTACGAGGCGAACGCCTTTTTTGCCTCTTTCGTCGGTGAATACAGCGGGTTTGGAATATTGTCCGGGTTTGAGATCGGCGCCTTTTAAGAGGAGGACCATATCCTTGTCGAGGTCGGAAATAGAAAGGAAGGTAGAGCCATTTCTGCCCATGACCTGTCCGGCGGTGGATCGTTGCTGGTCATCGACGGGTGTATTTTTCGCGATGGCTTCGCCGAAGCTGATGGTGCCGGCGATGAGCTGTGCACGTATAGAGTCCAGCAGAGCAGCCGTCTCGTCAATTTCGGGCTGTGTGATCTGGGGGATCTTCAGGATATGTCTTACTACGGCATCGTCGCCATTACGGCTGACCATCTGGATGATGTGATATCCGTATTTACTTTTTATGACAGGTGACACCTGGCCTTCTTTGAGGCGGAAGGCGGTGGAGAAGAACACGGGGTCCCACATTTTACTGTCGTTGCGGTTGAGTTCGATCTGACCGCCTTTTTCTTTACTGCCGGGATCATCGGAATAGATCTTGGCCAGGAGGTCAAATTTTTTCGCCCCTGATTCTACCTGTGCTTTGTATTCGTTGAGCTCGTCCATCGCCAGCTTTTCGATATCGCGGCTGGCCTTGGGATAGATCACGAGCTGGTTGAGCCGTAGTTCGGATTCATAAAAGATCCGTTTGTCGTCGGGGATCTTATCAAAATAGTCTTTTACTTCTGTGGGGGTGATGGTGATGCCGTCGACGACCTTTTTACGCATGGCGTCTGCGAGTCTTTGTTCGCGTATGGGGGCCATAAAGTCCTGTTTGGCCTGGTAGACGGTACGCTGGGCGATCTGTTCGAAGGCATCTTTACCGCCATACATCTGTATAAAGTAGCGGATCTTCTGGTCTACTTCTGCTTCGACCTCTTCGTCGCTGACGGGCAGGGAGTCTTTTTCCGCCTGTAATACCAGTGCTTTCTGGATGAGCATATTATCCAGGATGGTGCATTCATCCACGCCTTTTATATCTGCGCCGCCTGAGTTGCGCTGCATATCGGCGATGGCTATAGCCAGTTCGGATTTAAGAATGATCTTATCTCCTACTATACCGGCAATTTTATCGGCTACAACTTTTTGCTGGGCAAAACTTCCGGAGAGTATTGCAAAAAGGGCGATAGCAAAAAGGGTGAATTTTTTAAGCATATTGGTAGGGCATTGAAAGGATCTGGTGGCCAAAGCTATCTTTTTGAATGTTAAATACCCCCCGGGCGGGGGGTATTTAACAAAAAATTAGTTAGAGCGTGCGTTTTACTTCTTCTTCCTCGTAGGCTTCTACGATATCTCCAACGCGTATGTCATTAAAGTTCTTGATCGTGAGACCGCATTCCATGCTGGATGCCACTTCTTTGACGTCATCCTTGAACCTTTTCAGTGACTGGAGTTCTGCAGTTGCGCCTTCTCCGACGGGATAGACCACGATACCTTCGCGTACGAGGCGGATCTTGGCGTTCCGGAAGATCTTTCCGTCCAGGACAAAACAACCGGCAACAGTTGCCTTGTCGAATTTGAAGACGTTGCGAACTTCCACGTTGGCGACCACTTTTTCCTGGATCTTGGGTTCGAGCATCCCTTCCATGGCGCTCTTAACTTCTTCGATCGCGTTGTAGATGATGGAGTAGGTTTTGATCTCCACGCCTTCCGTCTCTGCCAGGCGGGAGGCCTGGGAGGATGGCCGGACATTGAAGCCAACGATAACGGCGTCGGAGGCTGTAGCCAGCAGGACGTCGCTTTCGGTGATGGCACCTACGGCTTTGTGTACGACGCGGATGGCGATCTCTTCCGTGGACAGTTTCTGCAGGGAGTCGCTGAGCGCCTCGACCGAACCGTCCACGTCACCTTTTATGATCAGGTTAAGCTCTTTAAAGTTGCCCAGGGCCAGACGGCGACCGATCTCATCGAGTGTGATATGTTTCTTTGTACGGATACCCTGTTCGCGGAGGATCTGGCCTCTTCTGTTGGCCACTTCTTTTGCTTCGCTTTCGTCCTCATAGACCTTGAACTTTTCACCGGCCTGTGGGGCGCCGTTGAGGCCAAGGAGCAGAACGGGTGAGGAAGGCGGAGCGTCTTCGATCCTTTTATTCCGTTCGTTGAACATGGCTTTTACGCGGCCAAAGAACTGGCCCGAGACTACGAGGTCACCATTTTTCAACGTACCGTTCTGGACCAGCACGGTTGCTACATAGCCACGGCCCTTGTCGAGCGATGCTTCGATCACGCTGCCGGAGCCTTCGCGATCGGGGTTGGCTTTCAGGTCAAGCAGTTCGGCTTCCAGGCCGATCTTTTCGAGCAGCAGGTCTACGTTGAGTCCTTTTTTAGCGGAGATCTCCTGGGACTGGAATTTTCCGCCCCAGTCTTCAACGAGGATATTCATACCGGCGAGCTGTTCCTTTATCTTTTCGGGATTAGCGCCTTCCCTGTCGATCTTATTGATGGCGAAGACCATGGGGAGGCCTGCGGCCTGTGCATGGGAGATGGCTTCCTTGGTCTGGGGCATGACGGCGTCGTCTGCTGCCACCACGATAACGGCCACGTCGGCGGCTTTGGCACCACGTGCACGCATGGCCGTAAAGGCTTCGTGACCGGGTGTATCGAGGAAGGTTATCCTTTTTCCGGTTGCTGTCGTCACCTGGTAGGCGCCGATATGCTGAGTGATACCACCTGCTTCACCGGCTACCACGTTGGCGCTGCGGATATAGTCGAGCAGGGAGGTCTTACCGTGGTCAACGTGACCCATGATGGTGACCACGGGTGAGCGGGGCACCATATCTTCGGAATCATCCTGTTCTTCTTCTTCTTCCATTTCGGCAGCGTCGTCGATGCCGATGAATTCCACGGTATATCCAAATTCGCCGGCTACCAGTTCGATGACGTCAGCTTCCAGGCGCTGGTTGATGGACACCATCATACCGAGGCTCATACATTTGCTGATAACGTCTGCATAGCTTACGTCCATCAGGTTGGCGAGTTCGCTGACGCTGATGAATTCCGTGACCTGCAGTCTGCTATCCATCATGTCTTCGCCGCCGGCCTGTTCGGCCATTTCATCGCGTTTGGCGCGACGATATTTTGCTTTCAGGCTTTTTCCGCGACCACCGGCGCCAGCCAGTTTGGCCTGGGTCTGCCTGATCTTTTCCTGGATCTCTTTTTTGTCGATCTCTTTTGCTTCGCGGGGAGCATGACGCGGGTCGGGGCGTCTGTTGCCGCCCTGGCCTGGTCCGCCGGCGGGTCTGCCGCCGGTATTGCGTTGGATCGGGATACGTGCCTGACCGGGGGGGCGCTGGTTGCCGCCGCCGCTATGCTGGCCGCCGCCGCCGTGTCCACCCTGCTGACCTGCGCCGGCTCCGTGTCCGCCGCCATGACCATGCTGACCGCCACCACCGTGCTGACCGGCGCCATGTTGATTGCCGCCGCCGTGCTGGCCTGGTCTTCCGCCGCCTGCATTATTGTTGTTGTTGTCTTTCTTCTCGATAGGAATGCGTTTGCGCTTCCTTTTTTCTTCCGCCGGTTGTTTCGGACGGGTGTCGTTGCTGACGGGCAATTCGATCTTTCCAAGGATCTTAGGACCTTCCAATTTCTCAGCTTTGATGTTTTCTATGACTGGTGGAACGTCTGATTCTTCTGCGACCGCGGGTTCTTCCACATGCGGAGGCAGTTCGGCGACGACCGGCTCAATTTTTTCTTCTGCCGGTGGTGCTGTTTCAACGACGGCGACAGGTTCTTCTTTTACTTCTTTTACGGGTGCTTCTTCTTTCTCCTGAACCTTAGCTGGTGGCTCGGGGAGCTTGGCTTCCGGCTGGGGTTTGACCTCTTCCGGCTGTTGTGGCTCGACGACGGCCGGCTCTTCCGGTCCGGAAAAATTATTAGAGGCGATCGCTTCGGGTTCTTTTTCTTCGACCTTCTTCGTCACCTTTCTGGGGCGGGTAGAAGAATCTATCGCAGAAAGATCGATCTTATTTATCACTTTAGGGCCTTCCAGCTCCGGGGCTTCGATCTTCACGACTTCGGGCTCTTCCACCTTTTCTTCCACTACGGGCGGGGTCACGACTGCTGCCACGACCGGCGGCGCCTCCACCGGAGGGGGGGCTTCTTCTTTGGCCTGTTTTTTAACGACTGGCGGAGCTTCCTTTCTGAAAAGAGGGGGCTCTTCTTCTTTTTTCTTTTTTCCTTCCAGGCTTCCTTTGGGCAAGTCGATCTGATCGCTCTTGATCTTAGCGACTTTATCTCCCTGGAATTCCTGCTGTAAAGAACGATACATGTCCTCCGTCAGCTTGGACGTGGGCTTGAGATCGTCTTTACTAAATCCTTTGCCAACTAAAAAATCCACCAGGGTGTCTTTCCCGATGTTGAATTCCTTAGCTGCAGCCATAAGGCGTAATGTTGTTGTTTCTGCCATATTTGCCTTTCTTAATCCCTTAAAAAGGAAGGAATTAAGATAGTCTCCCTTTTTTGAGTGTACAAATTTCTGTAAAAATATAACTATTTACTGTTATCCTTTTTCAAACTCTTCTTTCAGCACTTTTCTTACATCGTCAATAGTTTGTTTTTCGAGGTCTGTCCGTCTTTCCAGCTCTTCTGCGGTCAGGTCGAGTACGCTGCGGGCCGTATCGCAACCGATGCGTTTGAGCTCGTCGATGACCCAGGTCTCGATCTCGTCGCTGAATTCTTCGAGGTCGATGTCGAATTCTTCGGGTTCGCCCTCGTTGTCGCGGAATACATCGATCGTATACCCCGTCAATTCCTGCGCCAATTTAATGTTCACACCTTTCCGTCCGATGGCCAGGGATACCTGGTCCGGCTTAAGATACACATTTGCGTGCGACTTTTCGCCGTCAAGCTCCATATTGGTGATTTTCGACGGGGTCAGGGAGCGCTGGATCAGCAGCTGGGTATTATTTGTCCAGTTGATGACGTCGATATTCTCATTTTTGAGTTCGCGGACGATACCGTGGATGCGACTTCCTTTCATCCCGACGCAGGCTCCTACGGGGTCGATCCTGTCGTCATAGGACTCTACGGCAACCTTGGCGCGTTCGCCAGGTTCACGAACGATCTTTTTGATCACGATCAGTCCGTCGAAAATTTCGGGGACCTCGATCTCCAGGAGTTTGGACAGGAACAGCGGGCTGGTCCTGGACAGGATGATTACCGGAGAGTTGTTTTTTAGTTCTACCTTCTTTACTACTGCGCGGATATTTTCCCCTTTTTTGAAATAGTCCTGGGGGATCTGCTCCGACTTTGGTAAGATCAGCTCGCTGCCTTCCTCATCCAGCAGGAGAATTTCTTTTTTCCAGACCTGATAGACTTCGGCGCTGACGATCTCGCCTACCCTTTCACTATATTTTTTTACGAGGACATTCTTTTTCAGGTCCCCGATGCGGCTTGCCAGGGTTTGTTTGGCTGCAAGGATGGCGCGACGGCCAAAATCCAGTATTTCCACTTCCTCGTATAATTCTTCTCCAACTTCGTAGTCGGGTTCGATCTTTACCGCGTCCTTGTAGGCTATTTCCGCCAGGGGATCCATTACGGCTCCATCTTCCACGATGGTGCGCCGGCGCATGATCTCAAGGTCGCCCTTTTCCGCATTCACAATTACGTCAAAATTTTCGTCGCTTCCGTATTTTTTACGCAACAAGGTTTTGAACACGTCCTCTACCACTTTCATCATTGTAGGACGGTCGATATTTTCTGCTTCCTTGAAGTCCTGGAAGGCTTCGATCAGATTGATACTTGCCATAACGCTTAATTTTTTGTCAAAAAACTACCTGAATCTTTGTTGTTTTTATGTTATCGAATAAAAAAGTATGGTTGATCACCTCTTTTTTCTTGTTCTTTCCTTTGGTCTCTTCTACGATGATGCCGTCTTCGCTGACTTCCATCAGGCGGCCTTCTTTTTTTGAGCCGTCCTGCAGGATCAGCTCGACCTGGCGCCCGATATTCTTTTTATACTGGCGCAACAGCTTCAGCGGCTCGTCAAGACCGGGAGAGGATACTTCCAGAGAAAAATCACCGGTCGGGAAAAGTCCCAGTTCTTCCAGCTTTTTGTACAGGGCCCTGTTGATCTGGACACATTTCTCGATCGTGATACCCTGATCTCCGTCAATAAATATTTTAAAATTGTTAGTGGGCTTGATCCGGACCTCTACCAGGAAATAACCTGAGTCGTTGGCCAGCAGGGCCTGCACTAAACTTTCTACTACCTTAATTGTTTCGTTAGCCATGATCTTCAAAAACAAAGCGAAGCAGAAGGTGCATTATAAAATTAAAGAAGGGAACGAACCCGTTCCCTTTCCTTTTGCTTCTTTTACTGGTGCAAATGTACGGTAATTCTTATTTCTACCAAAAACTCCCCGGAAAGCTTTCCAAATTATTTTACTTTTAACGAAAAGAACGAGCATGAGTCAACCTGATAATTTAGGTGCCTTTATCGCGGAAAACAAGACACTGTTAAAAGAGTACCTGGAAACCCGGCTTGAGATCTACAGACTGCAGAGTCTTCGCCTTTTTGCCAAGTCAGCGGGTTATTTTGCCTGGATCCTTCTGTCATTGTTCCTGGCCTTTCTCTTTTTGCTGTTCGGGGGAATGATGTTCGCCTTCTGGTTTTCGGAAAAATTCCACAGTTATGTCAAGGGTTTCGGCCTGGTGACCCTGATCATCCTGGTCGTCTTTGTACTGCTGGCTGTCTTCCGGAAAGCCTTCTTCGTAGAGCCTGTCATTCAAACCATTATACAAAAATCAAAGGAGGGAGAAGATGAAAGCGAAGACATCAACTAAAGGGGCCCGCAGTATGGCGTCTCTTGAACAGGAGATACGGCAGCTACGGCGCAAGGCGAAGGGGCTGGAAGCTCAGATAGATGAGAATTTTTCCTATTTGCAACAGCATTCGGGTTCTATGTTCGTCCGGTCGCTGCTGCCAAGGAAGATAGAGGGGGAGACTATGACGGGGATCCAGCTGCTGGATACATTCCTGCAGAACGAACGTCTGCAGAAGGTGCTCCTCCGCCTGGCAGATAAGGTGGCCGTAAAGTTGGGAGACGGGCTTAACTGGCTGGTTGACAGGGTCTTTTCAAAGTAAAGCGGGGCTTTAACAGGCTTTTATCTTTAGATATCCTACCTTAGCATATTATTTTATTATGATGCCTTTATCAGAGATATTTTTTCTGGCGATAGTGTTGTACTTACTGTACCGGTTTGTATTTAATTTTTTGTTGCCTGTGGTGCGGACGACGAGGCAGGTGCGGCAGCAGTTCAGGAACATGCAGGAAGGAATGGGAGGTAATGAGCAGCAACATTTTACCACTGGTGAGCAGAAGCAGCAGCGGCCTGCTACGGGCAGCAAGCCGTTGAAGGGCGATTATATTGATTTCGAAGAGATCAAATAGAGTTGGTTTTACCACTGAAAGTCCATCAAACTTACGCCCGGGCGTAGAAAGAGTCCTCTCAGCCCTACCCGTTCGGCGCCTTCCACATTGATGATAGCGTCGTCTACAAACATTGTCTCCTCCGGGTTCAACTGATTTTCCCTGAGAATATATTCGAAAGATTCCTTGTCCGGCTTTCGCAGGCCCAACAGATGGGAATAATAGGTCTTTTCGAAATGATCTTCGAGGCTGCCTCCGCCAAAGGTCTCGCTGTAGGTCTGTTGCAGAGCGGCCAAATGAAGTGCATTTGTATTGCTGAAGAGGAAGAGGCGGTAGGTCTTTCGCAGCTGCTTCAGCAGTTGGATGCGCTCGGGTGGAAAGTCGAGCAGCAGTGCATTCCAGCTATCGACGATGGCCTCGTCCGATAAGGAAAGTCCGGTCATCTGTCTGAGCGAGTCGACAAACTGTTTGTCACTGAGGCGACCCACCTCGTACTCCTTAAAGAAAGAGCTGGCATGGCCATGTCCGAAGTAGCTGCGAAAATCCTTTACGCCAAGGGAAGTAAAGGCATCTTCCGTGCGTTGGTTGTCCAGGTTAAGGATGACTCCTCCCAGATCGAAGATGATGTTTTTAATACCTTGCATGAACCAAAGTTAATTATTTGGTCCAATTTATTTTTGCCGACTGCAGATCCCGAGAATTTCCGCCCACCATAATTTGAAAGTCGCCCGCCTCCCAGTCGTATTTCAGGTCATTGTTGTAGAACTTCAGGTCCTCCGGTGTGATGGTAAAAACAATTTTCCGGGACTCTCCGGCATTGAGCATGATCTTTTGAAAGCCTTTCAGCTCTTTTACCGGTCGTGTGATGCTGCCTACCAGGTCCCGTATATAGAGCTGTACGACCTCTTTGCCTGCCAGAGCCCCGTCATTAGTTATCTGAATTGTGACCTTCAGCTGAGCGGCGCCTTTTAGGGAAGTGTTGCTCAGTACCAGATCGCTGTATGTAAAATGCGTATAGCTTAATCCAAAACCAAAAGGATAGACCGGTTCATTGGACACATCGAGGTAGTTGGAGCGGAACTTCTGGAACCAGGGGCCTTCCAATGGCCGGCCGGTATTCATATGATTGTAATAGATCGGTACCTGTCCGACGTTCTGCGGCCAGGTAGTGCTGAGCTTACCGGATGGATTGACGTCCCCGAAAAGCACGTCTGCGATGGCGTGTCCTGCTTCGCTGCCTCCGAACCAAACGTCCAGGATCGAAGGGACCTGGTCATTTTCCCATTTGATAGCCAGCGGGCGTCCTGTGAAAAGAACGAGGACGACGGGTTTGCCTGTCTTTAGCAGCGCCTTCAGCAGGTCCTGCTGTACCTGAGGAATCCCGATATCACTACGGCTGCTGGACTCTCCGCTCATTTCAGCGGATTCCCCCAGGGCTGCGACGATGACGTCGGCCTGGCTGGCTGTGCTGACGGCTTCGGCGATGAGGGCTTCGGCCGGCCGGTGATCGCGGTTGAGGGGTTTGCCAAACATACCGGCGCGGACTTCGAACAGACTATCTGCATCGAGGTTAGAACCCTGTGCATAGAGGATCTTTGAGCCATCGCCGGCCACATCTTTTAGTCCCTGTAATAAAGAAACCGACTTTGAGAAGTTGGCTGCGACGCTCCAGGTCCCTGTCATATTTTCCTTATTATCCGCCAGTGGGCCGACCAATGCAATGGTGCTTCCTTTCTTTAGCGGTAAGACATTGTTTTGGTTCTTTAGCAGGACGAAACAGTCTGCGGCGATCTTACGGGCTGTGTTGCGGTTCTCCGTGGTGAAGATCTCTGTGGCAGCCCTTTTCTCATCACAGTACTTATATGGGTCTTTGAACAGTCCCAGCTTGTATTTTGCTTCCAGCACTCTCCGGCAGGCCTTGTCGATCATGGCTTGTGTCACTTTCCCTTCCTGAAGAGACTTTTTTAACGTTGTCAGGAAACCTTCTCCGACCATATCCATATCGATACCGGCTTTCAGGGCCAGGGCGGAGACTGTCTGAAGATCGCCAAGACCATGTGCGATCATTTCGTTGATACCCGTATAGTCGGTGACATCAAAACCTTTGAAGCCCCATTGTTTGCGGAGTACGTCGGTCTGGAGGAATTTATTGGCCGTAGCGGGGATGCCATTCACGTCATTGAAAGAAGCCATGATACTTCCCGCGCCGGCATCGAGGGCGGCCTTGTATGGAGGAAGGTATTCGTTGAACATCCGCACATAGCTCATGTCGGTCGTATTATAATCCCGTCCTGCTTCGGCGGCGCCATACAGTGCAAAATGTTTGACGCAGGCCATGATATCGGTGTTGCCGGATAAATTCTCCTGGTACCCTTTTACCATCGCTCTTCCGATCTGTGATCCGAGATAGGGGTCTTCTCCATTGCCTTCCGCGATCCGTCCCCAGCGGGGGTCACGGGCGATGTCCACCATCGGGGAGAAGGTCCAGCAAATGCCATCTGCGCTGGCTTCGGTGGCTGCGACGCGGGCACTTTTTTCTATCGCCTGCATGTCCCAGCTGCAGCTGAGGCCCAGCGGGATCGGAAAGACTGTCTCGTATCCGTGGATGACGTCCATTCCAAAGATCAGGGGAATCTTAAGCCTGCTTTTCTCCACGGCGATGCGTTGCACGTCGCGGATCTTTGCAACGGATTTTATATTGAACAAGCCGCCTACTTTTCCTTCTTCGATCTTTTTTGCGATGTTGGAACTTCCGGCCTGGCCGGTCGTGATATCGCCTGCGCCCGGAAGATTGAGCTGGCCGAGTTTCTCATCGAGGGTCATTTTACTCATCAGGGTAGTGACAAAGGTTTGCATTTTGTCATCCTGCGGCTGTGCCTGTTTCTGTGCCTGTGCCTGTACTCTTGTAATGGTAAAGAGAAAAATGAGTAAAAGGGTGTTTGCGATTTTCATATAACTTCTTATTATTTTATCCAGGGGCTTTGAAAGCCCAATTTACGAAGACCGCCCTTAACCTCGGGACAGCTCATGAATAATTTCCAGAAAAGACCGCTGCGATAGTTCTCGATCATCGCCACAGGAGGGCCCTGGTCGATGGCGAGGTAAGAAACGGCATACCAGTTCTGTGTCTCGTTGAATGCGTCCGTAAACCCATAGCGGCCCCAGATCTTATCGCCAAGGTCATCATAGAAATGACGCAGGGCCTTCATGGAATATTCGGGTGTATAGGGGAATGCGGCAAGGGCGGCGGTGGGTGAGATGGTTCCCCGGTCATTGGTGGGCGAATGGGCGTCATACCCGTTGTAGGTATCGCTGGCCGTCAGGCCCCAGCAGTTCTCCCCGTAGCCCTTAAATTTTTTAGGGTTATCGAGACAATAAGCGTGATTGATCAGGGTATGGTTTTTATTTTGTTCCCAATAGTCGGCGTATTCATCTTTTAGGCCGCGAGGGTCGAGGCCAAGGAAAGAATACTGTGAGAAAAACAGGGGGCCGCCATAATCGAATCCCAGGGGAAGGGTAAAGCCATAAAAGGTCTTACCATTTTTAAAGAAATTACTTTGTGCCCAGCCGCGATGATATACGGCAGCGCTGACGGGATAGCGTTCGGCGGAGGCAGCCAGGACATACATGATGAGGCATTCGTTGAAACCGCGTACGGGGAAGTTCATGGCCCAGCCGTTGTTGGGGCTCCAGTGCCAGTAAAGGACCTCCTGTCCGTCGCGGGTGAACCAGTTCCATTCGATGTCGTTCCACATCCATCCGATGCGATTTCGCAATTCTGATTCGACCGGGTTGTCGCCGTTGAAATATTGTCTTGCGCATAACAGTCCTTCGAACAGATAGGAGGTCTCTACCAGGTCGGCGCCGTCATCTTTGCGGCCAAATGGGATAGTCCTGCCTGTTGCGCCGTCCATCCAATGGGGAAAGGCGCCGTGATAGGAGTTGGCTTTTAGCAGGAAGTTGACCATCTGCAGCAGGAATTTTGCGGCGGTGTCGCGGCCGATCCATTTTCTTTCGGTGGCGGCGATGACGGCCATTACGCCGAATCCGGTACCGCCGGTGGTGACGACCTCGTCGCCGTAGTCATAGCTGACATTGCTTCTTTCGCGGGCCATGTGGCTGATGGGATGTGCAAAGTCCCAGAAGTAGCGGAAGGTCTGGTGTTCGGTGAGGTCAAGGAGGGCGCTGTCGCTGAGGTTTTTGGGGCGGGCGCCGCCGGTGGGGCCGGCGCCATCGAGGTTGGTGCCGCTTTTGGAGCGGCTGGTTGCTGTGTTGCCGGATTTTGCGGCGGCGGCGGTTTTGGTCCCGGTGGCTTTTTGGGCTGTTGCCGGTAAAAAGCAGCCTGTGATGATGGCTATGAAGAGGAGGGATCGTTGTAACATTATAAATCCGATTTTATTGATTCTGATTTTATTGACTCAAAAGAGGGCTTGAAAAACCCAGTTTCTTTAGGCCTGATCTTATTTCGGGGCAGCTCATGAAGAGGTTCCATAACAAGCCGCTGCGATAATTTTCTATCATAATAATTTCCGGTCCCTGGTCAATGGCTATGCGGTCGTTGTCGAACCAGGGATTGGACAGGTTAAATGCATCTGTAAACCCGTATTGCCCCCAGGTCTTGTCGCCGAGTGTATAATAAAAGAAGCGAATGGCCTTCATGGACTCTGTGGGGGCATAAGGTAATGAAGAAATTGCGGCTGTCGGAGAGATTATTCCCAGGTCATTGGTTGGGGAGTGAGCGGAATAGCCGCTGATATTGTCATCACTGGCGGTGAGGCCCCAGTTTTGTGAACTATATCCGTAGAAGCCTTGCGGGTTGGCAACACAATAATTATAGTTGATCCGGGTATGGGCGGTGTCCTGTGTCCAGTAATCGGCATAGGCATCTGAGAGTCCGTGGGGGTTGATGCCCAGAAAGGAATAATGTGTAAAGAAAAGAGGGCCTCCCTGTGCGGGGCCTAATGGCAGGGGGGTGCCGAAGTAAGACGCGCCATTGCGGATAGCGCCATTGCCTGCCCAGCCATTGTCATATACTATACGGGGGATGCTGTCGACGGGTGCGGAAGCAGCCAGGACGTAGGTGATGAGGGCTTCATTCCAGCCGGTGATGGTCTGGTTTGTGGACCAGCCGTAATTGGGTGACCAGTGCCAGTACAGCGTATTCTGTCCGTTCTGTCTGAACCAGCTCCAGTCCACGGCTGTCCAGATGTTATTGATGGAATCTCTTACGGCGGTCTCGGCGGGGTCGGTGGTCGAATTGAAGTATTGGCGGGCGGTGAGGAGGCCTTGTATGAGGTAGGCCGTCTCTACCAGATCGGCACCGTCGTCCTGTGTGCTGAAGGGGACGGTGGCGCCTGTGGCTCCGTTGATCCAGTGAGGGAATGCGCCATGGTAACGCTGGGCCTTAGTCGAAAGGAAATTGACCATTGTCCGGATACGGGTCAGACCCTGCCCGCGGGTAATAAAATTTCGTTGTATGCCGCTCAGGATGGCCATGATACCGAATCCGCTGCCGCCGGTGGTGACGATGTCTCCGGAGCTGCTTCGTTCACGGGTGAGGCCGCTGACGGGATGACCAAAGTCATAAAAGTATTTCAGCGTTTGTGACTGGACGAGGTCCAGCAGGGCGCTGTCGGAGATCCGGGGGAATTTATCGGAGGAATCGATGGCGGTGATAAAGTTCCTGCTGACTGCTGAGGTGAGGGCAGCCTTATCTTTTGATCGCAGGCCTGTTGAGATCGTGAATGTGTATTTGGTCAGCGCCTGCAGCGCTGATGCCGGCTGTATAATGAGCAGGCTGTCATTGTTTGTGGTATGGGTATTCAGGGTTATTGTGACACCGGTGTTGTCTTTCAGGACGACATTGCCTGTTATAGTTGTGGCGTCAACAGGTGCCGAAAACTGTAGGGTTATCGAAGGGTTTCGGGGGGTATTTAAATACCCGGCGCCAGCGGCACCGGGTATTTGAAACGATGACAGTGAAAAAGTGCCGGGTGTGGGTTGGCTCCCGGAGGCCGAGCCTTTGTTACAGGCGAGGGCGGCCAGAAGAAAGATCGGGGCTATCAACTTTTTCATCATCGGGTAATGGTGAATGTTAGTTACCAAGTCTTTCGAAGAAATACAGGGCGTGGATCTCGTCCTGACCCAGCGCTTTGTTGTAAACTCTGAGCTCGTCGATGGAGCCGGTGAGGAGGGCCTGCCAGCTTTGGGTGCCTGACTGGGTGAATCCGGTAGCAGCATTGGGCCATCCGCCGATGAGAGGTTGAACGGGGACGGGAGCTACGAGAGGTCCCATGCCGGTGCGTACCCGGAAGTTGTTGTTCGATACGAGGATGCTGTTGGCATAGATGTCAAGGGTAGAGTTGACTCCGTCGTAGACCATCACATAGTGGACCCATTTATTGGTTCCATGGACTGTTTTGAAGTCCACTTCGCGCGTACCATAGTCATTGATGTTGTCACCGCCCACTCGTGATCCGCTCGCATAGGTGCCAACGGCAGCATGCAGAGCCAAAGTATCATCGGAGGAGACGGGATGACCGGTCTCTGCGTACACGTTGATCACACTGCCCCAGTCGGTCTGTTTATTCGGAGCGGGTGTCAGCGCGAAGAATTCGGAAGCCTGTGTGCCATTATTGTCGACATTGATCCAGAGGCTGACGGTGACGCTCCCCAAATTGGCTACGTTGAGGGCGTTGACGACGGGGTAATTGAGATAACCGGCGTTGAGATGCAGGGCGGGGCCATGTACTCCTTTTACGAAAGATGCGTTGACCGCATTGGTGGGAGCGGTATGGGAGATTGTCTCCTCGTTGGTGCTGTCAAAGGTCCAGTGTGCGAGCAGATTAGCAGCCGCTACGTCATTGGAATTTTTATAACTCCCTATTGGAGGGACATCCCCTTTTGTATAAGAGTCGTCATATTTTGCCTTGGTGCATGCGGCCAGATCGATCAGCAGGATAACGGCCAGCGCCCAGGTAATTGGTTTGAATACGTTTTGCATATGTAAGCTTTTTACAGATTAGTAACCATTGTTTTGTTTCATTCTTCCGTTGCTCAGGTCGATGATCGCCTGAGGGATCGGAAAGACTTCGTTCTTGTTGTCGGTGAAGGCCTTACCTGCGGCGCGCATGACTGTTCCGGCGCGACCCTGGCGGACGAGGTCGAAGAAGCGGTCCTGCTCCATGGCCAGCTCCACCCTTCTCTCTTTCCAGATATTTGCCTGTGTGCCGGTGGAGGGTGCGAGGTTGGCGCGGGCGCGGACAAGGTTGAGGCTTTTGTCGGCTTCGGTGGTATTGCCCAGCATGGCTGCTGCTTCTGCGTGGATCAGCAGCACTTCGGCGTAACGCATAAGCCGGATATTTTTGGGCTTGTTGTCCTTATTCCCGTCAATTGCCGGCGTCTCGGCTATGGGGCTATGATAGGCTTTATAACTATACATGGGATTTTGTACGGAATCCTGTGTAGGGATACGGAAGCCGTCCCAGAGGATGGTGCCGGTGTTGGCGCCGCCGGTCGGCTGGATATAGATGATCGTAGCGCTGTCGCGGGTATCGCCGGGTTCATAGGCATTTGCAAGGTCCTGGGTAGGATCGTTAAAACCAAAACCGAGGTCATTCCAGCCGCCTTTACCTCTTGGGCCCTGGCCATTGCTGAAGAGGGGGCTGACACCGTTGGAAAGCGTATTCTGACCGGTCTGTACCTCGAAAATGGATTCGCTGTTGTTGTTGCCGCCAATTCCATTGACTGGCTTTTCCCGGAAGATGAGCTTGTAGTCGGGGACCAGGGAATAAAGATTGGAATTGATGACATCCTGTGTCAGGTCGAAAGCTTTTTGCCAGTTCTTTTGGTAGAGGTAAACCTTTGCGAGGTAACTTTCTGCAACGCCTTTATTGGCCCGGCCTACTGCGGTACTGGGATCACCTTTCAGCGGAAGGTTGTCTACGGCAAACTGGAGGTCGGTGGTAATAATATTGTAGATGGTGTCTACGGATGCACGGGTATTGAACTCGTCATTGTTGGTCTCTGCAGGCTGCGGCACCCGGGTCACCTTTACTACTCCCCCGAAGGATCTTACGAGATTAAAATAAAAGAAACCGCGAAGGAAGCGGGCTTCGCCGAGGAGCCGGTTACGGGTGGTAGCATCGAGTGCGGTGTTTTTGGTTATGTTGTCGATGGCATAATTGGAACGGGCAATACCAACATAGTAGCCATACCAGACATCCTGCACGATCGCATTATTCGAATTGACGGTGAAGTTATCGATGTCACCCGCGCCATTGGTGCCAAAGTCGTCGGGTGTACTGCCTTTGTCTGCATCGTCGGAAGCTACATCGGTCATCATGACCCATTCCAAACCCACCGTGGTTTTGTCAAAGCCGCCGAAATAGAGGGCATTATAGGTTCCACCCACCAACTGGTTTGCAGCTGCTGTATCGGCCAGGGCGGTCGTCTGTGTCTCTTTACCCTGTGGGTTAACGTCCAGGAATTTTTTTTGACAGCCGGCCACTGTGAGCAGAACTGCGACGAGCGCTATAGAGAGTTGTTTGTACTTTTTCATTTTCTTTCTTTTTTGTTAGCCATTAAAAGCTGAAGTTGATCCCGCCGGACAAGCTCCGGGTTGTAGGATAGATCGCCTGTTCGATACCAGCATTGGTCGTGCCTGGTGTATTGGTCGTCGCGTTAAGCGGCGGCGCCAATTCCGGCGTGAACCCGCTGTACTTTGTAAAAGTGAAGGGGTTTTGCGTCGTGACAAAGATGCGGAGGTTCTGGAATTTAGCTTTTGTCAGGATAGGTTTCGGGAAAGTATACCCGAGGGTAATGTTGTTGATCCGGAAGAAACTACCGCTTTCGAGGAAGTAAGTAGAGGCGGGCTGCTGTCCCAGAGTAGCTCTTGGAATAGAATTGCTGGGGTTATTGACGGTCCAGCGTCCGGTAGCTACCTTGGTCTCGATGTTATCGTATGGGTTTGTTCCAGTCAGCTGCTTCTTGGCGTTGTATATTTTTCCTCCGTGAGTGCCATAGGTATTGAAGCTAAGGTCAAATGTTTTATAGCTCACTGAACCGGTGATGCCGTAAGTATATTTTGGTTGATACGATCCGCTGAAGGCCCTGTCATAGTCGTCGATGACGCCATCGGGTTTGCCATTGGGTCCGCTGATATCTTTATACCGGATGTCGCCTACCTGTGCGCCTTTCTGAGCCGAGTTGGCTATCTGGGCGGCGTTCTGGAAGATGCCGTCGAATTGACGCAGGAAGTAGGAACCAATGGGTTGTCCATTGTCTGTTTTTGTGACAAAATAGCCATTGATATTTCCGTCGTACAGAGCCTGTCCGCCATTGAGACCGATAACCCTGTTCTGGTTGAAGGCAATATTGCCTCCTATTGAATATTTCCAGTTGTTGTCGATGTTATCGGCCCAGTTAAGAGATAATTCAAGCCCTTTGTTCCGTATGCTGGCCGCATTGGTGATGTACTGATTGTCTACATCCCCTATAATTACGCCATTGAAGTTGACAATGGACAGGACATTGGTGGTCTTTTTGTTGTACAGGTCGATCGTACCATTCAGTCGGTTGTGCAGAATGGCGAAGTCAAGACCGAAGTCGTATTCTTGTGAGGTCTCCCATTTCAGGTTCTTGTCGCCGGCGGCATCGAAAGAGATCGCATTGTATTGCGTGCCATTAAAGAAATAAGGCACGTTGATCGTCGCAAGCGTCAAAAATGCGTTGCTGGGAATATTATCATTTCCGACCTTACCCCAGGAGCCGCGGATCTTCAGCTGATCGAATGTTTTATTAAGCGCGGAGAAGAAATTCTCATGTGCGAGGTTCCAGGCAAGTGCTACAGAAGGAAAGTAACCCCATCGGGAATAACTTGGGAACTTAGAGGCGGCATCGGCCCGGATCGAAGCGGTCAGGTAATAACGCTGATCGAAGTTGTAGTTCAGCCGGCCGAGATAGGAGTTACGCGTATATTTATCGCCGCCATTTGTTACGATAGCTGTGGAAGGTGTTCCCTGATCGAGATAGCGGAGATCCGGGGCTGCCGGCACGTTTTTAACGGTTCCTACGAAGGTGTTGGCTGTGTAGGTTTCAGCCGTAGTCCCGGCCAGCAGGGTAAAGTTATGTTTGTCAAATGTCTTTGCGAAGGTGACCGTGTTATCCCAGAGCCAGCGGGTAAAGTTGTTTTTTGTAAGAGCGAGTGTGCTTTGCTGTACATACTGGTTACCACCTGCCGTGAGGAAAATATTAGCAGGTCCCGAATTGAGATACTGGTAGGAATAGTTGGTATTGTTGTAAAAATCGAGGTCGGTCCCAAGGCTTGTATGCAGCGTGATCCAGGGTACGGGTTTATAGTCTGCCACGATGGTAGCCTGGAGGCGATTGTCCACGGTAGCATTGCTGACCTGGTCGAGATTCAGCAGAGGATTGCCGATATTGTTAGCCAGGGAAGTATTACCATACAGATTGCCGACTTTGGATTGAACATAAGGTGCTGCCCGGTAAGCCAGGTTGAAATTATTCAGATCGACGTCCCTGAGAATAGTACGGCTGTAGGAAACCTGGGTCGAGACTTTGAAGTTATTGGTGATCCTATAGTCGTTGTTCGAGCGAATGGTGAAGCGTTTGAAGGCGTTGGTCTGAATGATACCCCCGTCGGTGATATAGCCTGCGCTCAGGAAATAATCCGCATTTTCAGAGCCACCGGAAACGGAGACATTATGGTTTTGGATAAGGCTTCTTTTTGTGATTGCGTCAAACCAGTCCGTATTACCTCCTGCGGCCAGCATGGCGCTGGTGATCACGCTGTCTCCGGTACCATAATATATGTTGCCTTCGTTGATATAGTTGGCATATTGATGCGGACCGGCCATATTGACGAGCTTGGAGATTTCCTTTACACCGACGCTTCCGTCATAAGCAACGACGGGTTTACCGCGTTTGCCTTTTTTGGTAGTGATGAGCAACACGCCGTTGGCAGCCCTTACACCATAGATGGCTGTAGAAGAGGCATCTTTCAGGACATCGATGCTGACGATGTCGGCCGAATTGATATTCCGGATATCATCGGTGATGATCCCGTCGACTACATAGAGTGGTGAGGCGCCGCTAAGTGTGGTACCGACACCGCGGATGCGGACTGTAGGATTGGAGTTGGGGTCGCCGGAGCTGATGACCTGTACGCCGGCAACTTTACCCTGGATGGCCTGGGTGGCGGTGAGTACCTGTTGTTTGGAAATGTCGGCGCCTTTTACCGAGCCGATCGCGCCGGTGAGATCACCGCGGCGCTGGGTACCATAACCCACGACGACGACCTGGTCGAGGACCTTATTGGAGGCGGTAAGGGTGACATTGACCACCGGCGAATCGGTGATGGGCTGTTCGTGGGTTTCAAAACCGATGGAAGAAAATACGAGAGTTCCGGTCGGAGGGATGGTGAGGCTAAAGTTCCCGTTGTTGTCGGTGGTGGTTCCGATGGTTGTTCCTTTTACGGTAACCGAAACGCCCTGAATCACATCCCCTGCGGACGAAGTCACCTTACCCGTGATCCTTATATCCTGCGCGGCGAGTGTTGAGGAGACCACGACAATAAGATTGTTCTCCAGCATCTTGTAGGTGAGGTCGGTACCGGCAAAAAGCTTGTTGAGGACATCCCCGATCGCGGAGTTGGCCACGTCGATATTTACCTTATGGCTGACGGCCTCCAGGCGGCTATTGTAGAGAAAGCGATAAGTGCCTTGTCCTTCAATAGAATGAAGGGCTTTTGAGATTTCTACCTGGTTTAGTTTGAGTGAGACTTTACCCTGCCCGCTGACACGGGCTGACACTTGTAATGTGGCCACAAGTATCAATAAAGAGGTTAGTTTCATAATCAAAAGAGCTTTTTTTACGGCATGAGGACTACAGCCCTCAATCGTTAGAATTTTTTTCATACATTCATCATTGGGTTATTAAAAATGTGAAACCTGGTCTGATACTGCCTATGCATCGCCTTGTTTCCGAATTTAGCCTTGCGGGGAATGCGTCAACATTTCCCGCTTTTCTTTGATATAGCTGCTAGTTTGTTACATATTTTTTATTTATCATAAATAGTTATTTGGGTTTCGTTTATGGTATAGGTAAAGGGAGCTGTCAGCTTTAGGGCTTCCAGCGCCTGTTGAATAGTTTCTTTCCGGAAGTTGCCTGTAAAGCGCCATTCTTCCTGTCCGGGCCGGGTAAAGCGAATACTCACTCCATACCAGCGTTGCATATCCTTTGCCAGTACGCCGAAAGCTTCATCCTGGAAGACCAGGCGGTCATCGACCCAGGAAGTCTCGATATTGGTCCCTGTAGCATCATATGCAGGTTTACGGATGTCGACAAGCGATTCATTTATTTTGCCGGTCTTTTCCATGTGCGGAGTACTGTTGCGATGCAGGGCGCTGTCATCATTGGCTATGACGAGCTTTTCGTTTGGCTTCAGGATTATCTTCTCATCTGGCCGGGCCTTGATAGACACTTCTATGCTACCCCGGAGCAATGTCGCTTCTGTAGTCCTGTCCGTTGGATAGGACTTGACGTTGAAACGGGTTCCGAGAACCTTTATGTCAACACGGGCGGTGTGAATAACAAATGGTTTGGCAGCGTTACGGGCCACGTCGAACAGGGCTTCGCCGGTGAGGTTCACTTCCCGAAGCTGTGCGCCGTACGTTCTATCATAGGTTAGGCGGCTGCCTGCATTCAGCCAGACATGAGTGCCGTCGGGCAATGACAGGCTGGTCCGCGAGCCATCGCGGGTAGCGACCTCGCTGAATTCTTTCATAGGCGTATTAACGGCAGGCAGTTGCGAAAGGTTTTGGGGATAGATAAATCGAACAACGAATGCCCCGCTTAATACAATTAATAGAAAGAGTGTTGTGACTAAAACGGTTTTGCTGCTGCGGCTATGGGTCCTGTTTGGGGTCTTGTGGGCTGGGGTCTCGTGGGCCGGGGGGTTAAATGCGATGCCCTGCTCTTTGATCCGGTCGAGATGGCGGTCGAAGGCTAATTCGGCCTTTTCGAGGTCTCCCGGGTTGGAGGACTTCCAAAAATCTGCGATGGTCTGAAGGGGATAGTATAGTTCGGGATGGGCCTTAAGCAGGTCTTCCAGTTCTTTTAATTCGCCGGGCGTGGCTTCGTGAGCCAGTTTTTTGGCAATAAGGTCCCAGGTATGTTCTTTTTGTTCTTGTCCCATTGGTGCTAGCTACCAGCAGGACAGGCAAAACGAAGGCATCCCCCAAAGGGACCTTAACTTTTTTTTAAGAATTTTTTGAGACGACGGAAGAGGGTTGGCTTCTTTTGATGTCAAAGCTGACGGTGTTGCCGATTTTATAAAGCGCTATAGCAATCTGGTTTTCAACGGTTTTAGGCGAAATATTGAGAATCTCGGCTATTTCTTTGTATTTGAGACCGTCTTCTTTGGCCAGTTTGAAAATGAGTCTGCATTTGGAGGGTAGTTGGTCGATGGCTTTCTGGATCAGGGCAAGCATATCGGCGGTGATCAGCATTTGTTCGGGGTCGAAATACACGCTGGTGAAATCGGCCTGAAAGTCATCGATCGAGAATGTGGCGTTGCGTTTTTGTTTGTCGAGGTAATTGAAGGCGATGTTGCGGGTGCTGACGTAGAGATAGACTTTGAGGTTCTCTATTTTTTCGAGCTCTTTTCTTTTCTCCCAGACTTTTATAAAGACGTCGGAGACGACCTCTTCTGCGGATTCTTTTTCTTTAACGATGGTGCGGGCGAAGGGGTATAAGTAATGGTAAAGGGATTTGAACAACTCTTTATAAGCCTGCTGATCGTCGAAACGGGCGATCTGTTGTTGTAAATATTGAATTCGATCGACGGTCATGTGGCAACGCTATAACTAGTCTTATCTCACCGGTTTGTGGGCAAATTTAGGTGAAAATACCGATTTGTGGTCCGCTCAGGAGAATGGACAGTTAGGTTTGGGAGAATGCTGCATATTCTCTATTTTTGCAAACGCTGAAAAAATCTGGATCTTGTCCAGTTTAAGAGGCAGGACCTATAGCTCAGTTGGTTAGAGCATCTGACTCATAATCAGAGGGTCCCTGGTTCAAGCCCAGGTGGGTCCACAAAAAGGGGAAATTTGATTTCCCCTTTTTTATTGTTAGCGGTTTAATACGCTGGAAGCGGCCAGGTATTTTTGGGAGGGATAGTAGATAAAGAAGCAGGTTCCTTTTTTTATAACGGGGATGATCCTGGAGCTCATGTCATCGGGGATAGCCGGGCAGCCGAAGGTTGTGCCCATGACTCCATATTTTTTCAGGATCCGGGTGCTTACATAGGGAGCACCATGTATGACAATATTTCTTCTGCCGGCCATATCATTGAAGCCTCTGTCCATTCCCTGGATCCGCAGAGACAGGCCGTTGTCCCCAAAATATGATTGTTTGGTAATATAAAAGCCAAGACTGCTTTTGTATGAGTTCTGTCTATTAGAAAAAGAATTGGCATATTCTTTTCCGGAGTTGATTCCATGTGCGACATAAGTTCGGTAGAGTAGTTTTTTGTTGAGGAGGTCTATAACATACATTCGTTCGTTACTGGAGGCCTGGCTAAAATCGCAAACCGATAGCACGGTGGTTTTGTGCAGGAGACGTCGCTTCCGGAGTCTTTCATAACCGACATAGGCATATTCAAATGCTTTTTCGTTGAGTCCGGCGGCGTCAAGGTTCATTTCCTGATAAATATCCATAGCGGTCTTTATCGCCTTTGTCCGTTCGGCGCGAAAGGAGTTGGTCTTTAACAGACCGGCTGTTGCGGTAGGTCGTGAATTGGCCTTTGTGGTAAGCCGGGAATTGGCTTCTGCGTGGGAGTAGCCGGTAAGCAGGAGCAATGACAGGATAAACCTGAAAATAGAATTTACAAGCGTTTTCATGCGGGTACATTTTAGGAATTAGTGTAAAACCCGGCTTTTCAACGAGATATTAGTATTGAGTGAAGGAACGCGAGTAATTCGAAGGAAGATTGGGTACGTTGGTGGCTTGTTCAGGAGGAGATCGGATCTCTGCGTGGAACAGTAAAAGTAATACCTGATCTTTGATTATGCAATAGCCAGGGGCTAAAATCACAAAATACATCATATATGTCCCCCAAAACAGACTGGGCTCAGGCCATTCGTCCTCTGCTGAAAAAGTATAAGAACAGAAAACATCCGCTGGATCATCAAAACATCTATCAGCTGGTAGTGATGGTGATCTTATCTGCGCAGAGTACGGATGCTGTCGTCAATGCGATAGCACCTGCTTTTTTTGCTGCATATCCGGATATGCAGTCGCTTACAAAAGTAAAACCGGAAGACCTGTATTCCTATGTTCACGGCATTCGGAATTTTGCGCACAAGGCAAAATGGATAACGGCTATTGGACAACAAATAAAAACCGACAGTGCTATTCCTTTATCCATGGACAAGCTTGTTGAATTGCCAGGCATTGGCCGCAAGTCAGCCAGTGTAATATTGAGGGGGGCCGGGGTGGCGGCGGAAGGGGTCATCGTCGATATACATGTGATACGGGTAGCTCCGAGACTTGGGATAACGAAGGAGACGGATCCGAAGAAGATGGAATTGCATCTTATGAAAATCCTTCCCAGGGCCGAATGGGATGCGGGTATGGCCATGTCTTTTCTTGGCCGGGAGATCTGTAAGCCCAAGCCGCTTTGTGAAAAATGTCTGATGAATAAAGTATGTACTTATTATTCTAAACTACCCAAACACCCCGGGTAAGGGATTCGTTTTTTATGTTTACTTTACATTATCACCTAAGCCCCCAAATTCAATGAAACAACCTGAACCTGCAGGGTCAGGCAAGGAGCGTTCAATTGCCCCTGATATCAGTCCCCTGCTTCATATAATTGGGTATCTCCATCCATTAAGTCCCGAAATTGAAGCTTATTTAAAAGAACATGTTACCATCTGTTCGGCGAGGAAAAGGAAACTGATCCTGAAGGAGGGCGCTGTCTGTAATTACGTCTATTTTCTCGTGAAAGGAGCGGTTCGCGGGTTTATCCGGGAGGGCCAGAAGGATATCACTACCTGGATCGTGATAGAGAATGACCTGGTGACCTCTATCTTTAGTCTCGACGACCCGGCTCCGTCGATAGAGAATATCCAGGCGCTTGAGAACTGTGAATTATTGGCTTTGAGCTTTGACAGTCTGAATGAACTGTATAGCCGGTTCCCTGAGTTCAATCTGATAGCGCGCAAATTATTACAGCGTTATTATGCAGATGCGGAGAGAAGGGCCTTTATCGCCAGGCTGACAAAGGCCGAGAACAAATACCGGCATTTTCTTTTGCTGCATCAGCCTCTGGCAAACCGGATCCCGCTGAAATACATCGCCTCATATCTGGGTATGACATTGGAGACCCTAAGCAGGGTAAGAAAAAAGTTTACTGCGCGCCTGTGATAGCCGGTGCCGGCGGCGTTGTTAATTATGCAGGCCCAGTCGTCTTGAAATATTTGAGCTGAATTTTTCCTGAGGATCGTATTTACGTTTGATCGCCAGCCATTGTTCGTATTGCGGATACATGGCTTTGAACATGTCTTCGTGTAATAAGGCGTCCTTCCCGAGATATAGTCTTCCGCCGGCAGCAAGGACTTTTGCATCCAGCTTTGGGGTGAATGTGAGCAGGTTCTTTGTCACCGGAAAGTCGATGGCCAGCGTATAGCCTTTGAAGGGGAAGGACAGGATGCCCTGACCGTCGCCCATGCGCTTGAATACGTTGAGAAAGGGGGTGCAACCGCTGGCGGCGATCATTTCGAGGATCTCGGTGAGATGTTGTTTACCATTCTCTTCGGGTATGACAAACTGATATTGGATAAAACCTCTTTTGCCATATCCTTTATTCCAGTTGTTGATAGCGTCCAGCGGGAAGAAGAACTTCTCATAGTGTACGAAGTCTTTGGGCGAGTTCTGTACAAAAGCGATAACGCGGTTGAGTAGCCGAACTGTCAGGCCGTTCAATGCAAAGGAAGGCAGGAAGAATGGGACAGCCAGTTTTCCTGCCGAATGGATCTTCAGTGGATCCCCCTTTATCTTAGCGGGAAGTTCGTCGAGTTTTGCGGCATTCCCCAGTGTGAGCACGCCGCCGCCCAGTTTTTTTCCTTTTGCCATGGCATCGATCCAGGCAACGGAGTAATTGTATTCATGATCGTATTTATCCAGCGCTTCGAGCATATGATCCAGGTTTTTGATAACCACGGATTTTTGCCGGAAATAAGTCGTCTCGATCTTTCTCAGTTTGAGCTTTGCCTTGAGGATCACACCCAGCAGGCCGAGGCCGCCGAAATTGGCCCAGAACAGGTCGCTGTTCTCTGTCCTTGAGGCTTCGAGGACAGTCCCATCGGCGAGCAGGATGGTAAAAGAGATCACACAGTTGACAAAAGAGCCGTCTATATGATGTGCTTTGCCATGAATATCGTTGGCTATCGCGCCACCTATGGTCACGAATTTGGTACCCGGGCAGATCATCGGCAGCCATCCTTTGGGTCCGAAGACCGTAATGATCTCTTCGAGGCTTACGCCTGCTTCACATTCCAGGATACCTTCTTTTTCATCGAAGTTTAAGAAATGGTTAAGCTTAGTGCAAATGGCTACATATTTTCCGTCGTTGACAGCCTGATCGCCATAGCTTCTGCCCAGTCCCCGGGGTACAAGCGGGCCCACATTTATCTCACTGCGGACGTCTTCCTCATTGCGGGGACTAAGCGTAAACGATTCTATTACAGGATAGTTACCCCAACCAGCCAGCTTCTCTTTAAACGTCGATGCCATGATACGAACTAATTTGAATTGAGCGTGAAATTAATACTCATAGCTCAATTATTTTAGTGAATTCTTTATCTTTTCCAAATGAATTATCCAAGTCGTTTGTTGTTAGCGGTGCTGCTGGGGCAGTGTCTTGCCGCCCAGGCCCGTATCATCCGCATCGAGATCATCAGCAGAGAGTCCCCCTGTTTTGAAGGCCGCGTCTTTGGCTCTGCGGGGGTCTATGAAAAACTGCGGGGCAGGGCATATGGAGAGATAGACCCTACCCTTCCACAAAATGCGGTGATCACCGATATCCGGCTGGCGCCGCGTAATGCAAGGGGCATGGTGGAATATTCGATGGATATTTATTTGTTGCGGCCTGTCAATGCTGCCGCGGGCAATCATAAATTATTTGCAGAGATCCCCAACCGGGGTGGCAAACTATTTGGAGGATTGAACAATAGCAGCGGCGGCAATGACCCTTCTACTTCTGCACAGGCCGGGGGAGCCTTTTTGTTGAACCAGGGTTATGTGCTTACCTGGTGTGGCTGGGATATTTCGGCTGTTCCGGGGAATAATAACCTTACTATCACTGTTCCCGTTGCGAAAAATCCGGATGGCAGTCCGATCACCGGTCCTTCCTATGAGTACATCTCTTTTGACAATGAAAAAACGGTTAGTTACAGGCTGGCTTATGCGGCTGCAATTTTAGATAAGAGCAAGGCTCTGCTTACGTTTCGCAGGAGTCTTGAAGCGCCGCCTGAAAAGATTGCGGACAGCGGCTGGGAGTATACTGATGACAGGACGATCCGGTTGCTGCCTTCGGGTTCGGCTTTTAAACAAAGTTTTATCTATGAATTCTCGTATACGGCTGCGAACCCGTTGGTGGCGGGTCTTGGGTTGGCTGCGACGAGAGATTATATTTCATTTTTGCGTTATGAAGCTGGGGGGAACAATCCGTTGGCGGGGCAGATAAAATATGCCTTCAGTTTTGCCGTGTCACAGCCGGCGCGTTATATGAATGACTTTCAGACGTTGGGCTTCAATGAAGATGAAAAAGGCAGACCGGTCTTTGATGGGATCGAGAACTGGCTTGGCGGCGGCAGCGGGGTTGGGATCAATTATCGTTTTGCCCAGCCGGGGAGGACGGAGCGTAATCGTCAGAATCATCTGTTTCCTGAGGGGGTGTTTCCGTTTGCCTACCCCCTGCTTACGGACCCTTATACCGGTCAGAAGGGCGGACGGGGGGTGCGGGAGATGGCTACGCATACTCTGCCCAGGGTGATGGAGATCAACTCAGCTAATGAGTATTGGGCCAAGGCTGCGTCGCTGTTGCATACGGACCCTGCGGGTAACGATCTTCCTGATCCGGAAAATGTACGGTTCTTTCTTGTTTCCGGTGCGCAACATGGAACGGGCAGCAGCAGTAGTACGGGCGTCAATCAGCAGCTGCAGAATCCGACAAATGCGGAGCCTCTGTTAAGGGCGTTGTGGGTCGCACTGGACGAATGGGTAACAAAAGGGATCCGGCCACCGGATAGCAGGGTGCCGCGTGTGTCTGCAGGAACAGCTGCGTTTGCCGTGGTCCGGCCGGGCTTTCTAACGGGGACAGTTGATCGCATTGCTATCGGCTGGCCTGTCATACCAGGTGTGTCTTATACCGGTCTGATCACCGTGCGTTATAGCTTTGACTTTGGAGATCGGTTCACTGAAGGCATATTAACAAAATTTCCTCCTTCGCCTGCGGGCAGGCCGGCATATCCCAATTTTGTGTCGAAAGTCGATGCGGATGGCAATGAGATCGCCGGTGTCCGTCTGCCGCCGGTAGCGGCTCCGATAGCCACAACGACAGGCTGGGCCTTACGAAGGGCCGGATTCAGCGAGGGTGATGGTGGAGAATCATCCGGTCAGTTCATCCCTTTTCAAAGGACAAAGGATGCAAGGGTTCGCGCCGGGGATCCGCGGCTGTCATTGGAAGAGCGATATGGAACGCATGAGCATTATGTTGAGGCCGTGGCCCGTGCTGCAAAGGAGCTGGCAGCGGAACGACTGTTGCTGGAGGAAGATGTTCAAAACTATATCCGGGCGGCCAGGGAATCTAATGTATTACAATAACATGATTGATGGCCGCTTTACCACAAAAAGTAATATCTTGCGGGCTGTTTAAAATAGAGGTTTCTTTAACCTTTTATTAACCCGAAGGAGAATACATTTGTGAATTATGAAGAAGTATTTCATTACCGCTTTGGTTTTTTTAGCCACTACTGCTGCTTTCGCTCAAAAAAAGCGTTCCAAGAACAATCCGCCGCCTCCTTCAAAAGATACCACTGTCGTTAGTAAAACACTTCTGGCCCCGGCTCCTGCCCCAGCGCCTGTTGGAGGTAAGCCTAAGAAGGACTGGAGCAAGATCAATCTGACGAAACGTTCTGCGGATCATTTTATGTTCCAGCTGGGTTATGATAACTGGGCTGGTGCGCCGGATAGTATTCATATTCAGGGATTCAACCGGAGCGCCAACTTCTATGTAATGTTCGATTTCCCGTTCAAAACCGATCCGCGGCTTAGTATTGGCGCGGGTCTGGGCATCGGGTCGAGCAATATCTTCTTTCATCAGCAAACGGTGCTGGTAGCGGCGGTAGGCGCCGGAAGCCTTGGTTTTCCTTCGGAGGAAGGGGGTGAGCACTGGAAAAAATACAAACTGGTAACCACTTACCTGGAGGCGCCCGTCGAGTTGCGGTTTGCCCTTGATCCGGAGCATATGGATAATTCGTGGAAGTTTGCGCTTGGTGTGAAGGTGGGGCTTATGTTAAGCGCCTATACCAAGGCAAAAGACCGGCAGAATGCGGCTAATCAGACGATTGGCAGCTATATCGAGAAGGAAAGTTCCAAGCAGTTCTTCAATACACCCAGACTGGCGGGTACGGCCCGGATCAGTAAAGGCGTCATCGGGGTGTTCGGGCAGATCTCTGCGACCAGCCTGATCAAGTCCAGTGCGGGTCCATCTGTGTTTCCGTTCTCTATGGGTATAACACTGAGTGGTTTATAAAATATTTACTCTTACCTGATCTGATAGAATCCGCTGGTCTGACCGGCGGATTTTTTTTATGGCTTCCACCCTAATCTATTAGTACCTTTGCCGTCCTTAATCGCTATAGTTTGATAGATAAGAAAAACAGTATACAGCATGCGGAAAGAGCGGTAATTGTCGGGTTGGTGTCCAAGGTCCAGACGGAGGAACAGGCACAGGAATACCTGGATGAGCTGGCTTTCCTGGCCGAAACGGCCGGAGCCGTCACGATGAAACGATTTACGCAGAAAATGCTCCATCCGGACAGTAAGACCTTTGTTGGGAAGGGTAAGCTGGAGGAGATAAAGACCTTTATCACCTTAAAGGATATCCAGGTCGTCATCTTTGACGATGAGCTGTCGGGCTCCCAGATCTCCAATATTGAAAAAATACTGGAAACAAAGGTTATTGACCGGTCGGATCTGATCCTGGACATTTTTGCCAGCCGGGCGAAAACGGCCCAGGCCAAGCTCCAGGTAGAGCTGGCTCAGTATCAATACCTTTTACCAAGACTGCGGGGGATGTGGAAGCACCTTGAACGACTGGGGGGTGGTATTGGGACCCGAGGTCCGGGGGAAACGGAAATAGAAACTGACCGCCGGATCGTAAAGGACAAGATAGCGCTGTTGCGGCGTAGGCTGCAAGAAATTGACAAGCAGGCATTTACACAGCGGAAAGACCGGGGCGAGTTCATCCGAGTGGCGCTGGTAGGATATACCAATGTGGGCAAGTCTACGCTGATGACATTTCTTAGTAAAAGTGAGGTTTTTGCTGAGAATAAGCTTTTTGCGACGCTGGACACTACGACCCGGAAGGTTGTTTTTGAGAATACGCCATTTTTGTTGAGTGATACGGTAGGGTTTATCCGGAAGCTGCCTCACAATCTGATAGAAAGCTTTAAGAGTACGCTTGATGAGGTGCGGGAGGCTGATATTCTGATGCATGTGGTGGATGTCTCGCATCCTGGTTATGAAGAGCAGCTGGGGGTGGTGAATAAGACCTTACAGGAGCTGAATGTTTTTGACAAACCCATACTGGTTATCTTTAATAAGATCGACCGTTATGAGGCGCAGACCTTTGATCCCTGGCTGGAAGAGGGGGTAAAAAAGGAGATCATGAGTGAGTTGAAGGAGCGTTGGGACAGGGAGACGAATGGCAATTCTGTGTTTGTTTCTGCTACTGAGCGGCGGAATATCGATGATCTGAGGAAGACAATTCTCGAAAAGGTAAGAGAACTCTATAAAGTGCGTTATCCTTACAAAACTGAATATCTTTTCTGATGGGCACTAAGAAATACAAATGGCATAAGGTCGCTGAGGCGGCCGATGATTTACGATGGACAGCGGGGAATATAAGTGAGGTAGAGGTGGAGGGGAAGAAGCTTTGTGTGGCGCGGGGTGGTGGCGCCGGCTCGGGGTCGGACTCCGGTGAGGAATGGTTTGGTTTTGCGCATACTTGTCCTCATGCTGGTGCGCCGATGACGGATGGATATGTTGCGGGGGGGTGTAATGTTGTCTGTCCGGTGCATAATCTCAAGTTTAATTTGAAGAATGGAAGGGATGTGAATGGGGAGGGGTATACGTTGAAGACTTATCCGGTGGAAGTGAGGGGGGATGGGGTTTATCTTGGGATTGAGGATGGGGGTAGTTTTTTTAAGAAGTGGTTTTAAAAAATTTTTATCGCTTAGCCTTTTTTAAAGCTGAAAATCCCTATTTTTGCAACCCCTTTTGGGGCATCTTCCTCCTTAGCTCAGTTGGTTAGAGCATCTGACTGTTAATCAGAGGGTCGCTGGTTCAAGTCCAGCAGGGGGAGCGAAAGAAAATGAAAAGAAAGGCTTGCAGTAATGCGGGCCTTTTGTTTTCCCTCAATACCCCATTACGGCAATCAATCAGTATTATTTATACCTATCCCATTGCCAATTCAAAAGCCAATGACATCTGCTCTTGTTCCTGGCGTGGAATCTGATATTTATCTGCCAACGTTTTCCATCTGCTAACACTTTTTTTGATTTGCGTAATAATGCTTTCAGCTTTTGATTTAGAAAGACGAAAGTATTCTGCTACAGATAATGCGAGCTCGAAATCAAGTGAGTTGTCGTCTTCCGAAATATTCAGCGACAATCCGGTGCCAAAATAAGTGGGATTTATATCATATGCCGGGGAAAGCTGCCAACCTGAGTCTGTGAGCAAAAATCCATGATTACGCAAGTGGTCATCCGTGTTTTTGATCGCGATTGAAAAAACAATGCGCCGCCATAATTGTTCCAGGTCGGCCTTAGGCGTAGCGCCTTTTTCCATAATAAATTGTACAAGGTCCATATAAGAAGCACCAGTAGTAGCATCTGTTCCGTCAGTTCTACCTAATAAAGTCATTGCAGATGCAAAATGTATCCGCTTCCCTTCTGCTGTTCTGTCAAACCGCTTAGAAAGAAAAGTATTGTATTTGTTATTGAATTTCTTAACGATGCCATGAGCAACATTAATATTATTCTCTTGGGCAAGATCAGCAACAAGCATCTCCCATGCCGCCACATTCGTGGTGTCTTGAACGCTGGGAAATTTTGCGATCCATAGGTGTCCGTACTCATCTGTTACACTGGCTTTGGGCCTTGCGCCGCCCAAAGATGCGCCTGGAGCTATCAGCATATTTATCCATTGCAAGGCCTGTTGATCCTGCAATAAATCATTTTCAAATTCCTGGCTGGCGTGTTCCAGTTCCCGGAGGGATGTCCAGGGAGGAGCGGCCATGCCCCGGTCGTCATGTTGAAAATTGTCATTGTCCGCTATTTTAAAACGTAGCCCTCCCATACGATGCAGATCATAAACTCCTAACAAATAATCTTCCTCAAACAAGGCATTAGGCTTGCGCTCCTGTTGTCGGGCGAGTATTGCTTCCCGTCTGCGCATCAACTCTTTGCCCCATCTATCGGGAGAAGAATCTATAAACACGCCAAAGTTTGGCTTATCCTTTCGTAAATATTGAGGTCCGCTGTAATGCTGCAAGTCTGGGTCGAGGTCCTGCGCCTTACCCTGTTTTATCCATTCCTTATGATATTCAAAAGAAAATACTCCATGCCCTTTAGTCCGGGTCACATTTAACGTTCCCATCATCATTGGACCATTCAGTCTTTGCCAATCTGCATATACAAATATGTCCATTTTTATTTCTTTTTAGGGGCCCGCTTTTTAACGATTATATCGGCATCCTGAAGTCGGCGCCCGAGTTCATCATCAGCGGCAACTTTCAGTAGGTCCTCCAATAGCCCCAATACCAACAGCACTTGACAATATGCTCCTATGGTGACTGTTGGCATGCCTCTTTCAATATTCCAAAGCGTGGTTCGGTTAATCCCAGCTCTTTCCGCTACCTGCTCCGCAGATAGTTTACGGCGTAAACGTGCTAATTTGATATGCTCACCCAATTGCTCAAGCACATTTTGGGCTTTGGGCAATAAAGTGATAGATCTGGTATTCATAATGTTGATTGTTGTAAACAAAGTTAATGAAATTGTTCATTATAATCAACGTTAAAAAATACAGGCCCTCGTACCGTCTTCTAGCAGGGGGAGCAGAAAGCCGAAATTAAAAAGGCTTAAAACGAATAAAAACCGCGTCAAATCTGGTGTTGACGCGGTTTTTGCATTTATGACAGTCGTGTCAAATTCCGTCATTTAATGCCAAATGTGTTATAGGTTGTGTTAAGTTGTTACATTTTAAATAACTTCCCCAATGTCTTGTCGAGGTCGTCGCCGCGTAAGTTTTTTCCGATAATCTTTCCGTTGGGATCTATCAGGAAATTGGTCGGAATAGCCTCCACTGCGTAGAGCTGAGCGGATTTGGTCTTGAACCCTTCCAGATTCGATACCTGTGCCCAGGGGAGCTTGTCACCCCTTACTGCTGCCAGCCAGTTAGGTCTGGCATTCTTGCTGTCGAGGGAAACGCCGAGGATCGTAAAACCGCTATCCTTGTACTTGTTGTAAGCCCTCAGGTAGTTAGGATTTTCCGCGCGGCATGGATGGCACCAGGAAGCCCAAAAGTCGAGCAATACATAATGGCCGCGGAAATCAGACAAACTAACTGACTTTCCCGTCGAGTCGTTTTCCGTAAAATCGCTGGCCATTTGTCCAATTCCTGTTCTTTTAACCACTTCGATCATTTCCTGTAACTTTTTACCATATGCCGATTCACGCGCTTTGTTTGTAAAATGCGAGAATTTGACAGCAATGGAATCAGGGTTGTAATTGTACCCCATCTCCAGGGTATGAAAAGCACGAAGCGAAATAAAAGAGTTAAGATGGGTAGAAATGAAGAGACGCGTAACACTATCGTAATCGCGCTGGGTTTTCGCCATCACTATTCGTAATGCTGTAGACCCATTGGTGTCCAGTCGTTGCGCCGGCGTCTTTGCATTATAATTTTTTACGATGGAATCGGCGATATGCCGGTAGGGGCGCTGTATCTGAATGAGCGCCCTGTTATCTTCTTCAGCAGACGAGCCTTTTATGCTGGCATATTTAATGGAGTCTTTCGCGACTATGGTAATAGCCGAGTTCTCAATAAACAGGTCAATCTCATCTTTTGGGCTACGAACTGAACCAGAGGAAGTGTCATGCTTAACCTGAAGGCTTGCCTCTACCGGATAACTGAGCTGTCCCGAAAGGCTAAACCCGCCATCGTGAAAAAACGCAGAATCTTTAATTACGTTGCCGTCAATAGTGTATCTCAGGATAACTTTTGCCGGAGCATTGAGATGGCCAACCTTTCCATGGATGGTAAAGCCTTTCTGCGCACAAAGTATGAATGGGGCAAAACAAGCTGCCGCAAGTATTGTTTGTCGTATCATGTTATGCGATGGTATAATAGTTATATGATTTGCAGATTGATTACATTGAAAAAAGCTGTTGCAATCTCCGTTGGAGCTCTTCGCCACGCAAATTTTTTCCAATGATCTTTCCACTGGGATCTATCAGGAAATTGGTAGGGATCGCGCCCACGCTATAGAGGGTGGCAGCTTTGCTTTGAAAACCTTTAAGCTCGGAGACCTGGGTCCAGGGCAAATGATCGTCCTGCACGGCCTTAAGCCACTTGCCTCTGTCTTTCCCGTCGTCCAGGGAAACTCCAAGGATCGCAAAATTCTTCTCCTTGTATTTATTGTATGCTCTCAGATAGTTCGGATTTTCCGCACGGCACGGACCACACCAACTGGCCCAAAAGTCAAGCAAAACATACCGTCCACGGAAATCGGCCAGGCTAACCTTCCTGCCCGAGGAGTCGGTCTCAGTAAAGTCTGTGGCCATCTTCCCAATTCCGGTCTTTTGCGCATTGTCGATCATCGCCTGCAATTTTTTGCCGTAAACCGACTCTCGCTGCTCTTTTGAAAACCTTGCAAACCTTACGGCAGCAGTATCGGGATTAAAATTGTAGGCTAGTTCTAAATATTGAAAACCCGCCAGGCCTAAAAAAGAATTTGTGTGACTATAGGTAAATGCAAGAGTAGTGCTGTCGTATCCATGCACCATCGATTGCATGGCCCGGTGCAGCGTCGCCTGCCACGCAGGATCTTTTCGTTGTTCCGGCGTAAGAGATCTGTATATCCTGGTTAAAGAATCTCTAATGTCAACGTAGGGCTGTTGTAAGGCCAGGAGGATCCGATTCTCCCTGTCCGTTGTGGACCCATCGATAGTTGCATGCTGAATCGAGTCTTTCGCCCTAATGGTGATCGCTGAATTCTCAAGATAGAACTTTAGGTATTCTGTGTTTTTCCGTGGGCCTTCGACTTTCTCCGTCGTATCCCGATAGATGTAAACCTCGGCGTAACCCGGATAGTTGACTTTTCCGGAGAAGTCAAATTGACCATTGTAGAATATGATGGAGTCAGATACCCTTTTGTCATCGTAGACATAATTCAGCACCGCCTTCGCTGGCGCCTTAAGTTGACTTACCTGTCCCTGGATGGTAAACCCTTTTTGTGCGTACAGGCTGACCGGTAGATAGCAAGCCATCGCCACAAGACACTTTTTTATCATTTTAATTGTTTTGCCGTTTGTTCGATTATGGCACCAGCTTTATGCCGCTGATGAAGATACAGTTATACGTCCCGCCATATGGAGCACAAGCCAGCGCCGTAAACCTCAAATATCTCGCAGTAGTAATCCCGGTATTCAGGGTCTGCATATTGTTGACCAGGTTTCCGGCAAATGTTCCATTGTTTGTAAAGCTTACCCCATCTTCGCTTGTCTCGATCCTGATCGAAGTCGGGTATCCGCCATAGGTCGGGTACTTCAAGGATGGCGGAAAATAATAGTTTACCGCGCTGAAAGTAATCTGGGTGTTGAACGCAATGGTTGCGTATTGTGGCATTTGCTGTGATAAATTGCTCGCCCAATAGGTCCCCGCCTCATCATTGTCGATCATATTGGTCGGAAGGAGGGGATTCAGCGCAGACGAGTAAGCGGCGATCGTCCAACCAGCTTTGCTGATGAACGCGGGCTTTCCCGTGTGGAATACGAAGTACAGTACCTGAGTGCTGGCTGCTCCATCCGCCTTGCCATCAACGGCTTTAATAACAAGTGGAAGGACATAGGTAGTATATGCATTCAGAGACGACTGCTTTATGATGTTGATCTGAGCCGAATCAGACAGCAGTGAGCCCGCTGGTAACTGTACGACCGTCTTATAGAGCAGATAACAAGACGATGGCAGCAATGTAGCGGCACCATACTTAGCACTGTAGATGGCTAACTCAGTCGTGTCTACCCCGATCGTCACCCAGTGACTGGTGGAGGAAGCTTTACCGGAAAGACCAGCGGACAGGTCGATCACCATGGTGGAATCCTGTAGGATCGAGAGTGGCCATACCAGGGTGTCCACATTGTTGGGCGTTGTAATAGCTACGCTGCCATCCGGCACAGTAGAAACAGTGCTTTTCTTCTGGCATGCCGCCATCACCATGATCAATGAAACGCAAATGACAATATAATTTCTAGGCATAATGATTCGATTTTATTTGTTCTGGGGCATACTGGGGTTGAATTTCAATTCCTGAACGGGTATTTGCAATGTGTAGCGATCGCCATGTGGCGGTAGCGTAGCAACAATGTTCCCCCGGGCGTCATATCGATAGACTGTGTCCATCCTGTTCTCCTTATCGAGGCGTCGCATGTCGAACCAACGTAGTCCGGAAAAGGGCAATTCGTGGTTCCTTTCAAGGAGGACCTGTTGCAGAACACTGTCTGAATTCGTGGATTGATAGGGCTGATAGCTCGCCTGGGCGAACCTGTATTTGCGAACGCCGTCTAATTGCTGCAGGGCAGTAGACAAGTCATTGCGCCGTGCCGCGCATTCCGCCACGATCAATTTCATCTCCTGGACAGAAGTTCCGGTATTGACATATTGGAGTCCGGGTGTGATGTATGCAGGGAGAAAAAGCGTGGCTCCCCGAACGGTGTACGTATAGTTATCTGAGCTATAATAAAAATGTTTCACCCGAAGGTCATTATTGGCAAATGACCGCATAAACGGTAACGCGACAGTAATATCGCCCAGTACCTGTCTTCCATAAATGACATCCTGCTGGATGCTCATCAGCGCTTTCGTCGGCAGGGTTCCGTTGAGGTCAAGCATAGAAGCGGTAGTGTTTTGCAAGGCTAGCTGCGCATTCTTCAAAGCATCCGCATAATCCCGGGCATAGAAATAGATCCTTGCCAATACACTATAACCCGCAGCGACGGAACCTCTAAAGCGGTTCTTGCTGTTGTCCTGCGGCAAATTGGGGATTGCAGCATTAATATCGGAAATGATCTGATCGTATACTGTTTGTATCGTGGCTCTTGGGGGTACGGTCTGGCTTACATCGTTCGACGTGACAAACGGAACGGCAAGGTCTGTTGCGGCCGTTGCAGAATCGTATTGATACCCATACTCGTTCACCAGGTAAAAATATTCCAGCGCACGGCCCAGCAGCGCCTCGGCCTTGAGACTTTTTATCTGATCGGTGGTCCCGCCGGTGGCCTGATCTACTCCCAGTACCACGGTATTGAAGGCATTGATATTAGCGTAATGGGCGCCCCAAAATACGGGAGCGGCCGTAAGATCCACTGAGAATTGAGGCTGCCAGGTATAGATCAGCTCCACTTGCTGGGCCGGAGGGTTGGAAATCGGCGGCAAGTCCATATTATCTGTAAGATAGTCGAAGATCCCGGTAGGGGCTCCGAGACCATTGGCTAAGTTGGCATTATTTAGCCACTGGTCATAGTTGGAAACCGTAGTCAGCAACGTCACACCTTTGGGCGCAACGTTTAAATATTTATCGCATCCTGTAAGCGACAGACCGCATATGACTATATAAAGAAGGATGATTTTATAGTTACTCACTTGTTGCTAATTTAGAAATTGGTAAAAATGGCGAGCGTATAGGTCGGTGTCAGGTAGGACTTGGCAAAACTCCCGGTGGCCAGGCTATAGTTGTACCTATTCAATCCGACCGTCCATATATTGGTCGCCTGAAGCTTGATCTCGGCGTGGGACAAGCCCGCGTGTTTAATGAATCGGGTGCGATCCAGGCTGTACGATGCGGTGATATCGGACAGCGATATGTAATCGCCATTGACCACGTACCTGTCAGCATAGTTATAAGCCACATCGGAAAAATAATTGGTAAACCCGGGCAATGTCATTACGTTAGTGCTGTTTTCATCCCCTGGTCGCTTCCAATAACCGCTGGCTCCTTTTAACGGTCGGAGGGCCGACGGATCGGGTCTGGGTGCAATGACCTTGAACCCCCCATAGTAATTCAGCATGCAGTAAAAGTAAAAGCTCCCGATATCTACGCGGTTGCTGAGTCCTGCGTTGATTGTTGGAATAGATGAACCCATAAAACGAATAAGCCCGGATGTGTCGCTTGCCATCATTGTCGCTACCTGATTGCCAGCTGCGGAACTGGCACTGCTGGTATGGTACAAGGCACCTTTCGTATCTCTCAGCATTGGAAGTCCCGCGGTATCGAGGCCGGCGTACCGGAAGGCAAACAGCGCGCCCGTAGGGTATCCTTGCACATAGCCCAATGAATTGGCTACGTCCGGGCTATGAGAAGTATTCTGGTAGACCTTTAGTACTTTGCTTGTGTTGCGGGCAAGAATGAATCCGGTATTCCAATTGAGCTTTTTTGTAGCGATCCAGTCAGCGTGTAATCCAATCTCCAGACCAGTGTTATTGATCGACGCATTGTTGATCAGGGACGGGCTGGCGCCGATCGCAGGATCGATCTGTGCATTACCCATCAGATCCGTGCTTTTCTTTTTATAGACATCGAAGCTTCCACTGATGTGTTTGAATATCCGATAGTCCAGGCCGACGTTGAGACTATTTGTCTGCTCCCACCGAAGGCTCTTGTTGGCATAAGACAACAATGTAAGGGCGGGGCTTGCAGGAGAGGTATAGCTGTTTAAGATCGATTGGGCGATGACCTGCGGCAGGGAATTTTTGGCGACATTACCATTGAAACCATCTGAAATCCTTAGTTTTAAAATGTCCATCCAACCTACCTGTTCCATGAATTTCTCCTTATTGATATTCCAGGCTGCGCCGACGGTCCAGTTCGGCCTGTATTTATAACGAGGATTTGTTCCGAACAGGTTCGATTGATCGATTCGCATGCTTCCCGACAAAGAATAAGTGTTCTTGTACGAATAGACAAGGTTGCCATACCCGGAGAGGTATCTGTCATCCGTATAAGCCTGGTTGAAGAAATTGGGATACGTCGAGTTGTTAATGCTGAGTGGATGTAAGAAGGTTCCGACAATCGCTCCACTGACGATGTCCGCATAATCTACGGGCTGCTGGAGCAGTGTTTGATCGTTATATCCAAAATACGAAGCTACGTTGCTCGTTTGCTTTAAGTCCCTGATCTCGCCCCCTATAATGGCATTTATGGAATGAACACCAGCCAGCTTTTTATTATAGTTCAGTTGAGCGCGCCCGGTATAGGTCGAGGTATTATCGGTTTCCTGTCGGAGAAAGCCGCCCTTCGGAATATTGAAATTTATTGAACCATCCGGGTTTTGCGTTGCATAGCCATTGATGTATTGCCCAGCTTCTGATGAGAGTTCTGAGGCGAAGTGCCGAAGGTCACTCCTGGAGGTCTCATAAATCCCGCCAAAGGTCACATCAAACCCATAACCTATCTTATATTGAAAATTTGCCGTAATACGATTGTTGACAGTGTGTGTTTTATCGCTAACCTGGTTGACATCTACCAGGGGATAATACAGATTATCTTCGAGGCCAAGAGACATCAGATAATTGTTATAATATGGGTTAGTGCCGGATCCTATTGCTGTCGGGAGCGGACTTCCGTTCACGTCCTGAAAATGCTCATACGGGTAAATGCTGTTGATGTTCGGCACTGGAGCGGCCGTATTATGTGATTCCTGATAATCTGTCGTCAATTCCAGGTTGAGACGATTGGAAAATTTAAGCGTTGTGCGTCCGGAAAGCAATAACCGGTTGTTATCATTTTTTATATTTTCCAACCGGTTCCCTGTATAATTCGCAGTGATATAGTACAAGGCATTTTCGCTTCCTCCGGATACATTGAGATTCGCCGTCTGGGTGAGAGCCGATTGCTGGAACAACCTGGAATAGTCTTTGGCATCGTTATAGTTCTCAAGAGCGGCAAAAGATTCCGCCGCCTGCCTGGGCGTAATAACATTGGCAGCAGATTGCGCCATTATATAGTAGGCCGTTGGATAAGGAACCCGGGAAGCGCTGCCGGTAGCTGAAAGTTGTGCCCAGGTGGATGAGCTGACACTTGTCGCGTAAGTAGCTTTTTCGTAGTTGGTGACGGCCGTCGAGGCATCGGGGTCCCATTTGTACCGGCTGTAGTTCTCCTTTGGGGTAATACCCGATGTCAATCGAAACGAAACCCTTGGCTTGCCAATAGCCGCCTGCTTCCTCTCGATCACAATCACGCCATTGGAGGCTCGCACGCCGTAGATCGTGGCCGCAGCGGCGTCTTTTAGGACGGTCACCGATTTGATCTCATTGGGGTCGATCATATCGAGTGTGAGTTCAGTAGGATACCCGTCGACGACGATCAAAGGGTTTTGGTTTGCCGACATAGTGGAGATGCCTCTAATGCTGAACAGGCTCCTGGAGGTAGCCGTGCCACTGGCGTTGGGGCTTGTGAAAGAAACGTTGTTGTTGATCATAAGACCTGGCAGCCTGTTGGTCAAACCGTCCAGGAAATCGGTGCTGATCTGAGATTCATATTCCTTTGTCGTTAGTGTCGATACGGCGCCGGTGCTTTGTTCGGGACGTATTCGCTGGTAGCCCGTATTGACGGAAACTTCTACCTCTCCCAGCGCGGTCTCGGAACGGAGCATTGTAATAACGAAAACACCATCAACCTGTGGATCTATTTTATGCTCGACGCTCTCGTAACCAATGGCTGTTATCACCAGCAAGTCATTTACACTGGCAAGTATGGTGAACGTACCATCTGCATTTGCAGCAACACCTCTTGATGTCCCCCTGATCACAATATTTGCTCCGGCTACGGGCTCATGCGCGGCATTACGAATTATCCCGGTAACTGGTTTGATGTTTGCCGGCAGCGGGATAACCCGAATATGGTCATCTCCTACAGCGCCAGGCGATGCCTTTTTTATGAATATCGTTTTTTTCCGAATGGAAAAATCGAGCGACTGTCCCTTAAGTACTTCGTTTAAAAAATGGGCTAGTGGCTGGTGGTCGGCCGTTACCGTCACGGGTTTTGTGTCTTTGAGAACGTCCATATCATAGAGAACGACATAGCCGGTTTGCTGCTTGATCACCGAAAAAATCTCCTTTAACGGGCTGTCCTTTCCTGTAAAAGATATGGTCTGCGCCTGGGCCTGTCCGGCCAACTGCAGAAAAATTGCGACCAGTAAGGCAAATTTGAGTCTCCAAATGGGCAATGGTTTGGCATAAAGCCATGGAGAGAACTTTAAGAGCATAGAAATTGTAGTTGTTTTGGTTGAAATAATAATCAGCAGTCCAGGAAAAGGTCAGTACTATATGCAAAAGCTTCAAGGAAGAATGATCAACTTTTTACCTTCGATCTTATAGTGAACACCGATGTCTTTTAATCCATTCAATACATCTGCGAGATTAAGGTCCCGCTGCATTTCTCCGCCCAGTGCCTTTGTCGTCACTGGCCCCTCATATTCGACTTCTATGTCATACCAGCGAGACAGCTGACGCATCACTTCCTGCAGGGGGACCTGATTGAAATTGAACAACCCGTCTTTCCAGGCCATTACGGCTTCCAGATCGGGGTGTGATACCATTCTGATCGATCCATTCCGAGTGTTAGCGTTGGTTATAGCAGCCTGTTGCCCTGGCGCGAGCAGGATCCCAGACGATGCGGTAAATACTTTAACGGCACCTTCCAGCAAGGTGACCTTTAGGTCATCATCATCATAGAAGGCGTTGACATTAAAATGTGTTCCGAGTACAACGATGGTGACCAGTGCTTTGGTGACGGTGAAAGGTCTTTTCACATCTGGCGCAACTTCGAAATAGGCTTCACCTGAAACCTGCACTTTGCGTTCACTGGCGGAGAAACCCACCGGGTAAGTAATGGAAGAGCCCGCGTTCAGCCAGACGTGCGAGCCATCACTAAGATCGATATTAACGACTTTGCTCCCTCTGGGGTTGGACAAGGTATTGTAGGCGAGTTGCTGTCCCGCGGCGCCGGCGTCGGCCTGGTAAGCAATCTGACCATCGTTCAGTTTTACCAGCCGGACACTGCCTTGCCGGGCTACCAGCCCTTTAGCAAGACTGTCCAACGCTACCCGCTGACCATTAGCAAGGGTGATCGTCGCGCGTGAGATTTGGGGTGCGGAAACATCTGCCTGAACGCTACGAGCGGCTGACCCATTACTTATGCTACGATTTCGGCGAGTGGGAAAAATAAGAACCGTTGTTACGATTACCAACACTACGGCCGCGGCTGCAGCCCATCGGCGGGTTATCCATCGCGTCGCGGTCTTGCCAGCGTCGGCTTGCATTTTCAGGCTTGTGTGGCCAGCGTAAGCCTGAAGGTATTGCCGTATCCTTTCATCAGCAGCGGGTTGCAACTGGTCATTGGTATCTTCCGCGGTCTCCCTTACGAGGCTCATCAGATCCGGCTCATTCATCAGGCTGCCGTAAAGTGCCGGCTCTTCGTCTATGAACCGATACAGCTCTTCAACCTGCCCGAGGGAAAGTGTGTTACGGATAAAACCGGATAAAAGTTCCTTGTAATATGATTGGGGAAATGGCATACTCTTTATAAGACTGAAGAATAAAAAAAGGAGGTATTCCCAAAACCAGTTTTTTTAAAAAAAAGTTCCGACAAGTATGATCAGAATTCTGACATCGGCATTTTTTCTAATATAAGTTCGGAGTAAGGCGAGCGTTTGTTTAATATGTGTCTTGACGGTATTGGGGGAGATGTTCAATTCACGGGCAACCTCATCGTAGGTTTTATTATCTATTTTGCACAATTCATAAATCTTCCGACGCTGCGGTGAAAGCGAGCTCAGGGCTTCCCCGACCAGCTTATCATAACGAAGCAGCTCTTCCTGGGTAAACGGCTCAGCATCAGCCATCATTTGCCAGTGTCTAAGTACGCTGTCCAAAAGCCGGCGGTCGGCGGCAATTCGCTTGTTGAGGTCTATCGAACTATTATGACACATGCGGAACAGGTAGCCACGAAAATCCCTGTTGATCTCCAGACGTCCGCGAACATCCCATATTTTAATGAACACATCCTGCACGAGGTCTTCAGCCAGTTCCGGTACTTTGACCAGGGTAAGAATGTAGCGATAGGCCTGATGCCGGTATCGATTATACAAAGCTTCAAAAGCCAGGGTATCTTCCCTGGCAATCAATGCTATCAGATCCTTATCGGTATGAGTTGAATAATTCGTACGTTAACCTTTAATCAATAAAAATAGTAATAATTCATTAACCTGATGCACCGCTAGTCGACAATCGACAAAGCTCCCCTATAATTATTAAGCACTCCTGGCATGCTCAACAAATAAAATTTGATAGGCTCAACAAAGGTTATACTTCCGCACGAGCCGAAATTTGGCGATGAGTATGAATGGTACTTGCCCAACCAGTAAACATTAAAAATCTTAACAGTGAATAAGCGTCCAAAGGTGATCGGTTTAATGACAACGTCTCTAGACGGGAAAATCATGGCATCTTCCTGGGGAGAAGACCCCAGGGTGTCCAAACTGATTGACAAATATGAAGAGACTCATCGCGCGCTGGGTGTTAAGGCGTGGATTGTGGGTCGGACAACGATGGAACGGGACTTCACGAACTTCGAAAAACCGATCTTGATCGATACAAAGGAGCCGATCCCGCGAGAAGACTTTAACGGTTCAGAGCCGGGCGCATCGTTTGCGATCGTTCTCGATGGATCTGCGAAGTTGGGGTGGAAGGAGTCGAAGATCATCAATGACCACGTTATTACGATCTTAACGGAATCGGTTGTCGATGGCTATTTGGCTCATCTGCGGGAAATTGGATTGTCCTACGTATTCGCCGGGAAGGACAGGATCGATCTGCAGCTGGCTCTCGAGAAATTGAGGTCTGTATTTGGTATCGAAGAACTGCTGCTCGAAGGCGGTGGAAATATTAATGGTAGCTTTCTCAATCAGGGGCTAATCGATGAATATCATCAATTGTTGCTGCCGTTGGTAGATGGACGAAGGGATGTCGCGGGCGTATTCGAAATAGATGAACGGGTAAGAAAAGCGCCCTGCACCTTAATGAAATTGAAGAGCGTCAGGCAAATTGAGGACGATGTACTTTGGTTGACCTTTACTCTGCGAGACGGAAGCGAGGAATTTATTTAAGTTCACCTGCTGCCCAGTCTTCGCTCAGATGGCCCATCCACTGATGATACATTTCGTCGCCGGAGTGCTGCGTGAATTCGATATTTAGCTGGTTGACTTCCAACTCTAAAATCTCATTGCAAATTTCAATGAACCGCCTGGCCAGGATCTCTCTGGTTTCTTTGGGCCTTCCGGCACGAACGTCTAGCATCATAACGGCTGCCGGGGTTGGCTCGCCTTTGGTACATCTCCAGACTGCACCTTCTCCTAATTCCCTGATGGTCACGGTTACCCGTTCCACGGCTGCCTGCATGATCTCTGAATAAGCTGCTCCTAATTCCCTTGCCAGGCGCCGTTTGGTCTCCGTAGGATAGTACCTGATGACTTCTATTTGTAAGTATGGCATACTGTGGAGTTTTGAAAGTAGCTATGCAGCCGGTCGCAAAACCGACCGCATAGTTCCTGAAGTTTATTTAATTACCTGATATAGACGGTTTTGATATTCAGAAATTCATGAATGCCCCAGACGCTTAATTCGCGGCCGTATCCTGATTGTTTAACACCGCCGAATGGGATACGGGGATCAGATCTTACGTTGGCATTTACGAAGGCCATTCCAGCCTCAAGCCGCTTGGAGGCAATATATTCTCCCCGGGCAAGATCGCGAGTAAACACGGCCGAACCCAAGCCGAATTGGCTATGATTAGCCAGCTCAATTGCATGCTCCTCATCTTCAGCCTCTACAATAGAAGCTACCGGACCGAAAAGTTCTTCGTCGAAGGAAACAATCCCGGGTTTTACGCCGGTAAGGACTGTCGCCGGATAAAACGCCGTATCATCATCCGGCACCACCCCGCCTAATACCAATTTAGCTCCGCCTTTTATAGATGCCAATACCTGTTTGTGCAACTCGTCACGCAGGTCCACCCGTGCCTGAGGGCCTATTTCGGTTTTGGGATCCAGCGGATCGCCCACTACTTTGGCCTTAGCGAACTCGACAAATTTCTTCGTGAACTCTTCGATGACAGATTTAACCACAATGAATCTTTTACCCGCGATACAGCTTTGGCCAGAATTCACATACCTGGCGTCTACGCAAACCTGGGCAGCAAGGTCAAGGTCTGCGTCTTCCAACACTACATAAGCATCACTGCCGCCGAGTTCCATCACGGTCTTTTTGATCAGCTCGCCTGCTTTGGATGCCACTTTCGACCCTGCAGCGTTGCTGCCCGTTAAGGTTACTGCCTTGATAAAGTCGTTCCCGATGACTGCTTCGACGTCCCGGCTGCTGATCATCAACGTCTGAAAGATGTTCTTCGGGAATCCAGCTTCTTCCACAATGTCCTGGATAACAAGTGCGCAACCCGGAACATTTGAAGCATGTTTCAGCACGCCAGCATTACCCACCGCTAATGCGGGCACAAGGAAACGAAATACCTGGAACAAAGGAAAGTTCCAGGGCATTACTGCCAGTACGATACCAATAGGGTTATAGGTATAGTAACTTTTGCTGGCATCCGTCTTAACCAATGTATCCTTCAGAAAGGTCTCTACGTTGTCAGCGTAATATTCGCAGGCGAAGGCGCATTTTTCTACCTCGCTCAATCCAGCAGTAACGGGCTTCCCCATTTCGTTTGCCATCAGGATCGCCAATTCGTTTGCCCGTTTGCGAAGTACGGCGGCCATTTGACGAAGGAGGCGCTTACGTTCCTCAAAGGTGGTTTTCTTCCAGCTCAGCCACGCTTCCTGGGTGGCAGCGATCTTTGCTTTCGCTTCTGCCGGCGTGTCGAGCGTGTAGGTCTTAATGTTTTTCCCATTTGCCGGGTTGATCGATGTAATTTCCATAAATAGTTGTTTGAAAAGAGTTTAAAAATAGTCAGCCTGTCTCGTTCACCAACATCGGTGATGAGTGTGCAACAAACTCAACCTGGGGGGAGATCAGGACTGAAGGTTCTGTTTAATTCTGTAATTGCTTTTTATACTGTTGTGGGCTAAGACCTACCTCCCGCTTAAAAAGCCGCGAGAAATAGGGCATGTTCTCAAAACCTAGTGCATAAGCCACCTCTGTGACGTTCCGATCTGATCCTTTGAGCAGGTTTTTCGCTTCCGAGATCAAGAAGATGTGTATGAGTTCCATCGAGGTCTTACCCGTTTCCTGTTTGAGCAGATCGCTCATATACCGTGTCGACATGTTTAACGTCGATGCGATAAACTTCACCGATGGCAGACCCGTCTCCAGCACATCTTTCCCTTCAAAATGTTGTTTGAGGATCTCGTTGAAACGGGAAGCCGTCTTTCCGGATCTCTCAAATCTGCTGATGAACTGTCTTTTATAAAATCGCTGAGAATATTTTAAGATCGATTCGATATGGCCAAGCATAATTTCTCTGCTATATTCATCCTGGTTATTGTGATATTCGTGATCGATCTTATTATACAGTTCCCAAATGATCTCCTCTTCTTTCGGGGAAAGATGCAGGGCTTCGTTGGTATCGTAGTCAAAAAAGTTGAACTTCTTAATCTCATCATGCAGAGGATGGCCGACCAATAAGTCCTCGTGAAAATAAATCACGAAGCCGTTTTCCTCCATCTCTACGTCCCGGATCTCTATCACCTGCCTTGGGCTTGCAAAGGACAACGAGCCGTTGTCATGATCATATTTAGTCCGGCCATATTTATAGACTCCTGCTTTCATTTTCTTAAAACTGATCATGTAGAAATCGCTCGTGAATTCACTGGCGGCGATGGAACATGAGGTCCTTTTATCACACCTGATCAGGCTGATCAGGGGATTAGCCGGACTCGGATAATTATTGAGCCGATGCAGTTCGGAGATGGTGCGAAAATGTTTCATTTGGCTTTTTGTTGATAACACCGAATTTACTTTATTTACTTCTAAGTCCGCCCTTTAAGAATTCAGGCTTTGGTCAAAGCCTTGAGCAGGTTTTCGCCTACGATCTCAGCAGACTGGGGGTTCTGACCGGTAATCAGCAGACCGTCAACAACGGAAAACGGCGTCCAATCTTTTCCTTTCTGATAGTCGGCGCCCAGGCTCTTTAACAAATCTTCCGTCAAAAAAGGTACCGCCTGTGTCAATCCTACACCATCCTCTTCGCCGTTGGTGAAGCCCGCTACTTTTCTACCTTTGATCAGCGGCTGACCATTTGCTGCTTTTGCATGTTTTAAGGCCACCGATCCATGGCACAACAGGGAAACCGGTTTGTTGTGCTGATAGAAGGTTTCGATCAGCCTGGCAACGGTCATGTCTTCTGCCAGGTCCCACATTGGGCCGTGGCCGCCGGGGAAGAAGATGGCGTCGTAGTCGCCTTCCGAAACACTGTTCAATAATACCGTTCTGTTAAGCTTATCCTGCAGATCTTTGTCGGCATGGAACCTTTTGGTAGCCTCGGTTGCGAATTGCGGTTGATCGCTGAATGGGTCGATCGGACCTATGCCGCCTTTGGGGGAAGCAATGGTAATCGAATAGCCTGCGTCAGCCAATGTGTAATAGGGTGCCGCAAACTCGCCAATCCACAACCCGGTCTTTTTCCCGGTGCTGCCTAATTGGTCGTGCGATGTTACTACGAATAGTACTTTTTTTGTCTTAGTGTTCATGATTGCTCGTTTATGAAGGTTTTTAAAATGAAGTATTGATTGAAGACTTGTTTTATTTAAGCCTGGCTTGATTCTTTGGGGAAGTCGGCTTTTATGCTGGTGTCAGCCCAAGCGTCATAATCTACCTTCGCCGAAACCAATTTTTCATTTGCTTCGTTGAAGGAATCATTACCAAGCAACAATCTCAAAGGAGGATTCTGAGACTCGACGACTTTAATAATGGCTGCCGACATACGACCCGGATCGCCTTTCTGCTTACCACTGATGCCCCTGATGCGATTTTGGACCGCACCAGCAGTAGCCTTGTAATCTTCTATCGTGTTTGGCGCGTCTTTCGCAGATCTGCCCGCCCAATCGGTGCGGATATTGCTTGGTGCTACGATGGTAACTTTAATTCCCAGCGGAGCGACCTCTTTCGAGAGTGATTCCGAGTACCCGTCAACGGCAAATTTGGTTGCACTGTAAAAACCTACGGCAGGATAACTTACCAGACCGAGGATCGAGGAAATGTTGAGGATATGGCCGCTGTGCTGGCTCCGTAACAATGGCAGCACCTCCTTCGTCAATCTCACCAAGCCGAAAAAATTGATCTCGAACATGCGGCGAACCTCCTCCTCATCACTCTCTTCCAACGAACCGAAATAGCCGATCCCTGCGTTGTTCACCAGGACGTCGATTCTACCAAATTTTGCTTTTGTAGCTTGAACGGCGGCTAAGATCTGATCAGGCCTGGTTACATCCAGTTTTACCGCTAATGCAGTGCCCGGATAGGCGGCAACGATGTCTGCAACATCTTCCGTGTTTCTGGCCCCGATCGTTGCCGGGTAGCCAGCTGCTAACACTTGTTTCGCTAATTCTTTTCCGAGGCCAGATGAGGCGCCGGAGATAAACCAAATCTTTTTCATTGTCCTCTTGTTTTAGGTGATTGACGATTCAAAGGTAGTCGGGTTTATGTGGGAGACTTTATACGATTGTACGCAATGTTTGCACGATTATCCAACCTCGGTAACCTGGAGTCGTCAGGGTCGGGATTTGTATGACCCTACAAGGGATTTCTCTCGTAGACAAATGTAACTTCCTAAGTATGCCTCCAATTTGTTGAGCATATCAAATTTTATTTGTTAGAAATACCATCGATCGGGGCGCAGTATTTATTTAGTTCAAATTGTGCTTTTTAAACTGCTGTGGGCTCATTCCGGTTTCCCGCTTGAAGAGCCTGGAGAAATAAGATAAATTCTCAAAGCCGATGGCGTAGGCTATCTCGGTAACATTCAGATCCGATCCTTTCAGCAGGTTCTTCGCCTCAGATATCAGGAAGATGTGGATGAGCTCCATGGAGGTCTTTCCGGTTTCATGCTTGAGCAAATCGCTGAGATAACGCGTCGACATATGCAATTCCGTTGCTATAAATTTCACAGACGGAAGCCCCTTTTCCAACAAATCCTGTCCCGAAAAATATTGATATAAGATCTCGTGAAAACGGGTTACCATCTTGCCGGAGGTCTCAAACCTGCTAATAAACTGCCGGTTGTAGAAACGTTCGGAATATCGCAGAATGGATTCGATACAGCCGAGCATGATGCCCCTGCTATACTCGTCCTGGTTATTATGATATTCCATCTCAATTTTATTAAACAGATCCCAAATTGTTCTCTCCTCCGTAGGAGAAAGATGCAGGGCCTCATTGCTGTCGTATTCGAAGTAACCATACTTTTTGATAGCCTGACGTAAGGGATGCCCGGCCAGCAAGTCTTCGTGGAAATAAATGACGAAACCATCCTCTTCCAATTCCACATCCCTTATTTCTACGACCTGCCTCGGGCTCGCGAACGACAATGACCCGCACTCGTGGTCATATTTGGTACGGCCATATTTATATGTCCCGGCTTTCATTTTCTTGAAACTGATCATGTAAAAATCGCTCGTGAATTCACTCGCTGCAATAGAACACAACATCTCCTGATCACACCGGATCAGACTGATCAGGGGATTCTCCGGTCGCGGGTAGTTATTAACGCGATGCAGCTCGCTTATCGTGCTAAAGTGTTTCATCTTTTAAATAGTTAATACCACCTGCACCTTCCGGCGCAAGTGGTATTCTGTGGATTCAATTTGAATTTGGTTAAGCTTCCGTTAATGCTTTCAACAAATTTTCGCCTGTTAATTCTGCCGATTGCGGGTTCTGCCCGGTGATCAGCAGGCCGTCAACAACGGAAAACGCACTCCAGTCATTTCCTTTCTGGTAATCTGCTCCCAGACTTCTCAGCAAATTTTCCGTCAAAAACGGGACTGCCTGAGTCAGACCGACACCATCTTCTTCTCCGTTGGTGAAACCAGCCACTTTTCTACCCTTGATCAGTGGTTCACCGTTGGCAGCCTTTGCATGCTTCAAAGCAACCGAACCATGACACAATAGCGACACCGGCTTACCATGCTGATAAAAGGTCTCGATCAGTTTGGCGACGGTAAGATCTTCTGCCAGATCCCACATCGGCCCGTGGCCGCCGGGGAAAAAGATGGCGTCATATTCACTTTCCGAAACGCTGTTCAACAACACAGTCTTCCTCAACTTAGCCTGCAACGCCTCGTCAGCATCGAACCTCCGCGTTGCGGCCGTAGCGAACTGCGGCTGCTGGCTGAAGGGGTCGATGGGACCGAAACCTTTGGGGGACGCAACCGTGATAGTATAGCCGGCATCAGACAGGGTGTAATAAGGCGCAGCAAATTCGCCAATCCATAATCCGGTCTTTTTGCCGGTGGTGCCTAACTGATCGTGTGATGTTACGACGAACAGTACTTTTTTTGTTTTAGAGCTCATGATCTTAAATTTTAATTGTTTTGTTTTTTGTTTTGTCTGATATACCAAAGATAAATCGGTGTCTCACGGGAACTTTATACGATTGTATGCAATGTTTGCACGATTTTCCCGAACATCGTTACACACCCTTTTTTACCGGAAGTACCGAGGCTCTATAATCACCCAGTGACATCCGCTTCTTCGGTTTAGGACAGGCTTTGATGAGAAAATGCGCGACGATATAATAGAGGGTTTGAATACTGAGCATTATGAACACCAAACTTGAAACACCGATTAGAACGAAAAGGACAATACGTGCACCAGGCAATGGCGAATTTGATGCAAAACGGAAGGACGCTGCCGTGATAGCTGCGAGCGGAAAACTCGTTGCCCACCAGGTAATAGTAAACTGCACCTTCAACAGCGAAAAGACTAACTTCCGCCCTAACAGGAGCAAGAGAAATATGCTACTGTAGAAGAAAAAATCGGCTGTCAAATCCTGCTTTCCGGTAATCTGTTGATAATTAGCGTACAGCAAAGCAAACGGTCCGGAAAGCAATAGCAAGGTTGGCTGCAATGCTGTTGCCAGTCCTTCCTGGAACATTAGTCTTTGGAATACGAGAATGAATACGATACCGGTAAATAGCAGACCCGTGATAAAGAAAAAGATGCAAATCTCGTGGACCGCTGCACCCGGATAAGACCAGCCCGTCAGAGGTATATCGAGCAAGCCAAAAATAGGAATTGTCCAACCAGGCAGAGCATGCAGCACACTTTGTTGCTGGCTGATCCAACGCGTAAAAAGACTATAGGTAAAAATAAACGTAGTGGTCGAAGCAATGATCCATAATACGAATGCTAATTGAGGTGAATAGGCATGAACCAGTCCCGTAACCAATAGTAACGCGGTAAAAAAAACGGCGAATAAATTTACGCCTACAGGATCATTAAAGTCTTGCTTTACCAATACCGGATATTTGATCCACTTAATCAGGAAAATAATACAAAATAAGATGAACAAGGCTATAGCGGATAGGCTTATGGCTTCTTTGATCCCGTTCCCAAAATAACTCCAGGCATAGGCTAAACTACTCAAGCTGCTGACAACGGCAAAAAACGTTAACGGGAAAAATTGTAGAAAATCCGGTTGTCGCGCATTACTATTTTCCATTTTCGATTGTTGTTAAATGGTTAGGATTACCGACGGGTAGCTGAAAGCTTTGCGATCAGCGCATCTGCAAAAGCATGATCAGAAAAAGGCTGCTGACCGGTAATCAATTCATGATCCTGTACGACTTTCGGCTGCCATGGTGAATTGTTCTCCACTTTTAAACCGGCGGCTGCGAGTGCTTCGTCATTATAGTAAGGAGCAGGACCACCAAGCTGAGGCCCTTCGATCATTTTCTCTTCAGCTTTTGAGAATACTGCTATATGATAACCGGCATAGGGGAAGTCGTGTGCCAGTTGCCCAAGCGCCTGCCAATGACCGGCCACCAGTTCCTTATTATATTTCCCAGTTTCAGGAAGAGTGGAGAGGAGGGCCATCGGGCCGTGGCAGATCAGCGCCGTTGGGCGGCCGGTCTTGTGAAAATCACGGAGGATCAGGCCAAGATTCCTATCTTTTACCAAATCGATCATCGGTGCGTGTCCTCCCGGGACGAAAATAGCTACGTACTCCTGGGTGTGGCCAACAATCGTAGACAACAAACGCGGATGGTGTATCCCGGGGAAGCTGTCGATGAAACGTAATGCTTTCAGGCGTTGGCTCGCATCTCCGCCAAAAAACTTGTCAACGTTGGAACTTGCATCCATGGAAGGGGTCTCCCCATTTGGGTTTGCAAAAACCGGAGTATAGCCGGCTGATACCAGTGCCTGGAGTGGAACTGCCACTTCGTTAAGATAGTAACCAGTCGCATAGGGCTTACCATCGCCGAGTGTCAATATGTGCCCGGCCGACATAACCACTAACACTTTACCTTTGCTGGCTTGTGCAGAAACTGACGAGCCGTGTAATACCAGCGCAGCAATTCCAGCTGCTACCATGCGTGTAATCTTTTTCATAAATTAAATTTTTAAGTTGTTTTTTAAAAGAGTGCTATTGAACGTAAGCCGACCCTCAGCCGGCTTACGTTGGAGTTCGTTAATTGGCAGCTGTACTGTTTGATATTGCTTTTAGCAGTTTTTCACCTACGAGTTGTGCAGATTGCGGATTTTGACCGGTGATCAAAAGGCCATCCTGGACAGCGAAGGGAGTCCAATCAGCACCTTTCTGATAGTTGCCACCTAATTGCTTCAGCAGGTCTTCCGTGAGGAAAGGCACTACCTTTGTCAAGCCAACGGCTTCTTCTTCCCCATTGGTGAAACCCGCAACGGTTTTCCCTTTCACGATCGGAGTACCGGTTTTATCAACCGCGTGCTTTAGGGCTACTGGGCCATGACATACGAACGAGATGATCTTGTTGTCATTGTAGAACTTTTCAATCAGCTTTTCTGAAGTCTTATCTTCAGCAAGATCCCACATCGGGCCGTGGCCGCCGGGATAAAAGATGGCATCATAATCTTTCTCGGACACAGAGCTAAGCTTTACGGTTTTACTCAATCTTGCCTGGGTAGCAGGATCAGATTGGTAACGCTTCGTAGCGTCGGTTGCAAACGCTTTGTTCAGGCTAAATGTATCGATTGGGGCCTGTCCTCCTTTGGGAGAAGCGATGGTGACTTGCACACCCGCATCGGTCAGCGTATAATAAGGAGCGGCGAATTCTCCTAACCAAAGACCGGTTTCCCGGTTAATGTTGCCCATTCTATCGTGTGAAGTCACTACGATTAAAACTCTTTTAGGTTTCGTTGTCTGCGATTGTACCTGGAAACCCAGAGCCAGTACCAGCATAGTAGCCAGTGTGATGATCTTACTTTTCATTTGATGTTATTTTAAATGTTTTATTGAAATCTTTTTTTAATTCTGATAATTTGTTTGTCAGTTGAGGTTTAGTTATGTACAGCCTGCTCTTTCGGAAAATCAGCCCCGACGCTAGTTTCAGCCCAGGCATCGAATTCCGTCTTTAGAGATACGAGCTTAGCATTGGCATTTTTGAAAGAAGCCTCGCCTAAGAGCAGCCTCAGCGGAGGATTTTCTGATTCTACAACTTTAATGATGGCCCTTGCAGCACGAACAGGATCCCCGGCCTGTTTGCCGCTATACCCACGGATATTATTCTTATTGGCTTCAGCGGTTGCTTTGTAGTCGTCAATGGTATGAGGTGCTTCTTTTGCAGAACGGCCTGCCCAATCCGTCCGGAAGCTGCTTGGCGCAATAGCAGTAACCTTGATACCCAGCGGAGCAACTTCTTTTGCCAGTGATTCAGTGTAGCCGTCAACCGCAAATTTGGTGGCGCTATAGAAACCCACGGCAGGATAACTCACCATACTCAGGATAGAGGTCACATTCAGAATGTGACCGCCGCGCTGTGCCCGAAGGATAGGCAACACTTCCCTGGTTAACCTCGCCAGACCGAAGAAATTGATCTCGAACATACGGCGAACTTCATCTTCTTCGCTTTCCTCGAGGGAACCAAAATATCCGATTCCCGCATTGTTTACCAGCACATCAATACGACCAAATTCTTCCTGGATGGCCTTTACCGAAGAAACGATGTCTTGTGTTCTGGTAAGATCCAATTTTACTGCTAATGCAGTATCCGGGTAGGCGGCAGTGATGTCTGCGACGTCCGCAATGTTACGAGCGCCAAGGGCTACCCTATAACCTGCTGCCAGCACTTGCAGCGCCAGTGCTTTTCCGATGCCGGATGAGGTTCCGGTAATAAACCATACTTTTTTCATTTCCTTATTTTTTTAAATAATTTGATGAAACAAAGTTATACCGGCTTAAGCGGCGCCATTTATACGATTGTATGCATTGTTTGCACGATTTGCCGGAGTGGTCCTATTTCTTCTAAAAGCCCTGACTATCGAGTTCGGTAGCAGATGATAATTAGCTAAGTTTGTAAATCTAAAATCTGAATACAAGTGGTAGTTTACAATCTTCCTGACGATTTTAACTCGGCCGACGAGCAAAGCATGCCGGTGATCATCCGCAATTATCAGGCAGCGCGTAATTCTGCAAAAAATAAAAGCTTTAAGTGTGCTTTTATCACTTACCGCCAGGACGACTTTATCGGCCACTACATTCAATCGCTTTTGCTGTTATTAAAGACGCCCGCAATCTTTTCTGTTCAGTTAAAGCAAGTTAAGCTGGAAGAATTGCTGCTCTATCTCCTTCATACTGATCCCGCGAAACTTCATTCTTTGGCGGTGAACGTAGCCAACAGTGACGATATGCAGATCCGAAAAGTTGTTGAAAGTCATATTACCAGCCCGATTACGACAGAAGAATTAGCGTTTTTATGTCATACTAGTCTTTCTACTTTCAAACGAAAGTTTTTATTGCTTTGTGGAACGTCACCGCAAAAATGGCTGGTCCGGAAAAGAATGCAGGTGGCTGCAGATCTGCTAAAATTGCCCCATGAGCGCTCCGGTTCGGTCTATGAAAAAGTAGGCTATGAGAATCAATCCGGCTTCATAGTGGCGTTTAAGAGTCAATACGGAGTGACACCAACGGAATACCAGCGCCGGAATTTGAACCTATAGACAGAAAGTTTGGACGCCCGGAGTTAAGTCAGCGGACAATTGGGTCATAATTTTGTGGAATCAACATTGATAAAATCAAAGCAAAAATTAACGACTATGTCAAACAACATTCAATTACCGCCAGTCATCGAACAATTTATTAAGGCATCGAATGAGCACGACGGAAAAGCATATATCGCCACCTTCTCGGAAGACGCGTTAGTCAACGACATCGCTCGGAATTTTTGGGGCAAGGACCAGATCAAACAATGGGCAGATGAGGAAATTATCTCTCCTAAGATAACCTTTAAAGCCTATGAGATCATTCAACATCACGGTGATTTCCTAATAACAGCCCTGATCGACGGAAACTACGATAAATCCAAAAGTCCTGACCCCACTTACCTGGATTATTTTTTTACGGTAAAAAATAATCGGATCGTAAAAATGATCGTGATCAAAAACAAAATCAAAAGTGCAAAGATGTGATCGATAGCTATCCGGGGCAATCAGTGAAACCGATTCCCCAAGGAGCATTTTGTGCTAACCAGATCAATTGAGCTGGACTGCATCTGGTACAGCATCTCTGTAATTATAATTTCTTTGATAGGAAAAAACTTCGACGACATGGTCAGAAAGCCCAACTAATAATATTCCAGGCCCGCCCCCTTGCCGCCTTCCTGTTAAAACCTATAGAATTTCATTTATTACAAAGATGGTGAGATCGGATCAGACTATTTATCCAAAGAAGCCATATCGACCACAAAACGATAATGTACATCGCCGGCAATCGTACGCTCATATGCTTCATTGATCTTATCAATCCCAATCAGCTCTATGTCAGAGGTGATATCATGCGCTGCACAGTAATCCAACATTTCCTGGGTCTCTTTCAAGCCTCCTATCAGTGAACCTACGAGGCTGCGGCGGCCGCCGATCAGATGGAAAGCATGAACTTCCGATGGTGTCGGCGGGATACCCAATACCACCATCACTCCATCAATAGCTAAGAGAGCAAGGTACTCATTGTAGTCGTGCGCGGCCGATACCGTATCAATAATATAGTCGAAGGAGCTGGTCAGCCTCGCCATATTTTCCTTGTCATTGGTCAGCTCGAAATGCTGCGCGCCCAAACTCAGCGCATCCCGTTCTTTGCTCTTTGAACGGCTGAGTACTGTAACATCGGCGCCCATCGAAACCGCTAATTTTACGGCAATATGCCCCAGACCACCGAGACCCAATACGGCAAGTTTGTCGCCGGCTTTCACGTTCCAGTGTTTTAGCGGTGAATAGGTGGTGATCCCCGCACAAAGCAGCGGCGCCACCTTTTCCAATGGGAGTTTGTCAGACACCCTTAGGACAAATTTCTCGGTTACCACAATGTGACTCGAATAACCGCCATACGTAATGGTCTTCTTATCCTGCTCGTAAGCATTGTAAGTCATGCTGTTCCCGTTAGTGCAATACTGCTCGTTATCGTCCTTACAGCTTTTACAGTGACCACAGGAATCCACGAAACAGCCGACCCCGACAGTATCACCAACTTTGTATCTGGTGACACCCTTTCCTACGCGGGTAACTTTACCCACGATTTCATGACCGGGAACGACGGGATATATCGTGTTGCCCCATTCATTTCTGGCGACGTGTATGTCCGTATGGCACACGCCGCAATACAGAATCTTAATTTCCACATCTGTGTGCCCGGGGTCGCGGCGGTCGATGGTTAATGGCCCTAAAGGGCTCTCAGCGCTCTTCACCCCGTATGACTTTACTGCGATCATAATTTTAAAGTTTTATATGTTAGCTCGAATCCAATTTCCTACATCGAAAAATCCGACTGATTTGCTGGCAAAACTACCTCTCACTGACAGGCCGGATTTTGTTGAGTATGTCAAATTTTATTTGTTGCACATATCAAGGGACAGTTGGAAAAACCGTTTGGCATTGGTTGTTAAGAGCTTGAATATTATTCAATTGTAAACATCCATGGGCGGTCTAGGCAATCGAATAAAAGGTGCATCTTTGACCTCTTCCTATATCGATCGTTCTGTGAGTTTCAACAATTGCTTTAGCTTTGTATTCAATCATGGTACCATTACGAATAGAATATGCGCCGATCCTGATGTCCTGCGTTGAAGACAAATTCTTCAAAACAGAGGCTGTTTGGGAATATCATTCGTTGATGCGGGTTATTTCCGGTGAAATGAAAGTCGTCCTGGCGGAAGACACATATACGTTCAACGCAGGAGACACCTTTCTGGTCCCGCGGAACCGCCTGTCATCCGTTATGAAATACCCAAAAGATGGTGTTAGGTACAGCTGCATATTGATAACGTTCCGGCCTGAACAGCTTAAAGAGTATTACAGTAAACAAAAATTCAACCCTAAGCTTGCTTCCTGGCAAAAAATAAAACGCTATGACCCGCACCCCTTGCTGGATAGTTTTATGGGGTCATTCCTGCCTTATCTCGAATTGAAAAAAGCCTTGCCCCAGGAGCTGATCAGGATCAAATTGGAAGAAGGGCTTACCATCCTCAGAACAATAGACCCAAGTGTCGATGGGCTATTCTCAGATTTCTCGGAACCGGGCAAGATCGATATCGGCGATTTTATGGAGAAAAACTTCATGATTAACGTGCCCCTGGAGAATTTTGCTCAGCTAACCGGGAGAAGTATCTCAACGTTTAACAGAGATTTCAGGAAAGCATTTAATACACCACCTCAAAAATGGTTAATGCAAAAGCGGCTGGAGCTGGCCCATTACCAGCTCGCCGAAAAGAAACGAAAACCTGCCGACGTGTACCAGGAGGTCGGTTTTGAAAATTTCTCTCATTTTTCCTACATCTTCAAGAAGCATTTTGGCTATTCCCCCGGCGATTTTGATCGACCTAAATTTCACTCCCCTCAAATTACCTAGACACCAATCTTAGGCATGCAGAATGTTGCCTGCGGTGAAGGCCCAATTCTCCCAGGCCGTCTCTTTAAATACGACGAAAACGTCCCGGGGTGCGATGTCTAATTCTTCTAAGCCCGAGATCAACGTCGCGAGGATCTTTCGCTTGATCTTAACACTCCGTCCGACAGAAAAAAGAATTTCAATAATGATGAACTTCCCGGAACGTGCTTCGGGCATGTCCGGATAAGTTTTATCGAATATCAGGTCATCTTCGCTCATGTCAAAAAAACGTTGAAAACGATCGGCGATCGGAGTTCCTGCTTCTGCTAACGCCTTTTGAATGGCGTCACCAATCTTTCTCTTTTCTTCTTTTGTTCTTCCTTTAAGGGAGGTTACTGTTATTAATGGCATGTCATGAAATTTTTGAGATAAATAAAATGTCTGCGTTTTGATTTAAAAGACGGCTCGATCTGATCCTGCAAAATTAGATTGGATGGTCCTCAAAAGTTTATACGATTGTACGCAATGTTTGCACAGTAGAGCAAGCCACAGCCTTCCAAACCGGATAGGTGAGCCTTTCAGAAAAGCAGTTTGAGCTTTTCGGAAAAACAAATAAGGTCTTAGTGAGTTTACCTTTGTAGTACAATAGATTAAGAAATGAATAAGATCGTACGACAGGCAGGAGCCCTGGCGACAGGCGCCCTGATCATGACGGGTTGCTCTCACCGAATTGCTATTAATCGTGCCCAGGCCGTCACCATGAGCCCGCAAGCAGTCGACACTTTAAAAAGTTTTAAGGTAGTCCGATTGCCAATCATCAAGCCAAAAGACAAAATGCTGATCAAGGCCCGACAAAAATTTGCCGCTTATGAAGCAGGCGAACTTAAGACCATGATGGAGAAATTCCATCCTGGTATTGCAGATACGGTAATCGGAGGCGTCCTGGTGAAGGTGATTACGCCGGCAACGATCAACCCGGCATTCGAAGGAAAAATTGCGATTTACATTCACGGAGGTGGTTTTATCCTCGGTTCAGCTACCGACCGGATGGGAATGCTGATGACCAATGAAATGGGCATCAAAACCTATTCCATCGACTATCACCTCGCTCCCGAAGCCAAATTTCCCGTTGCCATGGATGAATGCGTAACCGTTTACCGCGGCCTGTTACAACAATATAAGCCGAACGACATCACCGGATTTAGCTGCTCGGCGGGATGTACGCATATGTTGGCGATGCTTATTAAAGCCAAGCAGGAAGGCCTTCCGATGATCAATTCCATTGCATTACTTTCTCCTGCGACTGATATCAGTGGTAACGGAGATGCGATGACGGCGAACGATGGCCGGGATATGTTAGCTAATAAAAACAGTGCCGATAAAATGTTTGCCGCTCCGTTTATCGGTAAGGCCAGCGCGACGGATCCCCTGGTGTCTCCCGTCTATGCGACCTACACCAGCGATTTTCCCGCGAGCGTCCTTTTAACCTCAACAAGAGATCTTTTCCTGAGTAACACGGTACGTCTGTATTGGAAATTGAGAGCCGTTCACGTGAACACGGAATTGGTGGTTGCAGAAGGCATGTGGCACGCCTTCCAAAGTTACACCGATATTCCTGAAGCGGTCGAAAACAGGAAAGCGGCCGAAGACTTTCTATACAAACGGATGGCGCCGCGAGGTCAGATGGCGCCGGGAGGTCAGATGGTGCCGGGAGGCGGAAAAGCAAACGCTAGTGGCGCCGCTTTGACCGATACCTCGAGAAATATTCAGCTTGTTAAGCGCTTCATCAATGAAGTCGTCAATGGCGGCAACATCAACCTGATCGCTCAGCTCTGGTCAAATGATCTTGTATGGCATGGAGGCAGCCTGGGAGAAATCAAAGGTCTTGCGAATTATGAAAACATGGCTCGTTCGGCTGTTAATGGATCCTTTACGAGCATGCATTTAACTATCCTTGATGTGATCGCGGCCAATGATAAGGTTGTGGTGTATTTTCAGAACAGTGGCAAAAATGAAGGTAATTTCCTGGGACACCCCGCCACGGGTAAGACGGCGCACTGGTATGGTATGGGCATCTACCGGATCGAGAACAGCAAAATTGCGGAGGGATGGTTTTCTGAAGACCTCTTACAAATGTTTACCCAACTAGGCTATCTTAAAAACTAAACATATGAACAACGTAGTATTGATAACCGGGGGGTCTTCCGGTATAGGAAAAGCCACTGCGAAAATGCTTGCACAGGGCGGCTATAGGGTATATGCAGCTGCAAGGCGTGTCGAGAAGATGAATGATCTGAAAGCGGACGGAATTCATGTTATCGGGATGGACATAACGGACGACCAGTCCATCGTTAGAGGCGTAGAAGAAATTGTTACAATAGAAGGAAAAGTGGACATCCTGATCAACAACGCAGGATTTGGTCAATATGGCTCGGTCGAAGACGTTGCCCTGGCTGATGCGCGCTATCAGCTAGAGGTTAATCTGTTTGGCCTTGCAAGGCTGACACAATTGGTATTGCCCCTAATGCGTGAGCAGCATTTTGGTAAAATCGTCAATATTTCTTCGACCGGTGGTAAAGTGGCAGCGCCGCTTGGTGGATGGTACCACGCCAGTAAATTTGCCCTTGAAGGTCTCAGCGATAGTTTACGGATGGAGGTAAAGCCGTTCGGTATCGATGTTATCGTAGTAGAACCAGGCGGAGTGAAGACCGAGTGGGGAGACATTGCGATTGGCAACGCGATCAAAACGGCCGAAGGCTCCGCCTATAAAAAGCTCATTGAAAGTGCTCAAAAAATCAGTGAGAGTGCAGGAGCCAGGGGAGCTGCTCCGATCGATATTGCGGCGGTGATAAAGGCCGCGATCGAAGCACCAAAACCGAAGACGCGGTATGCGAAAGGTTATTTGGCAAAACCCATTCTGTTTATGCGAAAATGGCTGAGCGACCGCACACTGGATAAGATGATCATGAGCCAGATCAAATAATTGTGCCGCTATTATTTAAACCAAAAGTTAGGCGTTTCATGCAGAAGCGCCTAACTTTATATCTTATCGAGGAGTTTATGAAGAAGAATGAGCTACAATATAATATATTGTATTCGTGTACGGACGAAAAAGAAAGAGGCAGTGAAAACCTGGTTTCGGAGCACGTGATCACCTTTATACTTTCGGGTCGAATTCAATTTTATGTCAACCAGATTCTTGTCGAATACAAAGCCGGACAAATGGCGCTTCTCCGCAAAAACCTTTTGCTTCGATCTTTTAAATATCCCGCCAATGACGGCAAGCCTTTTCAATCTCTCAACGTTTTCCTTGCCCAGGAGAGTCTGAGGAAATTCAGTACTACTCATAACGTTGTCGCAACCGGCCTGTATAATGACGGACCCATCTTCGATCTATCCGACGATATATTCATCAAGGGCTATTTTGATTCTTTGGTGCCGTATTTCAATACCGATGTACCATTAACCGAGCATTTGGCAGATCTTAAAACTTACGAAGCTATCGAGCTGGTTTTGCGTCACAAGAAACTACAGAATCTTCTATTGGATTTTGCTGTGCCCCATAAGGCCGATCTGGAAGCTTTTATGAGTCAGAATTATGCCTATAATATTCCCATGTCCAAGTTTGCACTTTTAACCGGGAGAAGTCTTGCTACCTTTAAAAGGGATTTCAAAAAGATATTCCATAATTCTCCTGAAAAGTGGATCGTGCAAAAACGACTGGAGGCCGCGCATTTCCTGATCGCACAAAAAAAACAGCCGCCGTCCGCCGTATTTCAAGATGTTGGATTTGAGAACTTTTCTCACTTTTCTACCGCCTTTAAAAAGAAGTTTGGCTACAATGCGTCCTCTTTGGCCGGCGGTTGACCAACTGCTTGAAGGAAATGCTCAATATTGGTCCGCTGGTGTAAGCGATCTGGTCTGCTGGCGAAATAAGGTGTATCCCGATATTGCAGAACTTTGTCGTATAATCGAAATATATGACTACAAGGAAAGTCGCTTTAGTTACGGGAGCTTCTTCCGGAATTGGTGAAGCGACGGCCAAACTGTTGGGAAGGAGCGGATACAAGGTATATGGAGCTGCCCGCAGGATAAAGAAAATGGACTATTTAAGGAATTTCGGCGTAGACGCCTTAGAAATGGACGTTTCTGATGACGAGTCCGTAGTGACCACTGTTGAGGAGATCATTTCCAGGGAGGGCAGGATCGATGTCCTTATTAATAGTGCTGGGTTTGGCTCCTTCGGAGCTGTAGAAGACGTGCCAATGGAAGATGTTCGTTACCAGCTCGAAGTTAATTTAATCGGGTTGGCGCGCCTTTGTCAACTCGTTTTGCCACCAATGCGTAAACAGCATTTCGGGAAGATCGTCAATATCACGTCTATTGGTGGCAAGATAGCGACGCCGCTTGGCGGCTGGTACCATGCCAGCAAGTTTGCAGTCGAAGGATTAAGTGATAGTCTTCGAATGGAAGTCAAATCTTTCGGTGTAGATGTCATCATTATTGAGCCCGGAGGGGTAAAGACCGAATGGACGGATATCGCTGTTAAGCATGCCAACGGGGTGTCGGGCGCATCGGCTTATCGGTCCCTGGCTGAGAAGGTGAATGGGATGTCTGCAGCTTCAGACGCTTATTCAGAGCCGGCTGAAATTGCGCAGGCGATAAAAAAAGCTATTGAGGCGACGAAACCCAAAGCCCGTTATGTAGTAGGGCGCGCGGCGGGAATCACTTTATTCGCTAAGAAATGGCTGAGTGACAAGCAGTTTGACAGCATGGTAATGAACCGGTACAAATAAAAACCTAATTTTAGGGTAATTCAATGGAGCGGCAGGAACACCAATATAATGTGTTGATGTCTATCTGTTCTACGGTGGGACATCGGGGCGAGGAGACCCTTGCGCCAGAGCATGTATTAGCTTATCGGATAACGGGGACCTCCCAGACTTTTATCGGCGACGACGTATATGAGTCTAAACCCGGATCTATTGCACTCGTGCGCAGGAATACGCTGCTAAAGATGGTTAAGTATCCGGAGGCTGACGGTCGGCCTTTCCAGTCCATCGCCGTATATTTTGACCAGGCTACATTGAAAAGGATCTCGACGGCGGAAGACATTAGTATGGAGCGACCATATACCGGCGATCCCGCCGTCGATCTAAGCAGTAATATATTTTTAAAAGGTTATTTCGAGTCGCTGTTGCCCTTTTTCAAAAGCGGCGTGTCATTGACGGCCCAGTTGGCGGAGCTGAAGACGAGGGAGGCAATTATATTGCTACTGGAGCATAATATCCGGATCAAAGAAATGTTGTTCGATTTTAGCGAGCCATTCAAAATAGAATTAGGGGATTTTATGAACCGCAATTATACCTTCCATATACCGCTCGCCGATTTTGCGCGGCTTTCCGGTCGAAGTCTGACGACCTTTAAGCGAGATTTTCGTAACCTATTTGGCGAATCGCCGGAGCGTTGGATAAGGCAGAAACGACTCGAACGGGCGCATTTCCTGATAGCGCATCAACACCAACCGCCTGCGTCGGTTTATTTGGACGTAGGTTTCGATAGCCTTTCTCATTTTTCTACCGCCTTTAAGAAGCATTTTGGATACAATCCGACAGACCTTGTCGGGAAAAGAAAAAAATAATTCAATTTGGGAACGAACGTTCCCAAATATTATGTACATTTGCGGAACGATCATTCCCAAAAACAAATGGTCTACATAAAAATGAAAAAGTTAGCAAATAAAGTAGCGGTTGTAACCGGTGCCTCTAAAGGTATAGGCGCAGGGATTGCCAAGGGTCTCGCTGCGGCTGGCGCCAGGGTAGTAGTAAATTATGCATCATCGAAAAGCCATGCCGATAAAGTGGTGGCAGACATTTCGTCTGCCGGCGGTACAGCGCTTGCGATCAAGGCTGATGTGACCAAAGAAGCGGAAATTGCCCGTCTGTTCGAACAAACGGAAAAGGAGTATGGCAGGGTCGACATCCTGGTCAATAACGCGGGCGTATACAAGTTTGCCCCGCTGGAAGGAATTACAGCAGAAGATTTTCACTACATGTTCGACACGAACGTGTTAGGGATACTGTTGACGACTAAAGAGGCCGTTAACCATTTTAACGACGGCGGCAGTATTGTGAATATTGGATCGATTGCCGGCACCTTAGCGCCCGCGGGATGTGCTGTTTATTGTGCGGCTAAAGGTGCCGTTGATATCATTACGAAAGCCCTGTCCAAAGAACTAGCTGGCCGGAAGATCCGGGTGAATTCCATCAATCCTGGTATGGTTGATACGGAAGGGAATCGTGAAAAGGGTATTATGGGTACGCCGCTAGAGGAAATGATGCTGAATATGACCCTGTTGAAACGCTCAGGTCAACCTGATGACATGGCGGACGTTGCAGTGTTCCTCGCGTCGGAAGATTCCCGCTTCATGACAGGCGAATTGGTACATGTTACGGGCGGCATGGCCTAATTATGGTCTTTTGAACGCTTTAAATCAATAGCTTTGCTTCAGTCGGCAAAGCTTTTATCGCTTATGGCAAGGACAAAGGATTTCGATGAAAATGAGGTGCTGCTTAAGGCAGTTCAATTATTTTGGCATAAGGGTTATAACGCCACTTCGATGGATGACCTGGTGGAAACCCTGGGTATCAGCCGGTCGAGCCTCTACCGGTCTTTTACGGATAAGCATACTTTGTTCATGAAGGCGCTGGCAACGTACCAGCAGTTTAGCACGGCAGAGATCCAGGCGGTCATAAAAGAGACGGATCCGGCCAAGGCAGCCATTAAGAAAGTGTTGGAATTTGTTACGAGTCAAGTCACTGGCGATCGGCAGCGAAAGGGGTGTTTCATGGTGAATTCGGAAGTAGAGGTCGGCCCTCATGATAAAGAGGTGCAAAAGATGGTCAAGCTGAACGACGAGATACTGGAAAATGCATTGTACAAGATACTAAAGAGAGGGCAGGATATCGGTGAAATCAGAAGGCGGCAGACGCCTCGGGTGCTGGCCCGATTTCTTATAAATAATTTAAAGGGCATTCGTGTATCGGCAAAATCGATTTCCGATAAGCCATTTTTTAGCGGTATTATCCAGGCCACGCTTGAGGCGCTGGACTGATCGCCCCAGGTTATCGTTTTCGAAAAGCCACCGGTAATAACTTAGCAACGACCTTTGCGAGGGGGATGCTTATAAATTATTTTACTATCCCGTTCTACATATTCACCAGATACTATTGGATATGCATACTTGGGCGCGTACGATACACTATGGCTTTTTATAATTATTTTGTCGTTAACCCTCAGACTCTGTAGTTGCTGGAGCTCATTGTCAAACCTAAGAATATAATCGTCACCATTAATTCTGGCCATCACTCCGAAACCTAATAATGAGCCTGGCGGAAGAGAAAGAGAGGTTACAACTGCGTCCATATTGGTATAATCCCTAATGTAGTTCCCTATTTTGGCAGCACCGGCATACACCTTTTTTCCTTCGGGAGACGCTTCCCATTTTTTGTACTTTATACCTGCGGGGGTAGCCTCCCATTGTTTTATTGCTGCCCTCCTTTCGGCATCAGTAAGCGGTTTTGGAGATAACTCTTTAGAGGCCTTATTTTTAATTTCGCGATTGGCAAATACCAGTCCGCTTACCACAACCAGCGATAAGGTCAGTACATAAATAACTTTTTTCATAATTTTTTGTTTGTCAATTAAATAATATAGAGATCCTGTCACAAAAGGAGGGCTAAACTGATTTTTTTATAGATGACAAACTTATCCGTAATTCTGTCAGAGCGGCCTGAAAACCTGTAAAAAGAGTGTAAAAGAGTGTAAATACTGTTTAAAATCGATTTACATTAGAAATTCAGGTTTAATTTCATCGGTATGAAGCAATATCTTCTATTTGCCGTCCTTTTAGTATCCATGATAGTATTTGCTATCGCCTTTGTAAAAAAGGAAACTGAGCATCCTGATAAGCACCTGGAGATCGTACTTCGTAATATCGGGCACCAGGTTTTGCTTCATTCCAAAGATTCGACGTCCCGGGTATTGCCGATCGAAACAGTCAGAGAAAACATCTTCCGGATCTCATTTGAGAATAGTTTTGAGTTCGCGCCAGATACCTTAATGAGTCTGGTGCAGCAACAACTGGCAAAAACGGACAGGCGGGGAGATTATACGGTGAGTGTAAATGATTGCTATCAAAACCGAACCATTTTTGCATATGAAGTAAACACAGCCAGCGGTGATTTGAAACCCTGCCGGGGACGCGAACAGAAAAAAGGCTGCTATGTAATTGAAATTTCATTCCTCGTAAGAAAATCATTCAACTACGGCTGGCTTTTCCTTGCTTTTATCCCGGTAGCTTTTGGATGGCTTTATTTCGCTCGCAGACGGAATGCAATTTCAGAACCCCAGGAACTTATAGAGGAAAAGGTTGATGAATCTTTACCAGGCAAAGCTGAACCCGTTCCGGTCATTTCTGATCATAAAAAATTAGGGAATTTTATATTCTTCGAATCAAAGGGAATTCTTAGCCATAACGGCGAAACCATTGAGCTTTCCGTTAAAGAAGCGAAAGCACTAAGCATACTTGCGGCAAACCAGAACCAGGTAGTTGGAAGGGACCTGCTGATGAAAGAAATCTGGGAGGATGGCGGTGTTGTCGTGATCCCCCGCAATGTGGACGTTCTGATATCCAAACTCCGGAAGAGATTAAGCGCTGATCCGTCTATAAAGATTGTAAATGTGCATGGCAAAGGCTACAAACTGATTGCGTAATAGAACACAAACTTATTACAGTAAAATGCGCGGTTTGTTCCGGCAAATTACAGCTGCGCCTGCAGATCCTCCAAATGCGGTCTCAATGCTGAAGGTTTTTATTCACGCAATTTTACGGCAGTTTTTTTGGCACCGACGGCAAAGGATAGAGGGCTGCTGGCTTTTGAAAGGTCGCCGCCGTCAATTTTGATATTGCCGGAGGAGGCGCCTTCAACACGCATAAATACGGCGGCGGGGGTGAGCACACGTGTGGCGGTGAGCAAAACGTCCTGAGCATCGATCATGCGCAGAACCGATTCGGCGTCTTTATTGCCCTGGACGCTGAGGCCATTTATTGCCGCGTCTGTGACCTGATCGAAAACCAGGGCCGGTCTTAGTTCGGGCGTGGCAAATTCAAACCTTACGTTGTTTAAAGTAAGTCCTTTGGTGTAGCGGGCATATAAACCATAAGCGGGGAAGACTCCATCGGCATAATATTCGCCTGCTTTTTTTGGCACATCGCGTACGGCTGCATCTTCTGCTGTACCGCCCCCAGCAAAGGTTATATGGACGTCGTTGAAACTGATGTTCTCGAGTATAAAGCCTTCTGCGCCATTGACGGCAATACAGGATTTGTTTTCGCCGGGGTTATAGTTGCTGGTAAATTCCGAGTCGGAGAGCGGAACAGGGACAACTACGTTGGCATGGATACCATTGAATGAAATATTACGGGCAGTACCCGGGTTCTCTACTGAGCCCATTCCAATGGATATCGGGCCTGTGACCTTATGCATCACCAGATTGGAGAATGAAATGTTTTCCATGCGGGAATGGCGTTCGCAACGCATCTTTATTGGGCAGCCGTAGGCTTCGAAAATAATACAATTCGAGATACTTATGTTCTCGGCGACACCATTGTCTCCAACGCCAAAGCGGAAGACCGACCAACGCGTGCTAAAGGTGCAATTGGTGATGGTAATATACTTGCAACTGCCAAACAGTGCGCAAGCATCATCCTGTGATTGCACATCGCAGTTGACAACATGAACATATTGACAGCTGATAAAATGGAATCCATCGTTATTGTGGATCACCCGGCCATGGATATGGATACCATCGAGCTTTATATAGCTACTCTGAATGATGCGTACAGAGTGGTAGGCACAGTCCTTTAGAAAGATGTCATTAACCACGAGGTTTTGACACTGGTAAAAAAGCAGGTGGTAGGGACGGTGATTGCCGGTGATGCCTGCCGGCGACGGGGCACCTTTTGTGGGACTGCGGAACTGAGCGCCCTGTCCGTCAATGGTACCGGGGCCTTCTATGCGGATGTTGTTGGCTTTTACGGCAAATAGCAGACCTACGTTGCCATCGCTCAATGTCGAGTCGCCGGTAAGCGGGATGGCTTCGGCCGCATAGTATTGCTTACCATCGGCGCTGCCTAATAATTTTCCCTGGGGGGCTATATGCAGGGTAACATTGCTTTTTAGTTCGACTGTGCCGATGACAAAGACCCCGGCGGGAACGAGTACGGTACCACCCTGATCTCTATTGCAGGCATCAATGGCCGCCTGTAATGCTTTTGTATCAAGCGTCACTCCGTCTCCTTTGGCGCCATAATCGAGAATGTTGTAAATGCGGGCACCCAGCAAGGGGTCGGCTTTCGGATTGTTTGCTGGTTGTGCATGTAAAAATGAGGGGGTGGCGGCAAGCATGCCGGCGCCTACGGAAGCTCCTGTAATTGTTTTTAACCAGTTGCGTCTTGAAGAGTTGTCGTCGTGCGTCGTGATCATGTTTATTAAGGGTATTGGCCCAAATTAAAATTATGGTTGTTTTGATAGGGTTATTAATCGGTTTTGGCTAAATATTCATCCTGATTGTCAAAAGTCCATAGTATTGGCCAGGGAACGCTGGTTAGTCCTGTACATAGTAGGCCAGTATTTTTCTCATTTCGCTCACTGACCCATCAGGCTTTGTATATTCTATTGTTACGGGTACGGTATGTTGCCCGGGTTTGTTTCCTGCTTTGATAGTACGGACGGCCATGTCCGACTCATTGAGGGGTGTTGGGAGCCCGGCGATGCTGATCCGCATTTTTGCAAAGCGAGAGAAAATGCCTATACCGGCACTGATGTCGATGCTGTCGCCGGCCTTTACATGGATAGCGCTTTGCCAGGTAATGGGTTCGATGGCGCTGCCGTCTGTGATCTTACCATTTATATTTTTGTAGCAATAGGTAATCAGCTTGTTCTCTGAAAACGAGACATCGTTCTTTACTTTATTTAAAGCTGCCAATAGCATTTCCTTGTCATCAGAACTAAAAATGCTGTCTATCCAATTCTTTGCATATTCTTTGGCAATAGTGTCCGAATATCCATAAAGTATGGGCAGGGATTGGTTTATTCCGGCTGTATCCGCTTTGAGGAGATCCGGATCCAGGCCGACACTATCTGCATTGAATATGTGCTGTATGTTTTGTCTGTAGACGACCAGTGTATTGAATAATTTATTTTGCTCAACGAAGGTTAGGTCACCCATGCTAGCCCACTTCAGCGACAGGCTGTCGATACTGCTCTTTGCCGACTGAGACAAGGTCATTACCTGTATAGCGGTCGGCGCCCAGTGCATGGCCAGTGTAGTCCTTTGAGGGTTAGAGAAACTTTGTGTTATTTCGGTGTAGATCCTGTCATTTTCAGCATGGATACTTTTGTTAGCCCTGATAAGGGTGGAGTTGAGCATGCCGATCTGGGCGGAGTTGATTCGCTGGTGGCAGGCGGACATACTAAGAAGGGCTGACAGGAGGAATAAGGATATGGTATTTGAAGGAGTCATACCCCCAAGATACAAACGAGAATTTAAAATACAAATGGAGCCGATATCGGCTCCATTTGTATGGAGAGCGGGTATTATTTAGAAAGTTCAGCGAACTCGGCATCGGTGAGCTCGACTGATGCGGCCTGCATGTTCTCCTGTAAGTGTGCGAGAGAGGATGTGCCGGGGATCAGCAGGATGTTAGCCGAACGTTTTAGTAACCAGGCCAGTGCAATCTGGGCCGTAGTTGCCTTGTGATTGGCGGCGATCTTTTTGATCTTGTCGGCAAGGCTGTCGGGACCGGAAGCCAGGGGGAACCAGGGGATGAAGGCCAGGTCTTGTTTTGCCGTATAGTCGAGCACGTCTTCCCACTGCCGGTTGCCGAGGTTATAGAGGTTCTGGACTGAAACGATGGGCAGGATCTTCCGGACCTGTTCGATCTGATCCACGGTCACTTCGGAAAGACCGACGTAACGGATCTTACCGGCTTTTACGGCGTCAACTACGGGAGCCAGGGTTTTTTCCACCGGCACGTTGGAGTCGATGCGATGCAATTGCCAGAGATCGATACGATCTACCTTCAGCCGGCGGAGACTGCCTTCGATGTTGTCTTTTATATAAGCCGGATCGCCATTGGGGATCCATGAGCCGGGACCAGGACGATTGAAGCCGCCCTTTGTCGCGATGACCACGTCTTTCTTATATGGAAAGAGGGCGTCGGCGATGAGGGTTTCGTTGGTTTTGGGGCCATAGGCTTCCGCCGTGTCGATGAAGTTGACGCCGGCTGCAACTGTTTGTTGTAAGACCTTTATGGCGTTGGGTCGGTCTGCCGGATCGCCGAATACCCCGGTGCCGGTCAATTGCATTGCGCCATATCCGAGGCGATTGATCTCCAGTTCTCCGCCAAGCTTGTAGGTCAGGGAAGTTTTAGTTTGTGACATATCTGTTCTTTTTTTATTGTGTTTTGTTATTTGAGGGGGGCTGTGGTATTAACAGGTGATTGGGGAATTGGTTCGATGGGGTGTGGGGGACGGCGAAGGTGGGGGTGGCGAAGGTAG
>Ga0247779_1000025_pt1 | contig 168497 bp, 126 predicted proteins | sample UWRJL221509R5_FD_179925 | JGI IMG/M metagenome (GOLD analysis project Ga0247779, IMG submission 179925) | Plant litter microbial communities from Arlington Agricultural Research Station in Wisconsin, United States - UWRJ-L221-509R-5 | ecosystem: Environmental > Terrestrial > Plant litter >...
GATACCGCCGAAGCCGCCGCCGCCACCGCCGCCGGTGTTCAGGCCGCCGCCACCGCCGCCGCCATCAGCCGCACCGGGATCACCGGCGATCGTGCCGTCGCCGGCGCCGTTGCCACCGTCGCCGGCCACACCGAAGATCAGCGCGCTGCCAGCTTGCGCAGGATTGTTGTTGCTGTCGCCGCCATCACCGCTGTAGCCGCCTCCGCCGGGGCCGCCGGGATCGGTCGTGTCGCCGCTGTACGCGCGGCCGCCGAAGCCGGACATGCCGCCACCGGCGACGCCGCCGAATCCGAAGATGCCGCCACCACCGCCGCCGCCGCCGCGCCCACCGAGACCGCCGCCGCCACCGACGCTGCCGGTGCCGCCATTGCCGCCGTTTGCCTGGTTCGTATCGAAACTGACATTCGACAGGATCACATCGGAGGCGCCGTTGACGAACAAGGCGCCCCCCGCACCCATGCCGCCACCGGCCTGACCGCTGCCGCTGCCGCCGGTGGCATTGCCGTGAGCGAGCACGAGATTGCTCAGCGTGACTGCGATCCGCGCGCCAAGCGCGCTGTCCGGGAACTGACTCGTCATCGCCGATTGCGTCGCGCCATCGACACCGACGAACAGCAGGCGGTACTGATCGGCGCCGTTCAAGGTATGGCCCTGACCTTCGATCGTCGTATTGCACAGGATCAGCGGCAGTTGCCCGGCCAGGGTGATATCCGCGGACAAGGTGATCACGTGCGCGCTGGCGCGCGAGTCGGCCGCGTTCGCCGCGTTGATCGCCTGGACCAGGCTCGGATAATCCGACGCGCTGAAACTGTCGGCATGCGCCAACGGCAGGCCGAGCGCGAAGGCAATCGCGAAGGCCGTGCGCGTCGGCACGGCGCGCGCGCGGCGAGTGCGCGATGGATGGGTAATCTGAGCGATCGACATGGGCACCCCGGTGGAAGGACGAAGCAGGCCAAGCCTAGTCCGATGCGCTATCGCCCCCATCAACGAGCGATTACCGGGCGATCAACACGCACCGCGAATTTCCTGCCTGCATCGCTCGTTCGTGTTGCCGTTGTTGCCGAATGCCTTCTTCAATATAGCTTTGAGTCGATAGTGGAGCCGGCGTGAAAGGCCGCCACTTTTGCGTGGCGGCGGCGTCACGGCGACAGCGAAAGATCAGTTCCCGCCCGATCCGTCGAAGCCGTCCTGAAAGATCTCGTCCAGCGGCCGGTCCGTGATCTGAAGTTGCACACGATCGCTGGTCTGGACCAGTTCACCGAATACGCCCGAGGGCAGGGTGACGCCGGGGAACCTGCCTTGCACCTTTGCGGCGGTCAGCAGGGTGTACGTCGTTCCGCTGGCCGGCCTGGCGCCGCCGAAATCGACCACGACATCGCCGCCGACGCTGGCGTTGCCGACGATCACCAGTTGCGAACTCTGCGTCGACAGCGCATCGGCGTGCACCTGCAAGGCGACGCCCCCTTGCAGGCTGGCATCGTGATCGACCGTCAGCGCGGCAAACGGAGCGCTGCCCGAACCCGGTGCGATCGCACCGGCCTGAGCGGTGAGCACGGTCAGACTGCCGCTGCCAGCCAGGGTGCCGCCGGAGAGGACGACGCTGCTCGCGAGCAGGTGGCCGTCCACCTCCAGCGTGCCGTGCGCAATCCGGGTCGAACCGGCGTAGGCGTGGTCGCCGCTCAGCAGCACGCTACCGTCGCCATCGACGCTGATGCCGCGTTGATTGCTGCTCGCGGAAGCGTCGCTGCCGGCTTCGTCTGCGATCGCGTCATCGATGCTGAAACGCGCGCCTGCGGCGGGGGCAAAATGCAGATCACCGCTGCTTCCCTGCAGGAAGATGCCGGCCGCGTAAGCCTGGCCGTCGGTTGCGCCGGGAATCTGGAAACCGCCGGCGACACCGCCGCTCACCGCGCTGCCACTCAGGCTGCCGTTGCCTGCGATATTCAAAACGCCGCCATCGACCACGAAGATCGCGCCGCCCATGCCGGCGCCGCCGCCCGAACCGGAATTCACGATGCCGCTGCCGCCGGCATTGCCGCCGCCGAAACCACCCACGCCGTTGCTGCCGCCTTGCGCGCCGCCACCGCCGCCGAAGCCGCCGTTGCCGCCCCAGGAACCGCCGCCACCACCGAAACCGCCGTTGCCGGAGAAACCGCCGCCGCCACCGAATCCGCCGCTGCCGGCGTCCGGCGTCGCGCCACCGCCGTAGCCGCCACCGCCGCCGAATCCACCGCGGCCTCCGTCGTAACCGTAGTCACCGGCGCTGCCACCGCCGCCGCCGAATCCGCCGTCGCCGCCGGCGCCGGCCAGTCCATCGTCGGGATCGCTCTGGGTTCCGCTGATGCCGCCGAATCCGCCGCCGCCGCCACCGCCGCTGTCGGCGCCACCACCACCACCGCCGCCGAGCACACCACCCGTGCCGCCGCCGATGCTGCCGTCACCGGCGCCATTGCCGCCTGCATCAGCGAGACCGAAGACAGCGAGCGTGCCGGCTTGCGCGTTTCCACCGTCGGTATCGCCACCGTCCGCGCTGTAACCGCCGCCGCCGGCACCGCCGCTCGATCCCGGCTGGCCGCCGCGACCGAACAGACCGCCGCCGGCATGGCCACCGTCACCGAAGATGCCGCCGCCGCCGTATCGACCGCCGCTGCCACCCATGCCGCCGCCACCGCCGGTTTCGGCGCCGTTGCCGTTGCCGCCGTGGGCTTGATTGGCGGAGAAGCTGACGTTGTCGAGACTGACCGTGGCAACGCCGTTCACGAACAAGGCGCCACCCGCGCCCATGCCGCCGCCGCCGACGCCGGCGGTGCTGCCGCCGGTCGCATTGCCGTGAGCAAGAGTCAGATTGGCGAGCACCACGTTGATCGGTGCCGCAAGAGCGCTGCCCGGATGATGTGCTGCCATCGTCGCCTCGGTGGCGACATCGACACCGATGAACAGCAGGCGATAGTCGTCGCCGCCGCTCAAGGTATGTCCGGCGCCGTCGATCGATACATTGCACAGGACCAGCGGCAGCGGGCCGGCCAGGGTGATGTCCGAGGTCAGCGCGATCGTGTGCGGCGTGGTTCGCGAATCCGCCGCATTGGCGGCGTCGAGCGCGTGCACCAGGCTTGGATAGTCTCCGGCGCTGAAGCTGTCGGCATGCGCCGCTGAGGTGAGGAACAGAGCGCAGGCGACAGCCGTGGGAAGTTGCGCGAGTGCCTTGCGCGTGGATGGAATGCAGTGACGATGCGACATGGCAGCCCCGATCGATGAAAGCAGGCGGCGAGCCTAGCCCCGCATCGGATCGAGCCCATCAACGCACGGTTATCCAGCGATCAAGGATTGCGCATGCCCGCCGTGGAGCTAGCGCTCGTGCGCACCGCCATCGGCTTTGACCGGCGCCGCAGCCAGCGCGGGCAGGCTTCGGGTCGGGTCCGGCGGCAGCGGGCGCGCGCCGGCCAGCGCACGCGCGCGCTCGTACAGCTGCTGCGACTGGGCCGGATCGCGATCGGCTGCGAGGCGCGCGAGCAGCAGGGTGATCGCGAAATCCTCCTTCGCATAAGGCTCGATCAGACCGGCCGTCGAATGGGCGGCGTCGACCTTGCCGCGCGCGAACAGGAACTGCGCATACGGCAGCGCCACTTCGCGCAGCTCGAGCGGCGAGCCGAGATTGCGCACGAGCGCGAGCGCATCGCGGTAGTCTGCCTCGGCAGCCGCATCGGCACCGGCGCTGGCTTCCTTGTGCGCCAGCGCGGTCAACACCTGTGCGCGCAGACTGCGCTCGGCACCGGCATCGAGACGCGCGAGCAGATCGGCATCGGCGTGCGTGGCTGCGTCGTCGCCGACGGCGAGATCGGCGCGCAGCAGCACGCTGAGCGCGTCGAGCCGCGGCGCGACCGCGGCCGAAGGCGCCGCCAGGTCGCGCGCTTCGGCGCGTGCGGCATCGAAGTCGCCGAGCATGAACCGCACGCGCAAGGCATCCAGGCGGACATCGTCGAGCGCACCGGGCGGCGCCTGCGTCGGCGCGCCGGCGAGCTGCGAAAGCTGGTTGCGTGCTTCGACGAAGGCGCCGGTCTCGGCCAGCGCAGCGGCGTAGTGCACGGCGGCGTAACGCTGCATCGACGGATACGCCAGCGCATGCAGACGCGGCAGCAGATCGCGCCAGCTCGCGACGGCTTCGGCGTGACGCAACTGTTCGCTGCGCGCTCGCGCCACATTCATGCGTGAGCCGATTTCGAGTTCGCTCGCGCCGAGTTCGGCTGCCGCCGTCGCGGCCTGCAGATAATGACCCACCGCTTCGTCGAGGCGGCCGCGGCGCGCGGCGACCGAGCCGAGGTCGTCCTCGATATGCGCGAGCAGAAGCCGGTCGCCGTCGGGGCCCAATTCCAGGCGCGCCCGCAGGTAACTGGTTTCGGCGTCGTCGAACGCGCTGCTGGTCACCTGCGCATTGCCGAGTCCGCGCCAGGCGCGGCCGGTTTCGGTGCGATCGTTGCCGGCCGCGGCGATGCCGTTGCGAAACGCCTGTTCGGCCACACTGAAGCGACCGCGCAGGAGTTCGCTGTAGCCTAGTGTCGTGAAGGCGACCGACAGCCAGGCCGGTTGCGGCTTCTGCGACGCTTGTGCGATCAAGGCATTCAATGTGCCGGCCGCTTCGGCGGCGCGTCCGAGCCGGTTCATCGCCTTCGCGCGCAACACGACGATGTCCGGATATGTAGAAACGGTATCGGTGCTGTCCGACGCTGCGAGCGCGCGATCGGCATGGCCTTCGAGGATCGCCGCCTGCATGCGCGCCGCGGTGGCGAGCACCGCGGTCGGCGTCGCAACCTCGGTGTGTGGATCGCGATCGAAGGCAGCGCGCAAGCGGTCGGACAACTGCGCGGCGGCGGCGACCGCGTCGCTGTCCTGTGCGCTGACGACTTGTTGGGTGCCGTCGGCTGCGAGCAGGGTCGCGTCGAACTGCCAGCGTTCGTCGGCGCGCCGCGCGTCGATCAGCACGACGACCGCGGCACCGGTGGCGGCACGCAATCGCGCGGCAGAGGGCATCTCGGCGGAGTTTCCTGTCGCCGCCAGCGCGGTCTCGTTCGGAACGATCGAATGTCCCGGCACGCCGCGCAGCGCATCGGCGCTCATCGACATCAGGCCGAGGCGCATCCAGCCATCCTGCGCGACCGCGCTGTGCACCTTGGCTGGTGCGACCAAGATCAGGCCGGGCACGGTACGCGGTGACGCGGTCGCAGCGGTCGTCAATGGCGCGGGGTCGCGCCGGACAAACCAGATCGCGGCGGCAATCACCAACGCAACGAACAGGACGGCGATCCCTGCGCGCATGGCTTTGCGCGGCGAAGCAACGCGCGCTTCGATGGATGGAAGAGTAGGGATGTCTTCGACCGGCGCCGTTACGCTCGCAGCAGGTTCGGGCGTGCTTACATCCGCACCGGGCTCGACGCCGGCACCGACCGCATCGGCGCTGACCGCGTTCGTCGCCGCCACCCATTGATAGCCGAAGCGGGCGACGGTGCGGATCGTGCGTTGCGTGGTGCCGTCGTCGCCGAACAGGCGGCGCGCTTTCAAGATCGCCTGTGCGAGCGTGGCATCGCTGCTGTCGACGCGGCCCCACGCGGCCGCAATCAGTTCGTCGCGGCCGATCGCTCGCTGGCGTTGCTCGATCAGGTAGACGATCAGATCGAACACGCGCGGCTCGACCGCGACCTCGTCGCCGCCGCGGAGCAGCCGGCGCGCCTGGGGATCAAGCTGGTAGTCGTCGAAACGGTACAGCGACATCGAAATCGTGCGTGCATCGGACTGCGGAGCAGTCGGCCATATGCGCACCCGCACGAATTCAGGTCAAGTGCCAGCCGACCTGTGCATTGGAATCGGCGCAGCTGCCTTCATCTCGGGCGCAGTGATTTCCCCTGGAGCGTGCCCGTGATTCCTTTTTCGGTCCTCGACCTTGCGCCGGTGTGCGCCGGCAGCGATGCCGCGCAGTCATTTCGAAACACGCTCGATCTGGCGCGCCATGCCGAACGGCTCGGCTACCAGCGGTACTGGCTGGCCGAGCACCACAACATGCCCGGCATCGCGAGCGCGGCAACCGCGGTGTTGATCGGCCATGTCGCCGGCGGCACTTCGACGATCCGCGTCGGCTCCGGTGGCGTGATGCTGCCGAACCATGCGCCGCTGCAGGTCGCCGAGCAGTTCGGCACGCTCGCATCGCTGTATCCGGGACGCATCGATCTCGGCCTCGGGCGCGCGCCGGGCACTGATCAGGCGACTGCGCGTGCGCTGCGTCGCTATTTCGACAGCGCCGAGGCCTTTCCGAACGACGTCGTCGAGTTGCTCGGCTACTTCGAGCCGGCGCAGCCGGATCAACCCGTTCGTGCGGTGCCGGGCGCGGGTATCGAGGTGCCGGTCTGGCTGCTCGGCTCGAGTCTGTTCAGCGCGCGCCTCGCTGCCGCACTCGGGCTGCCGTTCGCGTTCGCATCGCATTTCGCGCCGGACGCGATGAGCCAGGCACTCGATTTCTATCGACGCGAATTCAAGCCGTCATCGCGCCTGCAGCGTCCCTACGCGATGCTCGCCTTGAATGTGGTCGCGGCGGAAACCGACCAGGAAGCACGCCGGTTGTTCACCACGATGCAGCAGAGTTTCGTCAACCTGCGCCGCGGCAAGCTCGGTTTCGTGCCGCCGCCGATCGACGAGATCGAAAGCTACTGGACGCCGCAGGAGAAAGCCGGCGTCGAGAACGCGCTGGCCTGCGCGGTGGTCGGCGATCGCAACACGGTGGCGCGCGGCATCGCCGCGTTCATCGAGCGCCATCAACCGGACGAATTGATCCTGACTGCGAACATCTTCGAGCATGCCAAACGTCTGCGCTCGTTCGAGATCGCGGCGACCGTGCGCGACTGATGGAGCTGCGTCGTCCGATGTCCGGGAAATTCCTGCGTCCCTCGAACGTGCATTCGAGGTGACGTATGCCTGAATCTGCTGCGGACGCTGAAACGCATCCGTAAGCTTTCGAGGCTTAGCGTGCATCACGCTCACTCGCTCAGGAATACCGATGCGCACGTTCGCCTTGAAGATTCTCGCAGTCGCAACCTTGCAGTCGATGGCATTCGCCGTGCCCTGCAGCGCCGCCGCACCGGCGGTATCGACCGAGACCATCGTGATGATTCGGCACGGCGAAAAACCTGCGGATGACGCGGACATCGGCCAGTTGACGTGTCAGGGACAGAACCGCGCGCTCGCATTGCCGAACGTGTTGTTGACCCGCTACGGCACGCCGGATGCGCTGTTCGCGCAGAAGCCGCAGAAGGACGAGAGCGACAATGACGGTTCGTACTACTCGCTGCGGGCTCTGGCGACGATCGAGCCGACTGCAATCGCCGCTGCGCGCACGGTCAAGCTCGGCTATCGCGTCGATGACATCGCGGGCCTGCAGCATGAATTGCTGAAATCGAAATTCGACAATGCGACCGTGTTCATCGCCTGGGAGCACAAGAAACTCGAAGACCTCGCCAAGAATCTGGTCAAGGCGGCGGGTGGCGATGATTCGGTGGTGCCGAAGTGGCATGGCGACGATTTCGACAGCATCTATATCGTGCAGATCCAGCGCAGCGGTTCGTCGACCAGCGTTTCGTTCAAGACGGATGCGGAGCAGTTGGACAACCAGCCGACGAGCTGCGCCGGCGCACCGGCCTCATGATGCGTCGAGATCGTTCCATCCGCTGTCAGGTACCGCGTCCCTGATTCATCGGGTTTCGGTCGTAACACAGTCGGGCAGGCGGAACCGCTATAATCTCCGGTTTGCCTGACAGCCCATTCCCATGATCGCCTTCCGAAACTTCGCCTTGCGGCGCGGTGAACGCCTGCTCTTGTCCGACGTCGACATCGCGCTGCACGCCGGCGCGCGCGTCGGCGTGATCGGCCGCAACGGCTGCGGCAAGTCGAGTCTGTTCGCGGCGATTCAGGGCGAAGTGGAGCCCGATCGCGGCGACATCGATCTGCCGAACCGGATGCGTCTGGCCAGCGTCGCGCAGGAAACGCCGTCGCTGCCGGACGCGGCGATCGACTTCGTGGTTTCCGGCGACACCGAAGTGCACGCGATCCTGCAGGCCGAAGCCACCGCCATGGCCGCGGAGGATTGGGACGCGGTCGCGGTGGCGCATCAGAAACTCGCCGACATCAACGGCTATGACGCGACCGCGCGCGCAGGACGATTGCTTCACGGCCTCGGTTTTCGCGCCGAGACGCATCAGATGGCGGTGTCGGAATTTTCCGGCGGCTGGCGCGTGCGTCTGAATCTCGCGCGTGCGCTGATGCAGCCGTCGGACCTGATGCTGCTGGATGAGCCGACCAACCATCTCGATCTCGATGCCGTGCTCTGGCTCGAGCAGTGGCTGCTGAAATATCCCGGCATGCTGCTGATGATCTCGCATGACCGCGAATTCCTCGACGGCCTGTGTACGCACACGCTGCATCTGCACGAGGGCCGCGCCAAGCTCTACAACGGCGACTACACCAGCTTCGAGCGCCAGCGTTCCGAGCATCTGCGCCAGCAGCAGATCGCGTTCGAGAAGGAACAGGCCGAGCGAGCGCATCTGCAGTCCTTCATCGATCGCTTCAAGGCGAGCGCGGCGAAGGCGAAACAGGCGCAGTCGCGCGTCAAGCGACTGGCCAAGCTCAGCGGGACCGAAGCGGTGCGCGCCGAGCGGCAGATCCGCATCAACTTCGCGCAACCGGCGCGCCTGCCGCATTCGCTGCTGCGCCTGAATCACGTCGAGGCGGGTTATCTGGCATCGACGACCGCGGGCGACCACGGCGACGGCAAGGCGATCTCGACCACCCACGACACCACGATCCTGCGCAAGGTCGGATTCGGTCTGGAAGACGGCGATCGCATCGGCCTGCTCGGCCCGAACGGAGCGGGCAAGTCGACCCTGGTGAAGACCTTGGTCGGCGAACTGCCGCTGCTCGCCGGCGAACGCATGGCGCATCCGGATCTGGTGCTCGGCTATTTCGCCCAGCACACGGTCGAATCGCTGCACGAGGGACAGACGCCGATCGATCACCTGCGCGACATCGCACCGGGTGTATCGACGCAGGAATTCCGCGATTTTCTCGGACGCTGGAATTTCGCCGGCGATCGCGCCTTCGAAGTGGTCGACGGATTCTCCGGCGGCGAACGTGCGCGCCTTGCACTCGCTCTGATCGCCTGGCGCAAACCGAACGTGCTGCTGCTGGATGAGCCGACCAACCATCTCGATCTCGAAATGCGCGAAGCGCTCGCCGAAGCACTCAGCGATTTCGCGGGCGCGATCGTGCTGGTGTCGCACGATCGCCATCTCACCGGCCTGGTCTGCGATACGTTCTGGCGCGTCGCCGACGGCAAGGTCGAGGAATTCAACGGCGACCTCGACGAATACGCCGCGTGGCTGCGTTCGCGCGGCTCGAACGGCGGGGGAGAGAAGGGCGACAGCAAGGCGGAAGCGCCGCGCGAGGGCGGCAAGCGTAATAAGATTCGCGAAGCAGCGGCTGCGCGATAATCGCGCCACGCGTCATTGATCTTCGACTGCCACGCGGACCGTTTCATGGCGACCAGCAAACCCGGACTCGACAACGCCAAACTCGATCGCATCGTCGCCAACGCGCGCCGCGAAGCGGAGCAGCGCGGCCACGGCTATCGCGAGCGTGCGCTGAAGATGTATCCGTGGGTTTGCGGACGTTGCGCGCGCGAATTCACGCGCGCCAACGTGCAGGAACTGACCGTGCACCATCGCAACCACGATCACGATTTCAACCCGCCCGACGGCAGCAACTGGGAACTGCTGTGCGTGTACTGTCATGACAACGAGCACTCGCGCTACATCGATCATGTCGACGGCGATACCACGGAAGCCGCGACCGCCGACGCGACCAGCAATCCGTTCGCCGATCTCAAGAGCCTGCTCGCACGTGGCAAGAGCTGAGCGTCGACGGCGCGGTGGCCGCGCATGAAACTGGTCAGACTGATCGCCAACCTCGGCTACGGCAGCCGCAAGGAAGTGGCGCGCATGTTTCGCGAAGGCCGCATCACCGATCCCGATGGCGAGGTGCTGTACGCCGACGACAAGGTGGAACACGCCGGCATCCGCATCGATGGCGAGCCGCTCGATCCACCGGCGGGGCTGGTGTTGATGTTGAACAAGCCGGTCGGCGTGATCTGCTCGACGCGCGATGCCGGCCGCACGATCCATGATCTGCTGCCCGCGCGTTACGCGCTGCGCGATCCCTTGCTCTCGAGCGTCGGACGTCTCGATCGCGACACCTCCGGTCTGCTCCTGCTCACCGACGACGGCGCGCTGCTGCACCGGATCATCTCGCCGCGCGCGAAAGTGCTGAAGCATTACGAGGCGGTGCTGGCGGAAGATCTGCGCGGCGACGAGGGCGCCGTGTTCGCGAGCGGCAGCCTGATGCTCGAATCCGAACAGACGCCGCTCGCACCGGCCACCCTCAGCGTGCTGGGCCCGCGGCATGCGCGCCTCGCGATCGGCGAGGGCCGTTATCACCAGGTCCGCCGCATGTTCGCGGCGGTCGGCAATCACGTCGTCAGTCTGCAACGCGTCGCGGTGGGCGGGTTGACCCTCGGCGATCTCGCGGTCGGTGAATGGCGTCCGCTCGGCGCCGAAGAAGTCGCGCAGGTGCTTGCCGCGACCGCGTGATCGCGATTGCTGCGATTACTGGCGCGTCGGTCGCGACGGATCGAACTCGATCACGCTCTTCGCTGCTGGAAATTCCAGTGTGCGCGGGGTGCCTGCGGCGTCGGCTGCAGGTCGCCACGGCTGGCCCTTGCCGAAGTCCTCGAGTGTCGCGTAGTCGCCGAGCAGCCTGAAGCGATCGAGTACGTAAGGCATTCCCTCGGCGGCGAGCGTGGCATCCGCATCGGCGACGTGGAAATGCAGATGCGGGCCGGTCGAATCGCCGGTGTAGCCGAGCGCGCCGATGAGCTGGCCCTTGCGCACATGCTCACCGGGTTTGACCTTGATGCTGTGCGGTTTCAGGTGCTCGTAAAACGCGTAGCGACCATTGCCGAGATCCAGCGAAACGTAGTTTCCACTGGCGTTCTGCAATCCGCCGGGGGCCGCGCGTGGAGTTCCGAGCGCGGCCGATTCGACGACATCCTCGCGCGTGGCCGTGACGACCGCGTCGGCCACCGCGATCACGTCCTCGGCATAACCGACCCAGTTCGCTACCCGGCCTTCGTCATCGTGCGCGAACTTGCCGCTCGCATCGAGCTTGATCCAGTCGATCGCGAAGCGCGCCGGCAGATGCACCTGTCCGTCGAGCGCGAACAGCACACGCCGATGACCGCGTTCGGCCGCAGGATCGTAGATCGCAATCCAGGGGCCGCCACGCAGCGGCGGTCCGAGGGTCAACGCAGTCGGCGCGCGCACCTCGGCGACGCCGCCTTCGACGCTGGCGTGTTCGAGCGTCTGCGCATGGGCGTCGTCGAACTCGATGCGATGACCAAGCTTGCGAGCCAGCTTCGCGGCGCCGCCCGGCGAAAGCCACAGATAGATCACGGCGTGTGCGCCGGGCGCGATCCGGCGCGGGTCCTGCTTGCGGTCCGGCGCGCCGGATCGCCCGATCAAGGTCGCGAGTTCGGTGTCGCGAAAATCTGCCAGAACGGCGGACTTGTTGTCCGCGTCGAACACTTCGAGCCGGGTCAGGCTGAGCTCGTCGCGCGAGAAATTGGTCAGGTGGAGTTCGTAGACCAGCAGCGTCTTTCCGGCGATGTCGACCGGCGTCGGCGGCGTCGGCACGCGCAGTTCGAAGGAATTGCGCAGTGATGTGTCAGGCGCCGCGAACAACGGGACTGTCACAGTGAGCAGCGCGCAGGCCAGCAGGAAGGCCATCTTGACGGTTCGGTTCATGCGGCGTGACCTATTTTGGCGATTGTGTCCGCAGGGTGACGCGTGCGTGCTGGATGACAGCGGCGGACACGTCGCGGACGGCGGCCCTTGTATACTCGTAACTTAACCGCAACAAAGCCTCCGCGCGTTGCATCCCTGGTGCAACGGAAAGAGATCCCGAAGCGTGAGCATGAAACAGAGCGGAATGGACGACGCTGGCGCGGCTGGCCGGAGCAGTGCTGCGGATACGAGGCCCGCGCTTGCCGCGGCGCCTGGCGGCAAGGCTTCGCTGCTGGCGCGACTCTCGGCCAGTCGCATCAATGCGCAGCTGGGATTGTTTTTCGATGTCGCGGTGGCGCTTCTGTTGCTGGTGATCGGATTACGCGTGCGCCACGCAAGTGTGCCCGCGCTGCTGGTTTTCCTTGCCGGACTCGGCTTGTTCACCTTCGTCGAATACGCGTTCCATCGCTGGCTGTTTCATGGCGCGGTCGCGCTGTTCGAACAGGGACACACGCGTCACCACGAACAGCCGCAGGGCCACGATGCCTTGCCGTTCTTCTTTCCGCCGCTCGCGATGCTCGCGCTCGCAGGTTGTGCGCATCTGCTCGTCGATGCCGGCGATGCGTATCTGCTCGCAGCCGCGATCGCTACCGGTTATGCGCTGTACGGACTCAGCCACTCGATCATCCACGCGCGACGTTTTCGCAGCAGGAATGCGCGGCGCTGGGCCGGCGCGCACCATGTGCATCACTACCATCCGCATACCAACTTCGGCGTGACCACACCGTTCTGGGACATCGTGTTCGGAACGCGCCATGTATCGCGGCGACGCGACGGCGTGGCATGACGCCTGGTTCTCGCACCGATCCTTCGCACGGCATGCGTTCGCAACGGCCATGAACAGCGAACGCGTGGCGGACGCGGGTCTGCCGCGCCGTGGCCGCGCCGGCGTGCTGCTCGTCGTCGTCGCGCTCGCGGCAACCCTCGTCGTTCCGCTCTTTCTCGGCGGCGAACAGGCGTTGCGCGCCACGTTGCATCTGTCCGCGTCGGGCTATTTGATCTTGCTCGCCGCGATCACACTGAGCTGGATCGCGCGCACGCTGAAGCTGCAGTTGCTGCTGAAACGCATGCAGTTCGACATCGGCTTCGTGCACATGTTCGAGATTTCACTGGCGACGGATTTCGGTTTCCTCGCCACGCCTGCCGGTCTCGGCGGCTATGCAGCCAGCGTCTACTACATACGCCGCGCCGGTGCGCCGACCGGCGTCGCTGCCGCACTGACCGCTGCCGATCAAGGCCTGGACCTGATGTTCTTCGCGCTCGCGCTGCCGCTCGCCGGCATCGCGTTTTTCGGCGCCGACGTTCCGCCGCGTCTGATCGCTACTGCGGCGGGCACGTTCGCAACCCTGGTCGGCTTGACCCTCGCCGTGTTGGTGGCGCGGCGCAAGTGGACGAAGTGGCCGGCCGTACTGGACACGCTCGGCCGACGCTGGCCGGTGGTGCGACGCGCCGAGCATGCACTCACCGAGTTCTGCACGCACATGCTCGCGCAACTGCGCATGCTGGCTGACGGCGGCGCCGGCTTCATCGCCGGCGTGTTCGCACTGACGGTGCTCCAGTGGCTGACGCGCTACGGCATCCTCTGGCTGGTGCTGCTCCTGCTCGGCTATCAGGTTTCGTTCTGGCTGCTGCTCGCGTTGCAGGGGTTGGTGCTGCATGTCGCGCAGTGGTCCGGCATTCCGGCCGGCGGCGGCGGTGCCGAACTCGGTCTCGGCGCGACATTGACGACGTGGGTACCGGCGACGTCGCTCGCGACAGCGCTGCTGCTCTGGCGCATGGTGACGCTGTATCTCGCACTGCTGGTCGGCGCGATTGCGATCGCGCGACTGGCGCGGCGCAGGTCCCGCGCGGTGCCGATGGATTGAGCCCATCGACGTCGTTCACGACGTCTTCGCCGCAGCGCGTCGTGCGGCACGCTCCTCCATCCATTCGTAGAGCACCGGCAACAGCACCAAGGTCAGCAGGGTCGAGGTGATCAATCCGCCGACCACCACGGCGGCGAGCGGACGCTGCGTTTCGGCGCCGACACCGCTCGACAACAGCATCGGTATCAGCCCGAGGATTGCGACGCTGGCCGTCATCATGACGGGCCGCAGACGCAGCGATGTTCCGCGCACAACCGCGTCGCGGATCGACAATCCGGATTCACGCAGCTCGTTCAAGAAGCTCACCAGCACGATGCCGTTCAACATCGCGACACCGAACACCGCGATGAAACCGATGGCCGATGGCACCGAGAGGTACTGCCGACTGATCGCGAGCGCGAGAATGCCGCCGATCGTCGCGAACGGCACGTTGCAAAGTATCAGCACCGCATAGCGCACCGAGTTGAACGCGGTGTAGAGCAGCACGAAGATGAAGAAAATGGTCGCCGGCACGATCAGCGACAGCTTCGCCAGCGCACGTTGCTGATTCTCGAATGCGCCGCCCCATTCGATCCAGTAGCCCGGCGGCAGTTTTACCTGTTGCCGGATCGCCGCATCGGCATCCTTGACGAAGCCATCGATGTCGCGGCCACGCACATCCATCTGCACCACCGCGTAGCGCTGCAACTGTTCGCGGCGAACGAAGGAATAGCCTTCGCCGATGCTGACGTCAGCGACCTGTCGCAACGAAACGAGCGCGCCGCTCGGCGAACGCAGCGGGATGTTCTCTATCGACTGCAGCGAAGCCTTGGACATGTCGTCGAGCCGCACCGCGATGTCGAAGCGCTTCACCCCATCGAGCAAGGTCGTGACCGGTTCGCCGCCGATGCCGTTGCGCACGATCGTGAGCACGTCGTCGGCATTGAGTCCGTAGCGGGCGAGGGCCTCGCGGTCGACCTTGATCTTGATCTGCGGCTTGCCGAGGTTGGCTTCCAGCGACAGATCGGCGACGCCCGGCACATCGGCGAGCACGTTCTTGATCGTCTGGCTTTGGCGATCGAGTTCGCCGAGATCCTCGCCGTAGAGTTTCAAGGCGAGCGTCGCGCGCACACCCGAGATCAGTTCCTCGACACGCATCTGGATCGGTTGGGTGAAACTCGGCACGGTTGTCGGCACGACTTTTTCGAGCGTCTCCAGCATCACCTCATCGAGCTGCTTCATGCTGCGGCCGGTTTTCCATTCCTGTTCCGGCCGCAACGCCGTATAGATCTCCATGTAGTTGACGTCGGCGGTTTCGCCTTTCTCCGCTCGACCGATCATTGCGAGTGTGGTTTCCACTTCGGGAAACTGCTTGAACGCGTCGGCGATCTTCTTCGACACCGCGATCGACTCATCCAGCGACGTCGACGGGATGGACGTGACGCGCCACATGATCGAGCCTTCCTGCAGCTGCGGCATGAACTCCTTGCCGAGAAACGGGAACAACGCGAGGCTCGCTGCGAGTGCCGCGCCTGCGATCGCCAGCGTCGCGCGCTTGCGCGCCAGCGCCAACACCAGCACCGGTGTGTAGATGCGCTTCAAGCGTGCCACCAGCCACGTGTCCCGCTCTTCTTTCGGTACGAGAATCAGCGCGGCCAGAACCGGAATCAGCGTCAGAGCCAGCAAGAGCGAACCGCCCATCGCGAAGCTGATATTGAGCGCCATCGGCTTGAACAACTTGCCTTCGAGACCTTCGAGACTGAAAAGCGGCAGGAACACCACGATGATGATCAGGATCGCGAACGCGATCGGATTGGCGACCTCGCGCGCGGCCGTCAGCACGGCCGCGGTGCGATCGACCTTCTCGCCGTGGGCTCGACGTTCCGCCATGAGCCGGAAGGCGTTCTCGACCATCACGACGGCGCCGTCGACCATCATGCCGATACCGATCGCGAGCCCGGCGAGCGACATCAGATTCGCCGACAGGCCCGCATGCTCCATGCCGATGAACGCGATCAGCATCGCCATCGGCAACGCGACGATCACGACCAGGGCCGAGCGCAGCTCGCCGAGAAACAGGAACAGGATCACGGCGACGAGCAGCGAACCTTCGACGAGTGCGCGCACCGCCGTGCCGACCGCCTTGTCGACCAGATCGGTGCGCTCGTAGATCGGTTTCAGCGTCACGCCCTTGGGCAGCGCCGCGCGCACGGTATCGAGCTTCGCCTTGACCGCATCGACGACATTCTTCGCGTTCTCGCCGATGCGCGACAGCGCCATGCCGAGCACGACTTCCTCGCCGTCGCGCGTCACCGCACCGAAGCGCGGCGCCGGCGCTTCGAGCACCTGCGCCACGTCGCGCACATACACCGGCGTGCCGTCTTCGCTCTTCAGAACGATGCGGCCGATGTCGTCGCTGTTCGCGACCAGACCAAGACCGCGCACGAGAAATTGCTCGCGACCGACATCGATGAAGTTGCCGCCGACCTGGCCGTTGTTGGCTTCGAGCGCAGCAATCACGTCCTTGAATCCGAGCTGGTGCTTGATCAGTTTCAAGGGATCGATGCGCACCTGATACTGGCGTTCGCCACCGCCCCAGGACGACACGTCGTCGACGCCGGGCGCCGTGCGCAGGATCAGCCGCACGGTCCAGTCCTGCAGCGTGCGCAGATCCATGTCGGAGATCTGATCTTTCAGTTTGGCGTCGCTGCGCTCCAGCGTGTACCAGAGCACCTGGCCGAGGCCGGACGTATTCGGTCCCATTTCCGGACGACCGTAGCCGACCGGGATGCGATCACCGACCTCCTGCAGTCGTTCATTCGCGAGCTGACGCGCGAAGTAGACGTCCATGTCGTCGGCGAAATAGACCGACACGTAGGAGAGCCCGAACAGACTGACCGAGCGGATTTCCTGGACCTTGGGCAAACCGGCCAGGGCCGATTCGATCGGGAACGTCAGCAGCTGCTCGACGTCTTCCGCCGCGAGTCCCGGAGACTCGGTGTAGATATTCACCTGCACCGGCGTCACGTCGGGGAAGGCATCGATCGGCACCGTGCGTATCGCGCGATAACCGAGGAACGCGACCACCCCGAAGATGATCAGCACCAGAACCTTGTAACGCAGTGAGAGTTCGACCAGGCGATTCAACATGCGATGCGCTCCTGGCAATGCGTTCGCCGGGTCAATGTCCTTCTCCCAGTTGCGACTTCAGAAGCCGCGCCTTCAACACGTAGGCGCCCTCGACGATGACCACATCGCCGGCGACGAGTCCCTGCTTAACCACCGTCAACGCGCCGCGTGTTTCGCCGACCTGGACGGAGGTCGGCTCGAAACGATCCTTGCCGGCGGCCTTGAACACGCTCGGCTGTCCCTGCAGCTGGACGATGGCTTCGCTCGGAACCGCGAGTGCCTGCGACGTGCTCGTCGTCGCGATAAAGGCTTCGACGAATTCGCCGGGATGCAAGGCATCGTCGTCGTTGGGCACTTCGATGCGCACGGGTGTCGTGCGCGATCCTTCCTGCGTGCGATGCGAAAGCTGGATGACCTCGCCGTCGAGCGTCTGCTCGTGCGCGATCACACGCACCTTCGCGCCGGGTTTCACGCGCTCGGCCGCAGCGGGAGCGAGTTGCGCTTCGACCCAGATGCGGCGCTCGTCGACGAGGGTGAAGAGAATCTTTCCCGGCTCGACGCGTTCGCCGACGATGAAGTCGTCGGTCGTCACGCGTCCTGCCTGCGGAGCGACCAGCGCGAACTCGCCCGTTGCAAGACGCGATCCCTGCTTCTGCAGCGCCGCGATTTCGCCTTCGCCGACGCCGTACGCGCGCAGCTTGGCGTGGGCCTGGTCGCGCGCGACCTGCGCTTCGGTGTAGCGCTTGGCCGAGACCGCTTCGGCACCGAGCTGCTTCACGCGTTGCCAATCGCGCTCCGACACGATCAGCGCGCCTTGCGCCTCGGCCACTTCCACGCTCGACAGACTGACCAATGCCTGACCCGCCTTGACGGCGTCGCCGAGCTTCGCGTGGCGTCGCACGACCTGTGCAGGAATGCGTGGCGCAACCAGCGCGGTCGCATACGCATTCGCTTTCACTTCGCCGGGCGCGCGCAGCTCGTCGGTCAAGCTCTGTGCGAGCGCCGCTGCCGCCACGATGCCGAGTTCCTTCGGCCCGGCGGCATCGAGGACGAGTGGGTTTTCTTCGGCGTGCTCGTCTGCGCCCGACTTTTTTTCTTCGGCACCGCTCGTGGTGGCGAAGAGCAGCAACATCGCGGCGCAGGCTATCCATGAGTATTTCATCGCGGGAGTTCCCCTGAATTCGTCGAAGTGATATCGGCCGAGCCGAGCCAGGCGGCGACGCCACCGGAAGCGGCAAGCCAATCTGTCCATGCCTGCCAGACGCGGGCGCGCAGTCCGGCCGCAGTAAGTTCGGTATCGAGGCTTTGCTTCAGTTGGACGAGATAGTCCGACGCGCTGATCTCGCCGGCTTCCCAGAGTTTCTGCAGCAGCACGGCGCGTTCGTCCGCTGAAGGCACGCGGCTGTTTTCCCAGGCGAGCCAGGCCTCGCGCAGCGCGTTGTAACTCTCACCGGTTTGCTCCGCCTCGGCGCCGGCGCGCAACGCGAGATCGCGCTGAGAGGCTGCCGCAACATCGACGTTCGAGCGCGCCGCGGTCACTTCAGCGCTGTAGGAATTGCGCACGAACAGCGGAATCTTCACGGCGACACCGATCACGCGATCGTTGAAGGGCCCGTTCCTCACGCGCCCGCCCGTCAACGAGAACGTCGGATCGGCTTTTCGATCGCGTTCCGCCATGCTGACGCGCGCCTGCGCAGCCTCCGTCTCGGCCTGCGCGCGGCGCAGGGCAGGGAGCGCTGCAAGTCGCGATGAATCGAGTGCTGCATCGTCGACGGCGGGCGGCAACGAGCGCGGCAACGGCGGCAATGCAGCGCTGCGACCGCCGACTCCGATCAGAATCTGTCGGGCCTTGGCTTGTTCGGCGATGAGTCCGGCCTGTTGTGCGCGTGCTTCCTGCGTTGCAAGAACGGCGAGGTCGCGCTCGAGTACCGGAATATCGCCGGCACGAAAGCGCCGTTCGGCCAAGCTGGAAAACTGCTCGAGCAAACCGACGCGTCGAGCGCCCAGCGCCGCCTGCTCGGTCGCGACCTGGAAGCCTGTGAAACCGCGCAGCCAGTCGAGTGCGATGCGTTGACGCGTGCCATCGAGTTCGGCTTCCGCTGCGCGAATTTCGGCGCTCGCCGCAGTCTGCCGCGCATCGCGTTTGCCGGACCAGTCGATGGTCTGGCTGATGCCGACGCTGCGCGTATCGACGTCCGCATTTTCGGCATTGATATCGAGTTCCGGGTTGTAGATCGGCCGGCCCGCCGCATCGGCTTTCGCAGTCGCGAGCGCAAGCTGCGCCTCAGCCGCCTGCGCCGCGGGATTGCGCGCCCATACCTCGCGCAGCGCCGTCACCAGTACCGGCGGTGCTCGCTCCAACGCAGATGAGGTTTCGAGAGAAGGCGGCGCGGACTGCGCCACGACAGCCATCGACATCGTGAGGCAGACGACAGCCGCCCACCCACGGGTGCGCACTCGCGCCGTGCGAGAAACAAGAAACATGGAAAGACTCCTGACATCCGATCGGAGGGCGCACCGATGTGCACCCATGCACCGCGCGAGGTCGCGCGGAACGGAAGGTCAGGCGATAGGAGGGCGCAGGTCGGTCTGAAGTCGCGTCAGGCGCAGCGGCACTGCGTCCATGGGAATGCGTGCAATCGCGATCGGCGCGTCGGCTTGAACGTCGTCGAGCGCCGGCAGTGCGGCGCTGTGCGCGCAGGCGCAATGGCATCCTGCTTTTCCGGCGTGCAGGCAATTGCCGGCATCGTCGCTCGCATCATTGGCGGATGCGGACACCGTCGCGACGGCGGTGTCTGTGGCCGCTGTCATCGCAAGTCCATCTGCCGAGCACACCGTCGCGAACGCGAACTTGACCAGCATCAGCAACCCGCACAGCCACACCGACGCGACGGAGCGTCGGCGCAGGCGGGTCATCAGTGGGGGTGCCGTGTGGGACATCGGGCGGATGCTACTCAGACTTCGTCGCGTTACACAATCGCACACACACGCGATACCGATACACGCAGCGCGTCGGTCCGATCGCGCCGCTACGGCATTTCAATCGCGAAAATTGTCGAACTGCAACGGCACATCCAGCTCGGCCTTGCGCAGCAGCGCCATCGCCAGTTGCAGGTCGTCGCGCTTCTTGCCGCTCACGCGCAGCTTTTCACCGTTGATCTGTGCCTCGACTTTGAGCTTCGCTGCCTTCAGCTGCGCGACGATCTTCTTCGCGATCGGCTGCTCGATACCTTGCTTGACCGTGATCTTCTGCTTCGCCGTGGCGAGATTGACTTCCGGGTCAGCCACGTCGAGACAGCGCGTGTCGATGCCGCGGGTCGCCAGGCGCGTGCGTAGGATCTCGAACATCTGCTTCAACTGGAATGCATTCGGCGCGAATTGCGTGATGATCGAATCGTCGAGCTCGAAGTGCGCGTCGCTGCCCTTGAAGTCGAAGCGATTGACCAACTCGCGATTGGCCTGGTCGACCGCATTGGTCAACTCGTGTTTGTCGACTTCGGAGACCACATCGAACGAAGGCATGAGCATCGCGCTGGCAGGGAAGGGCAGTGGAGTCTAGCGGCACCGTTGCGGATGCGCTCGCGGGATGGGCAAACGCGCGCCGCTGCTGCATGCTAGGCGGATGTCCAATTCATCTGCATCGAGCGACCTCGCGGCTTCGGCCGAGCGCGCAGCGTGCGTGCTCGAGGTGAAAGGCGTCGGCAAGCGCTACGGCAACACCAGCGCCGTGGACGACATCTCGTTCAACGTGAAGCGTCACGAGATCGTCGGGTTGCTCGGTCCGAACGGCGCCGGCAAGACCACGACGATCAACATGATCCTCGGCGTGCTCGCACCGACCACGGGTTCGATCCACATCGAAGGCATCGACCTCGCGCGGCGACGCGGGCAGGCGCTCGCGCGCACGAATTTCGGTGCGGTGTATGCACCGTTGCCGGGCAATCTGACCGTCTACCAGAACCTGCGCTGCTTCGGTTTGATCTACAGCGTGGCTCAGCTCGCTGCACGCATCGAGGCCTTGCTCGATCAGTTCGACCTGCGCCATTTCCGCGACACCAAATGCGGCCTGCTCTCGTCCGGCGAGCAGACACGCGTCAGTCTCGCCAAGGCGGTATTGAACCAGCCGCGTCTGCTGCTGCTGGACGAGCCGACTGCGTCGCTGGATCCGGCTACCGCGCAGGATATCCGCGGCCTGATCCGCAGACTTGCCGGCGACGGCGAGACCGGCATCCTGTGGACCTCGCACAATATGTACGAAGTCGAAGAGGTGTGCGACCGCGTGCTGTTTCTGTCGCACGGTCGCATCCTGCTCGAGGGCGACCCGAAGACCTTGCCGGCCGAGCACGGCGTCGATTCGCTCGAAGCCCTGTTCATCCGGCTCGCGCGCGAACCGCTCGCCGCCACGGAGACCGTACGATGAACCCGCGTCGCATCGGCGCGATCGTGCTGCGCCAGTACTATCTGATGCGCGGCAGCCCGACGCGGCTGGTGCCGACGTTTGCCTGGGTCGCGATCGACATCGTGCTATGGGGATTTCTCGCGCGCTATCTTTCCGCCGTCGCGCCGCAGGGACCGAACTTCACCCTGACCTTGCTCGGCGCCGTGCTGCTGTGGGATTTCTTCACGCGCATCATGCACGGCGTGACCACGGCGTTTCTCGAGGATGTGTGGTCGCGCAATTTCCTCAATCTGTTCGCGACGCCGCTGGCGGTTTCCGAATACGTATGCGGGCTGGTATTGACCAGCATCGCGACCAGCCTGATCGGCCTGGTCGTGATGCTGCTGCTGGCGACCGTGGTGTTCGGTTTTTCCTTTCTTGCCTATGGCGCATTGTTCGTGCCGTTCGTGTGCGTGCTGTTCCTGTTCGGCATCGCACTCGGCATCGTCGCCAGCGCGCTGGTGCTGCGACTCGGGCCGGCGTCGGAATGGCTGATCTGGCCGATCCCGGCGCTGCTTTCGCCGTTCGCTGCGGTGTTCTATCCACTCTCGGTACTGCCGTCGTGGATGCGCTGGGTCGCACATGCGCTGCCGCCGTCGTACGTGTTCGAAGGCATGCGCGCGATCGTGGCCGGACAGCCGTTCGATCGAAGCCTGCTCGTCTGGGGCGTGTTGCTGGCCATTGCACAGATTGCAATCGCGTACTGGATTTTCGTGCGCGTGTATCGCAGCACGGTGAGGAGCGGTCTGCTCGCGCGCTACAGTGCGGAAAGCGTCGCCTGAGCCGTCGCCGTCATTCCCAGCTCCGAAGGATGTCGGGCGACACGCCGACACGGCGGCAGGCGCGCGAGGCAATGCCATCGGGCAACGCGGCGCGCACCAGCGGAGACAGCGTCGACAACGTGCGCGCCGCGATACGCGCCTGCAGGCGCCTGCGCGCACCGAGTTGCAACAGGTCCGCGGCCCACGCCGGCAGCAGCGCCGCGCCTGCGCCGAGAAACAGATCGCGCGAAGGTCCCGCGACGGCCACGGGCAGCCGCACGCGCGAGAGCACGCCGAGGACTACGCGCGAGCGTTCGCCGAATTCGAGCGTGTCGCGAACGCTGTGGAAATACGCCATCACCGCGCGTTCGGACGCCGGCACATCACGCGCGCCGAGCGCCTCGGCGACACGACGTACCTCTTCGTAGTAGCGATCCGCCGCATCGGCCGGCAATGCGAGATGGCTGTAGCGCCGATAGCCTTCCAGAAAGCCATAGGCTTCGGTGACATGCACCCAGGTGAGCAGGGCCGGATCGTCGGCCGCGTATGCACGTCCATCGGCGGTTCGCCCCTGCACACGACGATGGATCGCGCGCACACGTTCGACCAACGCGTCGGCCTGCGCCGTCGGCGCATAGGTCGTCGCGGCGACGAACGCCGTCGTGCGACGCAGCCGTCCAACCAGGTCTTCGCGAAAATTGGAATGATCCCAGACGCCGGCCAGCGCCAGCGGATGCAGTGTCTGCAGCATCAGCGCACACAAGCCGCCGGACAGCATGCCGGAGAAATCCGAGTGGACTTTCCAGGTCGCGCTGGACGGCCCGAACAAACCCGCATCGCCCTCGGGCTGGTCGTAGCCCGCGGCCAGCGCCGGGTCGCGCGGAAACGCGCCGAGCACCCAGCGGCGAATTTGCGAACGCGCCGGCGCCGTCAATGCCTCGATCGGATTGTGCATCGCCATCGCAGCAGGGCAGGGAACCGCATTCTGCACTGCGCGCCGGCTCAGTTGAGCAGATTGGTCAGCGCATCCGGATGCAGGCTCCAGCCGAGCAGTCCGGACAGACCCATCAGGATGCCGAAAACCGTCGGCACCAGGGCGATCCAGTACAGCCAGCGCCGTCGCGTCAACGCGGTCACCGCGAGTAGCGAAATCGCGATGTCGAGCAGCGCGTCGGAAAGATCGAACTGGTCGTCGTGATTGTTGAGGCTGTCGTAAGTCTTCTGCGCTTGCTCGGCCTTGCTCTGCGCCTCGGCTTTCTTGGTCGCCTCGCGGCGCGCAAGGTCGGCATAGCGCGCAATCGTTTCCGCGACGGCCGGCGTCGCGGGATTCGACGGCGCATTCGTGTTCAAGGTCAGCGTGTCGACGGTTGCCTGCGCAACTTCCTCGCGCAGGTTGCGCGCCTGGTAGAACGCCCACTGATCGATCTTGTCGGCCTGCGCCTGCTGCATCGCCTGCACGATGTTGTCGTCCTTGACTTTGCAGATGCCCATGAAGGTCGCCAGGATCGCCACCGTCACGGCGACCATGGCGTTCAGCCGATCATTCGCGCTTTCAGCCACGGGCTTGGATTTTTCGCTCAGTTCCAGTGCATCGATGTCCATCATTGTCCCCATTCCGGCAAGTTCTGCGCGCGCATCCCGATGCGAGCGGGATTAAGCTCGCGCACGTGAACCCGATTTCACCGCGAATTTGCTTACAGCGGCGTTTCGGGCACGGCAGTTTCGCTGGAAACACCGAGGAGCCGGAGCATGAATCAGACGGGCGCGGCCACACGCATCGACATTCGCTGCTGCATCGTCGGCGGCGGCCCGGCCGGCATGATGCTCGGCCTGCAGCTCGCACGCGGCGGCGTCGAGGTGCTCGTGCTGGAAAAGCACGGCGATTTCCTGCGCGATTTTCGCGGCGACACGGTGCATCCGTCGACCCTGCAGATCATCGACGACCTCGGTCTGATGAAGCGCTTCGACACCTTGCCGCTGCAGCGCGAAACCACGCTCGCCGTCGAATTCGCCGACGGCATGCTCGACGTCGGCGACTTCAGCCGGCTGCGACCGTTCCCGTATATTGCGCTGGTGCCGCAGTGGGATTTTCTCGACCTGCTCGCAGCCGAGGCACGCAAGCTGCCGAATTTCCGCCTACGCATGCGCACGCCGGCGACCGCGTTGATTCACCAGAACGACGACCCGGCCGGTCGCGTGATCGGCGTGCGCGCGAAGTCGGACGACGAGGGCGAACTGGATATACACGCCGATCTCGTCGTCGCCGCCGACGGTCGCGACTCCGTGCTGCGTCAGGCCTCCGGATTGCCGATCACCGATCTCGGCGCACCGATGGACGTACTCTGGTTCAGCCTGCCGCGCCTTCCCACCGATCCGGATCAGACCTTCGGCGTTGCCGGCCGCGGCCAGTTCATGGCGATGATCCATCGCGGCGACAAGTGGCAGGCCGGCTTGATCGTCGCGAAAGGTCGCGCGGAAGAACTCTCGCGCAAGCCGATCGAAGCATTCCACGAGCTGCTCGCGCGGACCTCGCCGCGCCTCACCGAGCGCGCGAAGACGCTCACCTGGAGCGACGTACACAAGCTGACCGTGCGTGTCGAACGCCTGCAGCGCTGGCATCGCCCCGGCCTGCTGCTGATCGGCGACGCCGCGCACGCGATGTCGCCGATCGGTGGCGTCGGCATCAATCTGGCGGTGCAGGATGCCGCTGCGAGCGCGAACCTGCTCGGACCCGTGCTGCTCGGCAACGACACGATCGATGAGTCCCGACTCGCCGCCGTGCAACAGCGCCGCGAATGGCCGACACGCATCATCCAGTTCATCCAGACGCAGGCGCAGAAACGCCTGATCGCACCGGCATTGCAAGCGCAGGGCGATGCGCCGAACGCACCCGGCCTGTTGCGCCGCCTGGTGCATTTCGATGCGATCCGTTCCATACCGGCGCGCGTGTTCGGGCTCGGCTTCCGGCGTGAGCGCGTGCATTTTGGTGCCGCTCCGCGCAAGCAGTGAGGCGCATCGCGCGCGTCGGATCGTCGACGTCATCTCGGTTCGATGCCGCAACACGCGCCGCTTGAGCGACAATCGACGCATGCGACTTGCAACGACAATCAACGCAACGCTCGTGCTCGCGATCTCGCTGTGCGCAACGATGCGCACGGCCGGCGCCGTCGATGCGCGCGACGTGCATGTCGGCGACAGCGACTACCGTGTCGTCGAAATCGACCTTGCGCACGACACGCTGGAAGCGCACTGGCGCAATTCGGACGGCGAAGCCTTCGCGAGCATCGAAGCCTTGAAGCACTGGGGCGAAGGGCAGGGACGCCGGCTTCTGTTCGCGGCGAACGCCGGCATCTACGACCGCGCCCTGCAGCCGCTCGGACTGTATGTCGAGGACGGCCAGACCCGGCGTCCGTTGAACACCTTCAAGGGCAGCGCCCACGCCGGCAACTTCTCGATCCAGCCGAACGGCGTGTTCTACGTCGACACGCATGCCCATGCCGGAGTCATCTCGACCACGGCATGGCACGACCATCCCATCGACGCACGCCTTGCGACCCAGTCCGGACCGATGCTGGTCATCGACGGCCAGATCAACCCGGCCTTCGACGCCGCTTCGGACAGCCTGAAATGGCGCAGCGGCGTATGCGCGAAAACCTCGCAGCAGGTCGAGTTCGTAGTCAGTCGCGCGCCCGTCTCGTTCCACGCCTTCGCACGCGTGTTTCGCGACGAGCTGGACTGTCGCAACGCGCTGTATCTCGATGGCACGCTGTCACAGCTCTATACCGCGAAGGCGGGTTATGCCGGGGCGCCGGCGATGATGGTGAAGCCGTATGCGGGGATGCTGGCGGTGTTCGGGAAGGAGTGAAGGCTGGGGCGCGGCAATTGCTCAGGGAAGCCGCAGCGCGTTCACCAGCGCGGATAGCGCGGCGGGCTGATGTCGTCGGCTCGCGGAATACATGTGGAAGCCGGCGAATGGGGGAGTCCAGATTGACTTGCTCTCGTGCCTGAAGGTTGATGAAAGCTGGAAGATTGCGCACGCCAAGGTTAGCGAACGTCGTTGGTTGAGGATGCAGCTCACGATTCCGCCAGATTAGCAGTAGAAATTGGAGCCGGGAGCGTTATCGAGGGTAGGGAAGGGCTGCTTCCGACCCGACGCGGACACTCAATCCTCCATCCTCCTGGCAAGGAGGCTTCAAAGCCGCGGGTCAACCGGCTCGCTTTCCAGAGCCAATACACCGAAAACGCATTCGTGCACGCGATGAAGCGGCTCGCGTTCAACGAATCGATGCAAGGCTTCGTGGCCCAGCACGAGTTCGCGCAATGCCAACGCGCGCTTAGGGGCCAAACCACGATGACGCAGGCGCTCAAGGTTTGACGGCTCGGTGTACGCAGGGCCGTAGATGATGCGCAGGTATTCGCGGCCACGGCATTTGATCGCGGGTTGCAACAGCCCCTTCTTGCCGTGAATCAGGCCATCGATCGGCTTCACGACCATGCCCTCGCTATCGGCACTCGTGATCTCATGCCACCACGCCGTCGCCGTGGCTTCGCTGGCCGGGTCAGACAGATCGACGTATCGTCGCTGAGTCGTGCGAAACAGACCGGGATCGGCGGCGCAGAGGCGATCGATCAGGTCGAGGTGCCAACGGTGGCTCTTCTCCAGCGTCGCTGCGGCTTCGTAAGCAAGGACGTGGAATGGCGCCACACGCAAGTCGTCGACGCCGTGCACCGGCCAACAATAGCGGCGGTACTCGGTGATGTAGTGCTCGACAGCTTCGGCGCGTTGCTCCAGCGTTGCCGGCAATGTACCGAGGTCCACACCGCGTGCCATGGCCTGGGCAGCCCAGTCGCGTGAGGCACGCAATGCGTTGGAAGCAGCGGTGCCGGTCGGCGCGTACTGTTGCCGCAGCAGGTCGCTGGCCTTTGCCGACCAGGGCAGCAGCTCGGCATCGAACACGATCCAGTCGGTCGCCAACTCCCTCCACAAGCCGCTCGCTTGCATCGCCGCGTCGAGTTTTCCGAGCAGCGCCTCCTCAATGCGGTCGTCAGAGAAGAAGCGGCGGCCGGTTCGCGTGTAGATCACGCCTCGACCATCACCGCGGATGCCGAAGCGACGAGCGGCAACGTCCTCATCGCGGCACAGCACCACGATGGCGCGTGAGCCCATGTGCTTCTCCTGGCACACGAGCTGCGTCACCCCTTCCGCGCGGTAGTAGTCGAACGCTTCGCGAGGACGCTCGAGCAGTTTTCCCTCGGCCGCAGTGGCCGGCGGCGACATCGTCGGCGGCAGATACACAAGCCAGCGTGGATCGACCGCGAAGCGACTCATCACTTCGAGCGCAGCACGCGAATTCTCTTCACGGATCGTGACGGTGCGGCCCAGACGCGGCTTGATCACGCGTTTGCCCAGCACGTCTTCCACATCCAGCACGCTGGCGTCTCGCGCGGCTGCAGCCGGACTCGCGAGCGGTTTGATCGGTTCGTAATACGTACGCGCAGCCGGCACGCTGACTAACTCGCGCTCGGGATAGCGCAGCGCCGTGAGCTTGCCGCCAAACACGCAACCCGTGTCGACGCAGATTGTGCGGTTGACCCATTCGGCTTCGGGTACGGGTGTGTGGCCATACACGACCATTGCCGCGCCGCGGTACTCGCTCGCCCAGTCGAAGCGCACGGGCAGGCCGTATTCGTCGGTCTCGCCAGTAGTCTCGCCGTACAGTGCGAAGTCGCGCACAGCGGCCGACGCGCGGCCCTGCAGCTTCTCCTTCATGCCGGCATGGGCGACTACCAGCTTGCCATTGTCGAACACCAGGTGGCTGACCAGCGAATAGATCCAGTCACAAGCTTTTTGGCGGAACTCGTCAGGCTCTGTTTCGAGCTGCTGCAGTGTCTCCGCCAAGCCGTGGCTGATCTTGACGTCGCGACCGCGCAGCTTCTTCATCAGCTTGATGTCGTGGTTGCCCGGCACGCAGAACGCCGTACCGTTTGCAACCATCGCCATTGCCAGACGCAGCACGCCGGGCGAATCCGGTCCGCGGTCGACAAGGTCGCCGACGAAAATCGCACGGCGGCCTTCTGGCGCGGTGACCTCCGGTGCCTCACGCGTGCCCGCAATCGTGTAGCTGAGCGCGCGCAGAAGCTGCACGCATTCGTCCAGGCAACCGTGCACATCACCAATGATGTCGAACGGCCCCTGCTGGTCGCGCCGATCGTTCCACGCCTTCTCACGCGTGATGGCCGTCTCGGCGACCGCCTCGACGTTGCGCAGCACAGCGGCAACCTTGAAGCCTTCTTTCTCGAGCCCGCGCATCGAGCGGTGCAGACTCTGGGTTTGCGACCGGACAACGTGCGAACCGAAATCGCGATCCGGCCGGACCGCGTTGCGCTCGTGAAGCAAGCGCTCCGGCAGATCGAACACGATCGCTGATGCCAACACGTGATGCTCACGAGCCAAGGCAACCAAACGCTTGCGATCCTCTGGTCGAACGTTGGTGGCATCCACAACGGTGAGCTTTCCGGCAGCCAGACGCTTGCCGGCGATGTAGTAGAGGACGTCAAACGCCTCTTTCGTCGCCGCCTGGTCATTTTCGTCATCAGAAATCAACGCCCGACAGTAGTCGGACGAGATCACTTCCGTCGGCTTGAAGTGCACGCGGGCAAAGGTCGACTTGCCCGATCCAGAGGCACCGACCAGCGCCACCAGCGCGAGTTCGGGGATGCGGATGATGTTCATCGGATGAACACTCCCATCTGGGTCGGCGGACCGAACTCGGGATCAACGTCGCCGATCGGCAGGAATTCGACTGTGTAGGAGTGGCGCTCGCACACGCCTTCAGCCCACGATTGGAACTCAGCACGAGTCCACTCGAAGCGGTGGTCACGATGACGCAGCGTGCCAGCGGCGAGGTTCGGGAAGCGCACGTTGTATTCGACGTTGGGGGTAGTGACGATCACCATCTGCGGCTTGGCATGTTCGAACAGCGTGCGTTCGAAGGCGATGAGGCGCGTGGCATCGATGTGCTCGATCACTTCAATGGCACAGGCGGCATCAAAGCCGACCATGCGCGCATCGCGATAGGTGAGGCTTCCTTGCTGCAGCTCGATGCGTGCACGCTGCATCGGAGCCAGCCGATCGAGCTTCAGGCGCTCAGCCGCGCGTTCAAGCGAGATTGCCGAAACGTCGATACCGAGGATATTGCGGAACTGCCGTTGCTCGAGCAGGCGACCGAGCAAGCGTCCTTCGCCGCAACCCACGTCCAGCACAGTGGCTGCACCGCTGCGGAGGAGCACGTCTTGGACCGTCGCCATGCGTCGCTCGTTGAGGCTGAGGCTGCGCTCGAGATGTTGCTCGCCAGCGTCCTTCTCGCGATCGCTAGTCTCTACGTTCTCCTCCGGTTCCGTGAGGAGCTGGCCGAGCGCCTCACGCACCAGTGAGCGCTGTCGCTTGAGATAATTGGCGAGAATCCAGTCGCGCTCGAGATGCGTCCCGAGCCAGTCTCCGCCCTTGGCGAGCAGCTTCTGTACCTCGTCGCTGCCAACGTAGTAGTGCTTGTCGCCGTCCAACGCCGGCAGCAGCAGATACAGGTGTTGCAACAGCGTGGACAACCGCAACGTGCCGCGCAGACGCAGGTGAAAGTAGTGGCTCTCGCCCCAGTCAAGAAATGTCTCATCCAGCGGCAACGGCTCGACCTCAACCTGATAACCCAGCGGCTCGAAACAGGCGCGCACCTTTGCAGCACCGGCGCGACAACGCACGACAGGAACCTCAGCTTCAAGTCGGATTTCCGATGCCGCCAATTCCGCGCGGGCCTTGCAGTTTCCGGCCATTCCGCTCGAGAACACTTGCGCGATCGCCACAGCGAGAAATGATGATGCGGTGTAGGGCCGATCGTTCACGTACTGTGCAAGCGGGCCGTCTGCGTCACCACGCCCGCGCACCAATCCCACCGGATCGACATCAATGACGAGCGCGACCGAGCATCGCTCCGGAGTTGCCTCGGGATAGAACACATGCGCGGTGCCGAAAGCCAGGCTGAAGGTCTGGTGTCGATCAGGATTCTTCGAGACCAGATAACCTAGGTCGGTAGCCGGCTGATGTGTAGTGCTGACAAGAAGCTGCATGGAGCAAAGATGACTCGCGCGGCCGCACATGATGCTTCACCCGTGGCAGCAGCGCGAGCCTATGCTATCTCGGATAGCGACGTGCCTTGGTGTCGACGGCGACAACGTGCAGAAGACAGAGCGGCGAATATTGACGTGAACACTGGAACATCGGGCGGGCATTATTTTACATAATATACATTGCGCACAATCAGGCTAGCCGCGCGTTGTCAAATGTGCGAATGAGCACATCAGCAGCTCGCTTGGCAGTAAAGTAAACGCCCACTTCTCTCAGCGGTTGGTTGGGTGGAGAGTCAGCGGACAGCCAGTTTAAACTCGTGATCACCAGCGCGTCGTCGTCCCATGCGAGGATTTTCGCATGCAGCGTTGGAACGTGCACTGGCGCGATGCTGACGGCTTTTTTCATAGCTTCCTCAGCTAGAGCCCGGGCATCTGACTGCGTCATACCTCCACTGACCATGTTGTAGTAGATTCGCCCGCTAATGACTCCCTTCGAATTTTCGACGGCAGCCATTGCTGGAAGGACCACGGCCCGGTTGGCGACATCGCTAATACGGTGACTTCCGGCGAATATCCTTGTCTTGGCTTCATCGCGTGCCATACGAACGAAGTGGCCATGAGCCGCCCCCAAGACCAGCGCAGCTTTGACTCGGGTACCTGTGGGCGACTTCTGGCTAGCTACTTCGACCGAAAGCCGAGCAAGCTCTTCGGTGATGGGGAGCCAGTAGCCCTCGCGGCCACGAGAAAGTTTTGCTAGAACGTTGAGCACTTCCGAGATCATTGAAGGGTCGCGCACTCGGACCGAAGCGTCGTAGCTTTGGAATGTGGTGTAGAGCCAATTGCACGATCCCACGATCGCAAAGAATCGCCCGGAGGACAAGTCGTCTGCAACGATTAACTTCGAATGGGACTGTGTCGAGAAGAGGTGCAGTTTGAAAAATCCATCAATGCCGGCAACTTCTAATTCAGCCTTCACCAGTCGCAGAAGGCGAATCGTGGCGGCCGCGTTCTTGTCGTCTTCCGACTGCCCCCAGAAAACATCGATGCGGACAGACCTATGCGCCGCTTCTTTTAGCGCCGGGAGCGCGGCTCTTAAAGAGGCTTCGGAGATGAACGTGGAGTGGATGATCAGGCGCGAATTTGCGCGACGAACTAGTTGTAGAAAGGCCTTCTCATGCGCGTCGGCACCCAATATAAGGTCATCTTGAGAGAACACAGCATCGAACATGCGCGGCTCGGGATGAGCGTCTTCCCCATCATCAGCACTTGGTACGGCCGGTACGGTTGTGGCTGCTACAGTGGTGGCGCTTTTAACATCCTTGAGAATGGCTTCCGTGAGTCGCGGAGGCGCGCGCGTCGGCAGGCCCTCTACCCGTCCATCGCGCACTGTAACGAGGGCATACAACTCAGATAACCGCTCGTTGTTCGGTTCTATACCCACGATCTCTTCATCTTCTCCAGTCAAACAGGTCAGGAAATCTTTTGGTTCGGGGTCGAGCTCTCTCGCAGTTAACCAAATTACATTCTCTCCCTTGGTCCGTTCCTCTAGCTTGGCCTTTGGATAGCTTTGAAATTCGCGTCCGCGGTAATGACATCCAGTTACGCGATCGATAAAGAAAGACATCCAGCGCTTCAGAGTTTTCTGAGCAGCTGGAAGCTCATCGCCACCGGCTCGCGCCTTGCCAATCGGGGTCGCTTGAAAGATCGCCCCCTCAGGGCGGGGGGAAATCTCAACCCACCCGACCCGCATGAGGCGAATCAACATTTCTACGATAACGCGTCTGGGCAATGCCGCAGCTAGTGCAAGATCGATTGCCGTGCGGGGCTTGCTCGCGATCGCCTGCAAGATCAGATGCTCGGCAGGGCTCCAAGGGCGTCCTTTCAGCAAGTGAAAGCGACGCTTGCCACGGAAAACAGGAATCGCTACTCGCTGGATGCTCACTTTTTGAATCCTTCCGAAAGCATGCTGCCGCTGATTCGCCCGATCTTTTTGTTCGCCAGACCCTCGTCAAGCACTATCATCAGCTTCTTCAAGAATTCAAACGGACCGTCGGGATCGTCTGGGAGAGGACTGATGACGCTGCGAAGGAATCCAAAGCTGCCGACCAAGACCATCTTCCAACGTGCCCGGCTCAGCAACACATTCATACGTCGCGGGTCCGTCAGAAATCCGAGTGCGAGTCGTGGACGCGTGAACTGATTATTTCGGACCAGCGAAATGACGACAATGTCCGCTTCACTGCCCTGAAACGAGTCCACGGTGCTACAAAATGACGCTCCGTTGCCAAATTCAAAATCCTTGAGATGTGCAAGTCGTCTGTCGCGTTCGCTTTCGATTTTTTTTTCAAGACGGCGGACTTGCTGCGCATACGGCGACAACACGGCTAGCGTAGGTTTCTTGTTGGGCCCAGGCTCAGGTTTCAGCGTCGCAAGTACATCGACGACGCTAGTTAGCTCTGCGTCGTTCCACCAAGAGGGGGATTGGTCGCCGAACTTGGCGCTTATGGTCGTCTGAACGTCATGCATGTCGACCAAGGCAATCGGCGTAAGGGGCAGCTTGGAGCCGGGAATCACACTGAAAGGGGGAATCTCGGTTAAATATTTTAACTTTCGATTCGCATCCGTAGTCAGCTTTCCCCTGTAGAAAACCTTGGATACAAGGTCAGCAATTTCTGGGTGCATTCGATGCTGAACAGTGAGCTCCTTAGCAATGTTTCTGCCGAAGCGTCCCTTCCTCTGATGAGCGAATTCGTTCTCGATCATCGACTCGAACATCATGAGCGCATCGGCGGCGGCGCCACCTACATCGATCGCCTCATCGTCTTGCCAGTCTTCCAATAGGTCTTCCACCGCACTCCCGCGTAGAGTGCGACTAATCAAAGAAGGTGCGACTCTGACTACTTCCTGGAGATCGTCGGGAGAAGCGAGGATCGCTTTGATTTCGTCAGACCGATAGGGCGGTAGCTGCTTGTGATCACCAATCATGAGGCGACGGTGCGATAGGAGAAGCGGCGCGATAAGTTCGCTTCCAGTGGCCTTGCCCGCCTCCTCTACAATCGTCCAATCGAACTGGCCTCGCTCTTCGGTCAGCCTCTCAAGTTCTGCAGCGTTGGTCGTTGAGAAAACGATATTCGCGGCTCGCATGACCACGCCCTCAAAGGCTGAGCGAGCACGTTGCGCGATTCTCCCCTCGGGAGACGTCATCGACAGCACTTGTGCTTGCAATGCAGGAGTGCCCTCTTTTAGCAACGGGCTGCCGGCCAGCGCTGACAGAAGATTTCCCGCCTGTTCTCGGATATCCCAAGGACCGGCGTCACCCACATCATCTTTCTTCCTGCAGCGCACCACGAGAGGTGCTTCAGTGACCGCGTTGTCCGTCAGACTCGATTCGATTTCGTTTATTAAATGATCGACTGCGGCATGACTTTGAGCGGTCAGAAGCAACCGCGAACTCGGCTCCTCGTGGAAACGCCGCCTTACGACTTCTCGAACGAGATTAGTCTTTCCCACACCGGGCGGACCTTGAACAAGATAAAGCGGCAGGACGGCCGTGAGTTCTTTAAGCGCCACCTGCTTGGCTTCGTCCAGTCGCTTGAAGAACTTATCAGCGCCATCTAATTCCTCTTGCGTATCGAACCGATTGGCCCTTGGGTCGGCGAGCATCCGCAGCAGTTCGGAGTGATCCGACAGGGCCGCAAGCGCCTTGACGCGCCGTCTGAACTGAACGATCGTGCCCACCGAACTTGATGGGATCAGGTAGGCATCCGAGCCCGAAGGTGCCGGCTCTCGTCCTTGAAAATCGAAAAGTGGGCGCTGCCCTGGCGTCACCTTTGAGACGTATCGCCATTCGCTGTCGTCAACGCCACGTTCGCCAAGGACGGCATTGTCTGTCAACGTCCATCCAGACTCCTCACCATGTTCGCCAATGAGGAGTTGCTCGAGCCTCTCTGCGGCTGATTTGTTCAACTTCAAAGCCTTCGCGAGTGCATCACGATCAGGATCGGGTCTCGCCTCTATCCGCACGCGGTATTGCGTCTGAGCGTCACCGACATCTAAACCGTTGTTCGGAGTACTTGGTCGATCGGCAATTCGGACTGGAAAAATATCGGAAACAGCAAATGCCATCTCCACTAGTTGCGCAAGGGCGATTGATCGGAGCTTCTCCTGCTCTTCGCTTAGAGTCCCCGCGTCCGCAGACATCTGTGCATGCAAGCCAGCCCAGCTGGTAACGCGGCGTCGCATCCGTCCAAAAGACTCGATTGCCTCTCCCGTTGTGATGACGATAATCAACCCGCCGCTCAACACAATGGGCTTTCCGATGTTGTACTTGGAGATTGGCGCTTGGGATTCGGCCGTCTCGCAGTACGCAAATTCCCACGTGGAAAGTTGCTGGTTGAGGGGTTGAAACGGCTCGATACGGTAGTTCAACTGGTGCCCACGCAACACGAAACGGAACCCGCCGTTTCCTCCTGGTACTTGCACTGCAACGAGTAGGGCTTGCGCGGCAAGATCATCCCTAATGAAATTGAGTTGAGCCTCAGAATCCGCGATGTCGATCTCGCGCCCCGACGCCTTCCGAATATCTTCGGAAAGCTTCGACTTATTTCCCAAACGGACGACGAGGCGATAGGTCGCCTCCAGCTTGGCGACTTGAGCTGAAAGCCGATCTGTGATTTCGGCAATGCGGTTGCCAACGAAATCCCCGTCGAGGCGATCGATAGGTTCGACGCCGACAAGGTGTCGCAGCAGCCGTACTTCAGATGATTCGAGCTGGTCGGCGACCTGGAACGGTGCGATGGTCAAATCACGAAGGCGTTCAGCCTTTACGCCTAGTAGGGAAGCGAATAAGTCGCCCATTGCCGCCCAGTCCGCATTGAAAGAATCGAACTCCTTGGCTCGTTCCTTTCTTGAGGAACGAGCAGCACTTTGATCGCCACCAGCGAGTCGCATTGACCACTCAAATCCAGTTAGCTGAAAATCCGGCTCCTCCGATCCTGATGTCAGAATAGACCAAGCGTCGATGTTGCGGTGCAGGAGGCCCTGCGAGTGCAGGATATCCAGCGCAGCGACCACGCGTGAAAAATTTAGCCACATCTTCAGCCGACCCGAGGCCGCCCGGGGGGACTTCAGCCAATGCGCTAAAGTAATAGCATCCAATACGACCTTAAGTGGTCGTCGCTGACCAGAGTCAAGTACTAGGTAAAAGCCCTCTTGGTCCAAACCTGTGCCGTATAGCGCAGCGATCCTGTTTCCTACGCCAGGATGCCCAGCAAGACGCAGCAACTGACGCAATTCGTGTCGCCAGATGTCCGCGAAGTCTTCGTCCGAATGATCTGCTTTACGCGGCCAGATCTTGACAAGAACTGCAGTGCCGTCGGCCGCGCGCCCTTCGATCAAGGCCGGTCGCCCCTTCGCTGGCTCGGAGCGTGCCAAGTACCGTTCAGCGAGCTGAAAATCTTTCAGAAACTTACCGACACGACGACTCTTGGAGGCTGCCACGCTATCCCCTCAGCTACTAGGCACGCACTAGCCACATAAATGTACTAGTGGCATTACTAGCTACCTAAATTTTCCAATGAACAAGACGTTCGCGAATCTGCTGCGCAGTGACTCCGAAGCATCCAATCGCATATTACCACCCTTGATACGCTCACTGATCGCTGCTCGACGCGCGACAACCGATTCACACGAAAAGCCGCTCGTGGGCACTTCCGGCCGCTATAAGCTGTTCTTGATTCTCCTATAAAAACGTTAGTAACGCATGAAAAACTCCGTAAGTTATCCCCTGCGATCATCAAGGGACTAGGGAATCAGCCGATAAACCAGCCGATCAAGACTCAGCAACGGCCGCTGCGCCCGCGTCTCAACTTGCGAAAACAGCACCAGCGAAAACGCCCATTCGCCGCCGGTCGTCGCGGGCTGGTTCACCCTCTTCCAGGTGTCGAGCGCAGCGGCAATTTCGGTGGCGGTGGTCGCGGTGATCGCCTGGTTCGGATAGAGGCCGACTGGCAGATAGGTCGCGAGTGCGGCGTCCGGGGTCGCTGCGGGCACGAGTTGGTAGCCGTAATACAAACCCATTGTCACTGGCTGTCCGATGCGCTGAGCGCCGAACAACGTCGTGAATGCCGCATCGATTGCGGCCTCCACGGTGACGCCGAGGCTGCTGATGTCGATGCCTTGCGGCCAGCTGTTGAGCGGCGTGACGATCGTTGCGGCATCGACGGTTGCCGAGCGGTAGACGAAGTCCTCGGCGGTTGCGGCGTCGGGGTTGAGGTCGCGGTTGCGCACGACGGCGAGCGATGCGCGCGCGTTCTGCACGCTGGCGACGTTGAGATCGGCCCACGTTAGGCCGATGCTTGCCCACGCGGCTGCGGGCGCGGGCGGGTCGAACACATACGTGCGCACGGCGGCATCGCCGCTACCGTTGCCGAGCTCGACGACGAGGCCCGCAGGCGAGCGATAGTCGGCGTTCGGCCAGTCGCCGCTCGGTCCGGGTGTTGCCTGATCGCGCGTCAATCGCAGCGCTTCGATGCGCTCGCCGTCACTGCTGTAGTCGAGCTGCGCGCTGAAGCGATAGTCGGCGCGTGCCGGCACGCCATCGATGACGTCCCCGGCTTTGCTCGTCGCTTGCGCGAGCGGTGCCCAATAGCCGGCCCAGTCGGTCGCGACGGCATCGACAAGATCGGCGAAGCTCGCCGCGGCATTCGCTGCGGTTGCCGCGTCGCCGGCCAGCGGATCATCGTAGTACGCGAGTTTCGACCACAGCGCACCCGCCGCATGATCGTATCGCGCGAGCGAGGCCGCGATATCCGTGCGGCCCGTGGCGAGCACATCGCTCATCGGCGGCGCGATGTTGAACGACGCGGTCACGATCACATCGTCTTGCGCCGCGTGCTCATGCGAATAGCGCAGGTGATAACGCCATAGCGCAGTTTCGGCGAGATCGGCTGCACCCTGCGCGACAGCGCCCTGCTCCGCCAGCGCCGGCATCGCCGGATAGGCGCGCAACGGCAGCGGAATGCGCGAGGCGCCGAGCCGCGTATGCACATCGGCCGGACGGGCGTCCGTCGTCAATGCCGGAAGAAAACTCAGCCAGTTCGAAGCCTGGTACGGCGGCCCTGCACCGACCGCGATGTCCTGAATGTCGAACTCGATATACGAATACACGTAGTCGAGATCGAGTGCAGCCTCGCGCTGATGCGCTGGATCGTCGACGCTGAGCACGAAGCTGACGAACGACGATGTGGCGTCGAGCACGGTCTTCGCGCTGGTCAGGCCGCTGTGGCTTCCGAGCACCGCGCCGCTCGCCGGGTCGATCAGGCGCGCCTCGCCGTACAGACGTGCCGGACGCAGCTGCCGGCTGCTGTCGGTCCAGGCCGAGACGACGCTCGCATCGTATTGCACCACGGCAGCGGCCGCGTAGGCCTGCGCGAGATTGATGCCGAGCTGCTGCTGTACGGTTGCGATGGCCGCGTCGCGTCCAGCGGCCGCTTTCGGGTCATCGAGCAAGAGCACTTCGGCGAGTCCCGCGGCAACGCCCGCGGCCAAGCGCTGCTTCGCACTGAGTACGCGTGACAGCGCCGGTCGCGCGACCGCGTCGGCATACACGCCGCTCGAGTAGGAGACGGTCATGAAACGATCGACATCGGCGAGAAATCGGCGCGCCCAGACTTCGACGTCGACGCCCTGGAAATCGCTGCCCTGCTGCGCCGGTCGCAAGGTTCCGTCGGCCTGCACTTCGTCGAGCACGATGCCGCTGCGCGTGACGAGGTCGGCGTACAGCGGACGCAACGCGAAGCTGCGCGGCCACGGCGCGCCGCCTGCCGGCGCTGCGACGCCCGGCGCGACCGACACCTGCGCGATCCCGTTCGCGCCGAAGTCGACCACCCACAGATCCGCCGCGACACCGGCGACCTTGCCAGTGGCCAGACGCAGTTGCGGAAATACCTGCAGGAACTTCTGCGCGAATTGATTCTGCGTCTGCGGCGGATCGGCGCCCTGCCCTTGCGCGCTGGTCGGCGCCGGAATGCCGCTTTGCGCGCGTTCGACGGTTCCGTCGTGATCGGCGCGGCGGAACGCCGGCGCGACGAGCGCGGGCGGCCGTTGCAGACGCAGCTCGACTTCGAGTGGAAAGATCGGCGCCGCGAATGGCCCGGTCCCTGCACCGATCGCCATCTCGAACGCGACCGCTCGCGCCGGCAACAGCGCCAGCGCCGCGGCGGCGAACAACGGCGCTTCCGGATTCGCTGCGAGCACTTCGCCGATGCCGAGCTCGCGTCCCGCGGCGGAGAAACGCGCCAGCACCGTGTTCAAGCTGTCGTCGGCGCCCGTCGTGATCTCGACCGTGGCACCGACATCGTTTGGCGGACTCTGCAGCGGCACGCCGGCGGCGACGAGTCCGGCCAGCGCGAGGTTGGTCTGCGCAAAGCTGCGCGCGTCCACGCCGTAGCGTGCCTGCAACGCGCTCGCCACAGTGGCCGCGTCGAAGCGTGCGAGCGGACAGCTGAGCAAGGCGCCGGGCGCGAGCAGGTCGGCTTGTTCTGCGATCGCGCCGGCAAGCTGGCTGTAGCCGATGCCACTCTGCTGCGCGTCGAGGCGGCCGAGCACGCTGGAGAAACTGTCGCCGGGCTGGGTCGTCGTCGAGTACGAATGACCTTCGTACTCGACCGCAACGTTCTTGCCGGCGAGCATGGTCGACGGCATCGCGCCATTGCGCGTGACGAGCAGGGTCGTCGCCTCGTCCGCCGTGCCGGCAAACGCAAAACGCGATGCGATGCGTGCGAGCCGATCGCCCGGCTGGATCGTGTAAGGCGCCGACAGCGATGACGCGTCGTCCGGCAAGGCGAGCATACCCGGCACCAGCAACGCGGAATCTGCCGGCAACACAAACGAGGTATCGCTCGCGAGTTGCTCGAACAGCAGCGCCGGCGTCGCGCCGTAGCGCGCCGCGAATGCGAGCACGCTTTCCGCCTCCGCCGCTTGCGGCGCGGGCGAGAATGCACCGAGCCAGACGAGCGCACCGGCGTCGAACAGATTTGCCGTCGTGAGATTGGCCGCAGCGAGCGCGGCGACGTCGAAGCCGGTCGCGTTGCGCGCCAGCGTCTGCGGCGGATCGGCGGCGGGAACGATGTAGTGATACGAAACCAGCGGCGCATCCGTCACGAGCATGCCGCTGCGCGCGCCGTTCGCCGCGGCGATGTCGGCGATCTGCGCGTTGACGCCGATCAGCGCGAAGGCCTGCTGCACGGTCGCGAAACTGTTCACCAGCGGATCGCCCGGCGCGCTGTGCTGCGGATCGACCGGCTGGCCGACCGTGATGGTCACGCCGTCCATCTCGAAAACGAAGCCGGTTTTCAGAATCGCCGTCGCTGTGCGATTCGCAGATTCACTCGCCAGCAGTCCCGCGTTGCTGTGCAGCGTCGCGCCGATCGTGTCGAGATCGATATCGCCTTGCGGCACGCGATAGTCGACTTGCGGCGTCAGCATCGTGGTGCCGATGCGCAACGGCAATACCTCGGCATTTTGCGGGGCCGTCAGAATCGTCAATGCGCTGGGCGCGGGCCAGCCGGGGCGCTGCGTCGAGGCAATCGATGTCGCACTCGCCTGATCGGCGAACACGACGCAGGCCGGCATCGGCACGGCGGCGCTGCCGAGCAGGTCGCGCACCGGCAAGCTTGCATTCGCCTCAGCAAACAGGGCGGCGTCGAGTCCGTAGCGCGCGATCAGCGCGGCCAGGTTTGTTTCAACCGATTGCACGGCACGCACGGGCTTCAACGATGCGAGCGCTTGCGAGGTCTGCCATGCGCCGGCGGCATAGCGCCACAATGTTTCGCGTGCGCCGGGCGGCTGTATTTCCACCGGGTCGCCGTTGTTGTCCTGATACAGGCTGGTCGAAACGCTGACCACCAGATCGCTTTGTGCGAGCTGGTAGTAGATCTGCTGATACTTCTCGGCCTGTCGCGTCTGCGCCTCGATACTCGCGACCGGCGACTGCGAAAAGCCCGGCTGGTTCGCGCCGGCCTGCAGGGCGAGGCTCACATTCAAGCGCACAGCGCCGCCGACAGCAGCGCCGAGATCGTAGCCGCTGGTGGTCGCCGGCCAGTTTGCAACGCTGATCAGATCGTCGGTGTAGCCGACGTCGATCGCAACCAGACCTGTATTCGCGCCGGCGCCGGGCGGCGCCGTGGTATTGCCCATCAGATCGGCGAAACCGAGTTGCACGTTCGCCTGCTGCAGGGCGGCGCGTCCGCCGATGCCGCGATACGGATCGGCCGCGGCGAGCGGCAGGCCGACCACATCGGGTGCGAGCGAGGCCGGCCCCATGCGTGCGATCGGCAGCACTTGCTGGTAGTTCCAGTAATGAGTTTCCGGCGGCGACGTGACGACGCTCTTCGCGCGATTGCGTCGCGCGGCACGTCGACGCTGCCACGCCGGCGTGTGTGTGCCGTCGCTCGCCTGCGGTGTCACCGGCAAGCCGGGCCGCGCCGCATGGAACGGTGCGCCGGATTGCGGACCGACGTCACAGGTCAGCAGACTGAACAGCGGCGCGGTCGGCGGCGGCGTGCCGTCTGCGTATTCGTCGGGCGGACGCGGCAGGGTCAGATCGAAACCGACGTGACCCGCCGGCACGGTTGCGACCGTTGCGAGATCGGAAAGATCGCTCGCTTCGACGTACAGCGACTGCGCGCTCGCATCGAGTCCGGCGCCGACGACGGCCGCGTTATTGAACGCGAGCAAGGGACGTCCATCCGGCGAGACGCTCTGCTGCGTGGCCGCGATCACGACCAGATACGCGGTCGCATTGCCCTGCTCGTCGAAGCTCGCAACCGGCAGGCCGTCGCCGCCTTGCGTCTCGACACCGAGATAGTAACCACTTCCGCCGACGACACTGCCTTCCCACAGCAGCAGCAGGAAATCGGCGAGGTGCGCGAAGTCGGCGTACCACACCGGCTTGGGCGGATCGTCCCGGGTCAGTGCCGACGGCAGTAGCGCGTCTTCGACGCCGGGGACGGTATCGGTCGAAAGATTGGTCTTGATCAGGTACGTGCCGCTCGCCACCGTCGCGAGCACGGCGAGGCCGCTGGTGTTGCCGGCGTCGGGTGCGGGTTGCACGCTCAGGAACGCCTGCGTTCCCGCCGGCGCAACGCCGCTCAAGTATTGCCACAGATCGAGCACGAGTTGCCGATGCGAGGTGTCGGCGCCGAGCAACTCGTACACGTGTTCGCGTTCGCCGATGCGACGCAACTGGAAAGGTATCAATGTTGCAAATGTGCTGTTGAGAAGAGCAACCGGACGCGCCGCTGCGCTTTCGCGGTCGCCGTCGGCGACGATCTCGTACGGCGTCGCGGTAGCGGCCTGCGCCAGCGCGCTGAGCGCGTCTGCAAATGGCCACAGGCTGGCATTGCCGATCGAAGGCGCGCCATCGGGTTGCGGAATCGGCAGCGCGAGCGGCGACTGCAGCTCGATGCGCTGGTCGAGGCCGTACGTGCGCGGCACCTGCGCCGACAAGGGCAGCGACGCCGGTCCATGCGTCGGCGCTACGCCGAGCGTCGCCGCCGGATACAACGTCGCGAGCTCGCTCGCGCTGTAGGAATAGCGCAATGCGTCGACTGGCGCGCTGAGCACGATCATGCCGGGCATCAGCGTCGCCGCTTGCATCGCAGCCGCGCCGTTCGCCGACATCCGGGCCAGGCGCGCGTTGTGCGTCGGCGCCTGCGGCACGCGTGCGAACAGATCGGCCGCGCTCTCGCCTGCGCGCGTCGTCGTCGCATCCATCAGCACGATCCAGTCGGCGCCGGCGTCGCGCGTGATCGTGATGTCGAGCGCCGGATCAGCGCCGCCGCCCGGTGCCGGCGACGCAAACTGCTGGCCGCTCAACGTGTACAGCGGAGTCATCGGTCCGCTCGCGGTGATCTTGTTGTCGGCCTCCACCGCTGCCGGCAGGCGCAGGCCCGACAACAGCTGGCGCGATGCCTGACCGTAGACGTCCGACAACCCAGGACCGCCGAGCACGGCGGCGACGAGCGTATCGATGGTCTGCGCGGCAAGTTGCGCGATGACCAGCGCGCTGTCCTTCGGAAAGATGCCGGCGATCTGCGCGAGGCGCGTGCCGACCTCGCCGACGGCGAGTCCGTAGTTCGCCGCAATCGCGCCGAAGCTCGTGTGCACCTGCGTGTCGACCGACACGGCGGGCAGATGGATCGTCGCCAGATCGCTGAGGATTTGCGCAGCACCGATCCACGTCAGCAATCCGGCGATATCGGGCGGCGCCGCGCCGAACAGGATGCAACGCGTCGCGAGCGTATCCACCGTTTCACCGGAAAGCACCGCGACGGGTGCGGACGGCAGCGAGATCACGCCGCCGCTTTCGCTGACCGCATCGCGAAATGCCGGCCACTGAGGCGTCGGCGCCGTGGCCGAGGTCGCGTAGTTCTGCTCGAGTGACAACGCCATGCCGATGCGCGTGAGCGTGTCGCCGGGCAAGGTCGTGTAGTTCGCCTGCAGCGGTTGCGTCACGTCGTAGAGCGCGAGCGGTGTCTTCAGCGGTAGTCCGACCGGCAGCGGTTGACCTGCGTCGACCGAACTCAGGGCGGTCGCGTTCCACTGGAACACGGTGGCGGCGTACCAGTCCGCATCATTGATCGCGAGCGGCGCGTAGTAGCGCACATAGAACACCGCGGCGACGCGCAATCGGCTGAATCCGGCCGGCGGCGTGTAGGTGCTCGCCGGTGCCGTGAACGCAGCGCCGGTGCGCAGCAGGGCGCGATCGATCGCGAGGTCGGTGTGGTCGAACAAGGCGATCGCGCCGCCGGCGAGCGCGAAGCGCGTCGCGATGGCGTCTAGCGTATCGGTCTGCCGCACCTGATAATCGAGCGCGCCGAGCGGATAGGTCGCAGGCGTCAATGTCGCATCCGGATTGTCCAGTGCGACGATTTCCGGCGCGACCCCGAGGATGATCGCGAGGGTGCTGCCGGCTGGCGCGCGAGCAATCGCGTTTTCAATGCCGGGATTGAGGAAGACGAGTTCCGCCGTCGTCGCGCCGAGTTCGGCCGCGACGCTGGCGAGCGTATCGCCGCTGCGCACGCGATGAGTGACATCGACCTTGACGAAACTTCCCGCGATGTCGGCCAGCGACAGCGTGTTCGTCGCGACCTGATACGGCCACGCGCGCATCAGGTCATTCGCTGCACCGACCGCCGCCTTGCTCAGCATCAGGCACCAGTCGCAGAACAGGTACGAGGCAAACGATTCGAGCGGACCATCCACCAGCGGCGACGCGTCCGGCGTCGATGCGAGCGGAAAGAATTCGGCGAGATAGCGGTTGACGCCATCGATGTAGACGGGGCCGACGCGGTTGTAATCTGCGAAGTCGACGCGCCCTTCCCCGAGCGTGCCGGTCCAGCTCAAGGTCAGCGCCGGCGGCAACGGCAATGCGAGTCCGCCGCGTGTCGCCGGCTTGCTCTCGGGCTGGCCGGAAATGTTGAGCCGGATATTCGTGCTGAGGAACCCGGCGAGGTTGGTGTAGCCGAAACCGCTGTCGGCGGTTTGCGGCCAATTCATTTGTTCGACCAGCAACGCAAGCTGTCCCGCTGTAACGGTTGTCACTGCGCCGTCATCGCCGAGGCCGCGCGCCGTCAGCGGTTCGGTGACCGCATTGATCGCCCAGCGCAGAAATGCTTCGGCGAGCAGCGCGGCCGGCAGTTCGGCGGGGTCGTCGGCTTGCGCGCTGAGTTCGGCCGAACGCACGCGCGCCTGTTCGATCGTGCGCGCCGTCGGCGCGATGCCGTCGTCGGCGAACAACAGCATCGCGGTGCGATAGCCTGCCTCGCCTGCCGGCGGCGGCGTACCGTCCCAACTGAGCGGAATCGCATCGACGCTGAAGTTCGGCAGCAACGACACCGCAACCGCGCGCGGCGCGTCGGCCAGCACGACGGCGAGCGGATTCCAGTTCAACACATACGGCGCGTCGGCGCTGTCGCGCGGCGCGGTGAACAGTGCCGGATGCAGGCGTCGCAACACATCATGGTGACGTTCGCGCAGCGCGCGCTGGCGACGCAGCGCATCGCGCGGCAGCGCCGGCAATCCGCGCCGGATCAGACGCGCGAGATTGCGGCCGCCCTGATCGGCGGAGAGCAGCCACGGCGTCTGCCGCTCGGTGCCGACGGTGAAACTGACGTCGAGGCCGATGCCGAAGGAAAAACTCACCGACACGAACAGAATCTTCACCGAGGCCTCGGCGCGCACGTCCACGCGCAGGCGAAACACGGTCGGCTTGCAGGCTTCCAGCACCACGCTGACTTCGGCCGAGGCTTCGAGGCTGACCATCACCTTGATGATCTTGAAATCAACCTTGCCGTAGAGCTTGCCGTGGATCGCCGCGATGCCCTGGCACCAGTAATACTTCGCCGGCGCGCTGCCGCTGCTGCTCGGATTGAACCAGGCCAGCACGCCCTGCAGGATCACCTGCACCTCGACGAAGATGCCGCCGGAGAGCGGCCCGATGCTGATCTCCTTGCCGACGCCGACGGCGAGACCGATGCCGAGTTCGAGCACCGGCGAGAAATCGCCGTTCGTGATGGCCGGCACGCGGCGCGAAGTGGCGCCGTTCAACACGCCGAAATACACGCCGCCGCGGCCGATGAACGGAAACACCTGCACGGTGAAGGCGCGTTCAAAGTTGCGCTCGTAAGGAAAGCCCAGATCGATCAGGAAATTTCCATTCGTATAGATTTCCACCACGACTACGCCGAGGGTGATCGATACCTCGCCGAGCTCGATGTGGCGGAACGCTTCCGGCAACCGCAGTTCGATGCGGAACATGCCGATGTCGTTGGTGATCTTCTTGTACAGGATCTCGAAGCTGAGTCCGGCGAGCGAGCCGGCGCGCTCGCCGCCGAGCGCGATCGAGAGGCCGTACAGACGCGGGTCGTTGAACACGAAACCGAGATCGACCGTCTGCATCAGACCGATGTCGAGGCCGAGCAGCCATTCGCTGTCGGCGGCGAACTGCATCGCCTGACCCGACGGCTGCGACAGCGGATTCGCATCCGGGTCCTCGATCGGCCGCATGTCTTCGGCCAGCCTCGTCAGCACCGCGCGCACGGTGTCGAGATCGCGAATATCGTGCAGGGTGACGTGCTGACCGGCGCCGAGATAGCGCAGGTCGAGCAGCGTCGTGCCCTGCCCCGGCACCGCCGGCGGCGGATCGGAAATCACGTCCCACGACAGCGCGTCGTCGCCTTCGTATGCGGTGCCGAGAAAATCGCCGTCGAGAATCAGATTGACCGCGCCCTGGTTGTTCTTGCGCCTGTAGCGCACACCGATCTTGCGAATCTTCATCACCACGAGGTCGACGTTGACGTCGTAGGTGAGCGCCACTTCGTTGTAGGTCGGATCGATGGTCAACGCGAAGCGCGCGAGGTCGATGCGGTTGAGCAGGTTCCACGGCGCTTCGAGCTTGAAGCCGATCGTCGGCGCGGCGAGATTGACCAGGTATTCGAGGATGCCGCCGAGCGTGACGCCGCCGAGCTGCACGGTCAGCAGCTGATGGCGCGTCGGTTTGGCCGTCCACGAGGTGATCGCCGACAGCCAGAGCTCGTCGAAGCGGATGCGGAACTGATACGTGGGTTCGGCCACGCCGATGTCGCGGCCGATACTGAGCAGCAAGCGATTCACGCCGAAGCTGCCGGCCAGAGTGCCGTGCGGATCGACGCCATCCTTCTCGCGCAGCACGCTCGCTTCGGCGGTCGCGGAAAGTTTCAGCGTGGTGCCGAACACGGTCGGGTTCCAGCGTGCGCTGATCGCGCCCGCCGCCGAATAGCCTTTCGCGATGGTTTCGAAACGCACTGCCATGCGATCGATCGAGAGATCGGGCAAGCCCTGCGGCGGATCGATGCCGAGCAGGTTCAGCACCAGCGCACTCAGGCTCAACGGCGTCTGCGGCCACAGCCGGCCGATGAAGACCCAGCCGGTCGTGTCGTTGCTGCGCGCGAACTCCGCGCCGACGTCGAAGCGCGGCTGTTCTTCGCCGATACCGCCGCCTTCGAGCAAGACCGTTCCGGTGATCTGTCCGCGCACTTCGGCCTGACTGACGCTGACGCTGAAGTTGAGCCCGACCAGATGGAAGGCGACCTTGTCGGTCAGCTGCAGCGTCCAGTCGAGCGTGATCTTCGCCGCCACATCGACGGTCAGCGCGAGCGGCTCGGCCTGGAACGTCATTTCGGTCACGCGCATGTCGTTCGGCGTCGGCGGCCCGGCACTGCCGAAGAAATGCCGGAACGCGTAACCGATCGGAATGCTGTCGTTCGCGCGCAACTGACCGCTGACGACGTACTGCGGAATCAGTGCTTCGATGTCGATCACGAACGATTGCTGCGGATCGTCGAGCGCGGCATCGTCGGCCGGCTTCGGGCCGATGCGGATGCCGCCGTACACCGAGCCTGCGGTGAACGCGGAGCCGCCGAGCGCGCTCGAAAGATTGCTGACCATCCAGCGCGTGCCGACGTCGATCACGCGCACGAACGGAATCGGCGGATTCCATTCCTTGTCCGACTCGAGCGTCACCGCGAGATATTCGATCCCAGGCACACCGGCGCGCAGGCTCGGTACGGTGTCGACCGCCACCTCGATGTCGGCGAGGTAGAAGTCGTCGAGCGGACCGAGGTCCGGTGGCACGAACAGCTGCGACGGCGTCAGGCCGAGCAGCGCGCCGAGTTGCACGATGGTTTGGCCGATGCGCAGCTGGTGCGGTTCGAGGCTCACCTGCAGCAGCCAGATCGAATCGCTGACGGTGAGCGGCGTGGACAAGCGCAGCGGCGCGCTGCTGTCGGTGTAGTAGACGTCGCCCACGAGTTCCAGCGCCGACATCGCGCTGACCAGCCAGAGATCGGGATCGAGATCGGTTCTTGAAGTCAGGCGCAGGCCGACATTGCGCAAGGCGGTCGAGCCGAACGCGATCGACACCTCCGGCGCCACCGCGCGCAAGTCCAGCGTCGGCGCCAGGTCACGCGAGGCCGGCATCACGACGGTGCCGGAAAGACGCAGCGGCCAGCCCGGCAGCAAGGCGCGATAGTCGGCGAGGATGCCGTTCGGCGGCAGTTCGCCACTGAGGCGCAGGGCCGACGCCGGATTCGAATCGGAGCCGAAGGCGGCATTGTCGAGCGGCAGGCCGATCAGGAACGATGGCGCAAATTCCACGAATCTATTTTGTGCTTCGAGCCGCTGGTAATCCGGCAGCGTCGGAAAGCCCTGCGAGAACGTCCAGCCGGAGGCAGCGATCGTCAGGTCGAGCGCGAACAGCGCGCCGGCGGCGGGCTCGGTGCAGGTCAACAACGCGGCGACCGCGGTCGTTTCACCGACCGTGGCACCGGGCACGCCGAACCTGCCCTTGCCGGTCAGCACGACCGCACTGACGCTGCGTACGAGCTGCGCGTCGGTCAGCACATAGCTTGCGGTGATGCCGAAATGCGTCAGCGTCGTGCGCAGGCCGGCAAGCCCGGGATCGGCACCGGCGGCATACAAATCGATGCTGCCGTCGTGGATCGCGGCGGCGAGTGCGTCGTAGATCGTGCTCAGCGACATGCGGCGCCTCCGGCCGGGCGCGAGGTTCGGCGACTCATGTCAGCACCTTCAGTCGGCGTCGCCGCGGTGTGCTCGCTGCGGTCTCTTCAGACGGACGCGGCGGCGCCAGATCGCGCACGGCGTGCGGTGCAACGACCGTAGCCGGCAGCCTGGCGTTCGCCACCGCGGCATCTGCTTCCGCTTCTTCGAGGCCGTCGCGGATCGCCGCCATGCGTTCGCTGCGCGCGATGATCTCGCGGCGCAGCGCGAGCAGATTCGGATCGGTATCCATCCGCTGCACCGTGATGCTCGAACCCGTCGTGGTCTTGACCGCGTTGTAGGTCCAGGCGACGCCGGATGGCGGATACGGCGCGGCCGTCGGCACCGCGTTGAGCGTGCCGGGATTCGGCGGCAGCACCCAGGTCTGCGTCGAGGTGGACGGCAGCAGCCCGAGGTCGTAATAGGTATTGGTGTAGATATTCGACGCCGTCTGCACCGTGTACCACCAGTCGAAGATCGGCCATGGCGACGTCGTGGTGCCGTCGTTGATCGAGTAACCGTCGATCGACTTGAAATACGCCGTGTAGTAGTGCGCGTTCGAAGCGGCAAGGGTCGGATCGGTGTACAGCGGCGTGCCGTGCAGCCACGGCCAGAAGTAGCTCATCAAGTAAACGGAGGGATGACGGAACTTGCCGACCATGCCCGCGCTCGCGGTGATCGTCTTGCTCTTCAAGTTGTCGACGAAGAGCTTGAAGTTCTTCACCGCCTCGTCGTTGTCGCGCTTGCCGTCGCTGGCGCGGAAGCTGAAGGTCGTCGATTCGCTGCCGTGATGCGGCGCGGTCACCATCGCGACGAGCGGGAAATACGTCGTCAGCACCTCGGCGGTCAGTTCCTTGTTCGCCGCAACGAGGGTGGCACCGGTGGCATCGCCGGTGGCGATGTACTGCCCGCGCTCGAACGAGACCACCACGATGACGGATACGGTGTTCTTGCCGTAGCCACTCAGCGCCGCCGTGCCCTTGCGCGTGCGCTTGGTCGGCGCGACGGCCGGCGCATTCGCCGTCAGGATGTAGAAATCAACGCCTTCGATCGTTGCGTATGGAATCGGCGCAAGTCCGAACACCTTGCGGTAGCTGCCGTAGCTGGCTGAAAACGGAATCGGCGTGCCGAGCGTCGGCATGTAGGTCTTCAGCCGGTTCAGCACGTTGTATTTTTTCTTGCCCTTCGCGTAGTTCGCCGAGTCGCCGCCGTAGCTGACCTTCTTGATCAGCAGCGGCTTCTTCAAGGGATCGACCGTGCCGGGCGGCACGAAGCTGTCGAGCAGCTGATCGAGCAGGCTGATGTGGTCGGTGTCGCTGTGCGAGAGAAAGATGTAGTCGATGGTCGGACTCGCCATCGTGTTCAACGTCTTGACGATGTACTCGACCGAGAGGCCGCCGCCTTCGTCGGTTGCGCGTTCCGAACCGAGATCGATCAGGGCCGTCGTGATCAGCGCGCCACTCGTGTACATCTCGATGAAATTGCCTGAACCCTGGCCGACGTCGAGCACCTGATACTTGATCGTGTCCGCTGGCATCGCGTTCTCCTAGCGTCCGTCTCTGCGCGGCAGGCGGCGGCGACCGCTGTGCAGCCGGCGGGTGATCGCGCCGGCGCCCTGCGCGGGCGCATCGGCGGGCTTCTTCGCGTACGCGGCGTACCAGCCGAGCTTGCTGGCGCCGGCGGCGTCTGGATTGCCGAACAGGGTGACGTCCGCATTGCCGGGCGGAAACGAAAGTCCCAGCACGGACAAGGCGAAGCGACGCAGGCGCAACAGGTAGCCGACGTCGCCGTCGTCATCCGGATATGTTGCAAACTGGAAATTGCGAAAACCCAGCCGCAGCACGCCTTGCAGCGGCCAGTCCAGGCCGATCGTTTTCGCGCTCGGCAATTGCAGGCCGACGTAGACCGGCAGCTCGCCTTCGAAACGACCCGGCGACCACGCCGCCAGCACCTTCACCGCGAGGCCGACGCTGCCGGCGAGCGCGCCGAGCGTGCCGAGGTCGAGGGTGAACACGAGGCCGTACCACGGCGGCGTCATCGGCGATTGTTCGAGCGGCGCGGCGACCGAGACGTAGCCGAGATCTTCCGGCGACGACGCGGCCGGCGCGCCCTCGCCCATCGCGACGAAGCCGCTCAGCGTGAGCGGGAAATGCGCGACCAGGGATTGCGGCCGCGCGACGCTGTTGCCGAGGTCGAAACCGATCTGGTCTTCCGACAACGTGAACTGCTGAGCAGTCGGCGTCGCCAGATTGAAGCGCATGCCGACGACGAGATTGCTGAAACGCAGATAGCCGTCGAGCGCCGCGGTCTGCGCGGTCTGCGGCGCCTCGCCATACGAGAACAGATCGAACGGCGCGAACGCGTTGAAGCGCAGTTCGCCGCCGAGGTTGAAATCGACGCGCACATCGCCGAGCGCGTCGGCGGCTTGTCGTGTCTGCACCGCGACACTGTTGATGTCGATGAAATCGAGTGCCGAGCGCGTGGTCGCGTAGCGATTTTCGCCGACCAGCACGAACGCATACGAGGGCGCGCCATTGACGCGCTGGTAGCTGCCCGAGAGCACGAGGTTGTTGCCGTGCGTCGCCGCGCGTTTGGTCAACGGACTGCCGAACAAGCGATTCGTCAACAGCTCCACGCGTGCGGAGAAATCGGCCAGCGCCGCATTCGCGAAGCGCGCGGTCAGCGCCAGCGTCTTGAACGCGAACGGCACCGTCGATTCGGCGTAGAGGTCGAGCGCATCCTGGTAGTCGATCAGTCCGAACGCAGCGGTCTGCTGCAGCACCACGCTGCCGTTGTCGGCATCGAACGGTGTCAGCGCGAAGCCGATGTGGTGCGCATAGAAGCGCGCGCGGTCGATGCCGGCCGAAATGAACTGCAGGTCCGCCGGCAGTTCCGCAATCGCCACCGGCGCATTGAGAAACAGCACGCCGTTCCAATCCTCGCGCGCTGCAACGTCGGTGTAGAAACGCCGGTACGCGCTGCCCTCCGGCGCATCGCGCGCCGAGTCGATCAGAGCGAGCAGTGCGGCTTGCGTCGGCGCCAGTCCGAGCTCGCCTTCGCTGCCTGCCGCTTCCGGCCAACTCCATGCGCTGGAATCGCGCGCGAGTTCCTGCAGCGAGCGGTTGCAGTATTTGAAGATCATCAAGGTCGGCGTCGCGGCATCGCTGCGCCACGAGCGCGGCGACAACTGGAAGGTCCAGCCGTCCATGTCGGTCTTGAGCATGCCGGCCAGCGGCAGAATCTTCGCCGTCTCGACACCAGCGATGGGCTCGATCGCGGCGACGAAGTTCGTTTCGGTGTCGAACACCGGATACGGCGGATCGAGCGCGCCCAGATACGCATCGAGCTGCGCGATGATCGCGTCCGGCACGCCGGCCGCGCGCAGATACGGCGACGACGCGGCGGTCAGTTGATAGGCGATCGAACTCGCCCGCATGAACACGTCGACATCGGAAACGACGAAGAACAATTGATTGGTCTGCAGCGCGGCCTGCAACGGCGGACCGACCGCGGTCAAGGCGACTTCGGTGTGCAGCGATTTCGGCATGTTCGCCAGCAGCACGCCGCTCCAGCGATTGCCGTCGGCGGACAGTACGCAGACCAGTCCCTGCGGCGTGACCGCGAGCGTGCCGGACGCATCGAGCGTGCGCCGCAGTTTCGCGACCTTGGGCAACCCGATCGCGTAGCGTCGCGCGGGCGCGATCGCCGCCGATTCCAGCTGCTTCGCCCATTCGACATCGGCGCGCTCGAGTGCGGCGTACGCGCCGACCGGCAGCAGCGGCGGCGCTGTCGTATCGGCGGCGGCATAACCCGGCAGTTGCGCCGCGATCATTTCGTGGAAACCCAGAAAATCCGCACCGAGTCCGCCGCCGGCGAACAACGGCGCCTGGCGCGGCTGCGCGTAGTAGTCGAGTCCTGTCGTGGCCGGCGCCGGCGGCAGCACTGTGAGATAGGCGGTGCTGCCGAGATCGCTGAGTGCATCGGCGCCATCCGGCGTCTCGCCCGCCACGCGGGCCGGCACGAACGCAGCATGGCCGGCACCGAACAGCACCTGCGGATTTGCGCCGTCCGGCAAGCCGACGTATTCGATCGCATTGAGGCCGAGCATCAGCCGATCGGATGCGGCGCCGCGCATTTGTGCGCGGACCTGGCTGCGCACCTCATCCGGCGTCAGCGTCGTCAACTCGAAGCGTCCGTCGGGTGCGAGGTGATAGTCGTAGTAGGCCTCGCCCGCGTCCGGCGTCACGAACTGCGGCGTGCGGCAGAACGCGAGGCCGGCAGCGCTCAAGGGACCGGCTGCGGGCTGCGGCGTCAATCGGGTCGCGTAGCCGAGGGTCGTGACAAAGCTGCTGTCGAGGTTCACCGCGTTGAGGACGCCATCGTCGAAGAAGCCGAGCCGCGTGCGCGCCGGCAGCAGCGGATGCAACGGGTCGTAGCGAAGTGCGAGCTGCAAATTTGCGCTGCCCTGACGTAGCACCGGCATCGACAACGCAACGATCTCACCGCTCGCGCTGTCCGGCAGCGGCGTCGCGTAACGCAGCATCACGCCAAGCCCGGTCAGGCCGTCGCTCGCGCCGCCGCCTGGCACAGCGAGCACGCCGCGCAGGCTGCCGATCGCGCTGCCGGCCAGCGGCAGGCGCGCGCTGCTGCCGACGCCGAAGTAGCCCGGCGCCGAGAAACGCAGGCCGCCGTCGGCGATGCTCGCGCCGTAGCCGCTGGTGTCGTCATTGGCGAGGGTGAGTGCGAAACCCGGTTGCACGTACACGCCGTAGCCGCCGAGCACGAAGATGGTCTGGCGCGCGATGGTCCAGGCGATCGTGCTTCCGCTGCCGGTTGAAGCGGCGTCCACCGTCGACAACTGCCAGGCCGCCGTGACGGCGTTCGGATCATCGATCCAGAGGAAGCGCACGAACCCGTTCGGCGACAACCTCGGCAACAGTTTCAGCAGCGCCGCCTCGAAGGCCGCGAAGTCGCCCGGCGTCGCCGCGCACGACAGGTACACGCCACCGGCATCGGCCCACGTCTGTGCGAGGCTTGCCTGCGGACCGAACGCAGCGCCTGCGCTCGCGACGTAGCCGGCCCAGTAGCCGGCGACGCCGGCGTCGCCCGACGCGCTCGATGCATACACACGACCCGAACCCGCGCGCGTGTAGACCGGTGCGGTCATCGCGTGCTCCTAGGATTCGATCGTCAGGCGGTCGCCATGCAGCAGCGGCAACGCGAGCGCGCTCCATCCCGCTGCGTAGATCGGCAGCGTCTGCCAGCCGAACTGCACTGGATAGGTTGCTGCGCTATCGAGCGGGGCCTGCGCCGGGTGCGCATCGAGCGCGAGCGCGACCGGCGCCAATGCGCGCTGCAGATGCACGCCGCGCAGCTCGCGGCTGACGATCGGCGGCTGCCGGCTGTAGCGTTCGAGCACGTTGGCGACGCTGGTGCCGATCGGCAGCACGGTGTCGTTGCCGTTGATCGTCACGCGGATGCACAGCTTGATGATGGCGCGTCCGCGGAAGTACGCGAGCGCCGTACCGGGTGCGGGCACGTTGCCGGTTGAACTGAGCGCGGTGAAGGTCGGTGCGGCGGCCAATACGAAGTTCGGCGAGGTCTGGCTGGTGCCGCTGCCGCTCGGTGACACCAGCGTGCTCGGAAAGAACACGCGATAGAACGGCTCGCGAAAATCCGGATAGAACAGGTCCGCGGCCTCGGCCGAGCCGCCTTCGAGTTCGAGAGAAGGATGCGTCGGCGGCGCGCCGACACTGAGCGCACCGTTCGCGACGAGCTGCGCGATGAAGGCATCGAAGCCGAGCGCCCAGCCCGCATTGCTCAGGTAGCTGCCGACGTCGTAATCGATCTGCGATCCGCCGACATAGCCGTTGAGCCACTGCTGAGTACTCGATCCGCCGACCGCCATGTAGTCGTTGAACACGACGCGCAGAACCATGCCCGGGCGCAGATCGGCGTAGCCGTAGGTGACACCGGCAGCCGGGTTCGGGAACGCGAGGCCGTAGCTGTAGTACAGCGTTTCCTGGAACGTCTGCGGCATGTAGCGTGCGATCGTTTGCTGCACCAGGATCGTGCCCGAAGGCACCGTGCCGGCGAGCTCGATCGCCTTGATGAAGTCGACATAGGCGGTGGCGAGATCGGCGCGAATCGGCGCCGGCGAGAACGCCCATACGTTGCCGCTGCCGCTGCCGCTCAACACCAGCTTGTACGGATAACCGTCGGCCGGCGTGTCGGCAGCGTCGAGTTTGAACGGGCCATTCCTCACCGGCAGATCGTGCAAGGCGGTGCCCGCACCGATGTCGGGCAGATACAGGGTCAGATCGTCGCCGCTCGTTCCGAGATTCGCCGACGTCGCCGTCTGCAGGCGCGTGGCCGGATACACGAACGGCGCGGATACGGAAGCGAGTGCGCGCGACGGATACCAGCCGGCGGTGAACAACGGCGTCGCCTGCGACGGCGGACCGATGTCGTCGCCGAACATCGCCTGCACGACGATGCGATAGTCCTTGCTGAAATCGCTCAGCGTGCTCGCGAAGGTGTAGCTCGTGGCATCGCCGGGAGTGACGACCTGTTGCGCCGGTGTCGTGGCCGTGCCTTCCAGAATCGCGATGCGATACGCCGATGCGCCGGGTACAGCGCTCCAGCGCACACTGAGCGTTTCGATCGTGTAGTTGATCGACTCTATCGTGGCGCGGCCGGTCGGCAGCGCAAACGGCAATGAGGCAGGCCCGCTTGTCGCAACCGCGCCGACCGTCGCACTCGACGTGATCACGATGGATTGCGGCACATTCGCAGGCGGCGCGCTGGGGAACACGAAGCTCGCCGTCTCGCTGTCGCCGATCGCGCTGCCGTCGGCGCGCGCGATGTGATAGCGGCTCGCTCCATCGACCGCCGTCCAGGTCAGCGTGAGCACGCCGGAGACCGCGTCGGTTTGCGCTTTCAGCGCCGTCGGCGGCGTCGCCAGCAGGCTCACTGCCGTCGTCGCGAGACCGATCGAACCCGGTCCGATCATCGCGACCTCGACCTTCGGCGCGGTGGTGCCGGCGGGCAGCGCGACCTCGGCGCCGCTGCCATCGACGACGGCACTCGCGACGATGGCGCTGCCGCTGATCACGCTCAGCGCATAGCCGGTCTGCCCGACGATTGATCCCGGCGCAGTCGCCGCCCACTCCGCCTGTACCGTGCGGCCGTCGTAGCGCAGCGCTTTCAATACCGGCTGCGCGGCGAGCACGATGCGGCGCTCGCTCACACCGGCGACCGGCGCGTCGGCCCATACCTCCGCCACCCACAACTGGCTCGCATCGAGTGGCGTCGCCAGCGCGATGGAACCGGTGACCGCGCTACTCGCGACGCTCTGCGTATGCGTCGTTCCGCTGGCGAGTGAAATGAGTTTCAGCGTGTAGCCGGTGACCGCGAGATTGGTCGACGGCTGCCATGCGAGCGCGAGCGCGTCGGCGCGCAGCACCGCCGAGTCGAGCCGCGGCCGGTCGACGACGACCGGCGTGGCGGATGTGACCGCCTGCGCGGTGCCGTCGGCAGCAACGGCGGCGACGGAAACCGCATAGGCCTGCGCCGTATTCAGCGCCTGCGGCACGCCGAGCGTCGCGAAGGTCGCAGACGATGGCACCTCGATGCTCCACGCCTGCGCGTCCTGCGCCGAGGTCAGGCTCAGTCGATAGTTCGCGATCGGCGTCGTGCCGGATGCGAGTGCCCACGATGCGGTGACGCGATCGCCGTAATAGGTTGCATAGCGGATCGTCGGCAACGCGATGATCAGGGCGATCTCGTCGCTGCGTGCACCGGCGGTCGCCGGGCTCAATGCCGTCACACTCGCCGTGTAGTCCTGCGCGGGATCGAAGCCGCCGCTCGGTGCCGGCACGACGGCGCTGCGCGCACCGGGGTCGTCGACCGTCACGTCTTGTGTCGCGCCGGACGATTGCGAAACGACACTCGCGCGAAAACCATTCGCAGCGGCGGCCTGCCCTGCCGGCAGGCTCCAGTGCAGACGCACCTCGGTGCCGTCGAAGACGACGGCGTCGAGCGTCGGCAACGCCGTCGGCAGCACGGCGTCCGGCGCGCTGACCGTAGCGCCGGATGCGGCGTGTGCAGTCAGCGAGTACAGATACGTTTCCTGCGTGCCCAGGCGCCCCGGCAAGGCCAGACTGCCGCTGGTCGCCGAACCGGAATCGAATGTCGTGCTGTAGCGCACGCCGCTGCTGCTGCCGATCACGACAAATTCGTAGCTCGCTGCGCCGGCAACGACTTGCCAGCCGATCAGCACCTTGCTGCCGTCGTAGGTCACGAATCGATACGCCGGCGGTGCGCGCAGCAGATCGAGGTCGCCGCTGCGCGCACGCGCACCGGCGGCATCGACTGCGGTCACACGCACCGACGCTGCGGTTGCGACCGGCAGCGGCGAAGCGAGCGTCAGCGTGGCCGAGGTGCCCAGAGGATTCTCAACAGCCACCGACTGCGTGACTATGCCGGCGCTGAGCAGACTCACGATGTAACTCTGCGCGCCGGTGGACGGCGTCCATTCGACCCCGATGCTGCGGGTGTCGTAGCGCGCAGCGGTCACGACGGGCGACCCAGACAATAGTGGCAGCGGCGCGCTGGCGCCGGGCACACGACTCGTCGCCGTCGCGGCGACGGTTGCCGTGTAGCGTTGCGCGGGATCCAGCGCACCGGTGGCTACGCTGCCTTCGCGCGCGGTCGCGGCCACGTCTGCGGTCCAGGTCCGGCCGCTCGTGAGCGACGTGACGGTGAGGCGGTAGCCTTGCACGCGGGTGTCGATCGACGCGGTCCAGTGCAAGGCGACGGCATTCGCGCCGTACTCGGCGCTCTGCAACGCGGGCGGCGCCGTGATCAGCGCGCTGGCCGGCGTCGCCACGCCGGTGTTTGCAGCGGTTAGCGCCAGCACACGCAAGGTGCTGGTTTGCGCGAGACCCAAAGGCGCGGGCAAGGTCAAGCTACCGCCGATGGCATCGCCGCCGGCAATGTCGACGAAATAACGCTGACCACTCGCCGGCGATTCGACCAGGATGCGATAGCGTGCGAACGCAGCGCCGAGCGCACTCCAATCGGCGACGACATCGGCGCCGCCGATGTAGCTCGCACTGTTCAACGCGAATGCCGGCAACGGCTTCGGCAATGGCGCGCCCGGCGTGCATGCGCTGACGCCGCCGGCACCTTGCGCGCATACCGCGACCACCCATTGCTCGCTCGCGCCGAGGCCGCCGACCGGCAACGCCGAGGATGGAATGTCGCCGCTGCGCGCATACGGACTTGCAATCTGCACGTGATACGTCGCGCCGCTGTCGAGCGAATACACCTTGAGCAGATAACCCTGCGCCGCTGCCGGCGACGGCGTCCATTCGAAGTGGACGACGCTGCCGTCGTACCAGGCCTGATCGAGCTGCGGCAGCGCGGTCAGCAGGGCGAGCGCGGTGCTGACCTGTCCCGGTCCGGTCGCCCACGCGGCCGTCACCTCGACGGTGTAGCCGCTCGCGCTGTTGAGCGTGCCGCTGGTGAGCGTGCCGAACGACGCTGCGCGTCCCCTGATCTGGCTGCTCACCAGCACGACATCGCCGGCGGTCGCGCTGACCGTGATGGTGTAGCCGATCACATCCGGATCGGTGGACGGCGTCCACCACACCTTGACCGTCGCGCCGTCGTAGCTGGCACTGGTGATGATCGGCGCCGTCGCACTCATTGCGCTACTCCGTTGCTGGAAACCGTGTCGCGGGGATTGAATCTTCAGTGAGGCAGACGATCGGCGATGCTCACTCGCGCCCGGCCTTGACGTGGCGGTCGTGGTCTTCGCGCCATTCGGCGGCGATGTGCTTGCGCGCTTCGACCGGGTCGTTGAGCCTGGCGGCAGCGGCCTGCTCGAGCATCAGCTGGCCGCGCAGGTCGCCGGCCAGAATGCCGTTCGCATACACGGCCGATTGTTCGAGCGGCGCGTGCTCGTCCACCTCGACGCGCAGGTTGTAGACCTTGCCGGTGAAGCGCTCTTCGAGCACCGACACCAGCGGCGACTCGCCGTTCTCCGTCAGAACCTTCATGCCGGTCTTCAGATCCGCCGCCATCAATGCGCCGCTGCTGGTGATGATCGGATGCGTGCGCGTGACCAGCAGTTCGCGGCCGTTCGCGGTCTTGATGCGGATCATCGGCTTGCGCTCGATGCCGCTGGTGGTGGTGATGACCCTGCGGCCTTCGCCGCTCACGGTCCTGACGATCTCGTTGGGTTCCGCGAGGAAACTGTCGACATAGCGCTCGCCCTCGCCGGCGGCCATCCGGATGCGCGTGCCGGAAGCGAAGCAGCCTTGCTGGATCTGGATTGGCGGAATGATGTACACGCCGGGCTGACCGATCTGGCTGCGATCGCTGGTGAATGTGAATGAGCCGAACCCCGGCGGCGTCGGCGGCGACGTACTGCCTTGCAGCGCGACCGATCCCTGCATCGTCATGATCGTGTCGGTGGAGTTGTAGTACTCCAGGCAGTTGGTCGGATCCGGGAACGCAGCCGCGCTGTAGTTCCAGGTCGCGACCTGGCCCGCGGCGGTCCAGTTCGCGCTGGTGATCAGCGCCGGTGGCGGCTGCCCGTTGAAGTTGAGATAGCAGCCGCCGCCCTTGTTCGGATTGAGCAGGGTCAGCACGACGGTGCCGGCGACGGGGTTGACGACGTTCGCCGCGAAGGTCGCGTTGCCCTGCACGGGAAAGATGAAGTTCGTCGGGTGCGCCGGCGACTGGTTGTAGTAGTCGCATTCCGCCTGGCTGCCACGCGAGTAGCAGACCTTGATCGGCGTCGTGTTCGCGACGGTGTTGGTGCAGGTCGTCTGATACTGCCCGCCGACGCAGTTGGTGCCGTTGCGTACGCAGTAGTTGGGCGTGAGCATGCAGGCGGCCGTCGGATTGACGGTGTCATCGGTGCGGTAGACCAGCGACACCATCTGCGTGCTGCCGGTCGGCACGTACTGGAATAATCCAACCGACGAGGTCGTCTTGTCCGCCTGCGCGCTCGGCACGGTTCCGTTGACCGGCTCCTGGAAGTAGTTGCCCGTGGTCGACGTGCTGCCCGAATTGGTCGAGTACACCTGCAGGTCGGCGACGGTGTAAAGCTCCATCACGACGACCGTGCGCGACGTGCCACCCTCGACCGACGACACGCCGTTGGCGAGAAAGGTCCCCGGCGAGGACTTCAGCGTCAGGATGTTGATGAAGTTCAAATCCTGCGGCATCGGTGAGCCGTTCACACCGGTCACGATCGCCATCTGCGGCTTGGCGTCGCTGTCGCCGCTCTTCGAGAGCGAAGCGGCGCGCAGCAACTTGTAGAAGTGCGGCGACAGTTCCGGCCCCTCGCCGGCCCGCTTCAGCGCGCTCGTCACGTAGCGGTAGTGGATCGGATTGCTCAGGTCCAGCCGGTACGGCGCGCCGGGCTTGAGGTTGTCGCGCAGGTACTGGATATCGTCTTTCTCCTGCTTCGACATCGGAGCGACGTCAGCTTCGGCATGCGCCGACAGCGTTGCTGCTGCGACCGCGGCCAGCGATGCGAACAGGTAGGGCCACACAACGTGTTTCATGACGCCTCCTTATTGAATAATAATAAATCGTCTCGAAGCGCGTGACCGTGATCTTCAGGGATTGTGCAATTCGATGATTGGGTCGACAAGATTGTGCGGCGTCGACGCGCGCTCAGTATCGCTGAGTAGCGCGCGCCGTTTATTGCTTATCTGTCGACAGGTGCGGGCTTATCGATATCGCTGAGTAAAGTTACTCATTATCACTGATCGAAACAGTGTTACTGAGGGCGGCGGATCGGCGATAGCATTGCTATTTGCGGGTTTCCAGCCATGTTCGCCGGATTTCTCGATCCCGAGGCGACGCGGTAATCGTCATCAGGAGGCCCGTTGCGGATAGCGCCTTCTTCGAGATTTAAGCGGACAAAACAGGTAATATGTGAAAAATATATAATTAGTTTTTGTCGATACCGCGCAGTCGACCAGTCATCGATTATCATTCGGCAATCGATAAGAGAATCACGGCATAGACCAGGCCGGTGGCGATATCGCATGGCCGCCTGCGCGACTGCGCCGCTTCCCTCGGCATGGCGCGAGGTCTGCGGCTTCCGCGCAATCCGAACCGGCCTGCGCATTCGCACCACATCGCGTGTCCCCCGCCTGGCGCGCAGGCGCGAGGCGGCACCGTGATACTTCGACGCTTCCACTCACTCTGACGCAGAGCCGGCGCGTACCGGCGTCACGAGTGCTGCCATGCGTCCTGTCACCGCAATGAATCTGCTCGCCGCGCTTGCCCTGGTTTCGAGCGCGGGCGGTTTGCGCGCCGAACCCGCCGCGCTGCCGACCGTCGTGAAGACGTTCAACCCGGCGAACATCGTGCTGGGCGACGACACCACGCTGACGATCACCTTGAACAACCCGAATGCGGTCGTCGCTACCCTGACCCACGATCTTGCCGATGTGCTGCCGGCGCACGTGCTCATTTCCAATCCGGCTGGCGCCGGCACCACCTGCAATCACGGCGCGGTCACTGCAACACCCGGCGCACAGACGGTCACACTGAGCGACGACGGCACCGGTTCGTCCGTGCAGATTCCGGCCTCGGGGTCGTGCGTGGTGCAGGTGCGCGTCACCACCGACGCGGCCGGCAGCGTCGTCAACACGATTCACGCCGGCGATCTGCAGACCGATCACGGCAGCAACCCCGATCCTGCGAATGCGCCCTTGAACACGACCGCGACGACGCCGACGCTGGCGAAGACGTTCAACCCGGCGAACCTCATCCTGGGTGACGACAGCACCCTGACGATCACGCTCAGCAACAGCGATCACACGGCCGCGACCTTGACCGCCGACCTCGTCGACATGCTGCCGGCAGGCGTCAGCGTTTCGGATCCGGCCGTAGCAGGCTCGAGCTGCGCCGGCGGCAATGTGGTGGCGACGCCCGGCGCCGACAGCGTAACGCTGGCCAGCGGCGCCGCGATTCCGGCTGCCGGCTCGTGCGTGGTGCAGGTGCGTGTAACGACGGACGATGCCGGCGCGTTCACCAACATCATCGCGGCGGGCGATCTGCAGACCGATCTCGGCAACAACCCCGATGATGCACAGGCGATCCTGACCGTCACCGGCGTGCCGCCGACGATCGCCAAGAACTTCAATCCCGGCGCGGTCGCCGTCGGCGACACGAGCACGCTGACGCTCACCTTGCACAATACCGATCATCGCGCCGCGACGCTGGCGGACGATCTGGTCGATCATCTGCCAGCGCATGTCGTCGTCGCATCGCCCGCCGGTGCCGGCTCGAGCTGCGCCGGCGGCAACGTCGTCGCGACGCCGGGCGCCGACACGGTCACGCTTGGCAATGGCGCGGCGATTCCGGCGGCAGGTTCGTGCGTGGTCCAGGTGCGCGTCACTGCAGCGGCGCCGGGAACCTTCACCAACACGATTGCCGCCGGCGACCTGCACACCGACCTCGGCGACAATCCCGATGCAGCGCACGCCACCCTCGTGGCAACGGCAACGGCGCCGAGTCTCTCGAAGAGTTTTGCGCCGACGAGCATCGTCGCACACGGCCTGACGACGTTGAGCATCACGCTCGCCAACGGCAATGCGGCAATCGCGACCCTGCTCGCGCCGTTGAGCGACACCCTGCCCGCCGGGCTCGTGATCGCCAATCCGGCGCTTGCCGCAACCACATGCGGCGGCGGCAACGTCTCCGCTGTCGCCGGAGGTTCCGCCCTCACGCTGGCGAGCGGCGCGCAGATTCCGGCGAACGGCAGTTGTTCGGTCACGCTGGCCGTGACCTCGACGCAGCCCGGAACCTATACCAACACGATCGCAGCCGGCGCATTGGTGACCGACTTCGGCGTCAACGCGACCGCGGCCAGTGCAAGCGTGTCGGTCGGCGCTTCACCGACGACGCGTCCGCCGACCCTCGCCAAGGGATTCGCGCCAGCGCATGTGACCAGCACCGAAAACAGCCGCCTGACACTCGCGCTCTTCAATGCGAACGCAACCGCGGCGACGCTGACCTCGGCCCTAGTGGATGTCCTGCCGGCAGGTCTCGCGATCGCCAATCCGGCCTCCGCGACGACGACCTGCCCCGGCGGCAGCGTGCTGGCGGTTCCGGGTGGCAGCGAGCTCACGCTCGATGCCGGCGCGCGCATTCCATCCGGCAGCTGCGTGGTCGCGGTCTGGGTCGAATCCAGCGTCGTCGGAAGTTATCTCAACCACCTCGCCGGCGGCGCCTTGCAGACCGATGACGGCCACAACGCGGCCGAGGCGAACGCCACGCTCGTCGTGCTGCCGCGTACCGACGAGATTTTTGCGAACGGGTTCGATCCATGAGGAGCGATCGAACCAAACCGATGCGTTCCATCAGGACTCTCGCTGCGCTTCGGGCTTTTTTCGCTCGCCTCGATGGCCGAAGTGGAAAACGCGCCGGTCGGGCGGTTAAGCTGGCGATGCTGCTCATCGTTGCCGAGTCAGACTACTGAGGGGAATCAGTGGCCACACACAAGCGCCGTGCCAGCGATCGTGCTTTTTCGGGCCCGCTTCCAAGTCGCATACGTCACGCGCGAAGAATCGCGCAACTGACCCAGGCCGCGTTCGCCAAGGCGCTCGGCGTCGGTGCAAGCGCCGTCGCCCAATGGGAGCTGCCGAAGGGAACGTCGCCGACGATCCGGCACTTGATCGACATGGCCGCGTTGTCGGGAGTCGCATTCGAATGGCTGGCGACGGGCCGCGGTCCGGCCGGTCTCGGCAGCCATGAAACGCCGGCGGTCGATGCGATTTCCTTCACCGCCGATCACAACGAGGATCGCTTGCTGGCCGCGTACCGACGCATCCCCGCGCGCAAGCGCGAGGCGTTCGTGCGCTGGATGGAAGAATTTTTCTGACCGACAGCTATATGGCGACCTGATCTGCTTCGGTCATTGATCGCGCCGGACTCGTCGGCGTCATCCGATCGACGAGCCGATCGAGCAATACCGCCAGCGTCAACACATCCTGCCGATTGTGCTCGACCACGCGCCCGAGATTACGATTGCTGTGTCCACGCAGAAATGACAGCCACGCCGCGGGCGCTTCGGCGCCGGGCAGATCGTCTTCGCGCACGATGCCGAGCAGCTCGCGCTCGATCGTCTGCAATCTGCAGTTCGCCCACACGCCGCGGTAGGCGCGACGCACCGGATAGAGCAGATCGACGTGGCGGCGCTGCTCGAACGGATGCAGCTGCCGATGCATGCGGTAGCGTCCTTTCAGCAAAGGCGCGTCGTAGCTGCGACCGTTGTAGCTGATGAAGATGGCATCGTGCGGAAGCCATGAGGCGAAGGTCGCCAGCATCTGCTGCTCGCCGGCCAGCGCCGTCAGATACAGCTGACGCGTCACGATGCGATCGCAGCGCCATTGCGCCACGCCTATCATGAAGGCCTTCGTGCCGACGCCACCGGCGAGCCCGGTCGTTTCGGTATCGAAGCAGACCAGGCGACTGCGTTCGACCGGTGTCGGGTCGTCCCACGGCAGGGCCAGCGTCGACGAGACGTTTGCAGGCAAGGTCTGTTCGACCAGATGAAGCCCCGGCCCGATTTCGTTGCCTGCCGGTGCGGCGAGCGCAGCGCGTCGTGCGATGCGTTCGCGCGTGCCGAGCAGTCGTCGCAGTTGCGTGCGCAGCTCCGACGACGTTGCCGTTGTCGCCGGCACGGACGCGCGCCCTGCCTGACGCTGCAGCGTCTTCAAGCGATCGGCGATCGTCACGACAACAGACGCAGCACGGAAAGCGCGAGCACCTTGGCGGAGCGCGCGCTCGCCTCGTCCGCGGCAAGTACGGGACCGATGCAGGCCGGACAGCCGACGGCGCAATCGCAATCCTCGACCAGCGCATGCGCATCGCGCACCAGTTGCGCGGCTTTCCCAAACAACGGCTCGCTGAGTCCGATGCCGCCCGGATAGTTGTCGTACAGATACACGGTCGGGTTGAACGCAGCCTGCGCGTCCGGATTGGCCGGCTGACCGTGCGCGTTGCGCCATTGGCCGCGGCCATGCTGATCCTGCGTCGCGAAGCTCGCCGCATCGCCGGAGCCGACCGATTTGCGCACGTCGCGTGCTTCGGCCATCACGCTGACGATCGCAACCGTGTGCAGCGCGTAAGCGGCGCCGAGAAAGCCGTCGAGCGCGTCCTGGCGCGAAGCGAAGGCGTGATCGAGCGTGGTCTGATCGAGCTGCCACCAGACCGCGCTGGTCTGCAGTTCCTGATCGGGCAGGTTCACCGGTCCGTAGCCGATGTTCTCGTGACTGTAGAAGCGGATTTTCTTGTAACCCGACACGCGTCGCACGACGTGCACCTCGCCGTGATGGCAGGTTCCGTGACCGGCATTGCTGCCGTCGAAACGCTCCAGCACCTTCAGCCGGGTGAAGTCGATCGCGTCGGTGTAGTAGTCGACCGTGGTGCGCGTGACGAAGGCCTTGCGACCTTCCCAATCCAGTTTCTCGACCTGGAACGGTTGCGACTGCACCATGTAGATGGCGCCTTCGTAGAGCGTCAGCGCGGCGGCCGAATAGTCCACTTCGCCGATGATGACCTGGCGCCCGTCGCTGCGATCGACGACGACGAAGTTGCCGTCCGCGACCGAACGCAGACTCACTGCCTGCGCCGGATAACTGTCCGCGATCCAGTCCCAGCGTTCGCCTTCGCGATGCAGGACGCCCGACTCCGCCAGCACTTCGAGAAACTCGTCGGCGATCACCGCGCCGAAACGGTCGCCTGCAGCGAACGGCAATTCAAAGGCCGCGCATCGAATATGGTCGAGCAGGATCAGCAGCTGGTCCGGTGCGATGCGCGCGGTTTCCGGCGGCGCATGCTCGAAGAATTCCGGATGGCGAATGATGTATTGATCGAGCGCCTGACTCGACGCCACCAGCACGCCGAGCGACGGACGCTGGCGGCGGCCCGCGCGACCGAGGCGCTGCCAGGTCGCTGCGATCGAACCCGGGTAGCCGTTCAAGACCGCGACATCGAGTGATCCGATATCGACGCCGAGTTCGAGCGCCGACGTGGTGACGACGCCGTCGATGCTGCCGGCGCGCAACGAGCGCTCGGTCGCGCGGCGCTCCGTCGGCAGATAGCCGCCGCGGTAGGCGCGGATGCGTTCGGCCTTGCGCGGATCGGAATCGAAAACGTCCTTGAGATATTTGGTCAGCACCTCGACCATCAGGCGCGATTGCGCGAACACGATGGTCTTCAGTCGTGCGCGGATCGCGTGACGTGCAATGCGGTTCACCTGCGAACGCGCCGACGCACGGATGCCGAGATCGGGATTGACCACGGGCGGATTCCACAGCAGCACGTGACGCTCGCCGCGCGGTGCGCCGCTTTCGGTGATCGCAGCGACGTCGGCGCCGATCAGGGCCGCGGCATGTTGCTGCGGATTGCCGATCGTCGCCGAGCACATGATGAACTGCGGACTGACACCGTAGAACGCACAGATACGTTGCAGTCGTCGCAACACATTGGCGACGTGCGAGCCGAACACGCCGCGATACACGTGCAGCTCATCGATCACGATGTAGCGCAGGTTCTCGAAGAACTGCGCCCATTTCGTGTGATGCGGCAGGATTGCCTGATGCAGCATGTCGGGATTGCTGACCACGATGTCGCCGTGCACGCGGATCGCCTGGCGCGCATCGGCCGGCGTGTCACCGTCGAAGGTGTAGGCACGCACGCCGAGATCTCCGGCGCGATTGAGCTCGAGCAATTCCGAAACCTGATCCTGTGCCAGCGCCTTGGTCGGAAACAGGTACAGCGCTTTCGCGCGCTTCGCCCGCACCGCTTCGATCACGGGCAGGTGGTAGCACAAGGATTTTCCCGACGCCGTCGGCGTGACGACCACGACGTGCCGCCCCGCGGCAACCGCATCCCAGGCAGCGCGTTGATGCGAATACAACTGCGTGATGCCGCGCGAGTGCAAGGCCGTGCATGTCGAAGCGGACAAAGCTTCGGGAAACGGCGCATGACTGCCTGCCGTCGCCGGCAAACGGAAATAGCCGGTGATGCGGTCACGATATTTCGCAGCGAGGCGTTCGACCAGACCATCGGTCGAACGCACATCGAGATCGGCGCCCTGTGCGGCGCGGGTGGCAAGGTCGGACATCGATGACTCCTGGACAGCCGACAGTTGTCGTTGGTCGGCGTCTCAGGATTTGAGAATGCACGGACGGGACCGCAGTGCCGTCGCTCCGAATACAGGAGTCGGTTGCGCCCAGACAAGGAACTGTGTTGCGCAGCCCCCGGCGTTCAATGGCGCCGACGACGGGCGTCGTGCTCAGCGCGAGCCGGTGTCCAGCATGCGTCGCACCGCATCGAGCTCGACATCGCGGCCGCTCGAAATGTCGTGAACCGACGGTGTGACGAGGACATCAGGTGCGAGGCCGGCGTCCGCAGCTTCATGCGCCGGAAACTGACCTATCAACGGGAGGTCGAGCTCGATCTTCGAGTTGGGAAGGCGCAGGAAGAAGAACGCACCGCCATTGATGCCGCGCTGATTTCCACCGGTCGGCTGGCCCATGAGCGTGCCGAGTGCGGCGGTCTTCATCACGTGCGCGAACTCGAAGGTCGCCGAGCTGTTGGTCGCACCGATCAGAACGAATACGCGGCCGTTGTAGCGTGTCGATGCCGGGCGCACCACGGTACCGTTCGCATCATCATCGTAGCGCGTCAACCGGAAGAAGCGATCATCGAATGGAACGGCCGCTTCACCCCAATCCTTGAACGAGGCATCCCACGTGTGCAGGTAGGGCAGCAAATCATCCGCAACCTTCCTGTAGCGAACGAGACGGCGGTACCCCGCCTCCGACAAGGGCTTGCTGATGAAGTGCGAGAGTAACTCGTCGCCGACATCCATGCCGCCTTCGTTGCCACGCAGGTCGATCACGAGCGCGGGCGTCTTGCGAGCGGCAAGTTGGTCGAAGGCGGAATCGATGAAGGCCTTCCAGTTCCATTTGCTTTCGTACAGTGCCCACGTCGGCATTCTCAGGATGGCGAACGCGGGATCGGACAGGTCCAGCTTCCACAGCGGCCCGTCTCCTTCGGTCTGCTCCGGTTTCGCCGCCAGGCGTGCACGGTAGGTCGATGCGCTGACGATCGTGGTTCGTTGTCGGTGGGGTTGCTCCGGGTCGACCACCACCAGCGACAGACGGCGACCGATCTGCGGATACAGCAGTGGGAGGAAGATATCGAATGCTTCGTACTTGTCTTCGCCCTGGACCTGCAGCCAGGCGACGCGTTTGGCATCGTTCGAGCCGTCGGCCCGCGCGATGCTCATCATGCGACGCAGGATCGATCGGGAAGAAATACCATCGATCGAAACGACTTCCGCTCCCGGCACGAGCGCGCGCGCGGCCGAGAAATTTCTCGTAACGATCATGCGACCGTCGAGCCAGCGGAAATAGAACGGCACGCGATCCGGCTTCTCGAACAGCGCGTGCTGAATCGATTCCGGCTGATTGTAGAAATTCGCATAGGTGTGGCCACAGCGAACGCCAGCTGCAAATTCGGAAAATGCCAGGTAGGCAGACGCCAGCGATTGATCGTGCGCGAATTGCCCGCGCAGCAGATCGAAGCGCGCGCGCATCTGGGCCGGCGTGTTGTAGCGGTACAGCCCCGGATGCAGCGCCCCGTATTCCCGCTGCAGCACATCGACATCCGCCAGCAGGCCTTGGCTGGAAAGCAGCACCTCGGAGTCGACAGGCCGGGTCGGCATCGGTGAGCACGCAGCCAGGAAAAGCAGGCCGAGCATCATGTTCGGTAGAAATCGTGCGTTCATCGCGTGCGCAACCCGTTCGGAACAATCGGATGCAGCTTCCACGGTCGGGCAGATTCTGGCGACTCAAAATCCGCCAACGCGACGAATTTTCACGAAGTGATACGTGCTGCCGAGCTGCGCGCGCGCCATTCGCTCGGCGTGCAGCCGACGTACTCCTTGAACGCTCGATTGAAGCTGGCCTTCGAGCGAAAGCCGACATCGAGCGCAATCGACAGAATCTCGCCGGGCTGCAGAAGGTCTTGTTGTGCCGCCTCGACGCGCAATCGATTGATGAAGGCACTGAAGTTCATGCCGAGACCTTCGTTGAGCGCGCGCGAAAGGTAGTTCGTGTTCGTACCGAGCCGGCGCGCCAGTTCAGCCAGGTCGATTTCCGGCTCGCGCCACCACTGCGCAGCGACGGTGCGTTCGCGGCAGCGCGCGCCGAGCGCGGGCCAGTCGCGTTCGACCGCCGCGTTTTCCGCGCGCTGCGCGTCTGCCTGCGCTGTCGCGGCTCGATCGATCTGCGGGAATTGCAAGCGCGCTTGGCGCCAGCCTTCGATGCCCAGGTAATAGACCAGCAATGTGAACACCACGTACAGCGGAAATTCGTCGAAGTACGTCAGCGGCCGCAACACGAAGTGTGCTGCACCGAACGCCAGCGCAATCAGCAGCGCAATCGAGATGGCGACCAGAAAGCCGCGCAGCCAGGTGAGTCGATATTCCTCGCGCGCACCGGTGTTGTCGGCGAGCCAGTGCTGATAGGCCCGGTAGTGATGGTCCGCCAGGTAGAGATAGACGACGAGCGACGCAAGTGTCGCCGCGTGCTGCAGCGGCAGGACCACGCGTATGTGGATGTCGTCGTTCCAGCGCCATTTCGCGTCGAGTGGAAGGCAGAACAGCACCGAGTAGTAGCCGACCTCGAGCGCCAGCGGCAGAAAATGCCACCGCCATCCGCGCGGCAGCGAGGCATTGCCGAGCTGGCGCACGTAAAGATAGATCAGCGGACCGAAACCCAGTTGCCAGAAAAACGGTGCAAAGGTCAGCCACGGATACGCATCGTAGAATCCGGCATAACCGATCGTGTAGGGAGTGACCAGCAGTACGACCAGCACGAGCAGGCTGGCGAGGCAGCGGTTGGCCGTGCGATTCCGACGCGTCGCGAACAACAATGCGGCCATCGACAGGCCGTGCAGGCTCCCCAGCAGCAGCACGATGCTCCAGGTCCCGAACTTGATCATGGATATTGTCCCGCAGACCTGATGGCAAGGACGCCGGTCATGTTCGTGGGAGCGCTGGACAACGAGCGCGCCGAGTTCAGAAGTCACTGTCTGGATGCAGGCTCGCGCGTGCCTGCAGATTTTCGCGTGCAGTTTCCCAGCGCACTTAAATGGTAGGTCATCAGCGTCTTTGCGTGAAGACTGCCCTTTTCAAGCGGGATTCGCTAAAACACCGGCCCGCTCATGACGTGTGAAGGGCGATATGAAAGTACTGCTTTCCTCGATCGGCTCGCGTGGTGATGTGCAGCCTCTGCTCGCGCTAGCGCTCGAACTGCGCACGCTGGGACACGAGGCCCGTTTGTGTGTCGCGCCGAACTTCAAGGATTGGGTGGAGTCGCACGGACTGGAGTGCATCCCGATCGGGCCGGATCTGCAGCAGCTCACCGGCGGGACCGCGCCGGCGCAGCCCTCGATTCCGTCCGACGAGCAACGGCGTCAGCTCGCGGCACATACGGTTCGTTCGCAGTTTCCGGTTCTGACGCAAGCCGCACGCGGCTGCGATGTCCTCGTCGGTGCAGCCGTATTGCAATTCGCGACGCGCTCGGTCGCGGAGAAGTTCGGGGTTCCCTACGTCTTCGCAGCGTATTGTCCGGCGGTCTTGCCGTCGCCGGATCATCCTCCGCCGAAGCTCGGAACGCACTACTCGCAATCGCTGTCCGCGCGCGCCAATCTTGCCCTCTGGACAGAGGAAGAACAGAGCTGGAACGATCTGTTCCGTGAAACCTTGAACGAGGAGCGCGCAAAGATCGGGCTCGCCGCGGTCGACAATGTGCTGCGACATATCCTTACCGATCGACCCTGGCTCGCAGCCGATGCGGTGATGGCTCCGGCGAGTTCGACGGCCGATTTCGACATCGTGCAAAGCGGCGCCTGGCTGATGCCTGATCAGGGTCGCCTTCCGGAAGAGATCGAGCGCTTTCTCGCGAACGGCGACGCGCCCGTCTACTTCGGTTTCGGCAGCATGCGTGCAGACGAGCAAACCAGCCGCGTGCTGATCGAGACTGCGCGTGCCTTGGGACTGCGTTCGATCATTTCGCAAGGCTGGGCGAATCTCGCGCCGATCGACGCGGGGGCGGACTGCCTCTCGGTCGGCGACGTTGCACACTCGCTGTTGTTCCCGCGTGTCGCTGCGATCGTGCATCACGGCGGAGCGGGCACCACCATCGCGGCTGCGCGTGCGGGTCGAGCTCAAGTGGTCGTGCCGTACGTATACGATCAGTATTACTGGGCGGATCGAGTCCGACGCTTGGGCATAGGCGTGTCGGGTCCGACGCGCGCTCGATTGAGCGAGAGCACACTGATCCCCGCATTGCAGGAATGCCTTCAGCGCACGATCACGCTGCGTGCGCAGACGCTCGCGGGTGAGGTCGACTTGCATGGCGCGCAGAGGGCCGCAAGACGACTGGTCGACGATTTCGGCTGATCGGATGAGCAACGCGTGCTGCTTCGTAACCCACTATGAGACTCTCAACGCGCGATGGATGAACTGCGCTTGCTGCTGGAAGAACTCGAGCAAGACCCATCGCTGAGCGAGGCGCATCGGCTGCGCCAGCGCGTCGATGCGATCGATCGGCTCGAATCGTACGGGATGGACGCACACGATGAAGCGAAACCCGCTAGCCCTGCCGCAGCGGAACTCCGGCAGCGAGCCAAGGCTCTTCACGCGCGGCTTGAAGCCGACAATCAACGTCTCTATCGGGATATCCGCCGCGATGTACGCCAAGCGGATGGCGTGGGCCGCCTGCTTCCGTGGCTCGCACGAATCAGCGAATCAGGTCGGACAATTGAGCTGCCCGATGACGAGCGCTACGACTATCTCGATGATCTCGTCAGCGGCGTATTGAAGCTGCAGGAACCGGACCCCGGCATTGTCGAACTCGGCGGCGAGATGGTGTTCTACCAGCCGACGCCTGCGCGCCACGTCTTCGATCTGATCGAGCGTGCCGGATTCAACGAGGACGATGTGCTGGTCGATCTGGGTTCGGGTCTGGGTCACGTCTCGCTGCTGATCTCGCTGTGCACGCCGGCAACGGCGATCGGTATCGAACTTCAGCCTGCGTACGTCCGCTGCGCACGCGCGAGTGCTGCGGCGTTGAATCAGACGCGTGTGCGCTTCGTGCAGCAGGACGCGCGAATGGCGGATTTGTCGACTTGTACTTTCGTTTACTTGTACACACCGTTCACCGGCACCATCCTGCGCAGCGTGCTGGACTCGCTTAAGTGTGAGGCCGCGCAGCGGCCCATACGCATCGGCGCGTTCGGACCCTGCGTGCTCACGCTCGCGCAGGAATCGTGGCTCGAAATTCTCGGAACCATCGAACCCCATCGAGTCGCCCTGTTTCGCTCACGCAGCTGACGGATCCTTGCGTGATGCGAGGTCGTTTGCACACGCCGTCGCCAATGCCGCCCTCGCCTGTCCTCCGCGTGGCGTTGCGCAGTGCTCGCGCTCTGAGACAATGCAGCCAGCCCGGGGCATCGTCACGCCACGCACCCGGAACGCAGGAACAAGAATCGAGGAACCCGCTCTTGAGCTATGTCGTCGTGTCCGGTTTCGAGAATGTCGAGACCGGTGATCTGCAATCGCAAGGTGAATCCATCGCGGCGTTCGCGACGCTCGAATTGGCGCGCGCGCATTTCACAACGCGCGTTGCCGCGCTCGAATCCGCGGTGCGCGATGCACGCGCGGCCGATGCGCAGGCCACCTTCATCACCTGGACGGCGATTCTCGAGATGCCGCTGGAGATCGATGGCGTCGACGAGGCGCTCGAGGATCTGGAGACGATCATCGAGGAAACCGAATCGCCGGAAGATCCGTTCGGTGCCTTGGTGGTCGACTATCAGGGGCGTCGCAGTGAGCCGTCGGCCGACCGTCCGTTCACGCAGGCAGAAGCCTTGCGTGAACTGGAAGCATGGTTGACCTGAGTGTGATGCGACGAAGCGCGTGAGCGCATGCCCGCACCGACGTGTGTGGATTGCATGAAAAAAAAGAGGCCTCCCGAAGGAGGCCTCTGAACTCATCGAGCAGATCGGATTACGGGATCGTGATCGCCGCGCCGCTGCTGTCGTAGGCCCACTCCAGCGCCTGTGACGGATAGCCTTCCGGCGCCGTCGTCGTCACGTGGATGTAGCCGTAGTTCACTGCACTGGTGACCTCGTTGTAGAACGCGACGCCGATGTAGCCATCCGCGCCCCCGATCCAGTTCGCCATCGAGATCGACGCTGCCGATATGGTCGAGTCCGGTCCAATCGTCGCACCCGAGTGCAGCACCGCGAAGTCCGTTCCGCCCGCATCGACCACCCCCCCCACCAGCGCGCTGTCTTCCGGCGGCACGGCATCGCCATACCAGTACACGTACATTCCCGATGCGCCGCCGTCGCTGCCGCCGCCTTCCAGGTAGTACAGGTTGATGTCGTCCGTGGTAATCGACCCATCGTAGGCATGGAAGTCCGCCAGCGCGAAGTCGAACGAGCTGCCGTTGCCGGCATCCTGCACCCACGGCTGATTGATCGTGCCCGACACGATGTTGCCGCCCGTCGGGGCACCTTCGAAGCCGTCGCAGAAGATCTCGTCGGCACCGCCGTTGCACGGCGTCGCCGCTACGGCCGTGACCGTCAGGCTGACCGGAACCGAGATCAGCGCCTGCGACGGATCGTTCGTGGTGATGCACAGCTCGGCCGTGTAGGTGCCCGCATCGAGCGTGCCTGCGGACGGATCCGCCTTGATCGTGACGTCGGTGTTGCTGCCGCCGTTGACCGATCCACTAGCCGGCGTCGCCGTCAGCCAGGGCACCACGGGACCCGTGCAGGGTCCACCGCTGCCGCCGTCCGTGCCGGTGGCCCGGATCATCAGGTTGCCGGCCAGCGATGCGCTGAGGTCATCAATCACGCCGGTCAGGTCGTTGTTCGCCAGATTGGTGATGTCGGTCGGCGGGGTGCTCGAACCGGACAGGTACGACTTGCCCTGCGAGCTGGTCTGATCGATCGCGCCCGGGAAGATGCGCGGCGTGTAACCGCCGGCAAGCGCCCACTGGTCGACGAAGCCGATGTACACATCGCCTGCAGCCGGAATGCTGAAGTTCGTCGTGTACGTCTGGAAGTCGCCCAGCGTCGTGATCGTCACCAGGTCATCCGTGCCTACGCGCACCGCGTTGGTCACATCGCCGTCGCCGTCCGCGTCGTAGTACACCACCAGGTTCGCCTGCAGACCCTGCATCGAGCTACCCGTCTGCGTGCCGTCGCCCCAGAAGATCGAGATCGAGTCGATCGTCAGCGCATCGGTCGCGGTGAAGCGGTTGATGAAGACTGCACCGGCTTCCGAGGCTGGCGACTGCACGCCGAGACCGAAGAAGTTGTCGGCCGATCCATCATCGAGCTGGAACACGATCGAACCGGTCGGCACCCAAGGGCTCGACGCATGATGCGTGCTGCGCTGGCCGTTGCCGGCGAGTGTCGCCGCCGGACGGTTGCGCACTTCCTCCAGGTACGCCAGCTTCGACGCGAGGTTCGGATTCGACTGCGAGCTGGACGGCCCGGTCTTGTGCTTGCTCGCCGTCGTATGCGGCACCAGCTTCGGATGCTTCGCCGTGCTCTGCGCTGCGATCGTGAAGGTCAGCGGATCGCTGCCCACCGCGTTGGCGATGTTCAGCGTGTCCGTCGCCGTCGCATTCGCCGCCACCGTGAAGCTCAGCGAGGTCGGGGTCACCGTCGCCGACGGGTCGTTGCCCGGCGCGCCGCCCACGATCGTGATCGCATTGCCGTCACCGTCGAACGCCGTGTCCACGATCGTCGCCGGGAACCCGGTCGTGCCGGTGGTCGTGATATGGATGTAGCCGTAGCACACCGTGCTCGGCACCGGGAAGGTCAGGCGGCCATCGCAGTTGAATCTGACTCCTGCATAGCCGTCGGTGCCGGCGAGCCACGCGGCCACCGGATTCACCGTACCGTTGCCGTCGTTGGTCGAAAACGTCGACGTCGGTCCCACGCTGTCGCCCGGCTGCAGCAACACGGCATTGCCGCTGCCGTCCACCACGTACTGCGTGGCGTCCGTCGCGTCGTTGCCGATCGAGTAGAACGCCAGTGCGCCGTTGTCCCAGAAGTTGAAATCGAAGCCCGTCGTCGCCCCGGTGTCGTCGAACGCACTCGTCACGATGTTCAGCGACGTGCCGCCCACGCTGTCCATCACCGCATGGTTCAGCGCGCCCGACGTGATGATGCCGTTGGTGTTGCCGCTACCGCCGGTGACCGTCAGCGTCGCCGACGCGATGCCCGCATTCGCGCCGGCGTCGGTCTGCAGCGCACCTGCCGGAATCATGTTGGCGTAACTGCCGCCACTGGCTGCCGTCACGTCGACCGAGATCGTGCACGAACCCGACGCCGGAATTTGCGCAGCGCCGGCGAGCGTGACCGAGCCGCTGGTCGTGGTGACGCCGGACCCGCCCATGCATGTCGTCGCGGCATTGGCCGTGGCTGCCGTCGTCAGACCGGTCGGGAAGGTATCGGTGAAATCCGAACTCAACGTCGCCGCCGTCGCGTTGCCATTGGTCAACGTGATCGTCAACGTGCTGCTGTCGCCGGCCGTCACGCTCGATGGAGCGAACGCCTTCGCAACGACCGGAGCCACCGTTCCGCCACCGGTTGCGATGTCGTCGACGACTTCGCTCAGGATGAAGCTGCCGAAGCCGGTCGTGAAGTCCCAGCCCGGACCCGCCGTCTCGCCGCCGTTCGATCCGGAGGTGACGTCGTGATAGTCGGAAGCCGTGAGGGTCTGGTACAGCGCCGGTGCGGCGAAGCCGAGGTTTTCGCCGTGAGCGGCGAGCATGCGTGCCCACGAGCCGGAGAACAGCGGCGCGGCGAGACTGGTGCCACCCCACTGCTGCGTCCCGCTGCCGACATAGATCTTCGAGCCGCTGTTCGGATTGCCGTCGAAGGCGACGTCCGGAAGTCCGCGCTTGGTACCCGACACGATGCCGGTCTGCCAGCTCGGCTGCGGTTCGTACAGGCTCGGACTGCCGCCACCGTCTGCCCATGCGGTTTCGCTGGTGTAGGTCGTGCCCGTGGTGTTCAGCGTGGTGCCACCGACGGCGACCGCATACTGCGAGTTCGAAGGCCAGCTCGGCGTGGTGTGGCCATCGCCGCATTCATCCGCGCCATGGTCGCCGGTGGAGATCGAGAACGTCTGGCCGTTCGCGACGGCGTTCTGCAGGATCGCATCGGCAGCAGCGGCGGAACCGTCCTGCTGTGCGCCGGTTTCGCATTCGCCGAGCGACACGTTGATGATCTTCACCGTGTTGTCCATCACGGCGCGATTCATCGCGGTGACGATTTCGTTGTTGAACAGCGACGGCGCGTTGTAGAAGACGAGTGAGCCGACGACACCGCCGGCTACACCGACGATATCCTGACTATCCAGATCCCACTCGGTGCGGCCGCTGGTATCGCTGCTGGTGCCGTGCGTGTTGATGATCTGCGTCGTGACCGCGGCCAATCCGTTGGTCGTGGTGAAGGTGTTGAGGTCGGTGATCGAGCTGGAGATGTTGCCCTCGGTGATGATGCCGATCGACACATTCGCTGCTGTCGGTACACCGGTACCACCGTAAATTGCCGAGAACTCGACCGGATTGTGTCCGGTGACCGTCTGCGGCGAAGCCTGCGACATCAATTGCGGAACGTGCACCGACTGCAGGCCGATCACGGCGAGCACGGTGTCCTTCAGCGAAGCCGGGATCTGCACCGCCTGCGTGTTGGTGTAGGCGCGGCGACCGTTCGACGTGGTGACTTCGGACAGCGATGTATTGAATGCGGACTCGACGACGCGTGCGCTGCCGTTCGCCGAAACCAGCATGCGATTCGGCTCGACCACGACATCGGTGAAGCCTGCCTGGGTCAGAAAATCCGTGACGAGCTGCGTCTGGCTGGCCGTCGGCGCGTGGTTCGCGGCAAACTGGCCGGGCGGCATGATCCGGTTCGTCGATGCAGAGCCGGGACGGGTGACCGACGCGATGAAGCTGTCGAGGGCCGCCTGGTTACGCAGCTTCAGCGAGACGACGATATGCAGCGACTGCATGGAAGACAAAACGCCGCCGAGAACATCGTGTTGCCCGAGCGTGGTGACGGGCGCCACGGTGACGAAAGAAGCGGTGTCGGCTGGCGCCGCACCGGAAGCGGCAGGTGCCGCATCGACTGCGGTGCCGCCGCTGAATGCAACCAGCGCAGCCGTCGCGAGAAAACTGCGACGCAGCCGCGTACTGAAATGTGGAATCACATGAAACCCCTTGTCAGCAGATGAAATGAAACCGCGGCGAGCGGCCACGGCCCGTGCAACGAACCCTCGTTCACGTTCAGGGTGTGAACTTAGTTCCCTGCGTGTAACCGGTCGGACGCTATAGCAAGGTTTCGAGCGGGGTCAATGATTTGCGGGGCGACTTACAATAACTTACGCGACGCGGTAGACGGAGGCCGGCTTGCGGAGCGGCAGATCCAGTGAGCAAGGGCTCGTCGCGTTTCGAGCGCGCTCGATTACTTGGTTAGAGCGCATCCAACGAAAGTTTCATTGCGGCCAGAGCGCTTGCTGGCGCCCGGTGTGCATGGCGACGAATGCTCTTCGTGTGCAGCGAGTGCAGTTCGTATGCAGCGAAGCTCGGCTGGCAACGCTGTAGCGACAGCGCGGTCGCGCCGGCTCGCTAGCGCCGCGAGCGGAAAAATCCGGTCAACAGGCTGGCGGCTTCGTCGGCACAGACTCCGCGCACGATGTCGACGCGATGATTGTGGCGCTCGCTGCCGAGTACGTCGAAGACGCTGCCGGCAGCGCCGGTCTTCGGATCGCTCGCCGCATAGACGACACGTGCGACGCGCGCATGCACGATGGCGCCAGCGCACATCACGCAGGGTTCCAGCGTGACGTACAGCGTCGATCCTGGAATCCGGTAATTGCCGAGACGACTGCCGGCGGCGCGCAAGGCTTCGATCTCGGCGTGAGCGCTGGGGTCGCTCGCTTCGATCATGCGATTGCGGCCTTCGCCGATAACCTGTCCATCGAGCAGGAGTACGGCTCCGACAGGAACCTCCCCTTTCGCTTCCGCCTGACGCGCGAGTTCGAGCGCGTACGTCATCCAGCGCGCATCGGCGTCCGACGGTTCGATCGCGGTTGACTGGCTCATGCGCCGGATTGCCGGGGCGCTGCGATCACTCCCACTCGATCGTCGCCGGTGGCTTGCCGCTGATGTCGTAAACGACACGAGATATGTTGGCTATCTCGTTGATGATCCGGCGGGATACCTCTTCGAGGAATTCATACGGAAGGCGCGACCAGTGCGCCGTCATGAAGTCGATCGTCTCCACCGCGCGCAAGGCGACGACCCATTCGTAGGCACGCGCATCGCCGACCACGCCGACCGATTTCACCGGCAGGAACACGGCAAACGCCTGACTGGTCCTGTCGTACAGATCCGACTTGCGCAATTCCTCGATGAAGATCGCATCGGCGCGCGCCAGAATATCCGCGTACTCACGCCTGACCTCGCCGAGGATGCGCACGCCCAGGCCCGGTCCCGGAAACGGATGGCGATAGACCATCTCGCGCGGCAGGCCGAGCTCGACACCGATGCGGCGCACTTCGTCCTTGAACAACTCGCGCAGCGGCTCGACCAGCTTCAGCTTCATCTGCTCGGGCAAACCACCGACGTTGTGATGCGACTTGATCACATGCGCCTTGCCGGTTTTCGATCCGGCCGATTCGATCACGTCCGGATAAATCGTGCCCTGCGCCAGCCACTTCACGCCTTCGAGCTTGTGCGCTTCCTCGTCGAAGATCTCGATGAAAAGCCGACCGATGATCTTGCGCTTGGCTTCCGGATCAGCGACGCCGGCGAGCGCGTCGAAGTAGCGGTCTGCGGCATCGACGCGGATGACCTTGATCCCGAGGCCGTGCTCGCTCGAGGCCGCCATCGTTGCCATCACCTGGTCGCCCTCCTTCCAGCGCAGGAGTCCGGTATCGACGAAGACGCAGGTCAGCTTGTCGCCGATCGCGCGATGCAGCAGCGCGGCGACGACCGAGGAATCGACGCCGCCGGAAAGCCCGAGCAGCACATGATCGTTGCCGACCTGCGCGCGGACGCGTGCGATCTGGTCCTCGATGATGTTCGCCGCCGTCCACAACGTCGCGCAGCCGCAGATGTCGGCGACGAAGCGCTTCAGCAGCGCACTGCCCTGCTTCGTATGCGTGACTTCCGGATGGAACTGTACGCCGTACCAGCGCTTGTCCTCGTTCGCCATCGCGGCGACGGGAATGCGCTCGGTACGAGCGGTGACGATGAATCCGGGCGGCGCCGCGGCGACGTGATCGCCGTGGCTCATCCACACATCGAGTGCCTGCGCCGGTGCATGATCGCTCAAACCGGAGAGCAGTCGATCATGCGCGACAACCTCGACGCGCGCGTGGCCGAACTCGCGTGCATCCGCAGCTTCCGTCGCGCCGCCAAGTTGTGCAGCGAGCGTCTGCATGCCGTAGCAGATGCCGAGAATCGGCAGCCCGGCGTCGAACACGTGTTGCGGCGCGCGCGGCGCGTCGGGCAGGGTCGTGGATTCGGGTCCGCCCGACAGAATGATGCCCTTCGCTCCGAATGCGGCGATTTCCTCGGGATCGTGATCCCAGGCCCAGATCTCGCAATAGACGCCGATCTCGCGTATGCGCCGCGCGATCAACTGCGTGTACTGCGCACCGAAGTCGAGGATCAAAATCTTGTCGCTGTGGATGTTTGCGTGGGATGTCATTTCGTTTCGGTTCTCAGTACTTCGCGTCGGCCAGCACGGCGTCGAGCAAGGCATGCCGCGGCGTGACGAAAGGATTGATGACGGTGACACCGCTCCAGGTGAAACCATGCTGCAGGTCTTCGGAGAGCAGAAGACGGCAACCGGCTTCCGCGGCGGTGCAGATCATGATTGCGTCCCAGATGGTCAGCTGGTGGTCGGCCGACAAATCCATCGCGGCGAGCAAGACCGTCGGCGAGGTTTCGATCGTCGAAAACGCATCACGCCAGCCGAGTACCGCGGCGCGGGCGCCAGCAGCCTCGCGACGCGCCTTGCGCATCAGTACATGAAACAACTCACCGAGCGCCTGCACCGGCAGAAAGGTGCGTTCCTGCGGCAATTTTCGCAGGACGTCGAGCGCAGCATCGCGGCGGCCGGCATCGTTGATGCCTTCGGCATACGCCAGGATGTTGGTGTCGAGTGCGACCTTCATTTTCTGCGTTCGTACAATTCCTCGCGAGACCAGCGGTCCGCGTTTGCGACAGGCTCCGCAGCGAGACGCGCGAGCAGACTGGAACGCGCTTGCGCAGACACTTCGGAGTCGCCCTCGAAGGGCACGATCTTCGCGACCGGTTTGCCGTGAGAGGTCACGACATAACTCGCGTGATCCTCGCGCACCGCGCGAAGAAGCTGTGAGAAATTGCGGTTCGCGTCCGCGGCGGATACGGGCTCGCTCATGCTCGGCTCAAAGGTAGTTATTTTCACTACTTTCGCACAAATGGATTCGCCGCGCAATCGGACTGCGTATCGCAACTCGCGACCTGCAAGGCGCGGACGCACCGAAAAGCACATCGCTGCGCCGATGAGTCCGCGCCGAAGTCTCAGTCGAGTCTGTAATTGGGCGCTTCCTTCGTGATCGCCACATCGTGCACATGCGACTCGCGCACACCGGCCGAGGTGATGCGCACGAACTGCGGCTTGGTTCGCATCTCATCGACGGTCGCGCAGCCGACATAACCCATCGCTGCGCGCAGACCGCCGCCGAGCTGATGCACGATGTTGCGCAGCGGCCCGCGATACGGCACGCGACCTTCGATGCCTTCCGGAACCAGTTTGTCGGCGTCGGATTCGTCGTCCTGGAAATAGCGATCCTTCGAGCCTTTCTGCATCGCGCCGAGCGAACCCATGCCGCGATAGCTCTTGTACGAGCGCCCTTGGTACAGCTCGACTTCGCCGGGCGCCTCTTCGGTGCCGGCGAACATGCCGCCGATCATCACGCAATCCGCGCCAGCGGCCAGCGCCTTGGCGATGTCGCCGGAATAGCGGATGCCGCCATCGGCGATCAGTCCGACATCGCTGCCCTGCAGTGCAGTTGCGACCATGTCGACCGCCGATATCTGCGGCACGCCGACGCCGGCGACGACGCGCGTGGTACAGATGGATCCCGGACCGATGCCGATCTTCACGGCGTCCGCGCCCGCATCGACGAGCGCCCTGGCCGCATCGCCGGTGACGATGTTGCCGGCGATCAGGTCGATCTTCGGATAATGCTTGCGCACCCAACGCACGCGTTCGATGACGCCGTCGGAATGACCATGCGCGGTGTCGACGATCAAGGCATCGACGCCGGCCTCGACCAAGGCGGCGACGCGCTGCTCGGTATCGCCCGACACGCCGACCGCGGCGCCGACGCGCAATCGTTCGCGATCGTCCTTGCACGCATTCGGATTGTCGTGCGCCTTCTGGATGTCCTTCACCGTGATCAGGCCGCGCAGGCGGAATGCGTCGTCGACGACCAGTACTTTCTCGATGCGATGCTTGTGCAGCAGTGCGAGCACTTCGTCGTCGGCCGCGCCTTCCTTCACGGTGATCAGCCGATCCTTGCGCGTCATGATGTTCTTCACCGGATCATCGGGTTTCTTCTCGAAACGCAGATCACGGTTGGTGACGATGCCGACCAACTGCTCGCTGTCGACCACCGGCACACCGGAGATATTGTGCGCACGCGTGATCTGCATGACTTCGCGGATCGAGGTGCCCGGCCCGACCGTGATCGGGTCGCGGATCACGCCGGCTTCGAACTTCTTGACCAGACGCACTTCAGCCGCCTGGCGTTCGATCGACATGTTCTTGTGGATGATGCCGATGCCGCCGCATTGCGCCATCGTGATCGCGAGGCGTGCTTCGGTCACCGTATCCATTGCAGCGGACACGATCGGCAGATTCAGGCGGATGTTGCGGGTGAGGCGTGCACCAAGGCTGACATCGCGCGGCAACACGGCCGAATACGCGGGAACCAGGGAGACGTCGTCGAAGGTGAGAGCTTCGGAGAGTATGCGCATGCCCTATTCTACAGGTACGTCATTTGTCATGCCATACAGGAATCCGGATACATGCCGACATCCCCACGCCGAGCGAGTCGGTTTCAGCGAATTGCATGGGTTGCGCCTTTTGTCGCAGCGACGCTGTTCGCGGGTCTCGCGGTGTTCCGGGCGTGGAGTCTGGAGAAAACCATCGGTTTCTACAGTGGATGCCGCGGATGTTTCTGGCTGCCGTCGCTCGGTCACGACGCATGGTTGATGGCCTCGATGCTGGCCCTGCTCGCCGTCGGCTACCTGGCGAACCAGGGCTGGCTGCGCGTGATTTCGCGTATAGCGGCGTGTGTTCTGCTGCTGATCTTTGCAGCCGATATCGCGACGAACACCCTGCTCGCACAGCGTCTGTACTGGGGCGACTTGATTCGCTTCGGGAAGCATGCCGGGAACGATTTCAGCGTGATGCGCGCAGCCCTGGGATCGCGGCCGGGCATGATCGCCATTGCCATCGGCGCGGTCGCCCTGATCGCATCGACGAGCATCGTATTTGCACGGCGTCAACCGCGCATCGGGCAAGGCGCGCTGCTCACGGCGCTTGCCTGCGCATCGGTGTGGGGCTACACGGCGATACGCCCGGTGCACTACGTGCAAGATGTCTTTCTGGACAACGTGATCGAAGCGAACTTCCCGCAAGGACGCATCGCGCCATTTTCTGCCGGCTTCATCGAAGCTCAACGTACCTTGGCAGACGTCGCACCCAAGCAGTGCAGTGCGGGCGAGCAGACAGGCGGCAGCGTGATCGTGCTGATCGTGGAATCGCTGTCCTCGTGGCACAGCCATCTGCTCGGCGCCGCCCAGGACTGGACGCCGCGACTGGACGAAATTGCTCGATCCAACCACTACATCAGCCAGTTCCACGCCAACGGATTCACCACCAGCGCCGCTGAAATCGCCGTCCTGTCGGGGCGCATGCCGCTGATCCCGTCAGGAAAATTCTGGTTCGACTTCAGCGACTACACCGATCCCTCCGGCACCCTGCCGGATATTGCCCACCGCAGCGGTCGCGAGGCTGCATTCTTCACGACCGGAGATCTGTCCTTCCTTGGACTCGGCGATTGGCTGCGCCAGCTAGGGTTCGACGTCGTCGGCGGCAGCAAGGATGCGTTCTATGCCGGACGCCAGCGCTGGCAGTTCGATGCGGCCGACGATGAATCGTTGTACGCGAGGTTTCTCCAATGGCTGGATCAACGTGATCCCGAAAAACCATTCGTATCGGCGCTGCTGACGGTCAGCAGCCATCCGCCGTACGTGGATCCACGCACCTCGAAAGTCGATGCCGAAGCGTCGTTCCGCTACGTCGATGAGCAAATCGGCCGTTTCCATGGCGAACTGGAAAAACGTGGCTTCTTCAAGAATGGAATTCTGCTCGTGCTCGGCGATCACCACACGATGACACCGCTGCGGGATGACGAATTCCGCGCCTACGGCGAGCGCGCGTTCTCGCGCATTCCATTGGTCGTCGTCGGCGCGACCGACATGCCTGCGGTCGTGAATTCCGCATTCCAGCAGTCCGACATTCCTGCGTCGATCGGACAATGGCTCGGCCTTCGCGAGTGCAGCAGTTCATTCAGCGGCCTGTTCCTGCGCGCCGATCCCGAGCCCGCCGACTACGTCCTGCATGCGCGCGGCGACAACCGCAACCGCGTCGATGTCTATCACAGCGACGGCTTCAACGGATTCCTGCTCGATGGTGACAACAGTTCATGGGTCGGCAAGCCGCCACCGAACGCGAATTCCATTGCCGCATGGATCGACTGGCAGCGCGAGCAGGCGCGCTCGAGAGGACTTGCTCCGCAGCCCGGGCGGACGACGGCGAAGCCTTGATTCGTCCAGCGCCGAATTCACACTGACGCAGCTGCAATTCCCTCGTCGACGCTCCACGCAAACGCACGCAGCAACCGCGTCCATTGATCATCGAGCGGCGCTGTGATGTGCAACGGCAGGCGCGAGCGCGGATGCACGAAACCCAGCGTGTGCGCGTGCAGCAGCAATCGATGCACGCCGAAATGCTGGCGAATGAGGCGATTGTGATCGCCGCGTCCGTGGCTGGTATCGCCGAGCAGATGATGCGACACATGATGGAAATGCCGGCGAATCTGCCGATAGCGCCCGGTTTCCGGAGTTACTTCGAGCAACGAATAGCGTTGCTGAAGATAGCGGCCCGTGGCAATCGGGATTTCGATGGTCGCCAATCGGCGCCAGTGCGTGATCGCGGGTTTTGCCTCGCCGGTGAGGCGCGAACCCGACAATGGATAGTCGATGCTGCCGTGCTCCGCAGGCCATCCACGCACGACGGCGAGGTAGGTCTTCGTCACCGAGCGCGCCATGAACTGGGCGCCGAGTTCTGCCGCGACGGTCGGTGATCGCGCGATGAGCAGAACGCCGCTGGTCGCGCGATCGAGGCGGTGGACCGCATGCAGGCGGCCGTCGACCTGCAGACGCAAGCGGTCGATCACGTAGTCATCGTCCGCGCCGATCAACCGGCTCCGATGCACCGCCAGCGCATGTGGCTTGTTGACCGCCACGAGGTCGTCATCCAGATGGAGAATCTCGAGCACAGACGCCGAGGCCGTCATATCGATGCCGTCAAGCTAGCGCACCAGCGCCAGCGAAAGCTCCGGCCAATACGTGATCGCCAGCACCGCGGCGAGCAGAATCAGGAAGAACGGTATCGTCGCGCGCACCAGGGTCAGTACCGGCTTGTTGAAGCGCATGCTCGCGATGAACAGGTTCATGCCGACCGGTGGCAGGAAGATGCCGAGCTGCAGGTTGGCGAGAAAGATGATGCCGAGATGGATCGGGTCGACGCCGTAGTGCAGCGCGACCGGCAACACCAGCGGCACCAGGATGATGATCGCCGGGAAACCTTCCAGCAGCATGCCGAACACGAGCAGGAATGCATTGAGTATCAGCAGGAACGCAGCCTTGCTGGTGATGCTGCCCTGGATTGCGCTGAAGAGTTTCTCGGGCACCTCGGCGTCGATCAGCCAGTTGGTCAGTGCCAGCGAGAAACCCAGGATGATCAGGATGGCGCCGACCAGCAGCATCGCTTCGCGCGCGACCTTGGGCAGCTTGCCGAGCGGAATCTCGCGGCGGATCAGCACAGTCACGATCAGCACGTACAACGCAGTCGCGGCCGCCGCCTCTGAGGCTGCAAGCTTGCCGGAATAGATGCCGCCGAGGACGACGAAGGGCAACGGCAATTCCCACGCCGCGCCGCGCAGCGATGCCAGCAGTTCGCGACCACTGACGCGCTCGCGCGTGACGCCGACGCGGCGTGCATGCCAGATGCTGTAGATCGAAAGCAGCACGATCATCAAGGCGCACGGCAACACGCCGGCCTTGAACAAGGCATCGATGGTGACCGGCGGCGTGGTATGAAACTGCTGCGCGACGACGCCGTACAGGATCAGCGGCATCGACGGCACCAGGATCAGGCCGAGACTGCCGGACGCCGTCAGCAGACCGAGCGAGAACCGCTCACCGTATTTCTGCTGCAGCAGCGCCGGATACAACACCGCGCCGAGCGCGACGATCGTCACGCCGGTCGCGCCGGTAAACGCAGTGAACATCGCGCAGGCCAGCACGGCGACGATCGCAAGTCCGCCCGGCAGCCAGCCGAGCAAGGCATTCGTCACGCGCACCAGTCGCTGTGGCGCGCGACTTTCGGCGAGCAGATAACCCGCCAGCGTGAACAGCGGAATCGCGATCAACGCCGGCATGTCGGCAAGTCGGTAGAACTCGACCGCGACCGCGACGCCCTCCTGCCCTGCCGCATGAAATCCGAGCAAGGCGACCGCTGCGATCAACGCGAACAGCGGCGCGCCGAGCGCAGCGAGCACGATCAGGCCGACTACCGCGAGCAGCATCATGGAATTTCAGGCGCCAATGCGGGCGCGTTGCTGCGCGCCGGCTGGAATGCACGCAGGGCGAAACGTATGGCGAGGAGACCGAAGCCGAGCGGGATGATCGCTTCGATCAGCCAGCTCGGAATCCCGGCAATCGCGTTGCTGCCGCCGTAGTCGAGCTGGACCAAACCGTAGCCGTACCAGGCCAGCGTCGCCGAGATCGCGGCAGCGAACAGCAAGGTGATCAAGCGCAGCGCACGCTGCGCGCGTCCGTGCACGAAATGCGCAAGCACATCGAGCCCGATGTGCTTGTCGTCGCGCGCCGCCGCGAGCGCACCGAGCATCGCGGTCCACAGCACCATCGCACGCAGCAGCGGATCGGCCCAGCCGAAGCCGGTCTCGAAGAAATTGCGCAGCACGATCTGCGCACCGGCGAGCAGCACCATCGCCAGCACGAGAATGGCGATCAGACCATTCTCGATGCGATCGAGCCAGCCGAGCGCGCCGCCGCGCGTTTCGGTCACTTGGACGATCCGCCGCGCGCCTCGGCCAGCGTGGCGTCGACGGCCTTCTGCACCTCGGGCGTGAACGCTCCGCGGCCGGACAATTGCCTGGTCGCATCCGCGCCGACGCTTTCCCAGTTCTTGCGTTCGGCGTCGCTCGGCGCGGTGAACGAAATGCCCTGCGCCTTCAACGCTTCGCGCGCCGACGCATTGTCGGTGCGCGCCTGCTTGTCGAGTCGATCGAACGCGCCGCCCATCTCATCGCCGACGATCTTCTGATCCGCCGCCGACAGCGCGTCGAAGGACTTCTTGTCGACCGCGAGCTCGCCGACCACGTAAATCACCGGAAGATCGACGACATGCTTGATCTTGGTATGCCACTGGAACGCGATCGCGCCCGACGGCGTGTTCGCCGCGGTGTCGATCAGGCCGGTCTGCAGGCTCGTGTACACATCTGACAACGGCAACGGTATCGGCGTCACGCCGGCGGCCTTGAAGGTGAGTTCGGCGACTTCATCACCTTGCGGCACCCACACCTTGGCACTCTTCAGGTCATCGCGCGTCTTGATGTCGCGCGTGCTCATCAGATAGGCGAAACCACCGCCGCTGATGCCGAGCAGCTCGAAACCGTTCTTGCGGAACTGCTCTTTCAGCAGCGGATCGACCTTGGCGCGCACCTTGTCCACTTCGTCCTGACTGCGGAACAGGAACGGCACCGTGTAGATCTCCGCGTCCTTGGCGATCACGGTCGCTTCGCCGCCGGTGAACGCGCCGCCCTGCAGCTGGCCGATCTTGATCTTGCGCAGCACGGTGGCGTCGTCGCCCATCACGCCGCCGGGGTAATACTTGATCTCGACGCGACCTTCGGTCTTGGTCTTGATCGCTTCCGCACTCGCGCGCATTTCGCGCATCCAGCTGGTGCCGTCGGGAGCGACCGTCGCGATCTTGATCGTCGCTGCGCCCGCGGGAATCGCCGCGAGCGCGAACGCGGCGGCGAGCAGGGTCTTGTCAAGAAATTTCATCATGATCATTCCGGATGGAGAAGGCTTGCGATGCGCACGAAGGTACGCGCTGGGGAAATCTTCGTGCTAGAAATAATCCTTGCCCGATTCGAGCAGCTTGCGTGCGCGCTGCTGCGCCAGTGTATTGACCAGAGTCAGCCCCGGCGCGTGCGGATCGGCACTCAGCACCTCGTTCAACAACTTGTCATGCAGCTCCTGGTCGAACAGCAGACGCGCGTAATACTGCGCGTAAAGCACTCGCACCATCTGGTTCTTGCCGCCCGACATTGCAAGGGCCTTGTCGAAATACGCCTTGCCCTGCTCGGGTTTGCCGCCGAGCGAGGCCGGCCGCAGCGACGCGAGCACACCCATGTACATGTAGGGCTCGCCGTTGGCATGCGTCGGCTCCAGCGCGATCACGCGTTCGTACAGCGCCTGCACCTTGGGAATGTCCGCGATCGCCTTCCAGTCATCGCTATTGGTCTGGATGCGACCGACCCAGGCCGATGCCAGCGAGTACAGCACCGGCACATCCTTCGGCGTGGTTTTCGCGACCTCGGCCTGGAACGCCTCGAACGGCGCATCGAGCTGCGCGCACAGTCCCGCGATACCGAGACAGGTCGCCCGTCTGGCGTAATCGAAACTGCGCGCCTCGAGTCGCTGCGCACGCTGCGCGTCCTCGACGAAGCCACCGGCGTAGGAATCGTACAGACGCGAGCCTGCGACCAGCAGCCCCACATTCTGCGGGTCGCCCTGGATCAGGCCGTCGATCAGCAGCAACCAGCTCGGCACGCCATCGCGCACGATGATCGCGTCGTCCTGGTCGAGGATGCCCGCACTGAGGCTGTCGGCAAATTTCTGGCTGGCGCGATTGACCACGGTGGCGCAGCCATCGAGCGCAATCGCGGCAGCAGCAATCAGCAAGAAGCGTAAAAGTGGAAAACGTCGCATGGCAGTCCGTATTCGAGGACGCGGCAGCGATTGCCGCGCGAGTAGCGTTGAGCCCAGGTCAATCAGCCGGATCAGTCGAAAAACGATTCGGCAGCTTCGAGCGTGTTCTCCATCAAGGTCGCCACCGTCATCGGCCCGACGCCACCCGGCACCGGCGTGATCCACGAAGCGCGCTCCGCTGCCGCGAGGAATTCCACATCGCCGACCAAGCGCCCGTCTTCGAGGCGATTGATGCCGACGTCGATCACGACCGCGCCCGGTTTGATCCAGTCGCCCCTGACCAGTCCCGGTCGCCCGACCGCCACGACCACGATGTCGCTGCGCCGCACTTCGCTTTCAAGGTCGGCGGTGAACTTGTGGCAACCCGTCGTGGTGCAGCCGGCCAGCAGCAATTCCAGGATCAACGGACGCCCGACATGATTGGATACGCCGATGACGACTGCATTGCGCCCGCGCACCGGACGGTCGGTATGCGCGAGCAAGGTCATCACGCCTTTCGGCGTGCACGGACGCAAGCCGCGCTGGCGCAGCGCGAGTCGACCGACATTCTCGGCCTGGAATCCATCGACGTCCTTGTGGGCATCGATGCGATCGATCAGGTTCGCGCTGATGCCATCGGGCAACGGCAGCTGCACCAGGATTCCGTGCACATCGGCATCGCCGTTGAGGCGGTCGATCAAGGCGGCGAGATCCGCTTCGCTCGTGGTCGCCGGCAGATCGAAATCGAACGAGCGGAAGCCGACCTGCGCGCACGCACGACGCTTGTTGCGCACGTAGACCGCCGATGCCGGGTCGCTGCCGACCTGCACGACGGCGAGGCCGGGCGCACGCTTGCCCGCTGCGCGCCGCGCCTGCACGCGCGCGGCGACGCTGTCGAGCACTTCGTCGGCGATGCGGCGTCCGTCGAGCAGTCGCGCGGCCATGAGGCTTCCAGAGTAAAACGCGCATTATCCACTGCTATGCTGCCGCCCTCAAACCCCGGCGCTCGCCATGTGCGCCTTGCCGACGCCGCGAAACCCGCGAGATCACGATGAGCGACCTGACCACTGAACTCGAAGCGGCTGCGTTTCGCCGCCTGCTCGCGCATCTGCGCACGCGCACCGATGTGCAGAACATCGACCTGATGATCAGCAGCGGCTTCTGTCGCAGTTGCCTTGCCGACTGGTATCGGGAAGCCGCTGCGGAGCGCGGCGCCGACATCGACAAGGAGGCGGCACGCGAGCATGTCTACGGCGAACCGTTCGCGCAGTGGAAAGCCAAACACCAGCCGGAAGCGACGCCGCAGCAGCTGGCCGATTTCGCGGCTGCGCAGAAGAAGCACGCCTGAGATCGTTGTCGGGTCCGCGTCAAGGAAAGCGAGCTGACGCAGACCTTGCGTCATCCCCGCGCCGGCGCGAATCCCATTTGTGCCGTGGCACTGATGCGCCGACGAATCAGCGCGGATCCTCCAGCGAGAACGTCCCGGCGTCCTGGTCGTTTGCGAAGGCTTCCGCGTAACGCCCCCAGCTGACGATCGCGCGCAAGGTCTGGATCGCATCGTCCTCGCCCATGTAGTCCTCGAGCTCTTCCTGGAATCGCGCCGTCGGCGCGCGATGGCCCGGGCGATCGTCGAGCACGCGGCGGATGTGTCCCGCCAGCGGCACGTAGGCGAGCAGATGCTGGCGGAATATTTCCTTGCGCTGCTCCACCTCGGCTTCGGCAAACTGCTGGCCGGCCGGCGTGAGGCGGATATCGCCTTCGGCCAGATGCGCCAGGCGTAGCAGTTGCAAGGTTTCCGCGATCGGCAGGATGTTGTCGAGCTGAAGACTCCGCGCGACATCGGGCAGGTCCGCCTTGCCCTTGAACGGCGGCGCCGCGATCGCCTCGATCAGACCGGACAGCAGGTTGGTCGAAATCGGCGGCAGCACCATGCCGATGCCGGTGCCCGGGAAAAGTCCCGGATTGTCCTTGCGCGGTTCGGCGGTGCTCGCGGTCATGCGTGTGTAGATTGCATCGACCAAGGTGCGGAAGGCCGGATCCTGGCGGTTGCGCGGATACGGCAGGTCGACGCGCACTTCGCCGACGACGCGACCGGGGTTCGACGAAAACACCAGGATGCGGTCGCACATCAGCACCGCTTCCTCGATGTTGTGGGTGACGATCAGCACGGCCTTGATCGGCATGCGGCCTTCGCACCAGAGATCGAGAAAATCGGTGCGCAAGGTTTCGGCGGTGAGCACATCGAGCGCGGAAAACGGCTCGTCCAGCAGGAGCAGATTCGGTCGCGTGACCAGCGCGCGCGCGAAACCGATGCGCTGGCGCATGCCGCCGGAAAGCTCTTTCGGATAAGCGGATTCGAAACCGTCGAGACCGATCAGATCGATCGCCTTCAGCGCGCGCTCGCGGCGCTCGCGTGGCGCGACGCCCTGCGCTTCGAGTCCGAGCTCGACGTTCTGCAGCACGGTCAGCCACGGAAACAGCGCGAAACTCTGGAACACCATCGCGATACCGCTGGCCGGACCATCCACCGGTTGCCCGCGATACAGCACTTCGCCCGACGTCGCCTCGCCGAGGCCGGCAATGATGCGCAGCAGGGTCGACTTGCCCGAGCCGGAACGTCCGAGCAGGCCGACGATCTCACGGCTCTTGAGCTGCAGATCGACATTGTCGAGCACCGTTCGTGGTTGTCCGCCCGAGGTCGGAAATGCCTTGAACACGCCCTTGAGGTCGATGATGGTTTCGTCGAGTACGTAGCTCATGCGTGTGTTCTCCAGTGACCTTCCGTGGTGCGTGTTTCGATCAGCGGCTCATTCGGTGCGTGTATCGCAGAGGTCATCAGATGATGCGCAGACGGCGTTCGGCGTAGGCATACAAGGGTCGCCACACGAGCCGGTTGAATACGGTGACGAATACCGACATCACCGCGATGCCGAGCACGACGCGCGGATAGTCGCCGGCGTCGGTGGCTGCGGCAATGTACGAGCCGAGGCCCGCGGCGGTCAGATGCGTATCGCCCCAGCTGACCGTTTCCGAGACGATGCTCGCGTTCCACGAACCGCCCGATGCGGTGATGCCGCCGGTGACGTAGTACGGGAACACGCCGGGCAGGATCACCCGCTTCCACCACATCCAGCCGCGCACGCCCATATTGGTCGCGACATCGCGCAGATCGTTGGGAAACGTCGCCGCGCCCGCGATCACGTTGAACAGGATGTACCACTGCGTGCCGAGGATCATCAACGGGCTCAGCCAGATGCTCGGCGCCGCATGGAAATACATGATCGCCACGACCGCGAGCGGAAACATCAGATTGGCCGGGAACGCGGCGAAGAACTGGGCGATCGGCTGCACCCACTTGGTCCACGACGGACGCAGGCCGACCCACACGCCGATCGGAACCCAGACCAGGCTCGCCAGCGCAATCAACACGACGACACGGATCAGCGTGAGGCAGCCGAGTCCGAACACACGCACGACTTCGCCGATGCCGAGTTCGCCGCCGACGAAGCGGATCGTCAACCATGCACCGATCAGGCAGACCGCGATCAGCAGCGCGATCCAGGCGCGGTCGAGCGCGACTTCGGAAATCGCCGCGGTCCGACGTCTGCGTCGCGGCGCCAGCCAGCGTGCCGTCATCGCGCGATTGAGAAGCGCCGCGAACGGACGCGTGACCGCCTCGACGAAACGGCTCGAACGCAGCATGCGCAGCGACCACGACGTCGGCACCACCTGGCCGATGGTCTGCTCGAAGCGGAATTTTTCCGCCCACACCGCGAGCGGGCGAAAGACGATCTGGTCGTACAGCATGATCACGATCAGCATCGTCACCAGCGCCCAGCCGACCGCACCGAGATCGCGCGCCGCGATCGCCGTGGCGACGTAGGAACCGAGACCCGGCAACATCGCCGCATGTTTGCCGACGCTGATCGACTCGGTCGCGACGACGAAGAACCAGCCGCCCGACATCGACATCATCATGTTCCAGACCAGGCCCGGCATCGCGAACGGCACTTCGAGGCGCCAGAAGCGCTGCCAGCCGGACAGCCGGAAGCTGCGCGAGGCTTCGTCCAGATCGTCCGGAATCGTGCGCAGCGACTGGTAGAAACTGAAGGCCATGTTCCAGGCCTGACTGGTGAAGATCGCGAATATCGCCGCGCATTCGGCGCCGAGTGCGCGGCCCGGAAACAGCGACAGGAAGAACACGACGGTGAACGAAAGAAATCCCAGGATCGGCACCGACTGCAGGATGTCGAGCACCGGCACCAGCACCATTTCGGCGCGGCGGCTCTTCGCCGCGAGCGCGCCGTAGGTGAAAGTAAATACCAGCGAGGCGAACATCGCCGCGAACATGCGCAGAGTCGTGTACAGCGCATACAGAGGCAGCTTCGCGCGATCGAGCGAAATCGCCGGCTGCTCGACCGCAGTCAGCGGAACGTCCATGCCGTGCAGGCCGTACGCGGTGAGTACGAGCACACCGAAAATCAGCGGGATCGCGACGAAGTCCCAGCGGGTCAGCGGTGCACTGCGCGAGATGATGCCGGGAATGATCTGCATCGTTCGATCCTAAACTCCAATCCCTGGAAGCACAGGCTGAGGTGTCACTGCCCTTCGATCAGGAGGGCGGTGAGTCAAACGATCCAGTGTGACCTATCCGTGTGTCAGTTTGGCGAAACGCAGTGGAATTTTTTTCCAGCGAATCGCACTGACGGTTCGACGGATCGCTCCGGATTGCTTGCTCGCCGGTCGATCCGCGCTCACGCGCTGCAGATCTGCGCGATGTCTTCGTACCCCGTGAACTGCACCTGCGCTCCGCAACCCGGACACTGCGGATCGCGCGGCAGCTGCAACTCACGAAAACGTCCGGCCAGCGCATCGTGGATCAGCAGGCGGCCGACCAGCGATTCGCCGATGTCGAGCAGCAGTTTCAGCGCCTCGCTCGCCTGCAGCAGCCCGATGATGCCCGGCAGCACACCGAGTACGCCAGCCTCGCTGCAGTTCGGTGCCTCCGCCGCCGACGGCGGCTGCGGAAACAGGCAGCGATAGCATGGCGAGTCCGCACGATGCGGATCGAACACACTGACCTGGCCGCTGAAGCGATGGACAGCGCCGTAGACCAGCGGAATCTTCAGGCGCAGGCTCGCCGCGCTGAGCAGATAGCGGGTCGGAAAATTGTCCGCGCCGTCGATCACGACATCATGATCACGCAGCAGCGCCTCGACATTTTCCGCCGTCAGACGCTGGTTCAGCGCTTCGATCTGCACGTGAGGATTGAGTGCATTCAAGGCGATGCGCGCCGATTCCGTCTTCGCCATGCCGACACGGGCGTCGGTGTGCACGACCTGACGTTGCAAGTTGGAGCGATCGACCTGGTCGTCGTCGATCAGCGTGATGCGACCGACGCCGGCCGCCGCAAGATAGAGCGAAGCCGGCGCGCCGAGTCCACCGGCGCCGATCAGCGCGACGCGGGCCTGCGCCATTTTGTATTGTCCGGCCACGCCGATTTCCGGCAATACCAGATGACGTGCATAGCGCTCGGCCGAATCCGCGTCGAGCGAGCCTTGTTCGGTCGGCAGACCTTCGTTCTTCCAGCGCGCGAAACCGCCGCGCACCGAGACACTGCGCGTGTAGCCGAGCTCGCGCAAGGTATCGACCGCCAGCAACGAACGTCGGCCGCTGGCGCAGATCGCGACGATTTCGCGTGCGCGGTCCGGTTCGATCGCATGGATGCGCGCCTCGATCAGACCACGCGCGAGACCGAGCGCGCCGCTCGCGATTCCGGCGGCGCGTTCGTCGTCTTCGCGCACATCGAGCAACAGCGCGCCAGCGCGCTGCAACGCCAGGGCGTCCACGGGATCGATCTCGCGCTGCTCGCTGCTCGCTGCAGGGTTCGGTACGGCGTTCATGGCTTCAGCATAGTCCTGGCAGCGGCAGCAGATTCACGACCGCGCCTACCTCGAGCTCGCGCACGTTTTCCGGCACGAAGATCAGGGCGTCGGCTTCGGCGACTCCGCGCAGCATGCCGGAGCCCTGCTTGCGCAGCACGCTCGCCCACAAGGCACCGTCGTCGCGGGCTTCGAAGGTTGCACGCAGGAACTCGGCGCGATCGTGTTTCTTCGCGAGCGGCGTGGCGAGGCGCGCCCGCCAGGTTTGCGGCACGGTGATGCGCGCGGCCTGCAGCGCGAGCAGGGCCGGCCGCACCAAGGTCAGGAACGTCGCGATCGTCGAGACCGGATTTCCCGGCAACGCGAATATCAGGGCGCGCCCGATCTCGCCGCACAGCACCGGCATGCCGGGTCGCATGCGCACTTTCCAGAAATGTACTTTGCCGAGTTCGCCGACGAGACCGGGCAGGAAATCCGCTTCGCCGGCCGAGACTCCGCCGCTGCTCACGATCACATCGCAGGATTCGCCAGCCTCGCGCAAGGCTTCGCGCAGCGCGTTCGGATCATCTCGCAGATGCGCGACGAGCGCAGGTTCAATGCCCATCTCGCGCAGCAGCGCGCCGAGGCTGTAACGGTTGCTGTCGTGAATCTGGCCGAAGCCGAGCGCCTGCTGCGGCGGTACCAGTTCGTCGCCGGTCACGAACAAGGCGACGCGCGGTCGCCGCGTCACATCGGCATGCGTGCGTCCGCAGGAGGCGAGTACGCCGAGCCGGGCCGGAGTCAGCCGATCACCGGCGCGCAGCGCGGTTTCGCCGGCGCGATAGTCCTCGCCCGCCGCACGCACATTCGCGCCGGCGTGTTCGCCGCTTTTGACGATGATGCTGTCGCCGTCGACGCGCACGTTTTCCTTGATCACGACCGTATCGGCACCCGTCGGCAACGGCGCGCCGGTGGTGATCCGGATGCATTCGCCGGCGCGGCAGACCGGTGCTGCGAGCGAGCCGGCCAACACCGTGCCTGACAGACGGAAGCTGCGTTCGCCTGCATCCGGCAACTCCGCACCGTGCAGGGCGTAGCCGTCCATCGCCGAGTTCGCGAAGGGTGGCACGTCATGCGGCGCTAGAAGATCTCCGGCGAGAATGCGACCGAGCGCGCGCTCGAGTTCGACCGACTCGCCCGGCAACGCACGCGACGCGCACAGATCGAGCACGCGCTGTTGCGCCGCTTCGACCGCAAGCCGCGTCGCGAAGTCAGGCGTCTGGCCGATGTTCGGCGGCATAGGCTGCGAATTCCTCGGGCGTATTGAGATTGCGAAACTGCCGGCGTCGATCGCTGAAATCAAGTTCGCGCGCGCCGATCGACGTCTGCCACTGCCAGACGCCCTGCCCGCTCGCAACGGCCGCCGCCGCAGACTCGGCGAGCTCGCGGCGGTACAGCGCGAACAAGGGCTGGCGTTGCTCGCCATCGTGCGCGACCCATGCGAGGGCTGAAGAACCTTGCGTCTCGTGCAGCAGGCGTTCGGCGAGATCCGAAGGCGGCTGCGGACAATCGACCGGCAGCGTCAACAACAACGAGGTGCGCGACTGACGCAGCGCTGCGGCTACGCCCGCAAGCGGTCCGCGAAAACCGTCCGCGTCGTCGCGGATCGTCACGGCATGCGTGGCGTAGACCTCGAGATTCCTGTTCGCGACGATCATGACCTCGCTGCCGTTAGCGCGGACCTGCATCGCGGCGATCGCTTCGATCTCCCAGGCGATCAGCGGGCGTCCTGCGAGAAGTTCCAGCCCCTTGTCGCGACCGTCCAGCCGCGTCGCGGCACCGCCGGCGAGTATCGCGAACGTGACCGTTGCGAGGTCCATCGACCCGATCGTTTCAGCTCTTGCCGCGCTTGGCGTTGCGGATCATGCGCGTGCGCCGCCGCTGCTGGCCGTCGGTGAGTTCGTTGCGCTTGCCGGCAAACGGGTTGTCGCTGTCGCGGAACTCGATGCGGATCGGCGTTCCTTCGAGGCGATAGCGCTTGCGGAAGAAATTCTCCAGATAGCGCCGATAGCCTTCGTTGATGTGCTTGGTGCGCGCGCCGTGAATGATGATCGTCGGCGGATTGGCGCCGCCCGGATGCGCGTACTTGAGCTTGGGCGTATGGCCGCGCGCGAGCGGCGGCTGATAGGCCGTGTAGGCCGCTTCAACCGCACGCGTGAGTTCGGACGAGGTGAACTTGTGATTGGCCGATGCGTAGGCGCGGTTGACCGCCTTCATCAACTCGCCGATACCGCTGCCGTGCAGGGCCGAGATGGTGACCTGGCGGGCCCAGTCGGCAAACACCAGTTTGCGCGACAGCGACGTGAGGCATTGCTCGCGCTGGTACTTGTCGAGACCGTCCCACTTGTTGACGCCGATGACCAGCGCGCGTCCGGCATCGAGCACATGCCCGATCAAGGCGGTGTCCTGGTCGGCGACGCCTTCGCGCGCGTCCAGCATCAGCACGGTCACATGGGCCGCATCGACGGACTGCAGCGACTTGATCACGCTGAATTTCTCCAGCGCATCCTCGACCCGCGCGCGCCGCCGGATGCCGGCGGTGTCGATCAGGGTGTAGCGCTTGCCGTCGCGTTCGAGTGCGATGCGAATCGAGTCGCGCGTCGTGCCCGGCGTTTCCGACGCGATCACGCGCTCCTCGCCGAGCAGACGATTGACCAGGGTGGATTTGCCGGCATTCGGGCGGCCGACGATCGCGACGCGAATACCGTCGTCCGGCGCTGCGGCGAGCGGATCGATTTCCTGCGTCGGCAACAGCGGCGTGATCGCGTCGAGCAGCGGCGTGACGCCACGACCGTGTGCCGCCGAAACCGGAAACGCCTGCGCGATGCCGAGCGCGGCGAACTCGGCGAGCACATTATTCTCGTCGAGACCATCGACCTTGTTGACCACCAGCAGCATCGGCTTCGACGCACGACGCAGACGATCGAGGATCGCGCGATCGGTCGGCATCAGGCCGTCGCGCGCATCGACGGTGAACAGCACGACGTCGGCTTCGTCGATCGCAAACTCGGCCTGGCGCGCGGTCTGGCTGTCGAGGCCTTCCGCACCTTCGATCAGGCCGCCGGTATCGACGACCACGAACGGCGCGGGCGCGAGCCGGCAGATGCCGTAGTGACGATCACGCGTGACGCCGGGCATGTCGTGCACCAGCGCGTCGCGCGAGCGCGTCAGCACATTGAACAGGGTCGACTTGCCGACATTCGGACGCCCGACCAGGGCAACAACGGGAAGCATCATGGGCTCCAAATAAAAAACCCTTTCCGCCGTGTTGCGGCGGAAAGGGCATCACGAGTGGGCGCTTGCAGGCTTCCCGCAATCTCTGCGGGAAAACACGCTCACTGCCGGGCGCGATACGCGCCGATATGTCCTTTCACGTCTTCGACGTACAGCGTGCCGTCGACCACCTGCGGCGCGCCTTCGATCGGTTTCTTGCTGATGCGTTCACGCGCGGCGAACTTGCCTTCGTCGAGCGTGAGCCAGTGCACGAAACCTTCGACATCGCCGACCGCCACGTACTTGCCCTGGATCGCCGGCGCGCTCAGCCAGCGGTATTTCAACTGATCCTGCTTCCACAGGTTGACGCCGGTCTCGCGATCGAATGCCCAGACATTGCCTTCCGCATCGACCACGACGACGGTGTTGCCGCTGACCGCGGCGCCGACATAACTGGACAGATCGCGCTGCCAGATCGGTCGACCGCTTTCGAGTGCGAGCGCGGCAACCTGGCCGCGATAGCCGGCGGCGAACAGCGAGGAGCCATCGGAAACGAGATTGCCGTCGACGTCCTGCAGACGCTCGACTTCGGTACGGCCTTCGCCAGCCGACAGGGTCTGCGCCCACAATTCCACGCCGTCTTCGAGACGGATCGCGAGCACCTTGCCGTTGTCGAAGCCGTCGTAGACGACGCCGTTCGCGATCAGCGGTGAAGAGTTACCGCGCAGGCTGAGCGCCGGCACCGCCTGATCGAAGACCCACTTGCGGCTGCCGTCGGCGATGTTGAGTCCGGCCAGGCGTCCATCGTTGGTGCGCACGACGACGAGGCCGTCGGCAAATACCGGCGCAGCGATGATTTCGGAGGTCAGCTGCGTATTCCAGCGCTCCTTGCCGTCGGCCGAGGACAGCGCATAGAGCTGGCCGTCCAGACTGCCGACGATGATCAGATCACCGGCGACGGTCGGACCACCGGACCAGCGCAGCGAATTCTCGCCGCGCTTCCACAGCCAACCGTTGCGCTTGCCCAGACGTTCCTGCCAGAGCGTGCGGCCGGTCGCCGCGTCGAAGGCTTCGACGGTGCCGTCGACGCTCGCGGCATACAGCCGTCCATCCGCACCGCCGGGAGCGAGGCGCGCGCCACTGTCGCCGGCACCCTTGCCGATGCCTTCACTCCAGACGCGATCGATCTGCGTCGTCGGCGCGAATTCGGTCAACGGGGTGGGCGGTTCGACATTGTCCTTCTTGCCGAGATTCTTCAGCCAGTTGCAGCCGCTGAGCGCGACGGCAAGTACGGCGACGATGAGAAAGGAACGCTTCATGAGCCGAGTTTCTCCTTCGCCGGCGCAGCTTCCGCGACCGTCGCAGCGCCGAGATCGTCGAGCTTCATCTGCACGAACGTGCGATTCGGCGCCTGCGGCTCCAGATGCGTCAATGCATCCTGATAAGCGGTGCGCGCGGCATCGAGATGGCCTTGCTTGACCAGCGCGTCGCCGCGGATTTCTCCGGCGAGTGCGGCGTAATCGTCTTTCGGCACACCGTCGACCAGCTTGATCGCGGCATCGGCGTCACCTTGCGCGAGCTTGACGCGTGCGAGCCGCAGCGTCGCCAGCGTTTTCAGTCCGCTCACTCCGGCATGCTGCTGGCTCCAGTCCAGCGCGGTGGCAGCGGCTGCGAGGTCACCTTTCTTGCTCGCGATGTCGGCTTGGTACATCGCTGCGAAGACTGCATAGGCGGTATCCGGATAATCCTTGCGGATCGCATCGGCGATCTTGCCGACGTCGTCGTCGCGCTTCGCGTCGGCGGCATCGCTCAATGCCTGATACTGCGCTGCCGCTTCGGCGCCGTGACGCGCACGATGCGCCTTCCACTGCTGCCAGCCGAAAATCAGCACGATACCGAGCGCCACGCCGATCGCGATCGACATCGCGTTTTCGCGCAGCCATTTGCGGACCAGCTCACCTTGTTCGTGTTCGTCGAGTACGTCGAAAGACATGCATTCACCTGAAAGGACACCGGGCCACGACAATGCTGGCGGAACGGGCCGCCCGGCAAGCACGCAAGGTTAGCAGGAAACGGCGGCACCGCGGCCGGCGTCGACCGGCCCGCGGTGCGGAAAAGTTCAGCAATCGTGCGTCATTCGGCGCGGCTGGCGCCGTTGACACCGCTGCTTCCGAACAACTTCACGTGCGCGACGTTGCCGCGCTGGAACGGCGCAAGATCGATGACCGTACCGTCCGAACGCACTTCGGCGCCTTGCGCATTGCCCAGACGCACCGATACCGGGCCGTCGCTGCGATAGCTGTGCTCGCTACCGCCGGCGAGGATGCCGTATTCGAGCTTGCGTCCGTCGGCCGCGAGAATTTCCACCCAGCTTTGCTGGCTCAGCTTGAGCGCGAGTACATGCGCGCCGCTCCCGGCGGGTGTTGCCGCGACGGGTTCGGGCGCAGCAGGCGCCGGTGGCGGCGTCGTCGCGAACGGTGCCATCGAAGCCACCACGGGCGCTTGCTCGATCGCCGTCGCAGCGACCGGCGGCGTGGCCGAGGCGATCTCGCCCGTGCTCGCCGTCGACGCCGGGTTGGCGGCAGCGGGCTGTGTATTTGCGGCGTCGCTCGCCTGCGCACTTTCCTGCGCCGGCACGGCAATGCTCGTGGTCGGCGAATCCAGCGGCGTGCTGCGCGCGAGATTCTGTTCGAGGCCGCCATGCGTGGCGAGCCACACCGCCGGCACCACGATGATCGCGGTGAGCACGAGATACGTGGCGCTGACCGAATAGCGATCGAACAGATAGCGCGAGCGCGAGATCGTGCCGGTGGCAATCAAGGGCACCGCTTGCGTATGCGTGGCAACGACGTCCACGACATGCGCATCAGGTACGCCGACCAGACGCGCATAACTGCCGAGATAACCGCGCAGGAACACGCCCTGGGTCAGACCTTCGTAGTCGTCGCTTTCCAGTCGCGCGATCAGCGTCGCCGGCAGTTTCAGACGTGCGGCGACATCGGCGCGGCTCCAGCCGAGGCGTTCGCGCGCGGCGCACAGTTGCTGTCCGAGCGCTGCACCGGCAACGTCGCTCCGATCGACCGACGACGCAATCGCCTCACCCGCGATGGCCTGGTCCTGATTTTTTTCTTCACTGGCCTCTGCGGCTCTCATGACATGTGATCCTCTGGGCAATGACAGCGTCATCTGGCTGCCGCCTTCCTCGTCCGCTCCGCCGATGTCCCGCACGTCGTTCGCGTGCTCATCCGATACCGGCTTCACCCCAATCGAGAGAGCAGCCGTCGTTGGCCACCCGTCGTACTTGCTCATGACTGCCCCTGCACATTCAACGAGCGCGCCTGCTCGGACTGCGGAAACGACTGCATCAACCGGCGCGTGTAGTCACCGGCAGCGCTGCCGTTGCCGAGCTTCAATTCGATATTGCGGCCGAGCATCAAGGCATCCGGCCGCGGCTGCGCGGCGGTTTCAAAGCGCTGCATGAACGCGCGCGCCTTGAAGTATTCGCCTTTCTGGTACAACGCCGATGCCAGCTGGAACAATGCCTCGCCGTCATTCGGTTGCAGTTCCAGTGCGCGACGCAGCTGCGCCTCGGCCTGGTCGCGCTTGCCCGCACGCAGCAGGCAGGTTCCCGAATTCGTCAACGCAACGCCGGGCGTCTGATAGAACGGATCGGCCAGAGCGCGCACGAAATAGTTTTCGGCATCGTCCGGATGTCCTTGCCGGCACAGAAACCAGCCGTAGTTGTTGAGCACGTCGCCGCCCTTGGGCTTCAACTCCGCGGCGCGCTTGTAATGCTCGCCCGCCTTGACCGGATCGTTGATCGCTTCGTACAACACCGCGATGACGGTATGCGCATCGACGTAGTTGGAATCGTAGTCGAGCGCCTTTTGCAGATTGTCCAGCGCGACCTCGAGCTTGCCCTGCTGCATGTATTTCTGACCGAGATCGGTGCGCGTGCGCGCCGCATCCTGCCGCTTGGTCGAGGCGTCTTCCTTCTTCAGCCCGCCCGCGTCGCTGACGCAGCCGCTGACCGACGCGATCAACGTGATCGCGAGAAGAAAGCGCTCAAGCCGCATCGGCCACTCCCTGCTCGAGCTTGCGGCGGAACTCCGCCTGACGACGCGTGCGATCCGCCACCTGCCCCTTCAACTGGCCGCATGCCGCATCGATGTCGTCGCCGCGCGTGCGGCGGACCATCGTGAGTACATTCGCATCGAGCAGGATCTTCTGAAACGCGCGGATCACGTCCGGATCGGAGCGCTCGAAGCGCGTGCCGTGAAACGGATTGAACGGAATCAGATTGACCTTCGCGGGCAGGCGACGCATCAGCTTGATCAACTGGCGTGCGAGCTCGGGCGTGTCGTTGACGCCTTTCAGCATCGTGTATTCGAACGTGATCGACGTGCGCGGACGACGCGCGGCATAACGCGCGCAGGCGTCGAGCAATTCGGCGATCGGATATTTCTTGTTGAGCGGAACCAGCTGCGTGCGCAGCTCGTCGTTCGGCGCGTGCAGCGAGACGGCGAGGGAAACGTCACTGGTTTCCGACAGCTTGTCGATCATCGGCACCAGGCCGGCGGTCGACAGCGTGACGCGCTTGTTCGCAAGGCCGAGGCCGAGGTCGTCGCGCATCACGCTCATCGCGGTGACGACGTTGTCGAAGTTCAGCAGCGGCTCGCCCATGCCCATCATCACGACATTGGTCAGCTTGCGCTGATGATGCGGCACGTTGCCGAGGTGCTTCGCCGCGACCCAGACCTGACCGACGATCTCGGCCGCGGACAGATTGCGGTTGAAGCCCTGCGTGCCGGTCGAGCAGAACGTGCACGCAAGCCCGCAACCGACCTGCGAAGAAACACACAAGGTGCCGCGCGAGGTTTCCGGAATGAAGACCGCTTCGATCGCGTTGCTACCGTCCATGCCGAGCAACCACTTGTGCGTGCCGTCGACGGCCTGCTTCTCGAACATGATCTTCGGCGGCACGATTTCGAGCGCCTGCGAAAGCTTGTCGCGCAGCGCCTTGCCGACATCGGTCATCGCTTCGAAGTCGGTGACGTGGCGGTGATAGACCCACTTCATCACCTGATCGGCGCGATACGGCTTTTCGCCGAGCTGCGCGAACACGTCGCGCAGACCCTTGCGGTCGTAGTCGAACAGATTGGCTTTCGCCGTCGTCACGATGACTGATGCTCCAAGTGCCAGGCGCTCAGCGCGGGCAAAGATCGGTTTCAGCGAAGAAGTACGCGATCTCCGCCTTCGCCGTTTCGGCCGCGTCGGAACCGTGCACGGCGTTGGCGTCGATCGAGTCGGCGAAATCGGCGCGGATGGTGCCGGCGTCCGCCTTCTTCGGATCGGTTGCGCCCATCAGGTCACGGTGCTTCTGCACAGCGTTGTCGCCTTCCAGTGCCTGGATGACGACCGGCCCGGAAATCATGAAATCGACCAGCGCCGCGAAGAACGGACGTTCGCGATGGACCGCATAGAAACCTTCGGCCTCCTTGCGCGACAGGTGCTTCATTCGGGAGGCGACGATCTTCAGACCGGCTTTCTCGAAACGCGAATAGATTTCGCCGATGACGTTCTTGGCGACCGCGTCGGGCTTGATGATGGAAAGGGTGCGCTCCAGCGCCATGCTTGAGAATCTCCGGACAAAGGGATGAGGAAAGCGGCAGGACTGCCTTTATAGCGCCAAATCCGCGCCAATCCGCGGGCTTAGCTCACAATATCGCAAAGGATTCTAGCTAATTTTTGCCTGATTTGACACCGTGCAGCACGGATTCGTTTGACCGCGACAGCGACCTGCCTCTATTATTCAAACGATCGTTTGATTGCCGGTTGCCCTCCTTGCCCGCCACCCAGCCGAACTTTTCCACGCGAGAACGCATCCTCGGCGTCGCCGAAATGCTGTTCGCTCGCCATGGCTTCGCCGGTGCCTCGCTGCGTCAGGTGACGGCGGCGGCGAAGGTCAATCTGGCTGCGGTCAACTATCACTTCGGTTCCAAGGAAAGCCTGATCGAGGAAGTCTTCCGGCGCCGTCTGGACGAACTCAATCGGCTTCGGCTCGCAGCGCTGTCGGAGGTCGCAGCGCGTCCCGCGCACAACCTCGAAGACGTGCTCGGCGCCTTCATTCGACCGGTGCTCGAACAGACCATGGACAGCGCCGGCGGCGCTGCGTTCGTGCGCGTGCTCGCGCGCGCCTATGCCGAACACGACGAGCGCCTGCGCCGGTTTCTGTCCGACAACTACGGCCATGTCTTTCGCGAATTCGCGCTCGCTTTCGCGCGGCTGCTGCCGCAGCTGAGCAAGGACGAGCTGTACTGGCGACTGGACATCGTTGCCGGCGCCCTCACCTACGCGATGGCGGATTTCGGCATGGTCAAGCGCAAGGCCGATGCAGGCGCACTCAGTCATCGCGAACGTACCGCGAACCAGCTCATTCACTTCGCCGCAGCCGGCCTGCGTGCGAAATGAAGGCGCTGACTTCGATCTCTGCTTGTTGCAGTAACCCGGCGCGGCCCTGTCTGTCCGCACTTTTCAAAAGTCCCGTGAGGTCTTGAATGAGTCAGTCCCAGCTTCGTATCCGAAAAGCGGCCGTGCTCGGCGCCGGTGTCATGGGCGCGCAGATTGCCGCGCACCTCGCCAATGCCGATGTCGAAACCCTGCTGTTCGACCTTCCCGCGAAGGAAGGCGACAAGAGCGGCATCGCGCAGAAAGCGATCCAGAACCTTGCCAAGCTGTCGCCGGCGCCGCTGGCCGAGAAATCCAAGGTTGCCGGGATAACGCCCGCCAACTACGACGAGCACCTCGAAGCCCTTCGCGGCTGCGACCTGATCATCGAGGCGATCGCAGAGAGGCTTGACTGGAAGGTCGACCTTTACAAGAAGATTGCGCCGTATGTTTCTGATTCTGCAGTAGTCGCGAGCAATACGTCCGGCTTGTCGATCAACGCGCTGGCGGAGGCGTTGCCGCCCGGACTGCGTTCGCGTTTCAGCGGCATCCATTTCTTCAATCCGCCGCGCTACATGGATCTGGTCGAGCTGATCCCGGATCGCGAAACCGATCGCACCGTGCTGGCCGGCCTCGAAGCATTCCTGACCACGACCCTCGGGAAGGGTGTGGTCTACGCGAAGGACACGCCGAACTTCATCGGCAACCGCATCGGCGTGTTCTCGATACTCGCCACGATGCACCACACGGCCGCCTTCAAGCTCGGCTTCGATCTCGTCGACGCCCTGACCGGCCCTGCGATCGGGCGCCCGAAGAGTGCGACCTATCGCACCGCCGATGTGGTCGGCCTCGACACCATGGCGCATGTGATCAAGACCATGGCCGATACCCTGCCGGACGATCCCTGGCGCGCGCATTTCCAGGCGCCGGCGTGGCTTGCCGCCCTGATCGCCAAGGGTGCGCTCGGCCAGAAGACCGGCGGCGGCATCTACCGCAAGGTGGGCAAGGACATACTGGTCCTCGACCTCGCCAAGCAGGATTACGCGCCCTCGACGGCGAAGCCGTCCGACGAAGTGGCCGCGATCCTGGCGATCCGCAACCCGTCCGAAAAATTCGCGAAGCTGCGCGCATCGAACGATCCACAGGCGCAATTCCTCTGGGCGGTGTTTCGCGACCTGTTCCACTACAGCGCGTTTCATCTGGCCGACATCGCTGAAACGGCACGCGATGTCGATTTCGCGATCCGCTGGGGCTATGGCTGGAAGCTCGGTCCGTTCGAGACCTGGCAGTCCGCTGGCTGGCGCGAGGTCGCCGGCTGGATCGCCGAGGACATCGCCGCAGGCAAGGCAATGAGCAGCGCCGCGCTGCCGGCCTGGGTCGGCACGATCGATGGCGTGCATCACGCAGCGGGTTCGTATTCGCCCAAGGCCGGCAAGGACGAGCCGCGTTCGAGCCAGCCGGTGTATCGGCGCCAGCTGTTTCCGGATGCGCTGATCGGCGAGAAGTTCGACACCGGCAGCACGATCTGGGAAAACGACGGCCTGCGTCTGTGGCACCTCGGCGACGACGTCGGCATCGTCTCGTTCAAGACCAAGATGAACACCGTCAACGACGCTGTGCTGGACGGACTGCAGCATTCGCTCGACGAGGCCGAGAAGAATCTGAAAGCTCTGGTGATCTGGCAGAACGGCGATGCGTTCTCGGCCGGTGCCGATCTGAAGGGTATGCTCGGTTTCGTGCAGGGCGGCCAGATTCCGCGGCTCGAAGCGATGATCGCGAACTTCCAGGCGACCAGCCTGCGCGTCAAGTACGCGCTGGTTCCGGTGGTCGCGGCCGTGCGCGGACTGGCCCTCGGCGGCGGCTGCGAATTGCAGATGCACAGCGCACGCACGGTGGCCGCGCTGGAAAGCTACATCGGTCTGGTCGAAGCCGGCGTCGGACTGCTGCCGGCCGGCGGCGGTCTGAAGGAGATCGCCACGCGGGCGGCGCAACGCGCTGCCGACGGCGATCCATTCCCCGAGATCAAGCGCCTGTTCGAGACCGTGGCGATGGCGAAGTTGTCCGGCAGCGCACTCGAAGCCAAGCAGATGGGATTGCTGCGCGAGAGCGACGTCGTCGTCTTCAACCGCTTCGAATTGCTGCTCGTCGCGAAGACCGTCGCCGCATCGCTGGCCGATTCCGGCTATCGCCCGGCGCTGCCGTCGCGCGATCTCATTGCAGCCGGCGACGTCGGCACCGCAACCTTGAAGATGATGCTGGTCAACATGCTCGAAGGACGTTTCATCTCCGGGCACGACTACGAGATCGCGTCGAGAATCGCCGACACCCTATGTGGCGGCGTGATCGAACGTGGCTCGCCGATCGACGAGCAATGGCTGCTCGATCTCGAGCGCAAGCACTTCTTCAAACTCGCGCAGATGCCGAAGACGCAGGAACGCATCCAGCACATGCTCGCGACCGGAAAGCCGCTGAGAAATTGATCGCCAGGCCAGCCATTCAAACGATTCGCCGTCCCGGCGACGACCCAAATTCGCATGCCGCGGGTTCGACCCGACGAGCAGGAGAAACAAGATGACCCGACAAATCCAGGACGCCTACATCGTCTCCGCCGTGCGCAGCCCGGTCGGCAAGGCGCCGCGCGGCGTGTTCCGCAACACGCGCCCCGACGACCTGCTCGCACACGTTATCCGCGCTGCAATTGCGCAGACACCCGGCATCGATCCGGCGCGCATCGGCGATGCCATCATCGGTTGCGCGATGCCGGAAGCCGAGCAAGGCATGAATGTCGCGCGCATCGGCGTATTGCTCGCCGGTCTGCCGGACACGGTGCCCGGCGTCACCGTGAATCGCTTCTGCTCATCCGGCCTGCAGGCGGTCGCGATGGCGGCCGATCGCATCCGCCTCGGTGAAGCCGACCTGATGCTCGCCGGCGGCACCGAGAGCATGAGCATGGTGCCGATGATGGGCCACAAGATCGCGATGAATCCGCTCGCTTTCACCGACGAAAATGTCGCGATCGCCTACGGCATGGGCATCACCGCGGAAAAAGTCGCCGATCAATGGAAGATCAGCCGCGAGGATCAGGATGCATTCGCGCTCGCCTCGCACCAGAAGGCACTGGCGGCGACCGCGGCGGGCGAATTCAAGGAAGAAATCGCGCCGTACACGCTGGCCGATCATTACCCCGATCTCGCCACGCGTTCGATCCGCGACGATGCGCGCGTGATCGCGACCGACGAAGGTCCGCGCAAGGACACGACGCTCGAAGGACTCGCCAAGCTGCGCACGGTCTTCCGCAACGGCGGCAGCGTGACGGCCGGCAACTCCTCGCAGATGTCCGACGGCGCCGGTGCGGTGCTGCTCGCCAGCGAACATGCGATCAAGGCATATGGACTGACGCCGCTCGCGCGTTTCGTCGGTTTCGCCGTCGCCGGCGTGCCGCCCGAGATCATGGGCATCGGCCCGATCGCGGCGATTCCAAAAGTGCTGGAGCAAGCCGGCCTGACCAAGGAGCAACTCGACTGGATCGAATTGAACGAAGCGTTTGCCGCGCAGTCGCTCGCGGTCATTCGCGATGTCGGCCTCGATGCGGGCAAGGTCAATCCGCTCGGCGGTGCGATCGCGCTCGGCCATCCGCTCGGCGCGACCGGCGCCGTGCGCGTCGCGACCCTGGTTCACGGCCTGCGCCGTCGCAAGCAGAAGTACGGCATGGTGACGATGTGCATCGGCACCGGAATGGGCGCTGCGGGTATTTTCGAGGCGCTTTGAATTCGGGGCGGGCGTCTGTCCCGCCTCGCGATTTTCTCGTCTGCGGTTGCGCAGGCTGGCGTCGAACGATGACCAGCCTTTCTAGGCGAGCCGCGTTCCGTTCGGCACCGGCCTTTCGATCAGCGTGATGACGACGCCGGCTTCGGTATTGAAGCCGGTCAGCAGAAACTGCGAGCGGAATGGCCCGATCTGCTTCTCCGCAAAGTTGATCACGCCGACGATCTGACGCCCGACCAGTTGCTCGGGCGTGTACAAGGCCGTGATCTGCGCGCTGGTCTTCTTCTCACCGTAGGGACCGAAATCCGCCCAGACCTTGTAGGCCGGCTTGCGCGCTTCGGGAAACGGCTCGACGCGCACGATGGTGCCGGCGACCGTCAATACCTTCTCGAAGTCGGACCAGTCGATCGTCGCGTCGGCGCTCATCGTGCGGCCTCGCCGTTCGCGCCGACGTCGGCCGCGCGCTCGAGACCTACCTGCGCCCAACCGAGATTGAGACCGATCCTGAGCGCTTCGGGATTTGCCCAGACGTAGGCGAGGCTTTTTCCGCTCGCGTCGTCGACGACGGAGAGCTTGAGCACCGGCACGTTGCCGTCGCGATAGGTCAGACGCTCCAGCGTCAGCGAATACCCCGACGGTTTGCCGTCGCGCCAGGTCAACGCTGCGCGACCGCCTTCGTCACCCAGCTTGAGCGTGCGGCTTATATGCCAGTCGTTGTTCGCCGGAGCGTTCGGACCGGCGCCGTTGATCGCAGCCCAGCCGGCGAAAAACACCGCCTTGCGCAGATCTACGCGTGCATCGCCGCCGCGCGCCTGATCGGCGAACAGGCGCGTGTGCAACCATTCGCCTTCGCGCTCGACTGCGAGCGGCAGCAACGCGGCCTGCGGTCCCAGACCCGGTATCACGCTCGTGCACGCGGCGACATCGGCCGCCACGTTGAAGCCATCGAGCGCGATCGGACCCTGCAGCGCGCAGGCATCGAGTGCAATCCATTGCTTCGGATCGAACGGCGCGCCGCTGAGGCTGATCGCCGCATCGATCGCCCGATGCGGCACCAATGATGCGGTCGCGCCGGCGGCGCTGCTGCGATGCATCGCCCATGTCGCGTCGAGCGGCGGCGTCGCGTCCAGATGAATGTGCCAGATCGACCACTCCGGCTGCGCAGTCGCTTCGATCGTCACGACGACATGCGGCGGCACGATCGCGCCGGTTTTCTCGCGCGCCGACCAGACCTGTTCGTGATTGTCGAAGACGCCTTCGAGCAAGGCGCCGGTCACCTTCGACGGCACATGCACCGACGCGCCGGCGGCACGCGGTGCGGATGTACGTTGCAGGAGCTGGCACGCGGACAGGGCCGGCAACAGGGTCAGGAGCAGCAGCCATCGATTCATCGCGCAAGCATAGCAGCCGCGATCGGCGCAGCGATTCGGCGACGGACGGCACGAAGTGCGGTCGCCGCGTTCGCTATAGTCGCGGCGTGTCGGGGAAGCTCATGAATCAGGAAATCCTGCGCGCCGATCAGCGCCTGCGCCGTTTCAGTCTCGTCGTGCTGACCCTGGCGACGCTGCTCGCACTCGTTCTGGTATTCGCGTTCCAGCGCTGGCTTGCGCACACGGCCGACGCGATGCCGGCGGCGCAGTTGATCGCGCAACTACGCCGGACCATCGGCGCTGCGCTGACGGCGAGCGGCGTGTGCATCCTGCTGCTGGCCGGTTATGCGGCGCGACTGGCGCGGCGCATTCTCGAACAAGGACGCTGGCCGCTCGCGCAGACGCGTGTGCTGCGCGACACGCCGATCCGGCGCGGCAGCGAAGCAGAGCGTATCGCGCGCACCCTCAACATCGCGGCGACGGCGCTGGTCCTGCTCGCCATCATCGTGGCGGCGCTCAGCTGGCATCTGTTCGGGCAGTGATCAGGCGCGGCGAACTCGCGCGAGTGCGGCGTCGAGGTCGGCGATCAACACCTCCGGTTCCTCCAGACCGATCGAGAGCCGGATCAGGCTGAGTGATAGTCCATGCCGCGGATGCAGCGGTGCGTCCGCAGGAAATACCGCGCACACCGGAAACGCGAGCGACTCGTAGCCGCCCCACGACACGGTCATCAGAAAGCGCTGCAAGGAGTCGCAGAAACGTTCCACCGCCGCGACGTTATCGACGTCGAGCTCGATGCTGAGCAAACCGCTCGATCCACGCAGCTGGCGTTCGCTCAAGCCGAGTTGCGGATTGTCGCTCGCGAGCGGCGAATACACGCGCCGCACGCCGGCATGGTTTTCGAGAAATGCGCGCACCTGCGCCGTGGTCGCGGCGACCTTCTGCATGCGGATCGGCAGGGTGCGCAAGCCGCGGATGATCAGCCAGGCGTCGTGCGGCGCCAGCATCGCCCCGAGCGTCATGTAAGGCCCGCGGAACACCTTGCCGATCAGATTTGCCGAGCCGCAGAGTGCGCCGGCGACGACATCGCTGTGACCGTTGAGATATTTGGTCGCCGAATGGGCGACCAGATCGATGCCGAGTGCGATCGGCGACTGGTTCAGCGGTGTCGCGTGACTGTTGTCGCACAGGGTCAGGATGCCGCGTGGCTTCGCCAGCGCAGCGATGGCAACGAGATCCTGCTGTTCGAACGTCATCGAATTCGGACTTTCGAGCACGATCAGTCGCGTATTCGCTTTCAACGCAGTTTCGAAATTCGCAGCATCGGCGCCGTCGACGAAACTCGTCGTCACGCCGAAGCGTCCGAGCAGATCGCGCAGCAGGGTGCGCGTCCAGCTGTAGGGACGCGCGACGCACACCACATGATCGCCTGCCGCCACGCAGGCGATCACACCGGCTGCAATGGCAGCGGCGCCGCTGCCGAACATCAGGCCGTCCTCGGCGCCTTCCAGCGCTGCGACTTTACGGCGCAGGATCTCGACGGTCGGATTGTTGCCGCGCGTGTAGAGGTGATGGCCGAGCTCGTCGCGAAATCCCTCGCGCATCGTGGCGACCGTCGGGAACGCGAAGATCGAGGACTGCACGATCGGCGGCGAGACGGCACCGTAGTACCGCTCGCGATCTTCGCCGAGATGATTGAGGATCCAGCTCAGATCCATGCCGGCGTCGCTCGGTGGTTAGAGTTTCGCGATCCAGTCACGCACCGACGGCGCAAGCTGCGCGTCTTCCAGCGCCATCCGCAGCGTCGCCTGCACGAGGCCGAGTTTGTTGCCGCAATCGAAGCGCGTGCCGATGAAGCGGTAGGCCAGCACTGGCTGTTCGGCCAGCAGGGCCTCGATCGCATCGGTCAGCTGGATTTCGCCGCCGGCGCCCGGTGTGGTCTTTTCCAGAAGTTCAAAAATACGCCCCGGCAAAACATAGCGACCGACGATGGCGAGGTTCGACGGAGCCACCGCAGGCTTGGGCTTCTCCACGACCATGCGGATTTTCGCCGCGCGCTCCGATACCGGCACGGCATCGACGATGCCGTACTTGTCGGTCTGCTCGTGCGGCACTTCCTCGACCGCGATGACGCCGGCGTTCTCGGCGAGGGCGACCTCGGCCATCTGACGCAGCGCACCGGCTTCACCGGCGCTGGCCGGGCCGTTCCAGATCAGATCATCCGGCAGGATCACGCCGAACGGCTCGTCGCCGACCACGGGCTTCGCGCACAACACGGCATGGCCGAGCCCGAGCGCCTCGGGTTGGGTGACGAACACGCAGCGCACATGCGGGGGCAAGGTGCCCTGCACCATCGCGAGCAATTCCTTCTTGCCCGATTGCGCGAGCTTGGCCTCCAGTTCGTAGGCCTTGTCGAAGTAGTCCGCGATCGCGTGCTTGTAGCGGTTGGTGACGAAGATCAAGGTGTCGGCACCCGCGTCGACGGCTTCGTCGACCGCGTACTGGATCAACGGCCGATCCAGCACCGGCAGCATCTCCTTGGCGACGACCTTGGTCGCCGGCAGGAAGCGTGTGCCGAGACCGGCCACCGGAAACACGACTTTTCGCAAACGCTGGCTCATTCCGTATCCTCTCTGCGTAATCCGCTCTAGCGCGCTCCGAACGCGACCACGACGCCATCGCCGTGCGGGCTGCCTTCGGAAAACTCCGGCAGCAGCTGCGCGAGGATGCGACGCAAGGTTTCCTCATCGAAATCGCGCACCGCGACTTCGCCGTGTCGCAACTGCGCGGTCAGCAGGCTCCAGGCCATGCTGCGCGGTTGCGCCAGGAAGATCTTTGCATGCGCGGTGTCGCTGTATCGTTCCTGCGGGTGAAAAAGTTCCTCGAACAGTTTCTCACCCGGCCGCAGACCCGTGTAGACGATGGCGACGTGCTCGCCTTCGTGCTTGCCTGCCAGACGAATCATCTGCTCGGCAAGATCGCGGATCTTGATCGGCTCGCCCATGTCGAGCGCGAAGATCTCGCCGCCGTTGCCGAGCACGGATGCCTGCAGGATCAGCTGGCAGGCTTCCGGAATCGTCATGAAATAACGCGTGATTTCCGGATGCGTGACCGTGACCGGACCGCCGGCGCGAATCTGCTCGCGGAAGCGCGGCACCACCGAACCTGCGGAATCGAGCACGTTGCCGAAGCGCACGGTGATGAAACGCGTCTGCGATTGCTGCGCGAAATTCTGGCAGAAAATTTCGGCGACGCGTTTGCACGCGCCCATAACGCTGGTCGGATTGACGGCCTTGTCGGTCGAGATCAGCACGAAACTGTCGGTACCGGCGCGATCGGCCGCCTCGGCCATGACCTTGGTGCCGACCACGTTGTTGCGGAACGCTTCGCGGACCTGCCCCTGCAACAGCGGCACGTGCTTGTATGCAGCCGCGTGAAATACCACCTGCGGCTTCGCGGTCGCGAACACGCGCTCGCACGCCACCGCATCGCCGCAGTCGCCGAGCCAGGCGTTGAACACCAGATCCGGATGATCCCGGCGCATTTCCTGCTCGATCATGTAGAGGTTGTATTCGGACAGCTCCAGCACCGTCAGCGACTCGGCGCCGAGCCGCGCGATCTGCCGGCACAACTCCGCACCGATCGACCCGCCGCCGCCACTCACCAGCACGCGCTTGCCGGTCAGGCGCGTGCGGATCGCGGTCCAATCGAGGCGCACCGGTTCGCGGCCGAGCAAGTCCTCGATCGCAACCTCTTTCAATTCGTTGAAACTGGAGCGGCCGGAGACGACATCTTCCAAGCGCGGCACCGTGCGGAATGGAAGTTCGCAGGCTTCGCACAATTCGACCGCACGGCGCATCTGCGCCTTGCTCGCGGCGGGCATCGCGATGACGATCATCTCCGCCGCGGTTTCGCGCGCGAGCTGCGGCACTTGATCGAGCGTCCCCAGCACGGGAATGCCGTGCAGGCGCGAGCCGCGCAACTGCGTGTTGTCGTCGAGAAATCCGACTGGGGCGTAACGGTTTTCGCGCCGCAGATCACGCACCAGCGCCTCGCCCGCCTTGCCGGCACCGAGCACGAGAATGCGCTGACTCGGCGTGCGCGTGACGAAATCGAGCCGGCTGTCCTTCCAGTAGCGATACAGCAGACGCGGCACCCCGAGCAGCACGGCGAGCACCAGCGGATAGACCGCGAGCACGGTACGCGGCACCGTGACCAGGCGGTTGTACAGAAACAACGTGATCGCCGCGGCGAGCGCGCCGAGCAGACAGGCGCGGAAGATATTCCAGATATCGGGAACGCTGGCGAAGCGCCACAGGCCGCGATACAAGCCGGTCCACCAGAAGATCAGTCCCTGCGCGCCGAGGACCAGCCAGACTTCCGTATCGAACAGCGACACCGGCGAGGGATTCTGCGCAAACGACCAGCGCAGCACGCTGACCAGGGTCCACGCCAGCCACACCATCAGCATGTCGTGCGCGACGACTGCCAGGCGCGGATGAATCCCGGCGATGAGCCTACGCAGCATGGCGACCTCGCAGGCGAACCGCGGCGAGACACCAGCGTTTGCCGGCCCACCACGCGGCCGCACTCAGAACATAAACAGCGACTGCCGCACGCAGGCCGTCTGCAGCGTCGGGTGAAAGCGATCGATTCATCCAGTAGACGACAGGCAACACGATCAACAGGTTCCATCCCATGTAGAACGCGACGACGCGCGCATGCGAATGGCCACAGCGGACCAGCCATTGGTACAGATGTTCGCGGTGCGCACTATACCAACGACGGCCGCGCCACATGCGCGAAACAAGCGTGCAGCTCGCGTCCGTGACGAACACCGAACACAGCACGATCCCGCTGGCCGCGGCGATGCCGGGGGTGAACATCTGCCAGAGCACGGCGGCGGCGATCAGGAATCCGAGCGCACCGCTGCCGACGTCACCCATGAAGATGCGCGCGCGTGGAAAATTGAATGGCACGAAGCCTGCGATCGCGGCAATCCAGACCGCGAGCTGCGCTGCGACCGTAGCCGAACCGTGCGCCGCGAACAGCATCAGCAACGCGCTCAGCACGAAGATCGCCTGCATCGCGAGCAGCCCGTTGATGCCGTCCATGAAATTGTGCAGGTTGATCGACCAGACAACCGCTATCGCTGCGATGCAGGCGAGCAGGACGCCGAGCCAGGCGCTTGCGATCGCAGCATCCGCCATCTGCGGCGCTGAAGTTTCAAACCAAACCGCCGGCGCGGCAAAGGTCCAGAACGCTGCGGCGCAGTGCATGACGAATCGTCTGCGTGCGCTGAGGCCGCCGTGGTCATCGATCCAGCCGACCCAGGCGATTCCAACCGTCGCCGGCAGCAACCACCAGGCCGGCCACGGATAGTCGGATGCGATCGCCGCAAACGACGGCAGCAGGCCACACAGAATGATCGAAAGGACGACTGCGATGCCGCCGCCACGCGCGGTCGGTGTGGCATGCGAACGGCGCGCGCCGGGCACGTCGATCAGCCGACGTCGATGCGCATAACCGATCGCATACCAGGTGACCAGCGCCGATATGAGAAGGGCGATGCCTGCAGCCAGCATCGGCGCGGACAGGCCGGGCATGCGTGCCTACTCGCCGACCACGCCGTGAATTGGCCGCACCGAGCCCCAGGTCTTGCAGCTCGGGCATTGCCAGTGATGCGCCTTCGCGCCGAAGCCGCAGGTGTTGCAGCGATACATCGCCTTGCCTTCGACCAGCTTGCGCGTGAGATCGCGCAGGATCAGGAAGTTCTCGCGCGCATCGCCGCTCGCGGTATTCAAGTTCACATCGATCAGGGCCATCAGCGCCCTCACCGATGGACGCTGGCGCAGGATGCGGTTGAGAAATTCCACCGCCGCGAGTTCGCCCCGCGTGGTCGCGTAGAGCTTGGCCAGCGCCAGCACCGGCGACACGCCGTGGTAGCGCTCGGTGATGTCGAGCAGAAATTCCTCCGCGCGCTGCATGCGCTGCGCGCGCGCGTAACAGTCGAGCAGCGGCGACAGGATTTCGGGTACGTAGTCGATGTCAAGCTCGGCCACGCGCTCGAATGCTCGAATCGCCGTGTCGAGATGGCCGGCGGCGGATTCGATGTGGCCTTCGATCATGCTCGCGCGCACGCACGAAGGTTCCGCCGCGAATGCATCGGCGACGCGCGCGCGTGCATCCTCGCGTGCGCCCTGCGCGCGCGCGAGTTCGGCCAGTTCGCAATAGAACTGCGCCACGGTTGCGGCCTGCGATTCACCGGTGGCCTTTTCGAGGCGACGCGCGTGCTCGATCGCCTTGTCCCAGTCGCGCTCGTGCTGGTAGATCGAGATCAGGTGTTTCAGCGCGGACGGCGCCAGCGCATCCATCGCGACGAGATCGGTGAACAGGGTCTCGGCGCGATCGAGAAGGCCGGCGCGCATGTAGTCCTCGCCGAGCTCGAGCAATGCCACGGTTTTTTCGTCCTGACTCAGATTGGGCCGCGCGATCAGATGCTGATGCACGCGAATCGCACGGTCGACTTCGCCGCGACGGCGGAACAGGTTGCCGAGTGCGAGATGCGTTTCCACTGTGTCGCGATTGATCTCGGCGAGCTTGAGGAACACCTCGATCGCCTTGTCCTGCTGCTCGTTCAACAGATAGTTGAGGCCGCGGAAATAGTTCGTCGAAAGTTCGCTGACGCGCGCGCCGGAGGTGCGCTCACCGCCGCGACGACCGAGCATCCAGCCGGAAAAAGCCGCAACGGGAAGCAGGAAGAACAACAGCGCGAGCATGTTCATGCCTGGTCGCGCTCCGGCTGCGCGTTGCCTGCACGCAAGGCCTGGCGCGCCGCGCGCAACTCGCGGCGCAGGCGCGGCACCTGACCGAACCAGGCGACGAGACCGCCGAGCAGCCAGCCGAGCAGCGTGCAGCAGAGCAAGGCGACACCGCTCGGAACGGACACGCTGACGAAATAGAAATCGAGCGCCATCGTCGCCGGATTGAGTGCCGCGAACACGGCACCGATGACGACGACGAGCAGGATGGAAACGATGAGGATCAAACGCATGGACGACGACTGCATGTCAGGCCTGCGTGATGGGTTGCGCTGCGCACCGCGGCAAAGGTAACACGCTGCTCCGACGACTCACGCTCTGCAAGGTCGCGGACTGCGCAAGCGGCACACGTCCGGACGAATCTCACTGCGGCACCGGTGCACATGCACGGCCTCAGGCCGGCTTCGGCGCCTTTGCAGGACGCTCGTTCACGCGCTCGCGCAATTCCTTGCCCGGCTTGAAATGCGGTACATGCTTGCCCGGCAGCGCTACCGAATCACCGGTCTTGGGATTGCGGCCCATGCGCGCGGGACGGTAGTGCAGCGAGAAGCTTCCGAACCCGCGGATCTCGATGCGTTCGCCGGTCGAGAGCGACTGGCTCATCTGCTCGAGCACGCTCTTGACGGCGAGTTCGACGTCGTTCGCGGCCAGATGCTTCTGCCGTTCTGCAAGGGACTCGATGAGCTCCGACTTGGTCATCGTGGTATCAGTTTCGTGTTCTGGTCGGAAAAACGCGCGCACCGGAATCGGTGCGCGCGATGGTTTGCGCAGCATGCGCGGCCTTAGCCGCGCAGCATCATTGCATCAGCGATTGAGCTGTTCCTTCAGCAGCGCACCGAGCTTGGTCGTGCCGCCCGACGCACTCTGGTATTCATCCAGCGTGCTCTGCAGCTCGTCCTCGTCCTTTGCACGAATCGACAGCTGCAGGGTGCGGCCCTTGCGGTCCATACCGGTGAACTTCGCTTCGACCGCATCGCCGACCTTGAGATGCTGGGTCGCATCGTCGACGCGTTCCTTGGCGATGTCGTTCGCACGCACATAGCCTTCGACGCCGTCGCCGAGATCGATCGTCGCGCCCTTCGCATCGACTTCGCGCACGGTGCCGTTGACGATGCTGCCCTTCGGGAAGCTCGCCATGTACTGGCCGAACGGGTCCTGCTCGAGCTGCTTGATGCCGAGCGAAATGCGCTCGCGTTCCGGGTCGACCGCGAGGACGACTGCTTCGATCTCGTCGCCCTTCTTGAAGTTGCGCACGAGGTCTTCGCCGGTGGTCTGCCACGAGATGTCGGACAGATGCACGAGGCCGTCGATACCGCCGTCGAGACCGACGAAGATGCCGAAGTCGGTGATCGACTTGATCGTGCCCGACACCTTGTCGTTCTTCTTGTGGATCGCGGCGAACGCTTCCCACGGATTGGCGCTCACCTGCTTCATGCCGAGCGAGATGCGGCGACGCTCTTCATCGACGTCGAGCACCATGACTTCGACTTCGTCACCGACCTGCACGACCTTGGCCGGGTTGACGTTCTTGTTGGTCCAGTCCATTTCCGAAACGTGCACGAGGCCTTCGACGCCCGGCTCCAGCTCGACGAAGCAGCCGTAGTCGGTGACGTTGGAAACCTTGCCGAGAATGCGCGTGCCGGTCGGGTAGCGACGGGCGATGGCGACCCACGGATCTTCGCCGAGCTGCTTGAGTCCGAGCGACACGCGGTTGCGCTCGCGATCGAACTTCAGCACGCGGACGTCGAGTTCGTCGCCGACGTTGACCACTTCGGACGGGTGACGCACACGCTTCCACGCCATGTCGGTGATGTGCAGCAGACCATCGATGCCGCCGAGATCGACGAACGCACCGTAGTCGGTGAGGTTCTTGACGACGCCCTTGACGACGGCGCCTTCGACCAGCTTGTCGAGCAGCTGCTCACGCTCTGCGCTGAATTCGCTTTCGACGACGGCGCGACGCGAAACGACCACGTTGTTGCGCTTGCGGTCGAGCTTGATGATCTTGAACTCGAGTTCCTTGCCCTCGAGGTAGGACGGATCGCGCACGGGGCGCACGTCGACCAGCGAACCCGGCAGGAACGCGCGGACGTCCTTGATGTCGACCGTGAAGCCGCCCTTGACCTTGCCGGAAATGCGGCCGGTGATGGCGGCATTGGCGGTCTGTGCTTCTTCCAGTTCGTCCCATACGAGCGAGCGCTTGGCTTTTTCGCGCGAGAGCATCGTCTCGCCGAAGCCGTTCTCGATCGCGTCGAGTGCGACCTTGACGTTGTCGCCGACTGCGATCTCCAGCTCGCCTCTTTCGTTCTTGAACTGTTCGATCGGGATGATGCCTTCGGACTTCAGTCCGGCATTGACCACGACGACGTCGGAGCGGATCTCGACGACGACGCCGGTGACGATGGCGCCGGAGCGCAGCTTGTTGAGCGATTGGCTCTGTTCGAACAGTTCAGCGAAACTTTCGGTCATGTGAATTCCAGTGATGAAACAGGCCGCGGTCGGATTGGATCGCAAGCCCACCTTCGATGGATGCGAAAGCGCCCGCATCATGGCGTTCCGGCGAAGTGCCGGCCTCTGCCCTCGCGGGCAAAATCCAGGTGTTGCAAGAAACTAGACGGTATGGACCAGCGCCAGGACCTGCGCGACCACCGCATCGACCGCAACACCGGTCGTATCGATGATCAGCGCCCCTGTGGCAGGCCTGAGCGGCGCGACCTTGCGGGTCGCATCGCGCTCGTCGCGCGCCTCGATCTCGCGCAAAAGGGATGAGAGTGTAACAGTCAACCCCTTTTCCTTCAACTGCTTATAGCGCCTCTTCGCGCGTTCCTCGGCACCGGCGGTCAGGAATATCTTGAAAGCCGCATCGGTGAAAACCACGGTGCCCATGTCGCGCCCGTCGGCAACCAGGCCCGGCGCCTTGCGAAACGAGCGCTGTTTCTCGAACAACGCCGTACGTACGCCTGGAAACGCGGCAATCGCCGAGGCCGCCGCACCGCAGGTTTCGGTCCGGATATCGTCGGTGGCGTCATGTCCGTTGACGATCACACGCGTCTCGCCGCCGTCCCTCGGATCGCGAAACACGATCCTTGCTGTCTCGGCGCACCGTGTGACCGCGGCAGAATCCGACAGATCGATGCCCGCCATGCCGGCGGCGTAGCCGACGGCGCGGTAGATCGCGCCGGAATCCAGCAAATGCCAGCCGAGCGCATTCGCCACCGCGCGACTGATCGTGCCCTTGCCGGAACCGGAAGGCCCGTCGATCGTCAACACGGGGATGGGCTTGTCGGACTTGGACATGGTCGCTCGAAACAAGGGGCGCGATTCTAGTTCAGCCGACTTGTTCAGTGCAGCGTCTTTGCATAGTACCGGCGCAGGCTCGCGTCCAGCGTCACCAGTGGCGCCCGCAGCAGGGCCGCGTGGGCAACGATGAGGCGATCGAAAGGATCGCGGGTGAATCCGAGGCTCAGCGCTTCGGTCGCCACATCGGCAAAGCGCTCGCCGGCGATGCGAATGGCCAACTGATCGCCGAGATAGCGTGCAATCGGCAGCGCGCCGACACGCAGGCGGCCGATTTCATGCAGCAATTCCAGTTCGAGCAGCACGGCCGGCGAAATCGTGGCCGGCTCACGATCGATCGCCCGCCGCGTGGACGCCTGCACGCCCGCCGTGCGCCCCTCGTAAAGCGCCACTGCGATATGTGTGTCGAGCATGATCACGGTGTCGATTTCGTCCGCTTGCGCGCCGATCGCGGCCATGCCGCCGCCGGCTCCGCGACGCGCAGCGTGTCATCCGGCATCCAGGTCGAGGGAGACTCGTCCGGCGCCAGTGGTGCACCGATCACGAGCTGCTGCTGGGTCAGGCGTGCAAGCCGTCCAACGGTTTCGGTGCTCGCATTCTCGCGCACCAGCTGCAGCCGGACGCCGCGGCGAACCACCACGAGAGGCTCGCCGGTATCGACGACATGGTCCGCAAGCTCGAACAGACGCTGGCGCAGTTCGGTGAGCGAAATGGTCATCGGAGCCTCGGAATTTGCAATGTACGTACGTACTGTATCACTGAACGGCCCTGTGCGCCAGCGCAGGCGCCGAGATGGCCACTTGGCCGTCGTCAGGTGTCCTCTTTCACTGTCGCGATGGCGAAACCGCAACCGTTGGCAAGATCGACGAAACCGGGAAAGGATGTCGTCACGTTCGCGCAGTCGGCAGTCCGCACGACATCGCGCGCGACCAGTCCCGCGACGGCAAAGCTCATCGCGCAGCGATGATCGCCGGCGCTGTCGACCAACCCGCCCTGCAAGCTGCCGCCGTGGATGACCGCACCTTCGGTGTTCTCTTCGACGCGAATGCCGAGTTCCTCCAGGCCTCTTGCCATCACCGCAATGCGGTCGGATTCCTTCACGCGCAATTCCGCAGCGCCACGAATCGTCGTGGTTCCCGCCGCAACCGCGGCGGCAACGAACAGGATCGGGAACTCGTCGATCATGTCCGGCACGAGCTCCACCGGAATCTCCACGCCGCGCAGCCGAGCATGACGCACCTCAAGATCGGCAACGCGCTCGCCACCTTGTTCGCGCGGGTTCGTTTCGCGAATGTCGGCGCCCATCAGACGCAGCGCAGCGAGCAAACCGGTCCGGCGCGGATTGAGTCCGACCGCCGGCAGAACGATATCGGCGCCTGGAACCAGGGTTGCCGCGACGATGAAGAATGCGGCAGACGAGAAATCGGCAGGTACCACGACATCGGTGGCGCGCAACCGATGTCCTCCGGAAAGGCACGCCCTGCCCGGCTCGAAGCGGATCGGCCAACCGAACGCGCCGAGCATGCGTTCGGTGTAGTCGCGCGTCGGATGAAGTTCGCGTACTTCCGTTTCGCCACGTGCGTACAAAGCTGCGAGCAACACCGCGGACTTGACCTGCGCACTAGCGACCGGTGCGCTGTAATTGATGCCGCGCAGGCTCGCGCCGCCGCCGATCCGCAAGGGTGGCAAACCGCCTTCTTCCGCAGCGATCTGCGCCCCCATCGCAGCGAGCGGATCGATCACGCGCCGCATCGGGCGCCGCGACAATGACGCATCGCCCGCCAGCACCGAATCGAAGCGCTGTCCGCAAAGCACGCCGGCGAGCAAGCGCATGCCCGTACCTGCGTTGCCGCAATCGAGCACGCCGGACGCGGGCTCGAGTCCATGCAGGCCGACGCCGTGCACGAGCCGCTGCGAGGCCGAAGGTGTTTCGATCCGCACACCCAGCTGCGCGAAGATCGCTGCCGTCGCCCGCGTATCCTCGCCCTCGAGAAATCCTTCGATGCGCGATGTGCCTTCGGCCAGTGCAGCGAGCATGATCGCGCGATGCGAAATCGACTTGTCGCCGGGCACGGCAATCTCGCCACGCAACGGACCGGCAGGTCGACTGAGATAATCCAGACGCGTCGCCGCGCTCATGGCAATGCATCCAGCAGGCGCTGATTCTCGGCGCGGCTGCCGACGCTGATGCGCAAGGTTTGCGCCAGGCCATACCCGTTCATCGGGCGCACGATCACACCGCGCTCGAACAGATGCGCTTCCAGTTCGGCCGCATCACGATCCAGATCGATCAGCACGAAGTTGGTCTGTGAAGGCAGGCAGACATAGCCGCGCTGGGTCAGCGCATCGACGAGCCAGCTGCGCTCGCTCGCGTTGTACGCGCGCGCAGCGTGCAGGTGCTCATGATCGGCCAGAGCGGCTTCTGCACCGATGAGAGCGAGGTGATTGAGATTGAACGACTCGCGCAGCCGTTCGATGACGGCGACCACGCTCGGGTGTGCGATCAGATAACCCGCGCGCAGTCCTGCGAGCGCATACGCCTTGGAGAACGTACGCGTCACGATCAGATTCGCGTGCGCGTCCGCGAAACGCAGCGCGCTGCCGATGCCGGGAGCATCGACGTATTCGTGATAAGCCTCGTCGACGACGACAAGAATGTCCGGCGGAATGCGCGCGAGGAACGCCTGCAGCGCGGCATCGTCGAACCAGGTACCGGTTGGATTGTTCGGATTGGCAAGGTAGATCAGTCGTGTGTCCGCGCGCAACGACGCCGCGATCGCATCCAGATCGTGTCCGAACGGCGCCTGCGCGTGCATCCTCGGCAGCGCCGCTGCGCGGATCGGTTGCGCGCCTGCCGCCGCGGTCGCGATTGGAAACACCGCGAAGCCATATTGCGAAAACACGACCGAACGTGTCGCATCGACAAAACATTGCGCCAGCAGCATCAGCAGCTCGTGCGATCCATTCCCGAGCGCGATCCGCTCGGTGGATACGCCAAGATGTGCGGCCAGCGCCGCCTTCAGCGAAGCACCGCGCGGATCGGGATAGCGAGAACTTTCGGCAAGTGCGCGACGCATCGCCTCGAGCGCGCGCGGACTCGGACCGAGCGGGTTTTCGTTCGAACCGAGCTCTGCAATCGTCGGGCCGAAGCGTTTGCGCAGCGCCGGCAGATCGTGGCCCGGATCGTAGGCGCGCAGTGCTGTCGTCGCCGCATTCGCCAGGCGCGTCGCGTCGAACGTCACGGCACCGCGACCGGATACGAACCGAGCACCTTGATCTGTGCAGCGTGCGGTTCGAGTTCGGCCAGTGCGGCCTTCATCGACTCGTCTTCGACATGCCCGGCAAGGTCGATGAAGAAGCCGTATTCCCAGCGCGCCTGATGCGAAGGACGCGACTCGATGCGATTCATGCTGATGCCGTGGCGCGCAAACGGACTGAGCACGTTGAACAGCGCGCCCGGCTGATCCTTGATGAAAACGAGCACGGAGGTGCGATCGTGGCCCGACGACGGAAAGATCTGCCGGCCCAGCACGAGGAAGCGCGTGGTGTTGTCGGCATGGTCCTCGATCGAACCCATGATGACTTTCTTCAGTCCGTAGACATGCCCGGCGCTCTCGCCGGCAATCGCCGCCGCGTCGTCGGCGTTGCGCGCGCGCCGCGCGCCTTCGGCATTGCTCGACACCGGAATCTTCTCCACCTTCGGAAGATTGCCGCGCAACCAGGCTTGGGTCTGCGCGAAGGATTGCGGATGCGAATAAATGCGCTCGATGTCCTCGATGCGACCCGAGCGCGAGAGCAGATACTGATGCACGCGCAGTTCGACTTCGCCGCAAATCTTGAGGTTGGAAGTGAGGAACATGTCGAGCGTGATCTGGATCGTGCCCTGCCCCGAGTTCTCGACCGGCACCACGCCGAAGTCGGCGTTGCCGCTCTCGACTTCCTGGAACACCTCCTCGATGCTGACCATCGGCATGCCGTGCGCGGAGCGCCCGAAATGCTTCAGCACGGCCTGCTGGCTGAAGGTGCCCTCCGGGCCGAGATAGCCGATCTTCAGCGGCTCTTGCTGCGCGAGACAAGCCGACATGATCTCGCGAAACACATGCACGAGAACTTCGTCGCTGAGCGGACCTTCGTTGCGATCAACGACCATGCGCAGAACCTGCGCCTCGCGTTCCGGTCGATAATAATCGACGGCGGCCGCGAGCTTGCCCTTGGCCTTGCCGACCTGATGCGCGAACTGCGCTCGCTCGGCAATCAGCGCCTGGATCTGGCGGTCGATGCCGTCGATACGGCCGCGCACTTCGCCGAGGTTCAATCCTGCTTCGTTCGGTTCGCTCGCCTCGCTCATCACATCAGTTCCCTATCACGCGGACCGAAAGAATACCTTCGATCGCGGCGATGGCGGCGACCAGACTCGCCGGCACCGGCGAATCGGCATCGATCAGACTGTAGGCGAGATCACCGCGCGAGGCATTGTGCATCTGCGCGATGTTCACGCCGGCCTCGCCGAGCACGTGCGACAGCTGACCGATCATGTTCGGCCGGTTGCTGTTGGCGATGCAGATCCGCGCCGTGCCGGCACGCGCCATGCGCGTTTCCGGAAAATTCACTGCATTGTGCACATTGCCGTGTTCGAGAAAATCGCGCAGCTGATCGACCACCATGATTGCGCAGTTTTCCTCGGCCTCGCCGGTCGAAGCGCCCAGATGCGGCAACGCGATCACGCGCGGATTCGCGAGCAGATCGGAATCCGGAAAATCCGACACATAGCGGCCGATACGCCCGTCGGCCAACCCCTGGCGCAGGGCTTGTGCATCGACGATCGCCTCGCGCGCGAAATTCAGCAGCACCACGTCGCGCCGCACGACCTCCAGTGCCTGCGCGCCAAAAACACCCTTGGTCTTGTCGTTCAACGGCACGTGGAACGTGAGGTAATCCGCCGCGGCGAACAGCTCGTTCAACGAACCGGCCTTGACCACCTCGGACGAAAGCTGCCAGGCGCCGTCGACGGTCATGTGCGGATCGAATCCGACCACGCGCATGCCGAGCGCATAGGCTGCATTGGCGACCTTGACGCCGATCGCGCCGAGCCCGACCACGCCGAGTGTCTTGCCCGAAAGCTCGCTGCCGACGAAGCGCTTCTTCTCGGCTTCGACCTTGTGATGCAGATCGTCGCCGGGCTCCAGCCCGCGCACGAAACCCAGCGCATCGGCGATATTGCGTGCCGCCAGCAGCATGCCGGCGACCACCAATTCCTTCACCGCATTCGCGTTCGCACCCGGCGCATTGAACACGGGTACACCGCGGGCGGACAGATCAGCCACAGGAATATTGTTGACGCCGGCGCCGGCGCGGGCGATCGCCTTCACGCTGGCGGCGATCGGTGCCTTGTGCATGTCGGCCGAGCGCACGAGTACCGCGTCGGGATCGGTTACTTCGCTGGCGGTGCTGTACAGCGTCGCCGGCAGACGATCGAGGCCGTTGCGCGAGATATTGTTGAGGGTCTGGATCTTGAACATCGGGATATCCTTCAAGATGGTCATGCCGCCGACGCGCGTCGCGACAACGCAGCGCTTCGACGGAATAACGAAATGAAAACCGGGCAGACGTTGCTCAACCGTTGCGCCGGGCGAAGTCCTTCATGAAATCGACCAAGGCCTGCACGCCGGCCAAGGGCATCGCGTTGTAGATCGACGCGCGCATTCCACCGACTGCTCGATGCCCCTTCAGCGCGAGCAGTCCGGCGTCGGCGGCCTGCTCGAGAAACGCATCGTCGAGTTCCTCTCGCGGCAGCGTGAAAGGAATATTCATCCACGATCGCGCGGATTTCTCCACCGGATTGCGATAGTAGCCGGATTCGTCGATATAGCCGTATAGCAGGCTGGACTTGGCACGGTTGAGCTTCTCCATCGCAGCCACCCCGCCCTGGCGCTGTACCCACTTGAATACGAGTCCGGCGAAATACCAGGCCCAGGTGTTGGGCGTGTTCAACATCGATGCCTGCGCCGCGTGTTCGGCGTAGTTGAAGATTTTCGGAATGTCCTTCGGACAGCGCTCGAGCAGATCCTCGCGCACGATCACGATCACGAGTCCGGACGGACCGATATTCTTCTGCGCGCCGGCATAGATCAGCGCGTACTTCGACACATCGAGCGGCCGGGAAAGAATCGTCGACGACACATCGCCGATCAGCGGCACCTCGCCGACATCCGGAATATCGAGGAACTCCACGCCGCGGATCGTCTCGTTCGGCGTGATGTGGACGTAGGCGGCGTTCGCATCGAGATCCCAGCTCGCGCGCTCGGGAATGCGATCGTAGTTGGTGCCGCTCGACGTCGCCGCAATACGAACCTTGGCCAGCGGCTTGGCTTCCTTCGCGGCTTTCTCGCTCCAGTCGCCGGTCAATACATAGTCGGTGCTCTGTTCGCGCCGCGCGAAGTTCATCGGTATCTGCGCGAAGTGCTGGGTCGCTCCGCCCTGCAGGAACAGAATCCTGTAATTGGCCGGCACGGACAGGAGTTCGCGCAGATCGCGCTCGGATTCCTCAGCCAGCGCAATGAACTCCTTGCCGCGGTGACTGATCTCCATCACCGAGGCGCGCGCGCCATTCCATTCCAGCAACTCGGCCTGCGCCTGGCGCAGAACTTCTTCCGGCAACGCTGCAGGGCCAGCGCTGAAATTGTATTCGCGGCTCACCTCGTCTCCTTGCTGCGGCCGGGATCGGCCAGCCTCCAGATTATGCCGCAGCGCAGCACGCCCGCAAGCCCAGCGGAGACGGGTCGCCGGATCGGCGACAAATAAAGGGACGATTGCGCGTCGGCACGAGCGGCCGTCAGAAAGCGCCGCTTTGAATCAGGCGCCGCGCCAGATCATCAGCGCGATGACGCCCGCGATGGCAGCCGCTGCGCCGATCAACCACCAGATCGCGTTCTGCGATGGCGGCGACGGCGGGATGTCGTCGTGCTGGATTGCATCGAAGGTCTGGGTGATTCCGTGCGCGCCACGTTCGCTGCCATCGCCGCGCAGCGGCAAGCCGGGCGCCTCGACGATGAAATGATTGCGCTCGAAAGCCAGCTGATCGCCGGGATGCACGATCGCGTTGCGCACCGCCACGCCATTGACGAACATGCCGCCGGAGCCATCGATCTCGCGCAGGTAGATCGCCTCGCCTACGTGTTCGAGTACGGCATGGCGCGGCGCGACGCGCGCTTCGTCGATGAGCAGCCCCGAGGCCGGGTCGCGACCGATCAGCAGCCGATGGTTCACCGCGATCGTCTTGCCGAAGTGAATACCGGAGACGCCACGCAGGATCACCCGCGCAGGCTGCGCTGCCGCTGCCGGCGGTGCGGCGGATTCAGCCGGGACCGAGGTCAGGATCACGTCGTCGCGATCCGCCTTCAGCGCAATGGTCACCTTGCCCAGGCACAACACGTCGCCACAGCGCAGCAACGCCTTCTCGCGGACCGGGCGCGCATTCACGTGCGTGCGCGCGTTCGGATCGAGTACTTCGAGCACGGCACCGCGTGGATCGACGGTCATGCGTGCGTGCCACGGCGCGACGTCGCGACTGGCCAGCACCACAGTATTGCCGTCAGCGTAGCCCAGACTCACGGCGCCGCCGTCCACCACGAAGTCGGCATGTTCGCCGTTCGCAAAACTGAGTCGCATCGCGTTGAATTCGTTGAATGTCCCGGCACTTTATCACGGCAACGGCAGTGCGGGAGCGCGTTTCCACGATGCAATCCGCGCCTGACGCAGCGGGCCGCGCTTGCGGCATCATGGCGGCAGTCAACTCCACTTGCCGAGGAACCGCATGGCCGTCATCGACATCCGTCGCACGCACAGCAGCAGTTTGAAAAGCGCGAAGAGCGCGGTCGAGAAAGTCGCCAAGGCGATCGGCAAGCAGTACGGCATCGATCACCACTGGACCGGCAACGACCTGCACTTCGACCGCAGCGGCGTGAAGGGCCAGATCAAGGTTTCCAAGGATGACCTGCATGTGCGGGTCGAACTCGGCTTTCTGATGGGCGCGCTGAAACCGGTGATCGAGCGCGAAATCGAACGTCAGCTCGACGAGCACATCGGCTGATGTGTACTTGTAGAAATTGTCGCAACGCGCAAGCAGTGTCCATCTCTCGGTCGGCCTGATCAGACGATCTGGTTTCAACGGAGAAAACCCGGTCTCGATCGAGATGTTGATCCGGCCGATTGTCACGAACGCACTCGCGTCGATGAACGCGGACTTTGAATAGTGTGTCTGCTCTAGCGCAGCGCGCCAGAGTCGAACACGCACAGGCATCACTGCCGCATTCCCGCAACCGGAGACACGACGATGGCAAAACCCAAACTCAAGGCGCGCGCCAAGGCGCAGGACGCATCGACCGAAGCACGCAGCATCGGCAATGCGGTGAAAGACGCGGCGCCGCAGATCTGGCTGGCCGGCCTCGGCGCATTCGCCAAGGCGCAGGAAGCCGGCGGCAAGCTGTTCGAGGCACTCGTCAAGGAAGGCGCGGCGCTCGATGCGAAGACGCGCAAGATCACCGGCTCGAAGGTCAGTGAAGCGCGCGAGACCGTCGAAAGCACGCTCGGCCAGGTTCGCGAACGCAGCCAGGAAACCTGGGACAAGCTGGAGAAGGTGTTCGAGGATCGCGTCGCCCGCTCACTCGGACGTCTCGGCATTCCGAGTCGCGAAGAATTGAAAGCGTTGAACGAGCGGGTGGATACGCTTGCTCGGAATGTGCAGAAGGGGGCGGCGAAACCGGCGGCGAAGCGGGCTGCGGCGAAGAAGACTGTGAAGAAGTGATTGGGTGGGAGTTTTGTGCTGCGGGAGGAAACTGGTCTCGGCAGCTGTGAAGCCGTCTTTTTCAGTCGCTCGTGCGAAACATCGTTGTCTCGCACGAACGTAAAGCGACCACGACGCAAGCAGCCATCCCTGGTGCACTCCCCAGTCGGCTTCCTGCCTCCTCGGAAAATTCAGCACGCAAGGTCGGATGACCTTGCGTAGACGCTGAATTTTCCACCTCAGAAAATCCCGCGCACGAGGCCTGATGGCCTCGCGCAAGCGCGGTCGGATGAAAATTCGGGCAGCCGTCCATGGAGCACTCCCAGTCGGCTTCCTGCCTCCTCAGAAAATCCTGCGCACGAGGCCTGATGGCCTCGCGCAAGCGCAGGATTTTCTACCAATGGATTCCGCGCATGAGGGCGGCGACGGCGATCTGCTCGCTGGTCGGCTGGTCGGCTTCTGCCCTGCCCTGCATGCCTTTCGCCGCCGATGAATCCGGGAACAGACGGAATGCGGTGTTCATCACGATCTCGTAGACGCGCGGTGCCAGGGCGTAGAAAACCTGGGCGAAGATTCCCATCCGCGTCGCGATGCGCACGGGTCTTTCGACGATCGCCTCGACGATGATGTCAGCGGCTTCTTCCGGCGACAGTGTCGGCAGCGAGTCGTACATCTTGGTCGGCGCGATCATCGGGGTCTTCACCAGCGGCATGTTGATCGTGGTGAAGCTGACGCCGTTGTCCGAATACTCGGCCTGTGCGCAGCGCGAGAATGCATCCAGCGCCGCCTTCGAGGCGACATAGGCGGAAAATCTCGGCGAGTTGGTCAGCACGCCGATCGACGAGATGTTGATGATGTGTCCGCGATGCCGTTCCGCCATGCCGGGCAGCAGGCCCATGATCAGCCGTAGCGCGCCAAAATAGTTCAGCTGCATCGTGCGCTCGAAATCGTGGAAGCGATCGAAGCTCGCACCGATCGCACGGCGGATCGATCGTCCCGCGTTGTTGACGAGGATGTCGACGCGACCGTGTTCGGCGAGCACGTCGGCGACGAACTTGTCGCACGAGGCGAAATCGGCGAGATCGACCTGATAGGTGTGGCAGATGCCGCCCGCGGCCTCGATTTCCTTCTTCGTCTCGGCCAGTTCGTCGGCGCCGCGCGCGCAAATCACCAAGGTCGCGCCGGCCGCGGAAACTTTCAGCGCGGCTGCCTTGCCGATGCCGGACGAACCGCCGGTGATCACGACGACCTTGCCCTTGACCTTGCCGCCGAGCGAATGATCGACGAACAGGTCCGGATCGAGATGCCGCTCCCAGTAATCCCACAGGCGCCAGGCGTAATCGTCCAGTTTCGGCAGCCTGATCTTCGAGCCCTTCAATGCGCGTTCGGTTTCACGGCTGTCGAAGCGTGTCGGATAGTTGATGAACTTCATCATCGCCGCTGGAATGCCGAGATCGCGCATCAACACGTTGACGACGCGACGCACCGGCGGCAGGTTTCCGAGCGCCGAGCGGATGCTGCCCGGGATGAAACCGAACATGCGCGCGTCGAGCCGCATCGTCATCTGCGGCGCATGCCCGGCGCGTGCGAACAGGTTCAGCACCTCGCCGATGCGCCGCGGCGCGGGGTCGGTGAGGTGAAACGTATGGCCATCCAGTGCCGGCTTGTGTGCGATGTGGTCGAGCGCACTGGCGACCCAGTCGACCGGCACCAGGTTGATGCGACCGCCTTCGAGGCCGATCGTCGGCATCCACGGCGGCAGGGTCTCGCGTAGTTTCTTGAGCAGGCGGAAAAAGTAATAAGGTCCGTCGATCTTGTCGATCTCGCCCGTGCGTGAATCGCCGATCACGATGCCGGGTCGGTAGATCCGGTACGCCCGCGCATATTCCTTGCGCACGAGCGCTTCGGAATCGTGCTTGGTGCGGAAATACGGATGATCGAGTTCTTCCGCCTCGTCGAACATGTCCTCGCGAAACACGCCGGGATAGAGGCCAGCGGCAGCGATCGAACTGACGTGATGGAAACATCCCGCCTTCAATGCAGTGGCGAGCGCGAGCGCATGTCGCGTGCCCTCGACGTTCGCCGCGACCTGACTCTGCGCATCGGCAGCGAGGTCGTAGAGCGCGGCGAGATGAAAGAAATGCTTCACCTTGCCGGCGAGTTCGCGTTGCTGCGCCGGCGTCACGCCGAGGTTCGGTTTGACCAGATCACCCGTCACCGCGACCAGGCGACTTTCGTCCACGCCGAGTTGCTCGCGCAGCTGTACGAGCTTGCCGAGCGAGGCCTTGCGCACCAGACAATAGACGACGCCCTTGCGTTCGAGCAGGCGCTCGAGCAGTTGCCGTCCGATGAAACCCGTCGCGCCGGTGACGAAATAAGTCATGACGTTGCACCCTCCCGTGATTCGTCTTGTTGTGAGGCAAGCATAGTCCTGCCGCGTCGGCGCTGGCTACGCCGATTGACCGCACTGGGACGACGTGTTGTAAGCTCGGCATTCGCACTGCGTGCAGCCCTCGGTGAGCCTCAATGTCCGATCTCAAGACCCGCTTCGAGAAAGCCGTGGAAGACGTCAAGCAGCTTTCCGATCGACCCGACAACGACACGCTGCTGAAACTGTACGCGCTCTACAAGCAGGGCTCCGAAGGCGATGTCTCCGGGCCGAAGCCGGGCTTCTTCGATTTCGTCGGCACCGCCAAGTACGAGGCCTGGGCCAAGCTCAAGGGCACCAAGGGCGAAGAGGCGCAGCAGAAATACATCGATCTGGTGAACAAGCTCGGCGGCTGAGCCTCGCCGCACGAACGCTTCGCGCATGGCGCGCCGGACCCGCGAGCGCATTCTCGACATCAGCCTGGCGATGTTCAACGCGCAGGGCGAGCCGAACGTCACCACCAATCACATCGCCGACGAGCTCGGCATCAGTCCCGGCAACCTCTACTATCACTTCCGCAACAAGGACGACATCGTCGAGCACCTGTTCGCGCACTACGAGGCGCGCATCGACGACGCCCTGCTGCTGCCCCACGGTCGCGACGCCAATCTCGAGGACATCTGGCTGCAACTGCACCTGATCTTCGAATCGCTCTGGCAATACCGTTTTCTTTACCGCGACATCGTCGACATCCTCGCGCGCAACCGCAAACTCAAACTGCGTTTCGCACGGATCATGAATCGCGCGGCCGCCAGCGCCTCATCACTGCTGGATGGCCTGGTCGCCGCCGATGTCATGCGCGCCAGCGCCGGGGAAATTCATGCGGTGACCGAAAACGTCCTGTTGATCACCACGTTCTGGATGAATTTCAGCGCGGTGCGCGGCGGCAACGCGCATGCCGACAGCGGCGACATCAACCGCGGCATCCACCAGGTCATGATGCTGGTCGCGCCGTTCCTGCGCGATGCCGAACGCGCGCATCTCAACGCGCTCGCGGCGACCTACTTGCACTGAGCCTGTGAATTCGACGATTTCGGCGCAGGCAGCGGCGTCAATCGAAACCGTTGCGCATGATCAGATCGATACCCGGCAACGCGAAATCGAAACCCGGGTAATCGACGGCGGCGTCGACGGCGATCGCATCCTGCGGCGGGAACGTACACGCCCACGGCCAGTCGTCGCATGCGACCGCCGGCCAGACCCAATTCGATTGCGGCAGCTCGACGACGACGTAATAGTTCCCGGGCGGTACCGCACTCGTGCGATAGCGCCCTTGCGCATCCGACCACGTCGCATTGCCCCATTCGCTCTGGAAGCCGGAAAAAATATGCACCTTCGCGTCGGCGACCGGCGCGTCGGTGTCGAGGTCGTGGATGCGACCGCTGATCGATCCTCCCGCTGACAGCGAAAAATCAAGGCCGGTGCGATTTTCGTCGCTCGCCAGCACGATCGCGGACGGCTGCGGCCCGGGACCGAAGGGAATATCGGGGTAGCTCAGGTTGATGAGACCCGTCGCCCCCTCGGTGTGCAAAAAGTAGTCGAGGCCGGCGCCGACACCCTGCACGAGGAAGTGACCATCGGCCCGCTCGTCGCGGTCGCCGGCCAGAAGGTATCGCCATCGGCGACGACGCGAACACCGACGAGCGGCGCGTGCGTCTGCGCATCGACGAGCGTGCCCGCCATCGTCGCGCGCGGCACAACCGGCGCATCGAGAACAACGTCCTGCTCGGCACCGACGTTCACCGGCAGCGTCAGAGGCACGAAGTAATCGTCCAGCGAAAAGACGATTTCGAATGAGCCGGGCGCGACGGAGAGCGAGTACGGACCGACCACCTCGTCGAGCCGTTGCGGGTCGGGGTTGGAGCCGTCGACATGTCGCGCATCGATCGCGGACGCCATCAGCGCTCCGTCGATGGCGCTGACGACATTGCCCTTGATGTGCGACGCCGGATGAAGGGCGAAATCGGCGATGGCCGAGGCGCTTTCGGCGATTTCGATGGGTTCGGCACCAGCGGCTACATCACCTTCACTCAGACTGTCGAAGTCCAGACCTCCATTGCACTGCCCGAGCAGATCCTGTTCGACCGCGCGATTGACACACACCACATAAGAGCCCGGCCACAGACCATCCAGCGTGTAATGCGACGACGGCAACGGAAACAGTTGCATGTGGGGCGATCCGGCGCGATAGACGCGCAAGGGCTCTCCGCCCCAGACAATCGGTACCCCTGCCGCGACGTTTCCGCTGATCGATCCCGAATGCGGCAACGCAAAGTCGGCAGCGGCGACCGGCGCGGCAATCGCGTAGGCGTTGCTGGTGAGTGAATCGAGGCAACTGCGGCCCGTGTAACACGGATGATCGGGGTAGATGAGCGTGCCAACGCCCGTTCCCGATGCAGCCAGGATGTGGGATTCAAAAGGACCGGCGGGAAGGTCAGCGATCACGTAGCTGCCGTCCGCCGCGGTGGTCGTCTCGCCAGCGACCCGGAACTCGAAACCGAACACGACGGGAAAAACATCTCCCGCGAGCACGGTCACGCCGGCGAGTGCCTGCCCGTGCGTATCGTAGACATGCCCTGAATACGACGTCGCCGCATGCGCAGAAGACAACATGACCGCCGCCAACAAGGCGGCAAGCTTCGCAAGACGCATCGGAAGTTTCCCCAGAATGGTAAAAGTATAGCGACGTCGCATCGCGCGGGTATGGCGAGCGCGATCTGCGCTGCCCGCGACGTCGACCGACGTCGATTGCCGGCGCGCGGGCGGTACGCGAAAGCGAATACGCCGCTTCGACGCGCGGACCTAACGCCCCGGTCGAATCTGGTTGCGTTCCTGCTGCCGGTCCCACGCGCGCAGTTCGTCGCGCAGATGCGCGATGCGCTGGCGACCGAGTGTGTTGCGCCCTTCGTCGAGCACCTGTGCATCGAGCAGTTCGGCCAGCCGCTGAGCGGTCGGCAGCAGCATTTCCCAGGCGTCGAGTGCCGGCAGCGGGCCGGGCAAGGTCATGAACAGGGTGACGCCGGGCGTGCGTACGCTGTCGAGCTGGGTCATGTCGAAACTGCCGGGCTTGACCATGTTGGCCATGCTGAAGACCGGGCCTTCGACGATCTTGCCGAGCACGAGGCGATGGAAGATTCCCATGTCGCCGAACTGCAGTCCGGCTTTTTCGGCGGCGACGACGACATCCGATCCGGCCAGCGTTTCGCCGGCGCGCGCGGCGACGAACAAGGTCACGATGCGTTCGATCTGGCGATCGCTCGGACGTTCACCGATGGTCGAACGCGCCGGCGGCGCCGCGTGTGCGCTGCGTTCGGCGACGTTCGAACTCAGGCGATCGAGTTCGGCGCGCAGCGAAACGTCGAGCTCGCCCTGCTCCGGATTCTCCGGCGCGTCGGCGTCGCCGAGCGTCGGCTCGACGCGTTCGCCGGGTGTGCTGCTCGAATATCTCGCGGCGCGGCGCTCGCCCTGCTCCGGCTTCTTCGGACGGCCGAACACGTAGATGAGGCCGAGCACGATCGCGCCGACGATGATGAGCGGGATACCGACTGCAGAATTCCAATCCATGATGCGCGCCTCGTGCTGATCCGCCGCAAACGCGGGCCGGTGACTACACGCGCATCATTCTGGCGCAAGCGCCGCGACGACGTGCGGATTTATTCGCCGGCTGTCCGACGGCGCGGTCACGCCGCACCGGCCAGCTTGGCCGCTTCGGCAAGATCGACCTGCACCAGCCGCGACACGCCCGGCTCGCGCATGGTAACGCCGCAGAGCTGACGCGCGGCTTCCATCGTCGCCTTGTTGTGGGTGACGAAGATGAACTGCACGCGTTCGCTCATCTCGGCAACCAGGGACGAGAAACGGCCGACATTCGCCTCGTCGAGCGGTGCATCGACCTCGTCGAGCAGACAGAACGGTGCCGGATTCAGACGGAAGATCGCGAACACCAGCGACACTGCCGTCAATGCCTTCTCGCCACCGGACAGCAGCGAAATCGAGCTGACGCGCTTGCCTGGCGGGCGCGCCATGATCGTCACGCCGGTCGAGAGCAGATCGTCGCCGGTCAGCTCCAGATGCGCATGCCCGCCCCCGAACAGGCGCGGAAACAGTTCCTGCACACCGGTATTGACGCGATCGAAGGTTTCCTTGAATCGCGCGCGTGTTTCCTTGTCGATCTTGCGGATCGCGCCTTCGAGCGTTTCCAGCGCGGTGTTGAGGTCGGTCAGCTGCGCGTCGAGATAGGTCTTGCGCTGCGATTGTTCCTCGTATTCCTGGATCGCGGCGAGATTGACCGGCTCCATCCGGCGGATCTTCTGCTCCAGCTCGCCGAGCTCGGTCTGCCACTGCACGGGATCGGCTTCGGCCGGCAGCGCGTCGAACAGGGTTTGCAATTCGAAACCGGCCTCGACGATCGCCGCGTTCAAGGCCTGCGCGCGCAGACGATGTTCCTGCTCGCGCAGGCGTCGCTCGGCGACCTGTTCGCGGTGTTCATTGAGAGCCTGCTCGATGCGATGGCGTTCCTGTTCGAGACGGCGGATTTCGGTGTCCTGCTCCTGCAACGCCTGACGCGCTTCGACCATCTGGCGGTCGATCAGCAGGCGCTGGTTCAAGTGCAACTGGCGCTCTTCCTCGAGCCCGGTCAGAGGATCGCTGCCCGAACTCAGCTGCAATGCGATTTCGCCGCGTCGCGTTTCGAACTGCGCGAGCTGTCCGTGCATGCGTTGCAGCGATTGCTCGAGCGCGGCCACCGCGGTACGCCGCGACTCGGTCGAGATCGCGAGCTGATGCGTCGCCTCGCGCGCCTCGCGCGAATTCATGCGCGCTTCCTCGCGCGTTTCGAGCAGCTGGCGGCGTTCGCCGTCGAGCTGCTGACGGCGCTGTTCGAGATCGCCCATGTTGGCGACGGCGATTTCGAGGCGGCCGCGCGCTTCGCGTGCGAGCTCGCGATCGGCATCGAGCTTCTGCGTCACTTCCTCGACTTCGCGGTTCACTCGCGTCAGCCGTTCGTGGGCGCTGTCGATGCGACCACGCTGGCTCTGCAACTGACCGGCGAGTTCGGCCAGGCGCCGGTGTGCGCCGTACAGATCGCGCTGCGCATCGTCGCGCATGCGTTCGGCATCCAGACGCTGCTGCTTGCCGCGATCGAGCGACTCGGCATGCGCGGCGATTTCTTCTTCGAATTCGCCCAGACGCGCGCCGAGTTCGCGGATCTCGCGCTCGCGCGCGATGACGCCGACCTGGGCGCCGCCGCCGCGCTGCACGCGCACGAAACCGTGACCGATCCATTCACCGGCCGGAGTCACCAGCGATTCGCCGACGCCGAGGCTGTCGACACGCGCCTGTGCCGACGCGAGCGAATCGGCCGTGCGCACGCGCGCCAACAGCACCAGCGCAGCGGCCGGGCCACGCACGTGTGCCGCGAGCGTGTTCGGCTCGAAGCTGCCGTCACCCGCGGCGCGCGCGAGCAAGGTCAGATCCGCATCGGCGAGCGTGTCGAGTTCACTCGACAGCGTTGCCGGCTCATCGACGAGTGCCGCTTCGAGCCAGCCGTCGAGCACGGTTTCGACCGCGCGCTCCCAACCCGCATCGACCTGCAGGGTTTCGCCGAGCCGCTTCGCAGCGCCGACGCCGAGGCGTTCGAGCCATTCCTGCGCAGCGCCGCCGGTTTCGCCGAGCGCCGCATGCTGCAAGGCTTCGAGCGATCCGAGCCGGCCACGCAGGCTTTCCAGATCGCCACGTCGGCTGCTCAGCGCGGCATGTGTCGTGCGCTCCGCTTCAAGTGCGGCTTCGGCGGCCTGCCGGCGCTCGTCGAGCGCTTCGGTCTGCAGTTCCACCTGTTCGCGCAGCAGGCCGTGTTCGCTGTCCAGCGTTGCCAGAGCGCTGCTGAGTTCATCGATATTGGCGGCGCTGCGTTCGCTTTCGAGCGCGCTGCGGCGCTGGTCGCCCTGCAACGCCTGCTTGTCGAGATAGTCCAGGCGCGTGCGTTCGATCTCGGCGGCTTGCGCGGCCTGCGAGGTCGCCTGCGAATGTGCGTCCCATTGCGACTGCCATTCACCGAGCATGCTTTCCGCCGCACGCAAGGCTTCATTCGCCGCGGCATCGGCTTCGCGCAGGGTTTCCAGTTGCGGTTCGGCATCGGCGAGCAAGGCGCCGAGTTCCTCGAAACGCTGACGGTCGCTGTCGATGTGTTCTGTCAATTCCGCATGTGCGCGTTCGGTTTCGCGCTGCGCACGTTCGAGCTGTTCGGCCAGTTCGCGGCTGTGCTGGATCTGCTGTTCGACGCGCGCGATCTCGGCACCGACACGGTAGACCTCGGCCTGCACCGTATTCATGTGCTCGCTCGCCGCGGCGTGTTTTTCGCGCCCGGTTTCGAGTTCGGCCTCGCAATGGCGCTGGCCGGCGAGCTGTTTGTCGATTGCCAGTTCCGCCTTGCGCAAGGCGCCGGAATGGTCGGCGAGTTCCGCCTGCGCCGCACGCAGGTTGAGTGCCTTGACCTCGGCCTCCTTCTTCTTTTGCTCGTCCTTCAACTGCTGCCAGCGTTCGGCGGTGCGCGCCTGGCGTTTCAGGTGTTCGAGCTGCTTGTCGACTTCGTCGCGCACGTCGCGCACGCGGTCGAGGTTTTCGCGCGTCGCCTTGATGCGGCTTTCGGTTTCCTTGCGACGCTCCTTGTACTTGGAGATGCCGGCGGCTTCTTCCAGATGATTGCGCAACTGCTCCGGATCGGCCTCGACGATCTGGCTGATCATGCCCTGTTCGATGATCGAGTAGCTGCGCGGACCAAGTCCGGTGCCGAGGAAAAGATCGGTGATGTCACGCCGGCGGCAACGCACGCCGTTGAGGAAATACTGCGACTGGCCGTCGCGGCTGACGATGCGCTTGACCGAGATCTCGTTGTAGCTCGCGTACTCACCGACGATGAGTCCGTCGGAATTGTCGAACAGCAGTTCGACCTGCGCGCTGCCGACGGGCTTGCGGGTATTCGATCCGGAAAAGATCACGTCGGTCAGCGCGTCGCCGCGCAGGCGGCTCGCGGCGCTCTCGCCCATCACCCAGCGAATCGCGTCGATGATGTTCGACTTGCCGCAGCCATTCGGACCGACCACGCCGGTCATGTTGGTCGGCAGATGCAAGGTCGTCGGATCGACGAAGGACTTGAATCCGGACAGCTTGATCGTGGTCAGGCGCATGGAATCGAAAACATCAAAGCGAGTACCTCGTGGAACACGTGCACGATTTCCGGCAAGCCGTCGGTGCCGGGTTTGCCGGCGCCGACGACGGCAGGGACCTTACGGCTTAGGCTTGTTTCCAGCCGGTGCCGGTTTCGCCGGCGGCGGAACCGGCTTGGCGACCGGCGGCTGCGGCTGCAACGCGCCCGGTTGCTGGGTCATCGGATGCGGCTGCATCGCACCCGGTTGCGGAGGCGCCATCGGCGGCGGCATCACCGGCTTCGGCGGCGGCGGAACGGTCGACACCGGCGGCGGATCGGTCAGCGTGATCTTGGCATCGTCGCGCAGCTTCGTCATGCGGTCTTCGCTCTGCTTGCGCGTGAGCGAACGGCGCAGGTTTTCCTTGACCTGCTCGAACGGAGGCTGCGGCACCGCAGTCACCGTATTCAGATGCACCAGCGCCCAACCCTGCGGCAATTGCAGCGGTGTCTTGCTGCTTTCGCCGGCCTTCAGCCCGGCCAGTGCAGTCGCCAGCGGCGGCGGCAGCATGGTGCCGCGCACCTTCGGGAAATTGCGCGCCATGCGCGCATCCTTGCGGTACGCCTCGACCATCTGGTCGTAGGCCTTGCCGCCGGCGAGGTCGCCCGCCGCCTTGGTCGCCTGTTCCTGCGTCGCGAAAACGATCTGGTCGAAGTCGAACTCCGAGGTGCCGCCTTTGGCGCCCTGCTGGTCGTACTCGGCGCGCACGGCGCTGTCGTCGACGGTCGACTTGGCCTGGTACTGCTTCATCGTCGCCATCGCGACGCCCTGCAGGCGGCCGAGTTCGACCGCGGCGGCGAAGTCGGCATCGTTGGTGAACCCTTCCTTCTTCGCGCTCTGCGCGAGCAGCACCATGTCGGTCAGCTGCTTGAGCGCCTTCTCGCGCATCTGCGGATTGGAAAGATCGACGCCGCGCGTCTGCGACAGGGCATCGAGCAATTTCTGCGGCACCGCTTCGCCGTTGACGGTCTCGACGATGCCGCCGGTATTGGCGAGCTGGACGCTGCCGCTGCCGGAACTGCCTGCGCCGCTGCCGCCGCAGCCGGCGAGCACGGCCAGGGTCAGGGCCGCGAACGGCAGTGCGATGAACGACGTCGAATGACTCTGGGATCTTGCAGCCTTCATGTTTCCTCCTGTGGCGCGCGGGCTTCGATAGCCAGCGCATGAATATCGGTTTGCATCAAATCGCCCAGCGCCGTGTAGACGGCGCGATGCCGGGCCAGCAGCGCCTGACCGCTGAACGCGGCGCTGACGATCTGCACGCGGAAATGTCCGCGGCCATCGCGCGCGCCGGCATGACCGGCGTGCTTGTGACTTTCGTCCTCGATCGAAAGTGCCTGCGGCGCCAACGCAAGAGCCAGGCGCTCGCGCATGCGTTCAACGCGATCGCTCACGGCAGAACCTTGCGGAACGGACGCACGCTGACCTCGCGATAGACGCCGGCACCGACATATGGATCGGCGTCGGCCCATGCCTGCGCTGCAGCGAGGTCGGCGAACTCGGCGACGATCAGGCTGCCGCTGAACCCGGCCGGGCCCGGGTCCTCGGCATCGATCGCCGGGAACGGTCCGGCCAGCAGCAGACGGCCTTCGCCGTGCAATGTCTGCAGGCGTTGCAGATGCGCGGGGCGCGCGGATTGCCGGCGCGCAAGGGAGTCGGCGACATCGAGGCCGGTGATGGCGTACCACATGATGTGAGAGGTGTTCCTTCGTCGCGCGTCTGGGCGAACGCGTATGTTAGCCGATGCATCGGCAGCGCTTGCAGCAAAAATGTCGTAGAATTTGGGCAGGGAGCCTAGACGCCGACGCGCATTTGCGCTTAGGCTAGGCGCGAATCGAGAGAGTGGCGCTCCGCGCGAGATGACGCGGTGACGAATCTGCTCCGCCACAGCCTCCCGAACCTTTGTGTCGTTTTGTCGACCTCCGGATCAGCAATCCGGGCGTTCTTCTTTGCAGGCCGTTGCGCCGGATGACCCAGCGACGTTTCCCGTCGCTCCCAGCCGCACGCGACACCACAAATGTGACCTGGATCTTTGCATGGCCCACGCCGTGAGGCGCCCGATGATTCGGGTTCGTGGCCCTGTGATCGAGCATGAATCAGACCTTGGAACAGCAGACTCCAGAATCGCCGGCGAGCGCCTTCGCGCAGGTCCCGCAGCAGCAGGAAATCCCGCTCGCGCTCGTGCGCGGTCAGCCGGTGCTGCAGATTCCGCAGGATCTGTACATTCCGCCGGATGCGCTCGAAGTCATCCTGGAAGCGTTCGAGGGTCCGCTCGACCTGCTGCTGTATCTGATCCGCCGCCAGAATCTGGACATCCTGGATATCCCGATCGCCGAGATCACGCGCCAGTACGTCGACTACATCGAACTGATGCACGAGATGAAGCTGGAACTGGCCGCCGAATATCTGGTGATGGCCGCGATCCTGGCCGAGATCAAGTCACGCCTGCTGCTGCCGCGGCCGCCAGCGGAAGAAGGGCTGGAGCTCGACCCGCGCGCGGAGCTGGTGCGTCGCCTGCAGGAATACGAACGCTTCAAGCGCGCCGCCGAAGACATCGAGGCGATGCCGCGCCTGGAGCGCGACTTCGCGGTCGCCAGCGTGCAGGTGCAGGACAAGAACGTGGTGCGGCTGCCGCCGCCGGTCGATCTGCGCGAGCTGCTGCTGGCCTTGAAGGACGTGATGAATCGGGCCGAGCTGTACGGTCATCACGCGATCCAGCGCGATGCGCTGAATGTGCGCAGTCGCATGAGCGATGTGCTGCGCGCGCTCGGTGACGGCGAGTTCCACCGCTTCGAAACGCTGTTCGATCCGAGCGAAGGCCGGCGCGGCATCGTCGTGACCTTCCTCGCCCTGCTCGAGCTCGCGAAGGAACACCTGATCGAGATCATGCAGGAAGCTGCACTCGCTCCGATCTACATGAAATCGCTGGCGACGGCATGAGCGGGCATCGATCGCGGCCGCCGAAAGCGGGCATCGCTCACCCATGACCGACTCGATCAACTTGGAAACCTCTGAAGACGGCGTCGTTCCGCGCGGCGGAATGAGCCCGGCAGAGGCGTTCAGACCCTTACCGGACAATATTGTTTCTTGATGGAAATTCCCCAACTCAAACGCATCATCGAGGCGGCCCTGCTGGCGGCGTCGCAGCCGTTGACGCTGCCGCAGATCTCCGGCCTGTTCGACGAATTCGACATGCCGCCGCAGGACGATCTCGCCAAGGCGATCGCCGAGCTGCAGGCCGACAGCGCCGAGCGCGGCGTCGAGCTGGTCGAGGTCGCTTCGGGCTTCCGCTACCAGATCCGCCAGGACGTGCACGCCTTCGTCGCGCGCCTGTGGTCCGAGCGGCAGACGCGCTATTCGCGCGCCCTGCTCGAAACCCTGTCGCTGATCGCGTACCGCCAGCCGATCACGCGCGCCGAGATCGAGCAGATTCGCGGTGTCGCGGTATCGACCAATATCGTGCGCACGCTCGAAGAACGCGAATGGGTGCGCGTGGTCGGCTATCGCGACCTGCCCGGCAAACCGGCGCTGTTCGGCACCACCAAGCAGTTCCTCGATTACTTCAGTCTGAAATCGCTGGACCAGTTGCCGCCGCTGAGCGAGATTCACGATATCGAGGATCTCGATCCGCAATTCGCGTTCGATGCCGAAAACAAGGTCGCCGGCGCACTCATCGCGACCGACACTGGCGAGACCGACGAGGCCGGCGATTCGGATGCCGATGCCCATTCCGACGCCGACGCCGAAACCCGCAATACAAATATCGATCCAGAGCCGGCCGCCGAGACGGCGCCCGAGCCCGAGTCCTCCGCTGATTCTTCCGACCAGCACAGCGCCGGCGAAGACGCCGAGCGCGCTGCGGACGAAACCTCTTCCTCCTCCAGCGATGCGCCGGACCCCGGCAGCGCCAAGGCAAGCACAACGGAACCCGTCGCATGACCAACACCCGCTCCATCCTCAAACTCAAACGCTCCGCCGATGCAGAGAACGCGCCGGCCGTCGAGGAACGCCTGCACAAGGTGCTCGCCAACGCCGGCCTCGGTTCGCGCCGCATGCTCGAAGCACGCATCGAAGCAGGCGAAGTGCAACTCAACGGCGCCGTCGCGACGATCGGCCAGAGCGTGCACAGCGGCGACCGCATCGAAATGGACGCCAAGCGCTTCGTCGTCGTCGCCGACAACGCCGAGCACGCGCAGGTCATCGTCTACAACAAACCCGATGGCGTGGTTGCGACGCGTGAAGATCCGGAAGGCCGCCCGACCGTGTTCGAGCAGCTGCCGCAGCTGAAGGGCGCGCGCTGGATCGCGGTCGGCCGTCTCGACATCAACACCACCGGCTTGCTGCTGCTCACCACCGACGGCGATCTCGCCAACACGCTGATGCATCCGCGTTCGGAAATCGAACGCGAGTACATCTGCCGCGTGCACGGCGAAGTGCCGGACGAGACGATCGAGCGCCTGAAGAACGGCATCGAACTCGAAGACGGTCCGGCGCATTTCGACGAGATCGCGGTGATCAGCCGCGGCAACAGTCACTCGTGGTTCCGCGTGACTCTGCGCGAGGGACGCAACCGCGAAGTGCGCCGCATGTGGGAATCGCAGGGCCTGATGGTCAGCCGCCTCAAGCGCATCCGTTACGGCAGCATCGAATTGCCGCGCGGCTTGCTGCGCGGACGCTACGCCGAACTCGACAGCGGCCAGATCAACGACCTGCGCAACCGCAGCGGCATCCAGGAACCGACGCCGCGTCTGACTCTCGCGCCGGTGATCGGCCAGCGCCGCGCGGCGCCGACCGAATTCCGTCCGAACCCGAAAGCGCAACAAGCCTGGACCGGTGCGAAGAACGAGGAAGCGCGCGAGTTCGCCGCCTACGATCGCGTGCGTGACGACAGCTGGCGTCCGGGCGCGGGCAAGCCTTCGCGCAAACCGCGCCCCGGCGGCGGCGCGCGCAAGGACGGTCCGCCACGGCAGGGACGCGGCGGACCCGGACCGCGCCAGGGCGCGGGTGCGCGTCAGGGTGCAGGTCCCCGCCAGGGACGTCCGGGCCAGGGCCAGGGCGGACGCCAAGGTCAGCAGCCGCCTGCCAACAATGCCTACGCCGAACCGGGCTTGAGTCCGGCCGTGCTGCGCAGCTGGTTTCCGGACAGTCCCGGCCAGCCGGGTCGTCCGCGCCGCGGCGCGCGCCCGGGTGCCGAGCAGCCGTTCCACTCGGGGCAGTTCCAGCCGCGCTCGCCGAATTCGAACAACGCGAACGATGCGCGCGGCAACATGGCCCGCCCGAACAACCCGAATGGACCGCGTGGCCCGCGCGGACCGAATCCGAATTCGCCCGGCAATCACGGACCGCGCCAGCCGTTCCGCGGCGACGGCGCCTCCGGCAACAACGATCGCAACGGCAATGTGCAGCCGTCCAGCCCGTATCAGGCGCGCCCGCACAATCCGCGCGGACCGCGTCCACCGAATGGTCCGCGCCATCCGCAGGGCGGCTCGCCCGGCAATTCGGTGCACGACCACAACGGCAACACGTCGGGCGAGCGTCGTCCGGGCGGCAACAACAATCCGAATCGTCGCCGCGGGCCACGTCCGCCGCGTTGATTCACGACGTCAGTCGGGCGCTCGCATTCGTCCGGAATCACCCCGGCAGATTGCTCGCGCGGGCGGCGCGGCGGGTTGAACGGGAAGATTGGCGCCGGTTAGATCCGGCTCGCGAAGCGCAAAAAAAAACGGCGGAAATCCGCCGTTTTTTCTGATCCGACCGAATCGATCCGGTCTCGTCAATCCAGCTTGATCGCCTTGCGATCACCGTCGCGACGCTTCTGTTCCTTCGCGCCGAACGCGGCGATGCAGCTGTCCTTCTTCACCATCACGCAATCGAGATAATCGGTGATCTCGACCAGCGCGGCGCGGATCGCCTTGCCGGCCGGGGTGTTTTCCTCGTGCGCCAGATTGCCGCCGAAGCCGCCGCGATACAGGCCGACCGAAACGCCGCTGCTCGAACTGCGTCCTTCGATCGTGCGCGAGTAGTCGATTTCGCCGGTCGATGCATTCACCACGCGCACGTCGACCGCGATGTAGGCCTCCGATTTCTTGCCGCCGAGGCCGATGCCCTTGAAGCTGAAACCGCCGCCGGTGCTCGCGGTGTTTTCCTCGTACGAAGTCACCGTACCCATCACCAGATAGTCCGCGCCGGTGACCTGGCCCATCTTCGCGCCGGTGCCCGAACGCACGCGTCCTGACGCCGCGAGGTTCTGCTCTTCCAGCACCTTTTCGAGCTTGGCGCGCTCGACCACGCGGAAATTGCCGCTGCTCGACAATTCATTCGACAACATGCCGGACAGTTCCCAGCCGACCCCGCCGCGCCACCAGCCGGCGGCCGACTCGTTCTTGAACTCGGCGACGCCGAGTGCAGGCTTGCCGGCCGCTGACGCGCTGCCGGAGACGGCGATGCCCGCCATCGCGAACACCAACGCAAATATCGACGCTTTCATTTCTTCGCTCCCATGGATTCGAACTCGAACGTTCCCCCGTCCAGCATGGCAACCCGAACGGGTTCCAGCCTGCGGTAACGCGCGATCTCCCGCAGAAATCGCGAATCCCCTGCCTGCCCCATCGCCGTAACGATTGAGCACAGTCTATCAGGCTGTGTTTGCGACACAGAGGACTGGTCGGCGGGCGGCAGCGGACCTGGATCACACTCGTGGCGCGACCCAGTACGCATGAAAAAGGCGTTCCGGTCGTCACGCAGACATCGCGCGACGACCGGAACGCCGGGGGCAACCGGTGGCTGCCGGCTCGGCACGGGCTCGCTACTGGAACCCGGGACCGTCGAAGCCGTCCATGAACAGACGATCCGGATCGCCGAACAGACGCAGCAAGGCGAAATCGCGACCGTCATCGACGGCGTAGCCGCCGAGCAGCAGATTGCCGGAAGGCTCGACCGCGGCGGCGAGCGCCGCGTCATCGTTGCTGACGACCTGCACCATCGCCTGGCCCGGATGCGCCGCATCGTCGCCGAAACCGCTGTCGATGCTGCCGTCCGCGAGCAGACGGGCGACGAAGAAATCGCGGCGCGGCGCACCGGTCGCGTGGCTCGTCGCATAGCCACTGAGCACGATCTTGCCGTTGCCCTGCAAGGCGATCGCCGCCGGTTCGTCGTATTCGGCGCCGCTGCTGAATTTGACCAGGGTGCGGCCGTTGCTGCCGAAACTGCTGTCGAGCGCGCCGTTGGACTGGAAGCGCATCGCGGTGAGTCCGCGATCATTGCCCTCCCCGGCCACCACGATGCGGCCATCGCGAGTCAGACGTGCGCCCGCGATCAGGCTGAGGCCGGTCGACTGGCCGCCGCTGCTGCCGGGCTGGATCAGCACGCGTCCACTGCCGTTGCCGAAGGATGCGTCGGCGCTGCCGTCGGCGTTCAGCCGCGCGATGAAGGCTTTGCTGTTGGCGAAGGTGTAGCCGACCAGCACGATGCGGTCGTCGCCGCCGAGATTGCCGGCCTGGTCGAGCGCGATGCCGGTCAGGATGTCGGCGGCGTCGCCGACGAACGGCGGCAGCACGACGAAACCCGCGCCGCTGCCGAAACTGCTGTCGAGCACGCCGTCGGCGCTGAACCGCGCAATCGCGAGCTGCGAGTACAGAAATCCATTTTGATGCAGCACGCGCGTGATGCCGGCGACGATGATGCGTCCGTCGCGCTGCGTCGCCATCGCGGCGACCTCGTCGTGGATGTTGCTGCCGCCGATGTCGAGGCGCACATAGCCCTTGCGCAGGCCGCCCGCGTCGGCTTCGCCGAAACTCGTGTCGAGCTGGCCGCTCGCGGTCAATTTGACCACGCCGAAATCGGCATGCGCGGCGGTCGACAAGGTCGCACCGAGCAGCACGCCGCGATCCGGCATCAGCTTGACCGCGTGCGCCTCGTCGATGCCGCCGTCGATGTCGAGATGGAACAGGCCGCCGCTGCCGAAACTGTCGTCGAGCGTGCCGTTCGGCAGAAAACGCGCGACCGCCACGTTCATGCTGCCGCCGGGCCCGGTCGCGTTCGCGGCGGAGACGACGCCGGCCGCGACGAAGCGTCCGTCGCGCAGCGGCGCGAGCGCGAAGACCTGTTCGTCGGTGCCGAAGAAATCGTGCGTCAGATAACCGCTGCCGTTGCCGAATGACGGGTCCGGAACGCCCGGATGGCCCACCTGCGCGGACGCGCCGGCTGCGCCGAACAGAATGCACAATGCGATGGCCGATCGATGCAGGCGGCAGGCTGTATTCGTATACTTCATCTCGTTTGCTCCCAAGTGGATTCGGCACCGATGCCTGGCGCGGGACACGCAGTCCGGCCGTTTTTCTCGATGCTCATCACCAGTACGAGCCGGCGGGGGAATTCCTATCAGCGTTTTCGATCCGATCGGCGCGATGGCGCATGAGCGAACCTGAAACCACGCCCGCGGACAGCCAGACGGCGCCGTCGCGCGACGTCACGCGCCTGCTGCATGCCTGGAGCAGCGGCGACGCCGCGGCGGCCGAGCGCCTGACCGAACTGGTCTATGCCCAGGTGCGTGCGATCGCCGGAAAACATCTGCGCCGCGCCGGCGGCCACATGACCCTGCAACCGACCGAGCTCGCCCACGAACTCTTCCTGCGCCTGATCGGTGCCGACATCGCCTGGACCGACCGTCGCCATTTCTACGGCGTGGTCAGCGTGGCGATGCGGCGCATCCTGGTCGACAGCGCACGTGCGCGCGCCAGCGATCGGCGCGGCGGCGGCAGCCTGCACGTCACGTTGTCGGCCGCCGAATACGCAGCCGACGCGGCGAGCGAACAGGACAGCGACGCGTTCGCGCTGGACGAGGCACTCGATGCCTTGCGCAAGCTCGATGAACGCAAATGCGAAGTGGTCGAGCTGACCTATCTGCTCGGCCTCAAACGCGAAGAGATTGCCGATGTCGTCGGCGTCTCGGTTCCGACGGTTGATCGCGAACTGCGCTTCGCGCGCGCCTGGCTGAAGGAGAAGCTCGCGGCATGAGCGAGGACGAACGCTGGCAACGCCTGCAGGAACTGTTCGACGGCCTGATCACGCAAGCGCCGGCGCAGCGCGCGTCCTGGCTGCAGAGCATCGACGCCGACGCCGCACTGAAACGCGAGGCGCTCGCCCTGGTCGCTGCCGAAGAAGGCGGCAAGGACAACGGCGTGACGGCGCAGCTGCGCGAAGCCGCGGCGCGCATCGCCGCCTCGCGTGTCGCCGACCAGCGTCTCGGCGCGTACCGCCTGATCGAGGAGATCGGCAGCGGCGGCATGGGCACGGTGTTTCTGGCCGAACGCGTCGACCGCAATTTCGAACAGCGAGTCGCGATCAAGTTGCTGCGCGGCATTCCGACGCGCGACGCGATCGAGCGCATGCGGCGTGAACGCCAGATCCTCGCCGATCTCGCCCACCCGCATGTCGCGCGTCTGCTCGATGGCGGCAACACCTCCGATGGCCAGCCGTATCTGGTGATGGAATACATCGACGGCGTGCCGCTCAACCTGTTCTGCCGGCGCCATGACCTCGGCGTTGCAGCGCGCCTCGGACTGATCCAGAAAATCTGCGCGGCGGTCCACTACGCGCACCAGCGCCTGATCATCCACCGCGACCTGAAACCGGCCAACGTGCTCGTGCGCGCCGACGGCGAACCGATTCTGCTCGACTTCGGCATCGCCAAGCTGCTGGTCGACACCGCGGCCGATGCGCAGCAGACCGCCCTGCCCTGGTTCACCCCGGCCTATGCGAGCCCGGAACAGCGCAGCGGACAACGCGTCGGTACCGGCGCCGACGTCTATGGCCTCGGCGCCCTGCTCTACGAGCTGCTCGCCGACAGCCTTCCGCAAACCGATGCGAACGGCCATCTGCCGCCGCCGAGTCGCGTCGCCGCGGCAGCTTCCTCGAAGCGGCGCATCGGCGCCGATCTCGATCTGATCGTCGCCAAGGCGATGCATGCCGATCCGCAGCGTCGCTACGATTCCGCCGCCGCGCTGGCCGAAGATCTGCAACGACATCTGCGCGGGCGACCGATCCATGCCGCGCCGGATCGACTGCATTATCGCGCCGCGAAATTCATTGCGCGCCATCGCCTGGCGAGCGCTGCCGCCGTCGCGACCATCGCCTTGTGCGTGCTCTTCACTGTGCGGCTGGCGAGCGAGCGCGATCGTGCATTGCGTGCCGAAGCACTCGCGCAGCAACACTCGGCGACTGCGCAGAGCGTCGTCGATTATCTGATTTCGCTGTTTCATTCCGCCTCGCCCGAGGAGACCGGAACGAAGGCGATCGCGCCGCGCGAACTGGTCGATCGCGGACGTCGCGAGATCGATGCGCGTCTGGCGAACGCGCCGGAGCAGCGCGCGCGTCTGCTCGGCGCGTTCGGCAAGATCTACACCGAACTCGGTCTGCCGGACGCGGCGGCGCACACGTTCGCCGATGCCGCCGCGATCGAACGCGATCACGGCAGCCCGACGCGACGCGCGGCTTTTCTCGCCGACCAGGGTTACGCATTGAATCTTGCCGAACGCTCCGGCGCGGCCGAAGCCGTTCTGCTCGAAGCGGAAGCCTTGCTCGGAACGATCGATCCCGACGAACGCCGCCTCGCTGCCGAGCTGTTGTCAACGCTCGGTCTCGCTCGCGCACGCAATGGCGATACGAAAGCCGGCATCGAAAGCCTGCGCCGTGCGCTCGGGTATGCCACCCAGAGCGAAGGCGCCGACAGCGTGCTCGCAGCACAATGCCTGTACGGTCTGGCCGAGGCCGAGCTGCGCGCGAACCAGCTCGATGCCGCCGAAACCGATGCACTGCGCAGCGTCGCGTTGATGCGCCAGCACAAGCCCGAAGACTCGACCGAAGTGCTCGCGGCAACCGGCTTCCTCAGCGAGGTCTACGAGCAGCAAGGCCGTTACGCCGACGGCGAGCGCCTGCTGCGCGGCATGCTCGAGGTGCGTCTGCGCACGCTCGATCCGGCCAGCGCCTGGGCGATCACGGTGCGCAACAATCTCGCGCAGGCGATCCAGTTGCAGGGACGCATCGTCGAGGCAACCGCCCTGCTGCAGCAGAATGTCGATTACCTGCGCAGCAGCCGGCAACAACAGACGCCGTCGTATCTGATCAGCATCAACAATCTCGGCAGCCTGCTCGAACAGGCCGGCGATTACGAAACTTCGCTCGCGATGTTCACCGAAGTGCTGCAACGTGCCGGCACGCCGTCAGATGCAAACGACGATCCGCATCTGCCGACCTATCGGCAGAACCTCGGACGCAGCCTGATGTTGAACGGGCGCCTCGATGCAGCACGTCCCCTGCTCGATGCTGAAATCGAAGGCAGCGCGGATTCGGTCAACTTGAATATCGAACGTGGCCGCCGCCTGCTCCATCTGGCCGAGTGGATGCGACGCAGCAGTCGGGAAGCCGACGCACTGCACTACGTCGAGCAGGCCTCGACCTTGTTCGCGACGCTGTACCCGGGCGAGCATCCGCGCCACGGCGCGATCGCGCGCACGCGCGGACTGATTTTGCGCGACCAGCACCGTCTGGCCGATGCGGAAATCGAACTACGCCGCGCCGCCGGCATCCTCGCGCGAACAGCCGGCAAGGATGCCAACGCCACCATCGATGCGGAACTGCAGTGGGCCGATGTGCTGCTCGCACTCGGCCGCGCCGACGAGGCGCGTGCGTTGCATGCGCGCATCACGCCGTTGCTGCCCACGCGTTTCGTCGAGCACTCGGCGCTGCGCGAGCAGCATGCCGCGCTTGCGCAGCGGCTCGAACCGGCAAGCGTAGTCAGGTCGGGCTGACGAGGTCGCGATAGTCCGGATGGCGCGCGAGCCAGGCGACCGCATACGCGCAGTTAGGCAACACACGCCAGCCTTCGCGCCGCGCCGTATCCATCGCCGCTTTGGTGAGCGCCGCGGCAATGCCGCGACCGCCGACCGCGGACGGCACGCCAGTGTGATCGATCGCGAGCACGCCGTCGCGCAAGTGATAGTCGAGTACGCAGAGCTGACCGTCGACCGTGGTCTCGAAGCGGCTGGCTGCGTCGTTGCGGGTTACCGGATAGTCCTCTGCCATGAGCCGTGTCCTTGGTTGCCATCAATCGAGCGAGACTAGCGGCAGCACGGCCGAGCTGTCATCTTTGCCGCGCACATCAACGAAGCGCGCATGTCCTTCGTGGAGCTCAAACCCGCAGCGCCGCTGCCTTGATGTGGCAGTGCCGGAATCCACAAGACGAGAAGCGATGCGACGGCTACGCTGCATCACTACTCGCCATCTGAAGGAGACGCATGATGTCCAGCCTCGCCGCCGATACCACGACAACGATCATCCCGAGTCTGCGTTATCGCGATGCACTCGGCGCCATCGACTGGCTGTGCCGTGCGTTCGGTTTCGAGAAGAGCGCCGTGCATACCGACGACAACGGCATCGTGCTGCATGCGCAGCTGGTCTTCGGCAACGGCATGATCATGCTCAGCTCGGTCGCCAACGAAGGCGCCTGGGGCGAACGCATCGCGCAACCCGACGAGATCGGCGGACGCGAGACGCAGTGCCCGTGCGTGATCGTGTCGGATTGCCAGGCCCACTACGAGCACGCCAAGGCCGCCGGTGCCACCATCGTCGACGAGTATCAAGTCAAGGAATACGGCGGCGCCGGCTACAGCTGCCGCGATCCGGAAGGTCATCTGTGGTGGTTCGGCAGCTACGATCCGTGGAAGCCGCAGCCCTGAGGCAGATGGCAAGTCCTGCGCGCTGCCGCGAAGTTCGCGCACGCGCGACGAAAGCGAATTGCAGCCGGCCCGGTCTGCGCCTTCGTCCTTCGAGGAGACGCTCATGCGCACGATCCACCGCTTGCTGTTGGTCTTCCTGCTGCTCGGTAGCGCGACGACGCAGGCCGCCGATCGCGCGCTCGCGTTCGAGGCCAGGGGCGCCGACGGCGGCGCCATCCACTTCGATCCCGACCATCTCGAACGGCCTGCGGTGTTGCTGTTCTGGGCAACCTGGTGTCCGTACTGCAAGGCGCTGATGCCGTATGTGCAGAGCGTCTACGACGCGGCCGGCAGGAACGCGCTCGACGTCTACGCCATCGACATCAACGACGACGGCGATCCGGTCGCCGAGCTGAAAGAACGCCACCAGACCTTCACCCTGGTACGCGATGGCGACGCGATTGCCGCGCACTACGGCATCAAGGGAACCCCGGGCCTGCTGCTGGTCGATCGCAAGGGCGAGATCGTTTACCGCCGCGTCGGCGGCGACGAGCCAGCCGGCGTCGAAGTCGCGTTACGCCAGCATCTCGGACTGCCAGCCGCGCCGCGTTCGGGCCACTGAGCGGACGCGCCTGACGATGCTGCATCTCGCGGGTTCGCCCGGAGTAATCTTGCGGCGTTCGACTCGCGGATGACCTTCGGAATGAAACGCGGCACTCGTATCGTCATCGCTGTCGTCGCCTCGGCGCTTGCGAGCGCATCGGTCACGATCGCGTTCGCGCAAGCCGATCGCTACGGCGACGCCGACGAGCTCTATGCGGCGTTGCGTGAGCAGCCGCATACGCGCGTGTCGATCGGGGGCGGCGAGATCGACGTCGTGTTCGCCGACGGCGCCAGCGGACTCGACCGGCCTCGCGTGATGCGCTGGATCCGCAACGGCGCACAGGCGGTGACGACCTACTTCGGGCACTTTCCGGTCAGCCACGTCGGCATACTGATCATCGCCGAAGACGGCGCGCGCATCCGCTCCGGCACCACCTACGGCTTCAACGGCTCGGCGATCCGCATGCACGTGGGGCGCGAGGTGGACGAGCAGATATTCCACGAGGACTGGATGCTCGTGCACGAGATGACGCATCTCGCATTGCCGGTGGTGCCGCGGCGCAGTGAATGGCTGCTCGAAGGCAATGCGACCTATGTCGAGCCGATCGCGCGCGTGCAGGCGGGCCAGCTCGACGCGGCATCGGTGTGGCGCTGGACTCTGGAAAGCATGCCGAAAGGCTTGCCCGGCCCGGGCGATCGCGGCCTCGACAACACGCCGACCTGGGGTCGCACGTATTGGGGCGGCGCGATGTTCTGGCTGCTCGCCGACGTGCATCTGCGCGAGCAGACCCAAGGCCGTCTCGGCGTCCAGGATGCCTTGCGCGCGATCAATCGTGACAGCGGCGGCAACGGCGTGCACTGGTCAGTCGATCAGATCGTGGCGGCCGGCGACAAGGCGACGTCGACCCATGTGCTGGCGACGCTGTACGCGCAGATGAAAGCGACGCCGGTCGCGGTCGACCTTGCCGATCTCTTCAAGAAGCTCGGCATCGCCGAGCGCGACGGCAAGGTGATCTTCGACGAGCAGGCGCCGCTGGCTGCGGTGCGCCGTCGCATCACGGCAGCGCCGAGCGAATCGGGACAGTTGCCGGTCCGCTAGGATTCTTTGCAGCGGCCGGTATTTCTCGATGTGTTTGCATCAACGACGCGTGAGCTGAAAAAAGTCCGCGGCAACGAACATCAACGCGGCTCGTCGCGCTCGCGTCCGATGATGATGCGCGCATGCCGCTGATAGGTGATGTACGACCATATCCATTCGGTCAGCACGACCATGCGATTGCGAAAGCCGATCAGGAAGAACACGTGCGCGACCAGCCAGAACAACCACGCGAACAACCCGGACAATCGAAACCCGCGCAGATCGACGACCGCCGCCATGCGGCCGATCGTGGCCAGATTGCCGTAGTCGGCGTACGCGAATGGGCGCGGCACACGTGCGGCGATGCGTTCGCGAATCGCTTTCCCGACATACGCACCCATCTGCTTCGCCGCGGGCGCGACGCCCGGCACCAGCTTGCCATCCGCCTGGGTGACGGTCGCGAGGTCGCCGATCACGAAAATCTCCGGATGCGCCGCGAGCGAAAGATCCGGCTGCACCTTGACGCGACCGGCACGATCGCGCTCGACACCGAGCTGCGCGCCGAGCGGTGAGGCCGCGACACCGGCAGCCCACAGCACGGTGCGCGCGAGGATGTGCTGCTCGCCGAGCATCACGCCGCTCGCATCGATATGCGTGACCGGCTGTCCGGTCAGTACATCGACGCCGAGTTTCTGCAGTTGCCGGCGCGCCTTCTCCGACAGCGATTCCGGCATCGACGGCAGCACGCGCGGACCGGCTTCGACCAGATGCACCTTCGCCGTGCGCGGATCGCTGTGATGAAATTCGCGCGGCAGCGTGTGACGCGCGATTTCGGCGAGTGTTCCGGCCAGCTCCACTCCGGTCGGGCCGCCGCCGATGATCACGAAACTCAGCCATTGCGCCTGGATCGCCGGATCGCTCTCGCGCTCGGCTGCCTCGAACGCTTCCAGCATGCGGCGGCGGATGAAGAAGCCGTCGTCCAGCGTCTTCAGACCCGGTGCGAACGCGGCCCAGTCATCGTGCCCGAAGTAGGCGTGGCGCGCGCCGGTGGCGACGACGAGGTAGTCGTAGTCGAGTTCGCCATGCGCAAGCGTCACGCGCCGCGCATCGACATCGATCGTGCGCGCCTCGTCCATGCGCACCGTCACATTGCGTTGCCCGCGCAGGATATGGCGCAGCGGCGCGGCGATATCCGGCGAGGACAACCCGGCCATCGCGACCTGATAGAGCAGCGGCTGAAACAGATGATGGTTGGTGCGATCGACCAGGGTGATGCGAACCGGCGCCGATGCCAGTGCGCGCGTGGCCCACAGGCCGCCGAAGCCGCCGCCGAGAATCAGCACATGAGGTTCGCGCGCTTGCGGCATGGCATTCCCGCAGAAGATGGGTCAGGCCATTGTGCCCGATCGTTGCGCCTCGGCAAGCGTCACCGCAATGCGCCGATCAGACCGAACGCAGGCGGCGGTCGAGCGCGATGATCAGCAGTCCGAGCACGCCGAACAGCGCAGCGACGCCGACGCTGTTGAGCAGCACGTTCGGATAACCGAGCGCGACCACGTCGAGAAATGGATACGGGTATTCGTGCAACCAGGCACCGCGCAGCAAAACCCACACCAGATAAAACCCCGGGAACAGCAGCCAGCGCGCCACATCGCTCCAGACCAGCTGCCGATGCGGCACGAAGCGCAGCCACCAGCCGATGTAGAGAACCGGCGTGCAGTAATGCAGCATCTTGTCGGCGCCCCACTGCAGACCCTGCGGCGCCCAGGTCGAACTCAGCACGAAAAAATAGATCAGTCCGGTCACCCCGATGCACAGCACGACGCCGCCGCGCACGCGCGCACTGGCGAAGAACGCAGCGACTGCGGACCGTGAGGCGACGACGGCGAAACCTGTCGCCAGCGCCACGAGCAGGTTGCTCAGGATCGTGAAGAAACTAAAGAACTGCAGCGACGCGAGTGCCGGGCCGATCGTGTCGAGGGTCGAGCCGATCAGCAACACGTACTGCAGCACCAGCGCGGCCCATGCAAATGCCGCAATGAAGGCGGCCCACCGACGTCCCGCTTTCGACATGCGAGGTGCCCTGCGATATCCCTGTCGTTCCATCATAGCCGTGTTCGCGCAGGCGGCAAGTTCGCCGACTCCGTGCCGGCGGTCGATCCGGCGCGTGATACTTCGCGCATTCCGCACACTCCCTTGGAAATCCCGAAAAACCGAGGTTGCTGCCATGTGGATAAATGCCATTGTTGCCGACGACGGAAATGACCTCGGGCAGGCAGCCGCCTCGGCTTACCGACCATTTGCCGGATTGACCTTGCTGATGGCGCTGTGCACGAGCCCTGCGGTTTCGGCCGCACCGGGCGATCTCGATCCCACGTTCGGCGTGGCGGGCCGCGCCACGACGGATTTCAGCGGAACCGAAGATCAGGGCGGTGCGATCGCGCTGCAGGCGGACGGTCGCATCGTCGCAGTCGGCTCGACCCTGCTCGCCGATCAGATCGGCGCGAAGGATTTCGCATTGGCGCGCTTCGGGCACGACGGTGCGCTGGATACGACCTTCGGCGACGGCGGCCGCGTGGTGACGCATTTCCCGAGCAGTTTCTTCTCGGTCGCAACCAGCGTGCAGATTCAGTCCGACGGCAGGATCGTGGTGGCCGGTTACAGCGACTCGGGTCTCGTTCCTCCCGGCAGCACCGATCAGCAATTCGCGCTGGCGCGCTACCTCGCCGACGGCAGCCTCGATGCCTCCTTCGGCAACGATGGCCTCGTGCTCACCGACTTCGGAGCGTTCTACGACTTCGCCCTGGCGCTGACGATTCAGCCCGACGGAAAGATCGTCGCGGGCGGCACCCGCTACGAAGGATCCAGCTACAACGACGACGCCCGCTTCGCACTCGCGCGCTACAACACCGATGGCAGCCTCGACGAAAGCTTCGGCGACAACGGCAAGGTCATCACGGACGCCGCGAGCGGCACCGATATCGCGGTCTCGATCGCGCTCGATTCGGCCGCACGCATCGTGGTCGGCGGCTCGTTCTACGGAACGCCGGTCGGCAGTTCGTCGTTCGGCTTCGCGCGCTACGCCGCCGACGGAACGCTGGACACGAGTTTCGGCAACGCCGGCATCGCCATCAACAACTTCAACGATGCCGGTTTCCAGCTCGCGAAAATGCATGCCTTCGCACTGCAGGTGGATGGCAAGATCGTCGCGGCAGGACGCGGCACGCCCGGTTCCGGCGCCGAGGAATTTCTGGTCGCACGCTATACCGATGCCGGCGCACTCGACACCGATTTCGGCGACAACGGACTGGTCGACTTCAGCATCGGCAACGCGGATTCCGAAGCCTATGCGGTGGCGATCGACCGCAAGGGTGCGATTCTCGTCGGCGGCGAATCCGGCGCGTTCGGCTTCGCCACCGTGACGGGACTCGCCTTCAGCATCGACGACGGTGCGCCGGCGGCATCGCTGGCATTGGCGCGCCTGCTGCCGGATGGCAGCCTCGATGCAGCGTTCGGTGATGCGGGAATCGTCACGACGCGGTTCGACAACGACGCCGGCCTTGCCGACCTCGCCCGCTCGATCCAGCCGGATGCCAGCGGCATCCTCGTCGGCGGGCTCGCGCGCAGCGACAACCACGCGATGTCGACCTTCACCTCGAACGCGGACTTCGCCCTTGCGCGCTACGACGACGGCTATCCGATTTTTGCGGACGGCTTCGATCCGCCCGCTGTGGCCAAGACGGCGCGTCCACATCACACGGCGCGGCGCGTACATGCCGCGGCAGCGCCACCCAGCGTGATCGATCTGCCCGTCGTCGCCTGCGCCTTGTTCTGTGGCTATCGCGATCTGCTGCGTGCAGCTCCCACGAAACCAACGCATGCGGATTCGGCGAGCGTTTCGCCAGTGCGATGACACGCGAGTAGCAGGCGGACAGGTCTCGCGTCCGCAACGCGAGAGGCTACGCATTCGCACAAGGGTCTTGACGCACACGGCATACGCGCGATCATGCGTGACGGAGATGCGCATGCCGAAACCGAACAAACCCCCTGCCGACCTGTTCACGTCCACGCCGAAGGCCTCGCGTATCCGCGTGGGTATCGGCGGCTGGACCTTTGCACCGTGGCGCGACAATTTCTACCCGGCAAAATTGGTACAACGGCGCGAACTGGAATATGCGAGCTGCCAGCTCAGCGCCATCGAAGTCAACGGCACGTATTACGGCGCGCAGAAACCGGCGACCTACGCCAAGTGGCGCGCGGAAACACCGGACGGTTTCGTGTTCTCGCTCAAGGCGCCGCGCTATGCGACCGATCGCAAGGTGCTCGCCGATGCCGGCAAGAGCGTTCGCGACTTCGTCGATGGCGGATTGGCCGAACTCGGTGATCGCCTCGGTCCGATCAACTGGCAGTTTCCGCCGCACAAGAGTTTCGATCCGGACGACTTCGAGGCGTTTCTGGATCTGCTTCCGCGCGAGCTCGACGGCCGCAAGCTTCGGCATGTCGCCGAGGTTCGCCACGCCAGTTTCGCGTGTGAGGCGTACATCGAATTGGCGCGCCGCTACAAGATCGCCACGGTGTTCACCGATTCGCCGAAATATCCCTCGTTCGCCGATGTCACCGGCGATTTCGTCTACGCGCGCCTGATGTGCAGCGAAGCCGGCGTGAGCAGCGGCTACCGCCCGAAGGCGCTCGACACCTGGGCGGAACGTGCGCTGACTTGGGCGCAAGGCGGACAAGCGGACGACCTGCCGCTCGTGCACAGCGCCGCAAAGTCCAAGCCGCGCGACGTATTCGTCTACTTCATCAACGGCGCGAAGGAACGCGCGCCGCATGCCGCGATGGCCTTGATCAGCCGCCTCGACGCGGCGACCTGAGCGTTTCTCGCCGAACGGCCTGATTGCCTCACATCTCGGGCGCCCGGCGACCGCCTCGGTTGGAGGCTGCCGTCGGCAGCGACAGCCATCGCGTATAAAAATACACTCCGAACGGTGAAACGACTTACTTTGCGGCGTAATTGCGTTCAAAGTAGCGCTGCAAGACAACCTTGGGGAGAGCAGACATGATCTTGGGGATGACGCCTTTTACCTTTTTCCACGTTTTGCTGAGCCTGATCGGCATCGCGTCCGGGCTGCTCGTGCTCGGCGGACTGCTGAGCGCCAGACGCATGCCTGGCTGGACCGCAATTTTCCTGCTCACTACCGTGCTCACCAGCGCGACCGGGTTCCTCTTCCCGTTCGTCAAATTCCTGCCGTCGCATGCGGTCGGCGTGCTTTCGCTGATCGTGCTGGCGCTGGCGATCCTCGCGCTCTACCAGTTCCGGCTGGCGGATGCGTGGCGCTGGATCTACGTCGCGAGCGCGGTGTTCGCGCTCTATCTCAACGTGTTCGTGCTCGTCGCGCAGGCCTTCGCCAAGATTCCGGCCTTGCATGCGCTGGCGCCGACGCAGGCGGAGCCGCCGTTCGCGATCGCGCAGGGCGTGGTGCTGCTGCTGTTCGTGGTGCTCGGCTACTTCGCGCTGCGCAAATTCCATCCGCACGATCCGGCGCGAGCCTTCGTCACGCACTGAATCGGTTGCGGCATGCGCCGCTTCCGGCTCACCACACCTTGACGCGCTGGTCCGGCGGCAGATAACGCTGCTGTCCCTGTTTCACATCGAACGCCGAATACCAGGCGTCGAGGTTGCGTACGGTTTCGCTGCGATAGCGGCCAGGTGCGTGCACGTCGGTGAGGATGCTGTTGCGCATCGCCGGCTCGCGCGCCTTGCCGCGCCAGGCCTGAGCCCAGCCGAGAAACAGGCGCTGGTCTGGCGTGAAGCCGGCCAGCGTCTGCGCAGGCTGGTCATGCTGCGCGAGCGTGTAGGCATCGTAGGCGGTCGCGAGCCCGGCGACATCGGCGATGTCTTCGCCGAGCGTCAGCTTGCCGTTGACGGCAAGGTCCGGGAACGGCTTGTAGGTGTCGAACTGCGCAGCCAGTGCGGCGCCCGCGGCTTCGAAACGCCGCAAATCCTCGGCTGTCCACCAGTTGGCGAGGCGGCCCGTCTCGTCGAACAAGGCACCGCTGTTGTCGAAGCTGTGGCTGATTTCGTGGCCGATGATCGCGCCGATCGCGCCGTAGTTGACGGCGTCGTCCGCATTGCCGTCGAAGAACGGCGGCTGCAGGATCGCCGCGGTGAAAATCAGGCGATTTTCCAGCGGGATGTTCACGGCATTGACCTGCTGCGGCAGCAGGAACCATTCATCGTGATCGACCGGTTTGCCGAGCTTGGCGATGTTACGCCGATATTCGAACAGACTCGCGCGCTCCGCGTTGCCGAGCGCATCGTCGCGGCGGATCTCCAGCGTGCCGTAATCGCGCCAGTGCTTCGGATAGCCCAGGGCGACACGCAGTCCGGCAAGCTTGGCGCTCGCGCGCTTTTTCGTTTCCGCCGTCATCCAGTCGATGGCATCGATGCGCTTGCCGAATGCACGGATGATGTTCTGCACCATCGCATCCGCGCGTGCCTTGGTCGCAGGCGAAAAATGCCGCTCGACATAGACCTTGCCGACCGCCTCGCCGAGCGCATCGTCGGTTGCGTCGACCGCACGCTTCCAGCGTTCCTGCTGCTGCGGCGTGCCCGAAAGCGCGCCGCCGTGAAACGCGAAGTGTTCGTCGGCAAATGTCTTCGGCAGCATCGGCGAGGCGCGATCGAGCGCATGAAACGCCAGATAATCCTTCCACACCGGCAGCGATGTACTGGTGACCAACGCAGCGATACCGCTGACCGCCTTCGGCTGCCAGACGATGAACTGCGTCTGCGCCGCAAGCCCTGCGCCGTCGAAGAATGCATTCCAGTCCAGGCCAGGCGCCTTTTTCGCAAAGTCCGCCTGCGCCCACGGATTGGCGCCCTTCTGCACGTCGTTGGTTTCCAGCTGCGTCGCGTGCACGCCGGCTATCGCGGTTTCGAGTGCGAGGATGCCCGCGGCTTTCGCTTCTGCATCCGCGATGCCGGCGAGGCCGAAGACCTTCGTGATGTGCGTGCGGTACTGCGCACGCAGTTCCGCCATGCGGCCGCCTTCGAGATAAAAGTCGCGATCCGGCATGCCGAGACCGCCCTGCACGAGATACGGCGCATACGTGCCGGGTCGGTCGAGATCCTGGGTCACCCACAAACCGAACAGGCGATCGGTGTAGTAGTTGGTCGAATTGAGCAGGTCGACATCGGCGCGCAGTGATTCACCGAGCGCATGCGCGAGCGCGGTCTTGTCCTTCAGCGCCGCGATCGCATCGAGCTCGGCCTTGATCGGCGCGAGACCTTTCGCTTCGATCCCCGCCTCGTCCATGAAAGCGGCGTAGTAGTCGCCGAATTGCTTGCGATCGCCGCTGGCCGATGCATCGGCGGCCGCTTCGTCGAGGATCGCACGCGTGTCCTTCTGCGCCTGGTCGCTGATCAGGCTGAAACTGCCGTAGCTGGAGCGATCGGCGGGAATCTCGGTCGCCTTGAACCAGCCGCCGTTGACGTACTCGAAGAAGTTGTCGCCCGGAATCGCGCTGCGGTCCATGCCGGCGATGTCCAGTCCGAAATCCCCGAGCGCAGGTTTCACGGGCGGCGTGGTGGCCACCTTCGGCGTCGTGTCAGCAGCAGGCGCTTGTGCTGCAGGTCGATCGCAGCCTGCAAGAATTCCGGCACTCGACAAGGCAATCGCCATCACGACGGGACGAGTCAGCATGATGCACTCCACGGCAACGGATGATCGAGCCTAGACATACCGCACAAGGGTTGCAAAGTGCGAAAGTCATGTGGCTGCCTCCGCCTGTCGCATTCGCACGCGAGCCGACCATGCCGGACGCGCTGGTATCCGGAACGCCGCGGCTCAGACGAAAACCGAACTACGCACCCACGCGGCGGCGCACTTCCGACAGATCCTTCACCGGCCGCACCTCGATCGAGCCCACGTTCGCCCATGGAAATTCCATCGCCATGCGCACGGCTTCCTCGATGTTCTCCGCCTCGATCAGATTGAATCCGCCGAGCATTTCCTTGGTCTCGGCAAACGGACCATCGACGACCGTGGTTCGGCCGTTGCGCACGCGTATCGTCTTCGCACTCGCCGGAACTTCCAGTTGCTGCGAATCGATCAGACGTCCCTCGCCCTGCAGTTCGTCGGCATGCTGCAGACAGCTGCGCATCGTGGTCTCGAACTCGCCGACCGGCATCGCCTTGAGCAAGCTGTCGTCGTTGTAGATCATCATCAGGAATTTCATGCGGTGACAACTCCGGGGTTCAAGGATTCTTTCGGGGAAACAGGCCTTCAATGACGCCGATGCAGCATCGCCGGTTCGCCGGCGCGTCGCGATGATACCGGACGATCTTCGACGAAGTGAGAACGACTGATTCGCACTCTTGAGTCTCGAACCGACACCCGTGCGTCACATCGAATATCGCCGAGTCGTCCAGGCAGGCAGAATCGAACACAACCCTGCTTTGAGAAGGCACGCCGAATGCAGCACTGTCGACACCGACGCATTTGCGGCGACCCTCGCTTTTGGATTGCCATTCGCCGCGCGCGCACGATCGGCAAACATCGCTAGACTGCAGGGCGGCAGATCGAATCCATTCGACGGGAGTGATCGAAGCGATGAACATCGAAAAGATAACCGTGCGCGCGACGCAGAGCGGACAGACGATGCAAGTCGTTGTCTTCAGCAAGCACGCCCATCGTATCGAAGTCGTACTTGGCGAAGGCGTGCATTCGGTGAAGTGCGAGCTGACGCCCACGCGCAATGAAACAGCCTACGCGGGCAGCGTTCTCGGCCGCGAAATCGTCTACGAACGCAGCCGCGAAGAAGTGCAGGCCGATCTCGACCGCTTGAACCCGGCCTTGCGCAGATCGCGTCCGCGTTAGCGCGCTTGCCATACTCGCCTTCGCGGTGGCAACTCGCGCGAAGTGCCAGCGTCGGCTCACCGTTCATATCCGCTCCGATAACGTGCCGCGGTGAGCCTGCGCGAGTCCGACCTCATCATGCCCAGCGCCGCGGGACTGTATTGTCCGGCCGGCGACTTCCATATCGACCCGCTGCAGCCGAGCGCGACGGCGATCATCACGCATGCGCATGGCGATCATGCGCGACCGGGTTCGGAGCAGTATTTCGGCTCGCGCACCGGACTGCCGCTGCTGCACGAGCGACTGCCCGGTGCAGCCATCGACGGCCTCGCGTACGGCGAGCAACGCCGTTTCGGCCGCGCGCTGGTATCGCTGCATCCGGCCGGGCATATCCTCGGCTCATCGCAGGTGCGCATCGAAGTCGACGGTCGCGTCTGCGTCGTTTCGGGCGACTACAAGCGTGATGCCGATCCGACCTGCGCGCCGTTCGAGGTGGTGCCCTGCGACGTGTTCGTGACCGAGGCGACGTTCGCGCTGCCGGTGTATCGCTGGCCACCGATGGACGAGATCGTGCGCGACGTGCTCGCCTGGTGGGATGCCTGCGCCGCGCGCGGTGTGCCCGCGGTGCTGTTCTGTTATGCGCTCGGCAAGGCGCAGCGTCTGCTCGCCGAACTCGCCTTGCGCAGCGAGCGGCCGGTGCATCTGCACGGCGCGATGCTCGGCCTGGTCGAGCGCTATCGCGAACTCGGCGTCGCGATGGTGCCGACCGTGGCCGTATCCGACAGTGCACGTGGCCGCGACTTCGCCGGCGAGCTGATCCTGGCGCCGCCGTCCGCCGCGGGTTCGCCGTGGATGCGCCGTTTCGCCAATGCCTCGACCGCGTTCGCATCCGGCTGGATGCGCATCCGCGGCAACCGCCGCCGGCGCGGCTACGATCGCGGCTTCGTCGTCTCCGATCATGCCGACTGGCCGAGCCTGATCGCGACGATCCGCGCCACCGGCGCGCAGCGCGTACTGCCGACGCACGGCAATACCGATGCGCTGGTGCCGTACCTGTGCGAACTCGGTTACGACGCCGAGCCGCTGCGCACCCTCTACGGCGGCGACGACTGATGCGCCGCTTCGCCGAGCTTTATACACAACTAGACAATTCCACCGCGACCAGCGCGAAGGTCGATGCGCTGGTCGCCTACTTCGGCAGTGCGCCGGCTGACGATGCGGCATGGGCCGTCCACGTATTGACCGGGCGCAAGCTCAAGCGCCTGATCAAGTCCGGCGAGTTGCGCGAACTCAGCGCCGTCGCCAGCGGTTATCCGGCGTGGTTGATCGAGGAAAGCTACAACCACGTCGGCGATCTCGCCGAAACGATCGATCTGCTGATGGACGCGCCGGCGCAATCGGTCGACGACGCAAGCCTGAGCGAATGGATCGAGCAACGCCTCGCACCGTTGCCGCTGCTCGATGCAGCCGGCCGCGCCGAACGTCTGCTCGCCTGGTGGCGCACGCTGGAGCATGCGCAGCGCTTCGTGCTGAACAAGCTGCTGACCGGCAGCCTGCGTGTCGGCGTTTCGCAGCGGCTGGTCGTGCAGGCGCTGGCGAGACTCGGCGGGCTCGAAACCGCGCAAGTCGCTCATCGACTGAGCGGCGACTGGAAACCAACCGCCGACGCATTCCGCGGACTGCTCGATGCCGCCGATGTCGCGGCCGGCGCGGACCAGCCGTATCCATTTTTTCTGGCCTCGCCGCTCGAACAAGCGGTGCAACAACTCGGCGATCGCAACGACTGGCTGGCCGAATGGAAATGGGACGGCATCCGCGCGCAGTTGCTCAAGCGCGACGGCACCGCGCGGCTGTGGTCGCGCGGCGAGGAACGTCTGGACGGGCGCTTTCCGGAAATCGAGAACGCTGCCGCCAGCCTGCCCGACGGTATCGCCCTGGACGGCGAAATTCTCGCCTGGCGCGACGCGGCGCCGCTCAAGTTCGGCGCGCTGCAAAAACGCATCGGCCGCCTCAAGCCCGGCGCGAAAATGCTCGCCGACAATCCGGTCGTGCTGCTCGCCTACGATCTGCTCGAGGAGAACGGCGAGGATCTGCGCGCCTTGCCGCTGACGCAGCGCCGTGCGCGGCTGGCGCAGATGCTCGAACGCGCCGACTCATCTGCGGCGCAGGTGCTCCGCTTGTCGCGCGATGTCGAGGGCGAGGACTGGAACGCACTCGCGCTGCGTCGCGACGAAGCGCGCGAACGCGGCGTCGAGGGATTGATTCTCAAACGCTGGTCGTCGCCGTATCAGGTCGGCCGCCGCCGCGGTGACTGGTGGAAATGGAAGATCGATCCGTACACGCTCGATGCGGTGCTGATCTACGCGCAGGCCGGCCACGGCCGCCGTTCGAACCTGTACACCGACTACACCTTCGCGGTATGGGACGGCGACGCGCTGGTGCCGGTGGCGAAAGCGTACTCGGGCTTGTCCGACGTCGAGATCGGTCAGCTCGATCGCTGGATTCGCAGCCACACGCTCGAACGCTTCGGTCCGGTGCGCTCGGTCGAACCGCATCATGTATTCGAACTTGCGTTCGAGGCGATCAATGCCTCGACGCGGCACAAGTCCGGCGTCGCGGTGCGCTTCCCGCGCATCCTGCGCTGGCGCCACGACCTCGCGATCCGCGATGCCGACAGCCTCGATCAGCTCAAGACGCTGGCTGGCAGCTGAGCGACGCCTCGGCGCGTGGCTGGCCGAACGCAGCGGCGGCACCGTCGCGCCGTTCCAGCGCGCGGCGTGGCGCGCGTGGCGCGACGGCGCGAGTGGTCTTATCCACGCGCCGACCGGCAGCGGCAAGACGCTCGCTGCGCTCGGCGGGCCGCTGCTCGATGCACTCGCACGCGATCCGCATCAGCGCCCAGGGCTTTCCTTGCTGTGGATCACGCCCTTGCGTGCGCTGGCTGTCGATCTGTCGGTGCAGCTCGAAGCGCCGCTGCGCGATCTCGGCGTGACGTGGCGCGTCCTGCGTCGCACCGGCGACAGCGGCAGCGGCGAACGCGCGCGTCTGCGCAAGGGTCAGGTCGAACTGCTGATCACGACGCCGGAAAGTCTCGCCCTGCAGTTGTCCTACGACGATGCAGCAGCGCGCTTCGCCCATCTCGCCACCGTCGTCGTCGACGAATGGCACGAACTGCTCGGCAGCAAGCGTGGCGTGCTGCTCGAACTCGGCCTCGCGCGCCTGCGCGCACTGACACCATCACTGCGCACCTGGGGCTTGTCGGCGACGCTCGGCAATCTGGAGCAGGCGATGGCGGCGCTGCTCGGAACTGCGCACACGGGCAGCCTGATCGCCGCGCGCACGGCGCGGCGCATCGTCATCGAGACGGCCCTGCCGGAACGCGTCGAACGTTTTGCCTGGGCCGGGCATCTCGGCCTTTCGCAACTGCGCCGTGTCGTCGATGCGGCCAGCGCGGCACGCTCGGTCATCGTCTTCACCAACACGCGCTCGCAGGCCGAACGCTGGCACGAAGCGCTGGCCGCGGTGTGGCCGCATGCGCCGGAAACGCTGGCAATTCATCACGGTTCGCTCGATCGCGCGTTGCGCTTGAACGTGGAAGAACGCTTGCGCAGCGGAGCGGTGCGCTGCGTCGTCGCAACCTCGAGCCTCGATCTCGGCGTCGACTTCGCCAGCGTCGAGGCGGTGATCCAGATCGGCAGTCCGCGCGGCGTCGCGCGCCTGCTGCAGCGCGCCGGGCGTTCGAACCATCGGCCCGGTGAGGCGAGCCGCATCCTCTGCGTGCCGACGCACAGCCTCGAACTTGCCGAGATCGCAGCCGCGCGGCGCGCACTTGCTGCCGGTGCGATCGAGCCACGCGTGCCGCTCGAAGGCGGCGCCGACGTGCTGGCGCAGCACCTGACCACGCTCGCGCTCGGCGCCGGCTTCGAGCCTGACGCGGCATTCGCCGAAGTGCGTTCGACCCAGGCCTATGCGCAGCTCACGCGCGCGGCATTCGATGATGTGATCGCGTTCCTGCTGCAAGGCGGTGCTGCGCTCGGCGCCTATCCGGACTATCGCAAGATCGTCGAGCAGGACGGGCGCTTTCGCGTCGCCAATCCGCGCATCGCGCGCCTGCATCGTTACAACATCGGCACCATCGTTGCCGACGGCGCGATCGAAGTGCGCTACCTCAAGGGCGGCCGTCTCGGACAGGTCGAAGAAACGTTCGCCGCGCGGCTGCTGCCGGGCGACAGTTTCCTTTTCGCCGGACGCAGTCTGCAGCTGGTGAAGATTCGCGACATGACCGCATGGGTGCGTCTGGCAAAGGGACCGCGCAGCGCGGTGCCGCGCTGGATGGGTGGACGCCTCGCCTTGTCGAACGAACTCGGTCACTGGCTGCAGCAGACGCTGGCCGATCCGGCACCGCGCGAAGCGGAAATGCGCCGTCTCGAACCGCTGCTGTCCTTGCAGCGCGAACGCTCGACCTTGCCGCAAACGCATCAATTGCTCGCCGAGATCGTTGCGGCACGCGATGGCGAGCATCTGTTCGTCTATGCGTTTGCCGGACGTCTCGTCCACGAAGGCCTCGGCGCGCTGCTCGCGTTGCGTCTCGGTCGCATTGCGCCGGCGACGTTCGCCTTCGGCGCCAACGATTACGGCGTGATCGTGTCCTCGCGGCAGCTGCCGCCGATCGACGTCGCGACCTTGCGCAGCCTGCTCGATCCGACCGCACTGCGCGAGGATCTGATCGCGAGCATCGGTGCCGGCGAACTCGCGCGTCGGCAATTCCGCGAGATTGCGCGAATCGCCGGGCTGGTCTTCGCAAGTCATCCGGGCAAGGACAAATCGGTGCGCCATCTGCAGGCCGGCACCGGATTGATCTACGACGTGCTCGCACAGCACGATCCGGCGAACATCCTGCTGCAACAGGCGTCGGACGAAGTGCTGCAGCGAACCTTCGATCTGCATCATCTGGAAGCCTGCCTGCAGGATGTGCACGCACGCGAACTCGTGTTGACGCGCCCGGCGCAGCTCACACCGTTCGCGTTTCCGCTGTGGAGCGAATGGATTCGCGGCGGCCTCTCGAGCGAAGACTGGGAAACGCGCGTGAAGCGACTCGCTGCCGAACTCGAACGGCGCGCGCCATGAATCCACATGCCGTCGAGATCGCCGGCGAGGCGATGCAGCTCGATGCGCGCCGCGCCCTGTGGTGGACACGGCAGCGCTGGTTGCTCGTCGCCGACCTGCACCTCGGCAAGGCCAGTCTGCTGCGTCAGGCCGGCGCGGCCCTGCCACGCGGAACCACGACGCACGACCTCGCGCGCTTGAGCGCGCTGGTCGACGACTACGCGCCGCAGCGGCTGCTCGTGCTCGGCGATCTGGTGCACGGCGCCGAGCGACTCGACGCGCAATGGCTGCACACATTTGCACAATGGCGCGAACGCCATGGAGGTCTCGCGCTGACCCTGGTCGGCGGCAACCACGATCGCCACATGCAGGTCGAACAATTCGGCTTCGAGGTCGTCGACGAACTTATCGCAGCACCCTTCGTGCTGATGCATGCGCCGGTTGCGCGCGCGGGTCTGCACGTGCTGGCCGGCCATGTGCACCCGGGTGTGAGCGTGCGCGACGGTCGCATCCAGCAGCGCTGGCCCGCGTTCTGGCGTGGCCCCCGACGCACGCTGCTGCCGGCGTTCGGCTCGCTCTGTGGATTGTCGCCGCGTGCGCCGGCGGCGGATGATCACGCGTTTGCAGCGACACCGGGCGGCATCCTCGCGCTCAGATCGAGTGCGTCGGGCGGATCGCGACGCGGCTGAGCTGATACTGCGCACGCCGTCGATCCCTCCGCGCCCCCGCGACGCCACGGCAGGAAATCTGCCAGAAAAAATCCGCTGAAACGGACAGGACAGCACGTGAGCGCACCACGGATTCTGTGGGCTGCAACCCACCCGAACCGCTTGCTGCGCGTTCGCGGGTCTTCAGGAGGCGTCCATGAAAAACGTTCTTTCGGTTTTCGCAGCGTGCGCGTTCAGTCTGATGTGCGGCCAGCATGCGTGGGCACATGCGGGCGAGCCCGACCCCACGTTTGGTCAGGGCGGTTTGATCATCCTGCCCAATCTGTTCTCGGCTTCGCCATTCGATCGCGGCAACAAGGTGGCGATCCAGCCCGATGGAAAGATCCTCCTGGTCGGCCGCGCCGGCGGTGATGCATCGGGCGTCTGGCGCTCCGCATTCGCGGTGATCCGGATGAATCCGGACGGCACGCTGGATACTTCATTCGGTCCGAATGGAGACGGCTATTTCATTTTTCCCTGGGCAGCGGGTCCTGCCGAGGCACGCGCGATCGCGTTCGATACCGATGGCGACATCGTCGTCGGCGGCAACGTCGCCAATCTCGCCGGCGTCGTCTGGTTGACGCCGGATGGTATGTTCGACGTCGCCAAGGGACAAAGCGGCAGCATGACGTTCGCGGTCAATGGCGACAGCACGAACACTACGACGCTGAACGCGCTTCTGGTCGATGACCAACGCGCCGCCGGCGACAGCACGTACGGTATCGTGTTCACCGGCACCTACGACGGCAGCGGACATTCGCAGATCGCGGTCGGCTGGTACAGCTACGACCAGTCCGATCCGACACCGGGCGCCAGCCTGCTGGTGCAGGCCTTCGACGCGAGCGGATCGAACGGCCAGAACAGCGTTGCGACCAGCATCGTGGCCAACACACTGCTGAGCGGGCCGAGCCTGACCATCGGCGGCTACGCCGATTACGCCAGCGACGACGGCACTCACAGCAACTGCATCGTCGGTGATTTCGGCAGCACCGGACAATTCGACGGCGACGGAAACCTCTACTTCACCTGGATACAGGGAACCTCATGGGTCGGCCGCTTCGCGACCTCCGATTCGGCCGAAGCGGAATGCTTCGTCGATGCGCTCGCCTCCACCGCACTCGGCGACTACGTGATCGGCGCCGGACGCGAAATCCTCGACGGCGGTCAAGGCTGGCGCGCGATGTATTTCGAACTGCGCGACACCGGGGACAGCTACGACCTGACGCCCTATCGCAACGTGTTCGAGCTGAGTCAGTGGGGCGACAACTCGATTCGCGAGGTGCTGCCCGAGGACAACGCGAAGTGGGCCTTCGCCGGCTTCAGCGGAATCGATTTCAGTGGTGTTCCCGACCCGGTGGTCGCGCGTATCAATTTCCTCGACGGATCGCTCGACGCAGGCTTCGGCTACGGCGGCCGCGCCGTGCTCGACTTCGATCCCGACACCAACGCCTACGGCCAGACCCTCGGTGCCGCACTCGATGCACACGCCTGCATCGTGCAGATCGGCACCTACTGGAACGGCCACAGCGACGAAGGCGGCAACGACTTCACCCAGATGTTCGTATCGCGCCTGCAGCCGGACAGCAGCGACACGGTCGACACCATTTTCGCCAACGGCTTCGAGAATCCGGTTTCGCTGTGCGGCAGTTGATGCCGCCGGAGGCGAAACCAGCCTGCGCCGGCGATCGCGCGTGCGCCGCATCGCCTGCGCATCCGAGCGAATCAACCTTGCGGATGATGCGGATCATCATCGAGCGACGCATGTCCGCCGAAGCCCATGCCGCCGCCTCCACCGCCTCCACCGCCTCCACCACCCATGCCCATTCCCTTGCCGCCGCCTTTCGCGTCGTCCTTGCCGGTGCCGTCGCCCTTGCCGCGCGCCGCAGAGGGACGCGTCGGCCCCTGTCGCGGGATGACGAGCGCCGTCGGGATCGGGCCGAGGTCGAGCACCTGGCGGATGAAATCGCGCAGCGAGACGACCAGCTCGTGCGTGTGCGTGGGTCGGCCCGCGGCCATTTCGGTGGCAGCGCGCGCTGCGAGCTGCACCTGTTCCTCGGTGCCGAGCAGGATGATGTCGGACAAGGCGGCCTCGACCGCATCGCGCACGCGGCGCGAGCGATCGACGCTCTGCCACTCGGCGTCAGCCGTCGCGGGAATCACGCCTTCCGTGGCAGATGCCGATGATGCCGCTTGCTCCGTGACGGCAGCCGCGCCGCGGCGACGCAGATCGCGCAGATGGGTCGGATCGACCGCGAGATTTCCGGTGAACGATCCGCCGAGCGTCTTGTATGCCGCGATCAGCGTGCGCAGACGTTCGTTGATCTGACGATTCTCGCGTTCGCGCCGCTGCTGGATCGTCTGCATCGCGAGCAGGCGGATGCCGACGCCGATCAAGGTGATCACGGCGAGTCCGAGCAGCGTCGAAAGCAGCCCCTGCCACGAACTGAAATCGAGATTGCGCATGCACGAAGTTCCGAAGCGGTGGCGGTACGCCGCCGAGTTTCACGGCGACGCGTCAGGAGCCCGAGGTGGAAATCCCGTCCTGCATCGTACGCGAAGTATCACGTTGGGCCCGCGACATCGACGCAGACTGCAGGGCAGCGCGCCGCGCGAATTCGTGAAGTGATGAGCGTCATGCGGCAAGCGATGCTCTGCGCGAGAGGCAAACCTGGCGAACACGCGTTCGCTGCGTCGGGAGCGAGTCTCGATATCTGATACCGCTCACCGGCACGATCGTCATGCGGTCCTTCCCCCGTAGAGTGAGTCCAACGATTCCTGGAAACTCTCCCCAACGGAGGGTTCCATGCGCAAGTCCAAGTTCAGTGAGAGTCAGATCGCGGAGATCTTGAGGGAGGCGGAAGCAGGGCT